>Ga0172365_10002536_pt1 | contig 13506 bp, 11 predicted proteins | sample LakKivSesite48cm_FD_114535 | JGI IMG/M metagenome (GOLD analysis project Ga0172365, IMG submission 114535) | Sediment microbial communities from Lake Kivu, Rwanda - Sediment site 48cm | ecosystem: Environmental > Aquatic > Freshwater > Lake > Sediment | place: Rwanda: Western Province, Lake...
GCAGCGCCTCCGCTGAGCAGCTTCAGCGCTCGCGGAAGCTCTGGACTCTTTTTTCCGCAGCAAGCTGCGGGGAATTTGACCAAACTTCCCGTCCGCCGAAGCGGAACGCGAAGGTGGATTAAACTTAATTCCATTAATCACAGATTCTTGCAAACAGCCCTTAAAATTTCAAGAAAAACCATCCTTTTAGTATTGCTTCTTCTGGTACCATTGGCGGCACAGGCATCCGGCGGCAAGGTGCCGTCTGTCGGTCCTCTGCGTGTTGAATTTATCATTTTCGGATTAATACTTGTGGGAGTTGCTCTCCTTCATAAGCAGACGTTCTGGGTTGCTGTCACAGGACTGACAGTTCTGCTCATCTTTAAATTCCTGTCTGATCCGGGATTTCATTTCATGGAGCATGTTTTCGGACAGGTAAGCATGCGGGAACAAATAATGAATAAAGATCTCCGGCAGGGTGAATGGGGTATCATTCTGAACCTTCTTGGGTTATTGCTGGGTTTTTCAATTCTGGCCAAGGTATTTGAAGAGTCAGGTATACCCGAAGCTGTCCCGAAATTTCTGCCGAATGACTGGAAAGGACCGTTTATCCTTCTTGTGCTTGTCTGTGTAATGTCCTCATTCCTGGATAATATTGCTGCCGCACTGATCGGCGGGACAATTGCCCTGGTCATATTTAAAAATAAGGTTCATATTGGTTTTATTGCCGCTATTGTAGCTGCAAGCAATGCAGGAGGAAGCGGAAGTGTTGTCGGGGATACCACTACCACAATGATGTGGATTGACGGAGTACGTGCTTTTAATGTTCTTCATGCATTCATAGCTGCACTCACAGCGCTGGCCTTTTTTGCATGGTTCGCATCACACCAGCAGGATAAATACCAGAGGATCATACCCACCGATCCCAATATGACAGTTAAAATAGACTGGGTCAAGTTATTAATGGTTCTTATGATGCTCGTTGGTGCAATTATCTCCAATTTCCTCTATGATATGCCTGCCCTCGGGGTTTGGATAGCTATTATCATCGGAGCGTTTCTCAGACCTGTTCCCTGGAAAGAAGTGTCTCATGCTATCAAAGGAACTGTTTTTCTCCTGTGCCTTGTCTTCTGTGCTTCCCTCATGCCCGTGGAGGATCTGCCTGATGCTTCATGGATGACCGCACTGATGCTGGGTTCTGTATCGGCTGTGTTTGATAACATCCCCTTAACAAAGTTATGCCTTGAACAGGGGCATTATGACTGGGGGATGCTGGCCTATACTGTAGGTTTCGGAGGTTCGATGATATGGTTCGGTTCCTCTGCCGGCGTTGCTATTACGAATAAATTTCCTGAAGCCCGTCATGTGGGCAAATGGTTAAAAAACGGATGGCATGTTGCAGTGGCTTATATAATCGGCTTTGCCGTTTTATATCTGATAATGGGATGGGAACCGGCAGACAACAGGAGACATAAGATCATTAACTGCCCCGTTCCCGGCTGTCCAATGGCACATAAGACCGAAATGCCTATCGTAAAAGGAAAGTGAATAGTGAGTCAGAAAAGGCTTTTAGGCTGTAGGCTTTCAGGCTGTTAGGAAAAAGAAGAACTTGGGAGAACCTGGAACCACGAACCCCGCCCGATCGTCCCCTGCCCGTCCGGTCAGGCGGGCGTTCGGTACGGGCGGGCAGGAACTTGGAACTATTCTCTCCCGCCTAAAAGTCTAAACACCTAAATACCTAAACTCCTAAAAGTACTCCCGGCGGGATTCGAACCCACGACCTACGGCTTAGAAGGCCGTTGCTCTATCCAGCTGAGCTACGGGAGCGGGAAGCGGCAACAAAAATATAAAAAACTGATGACAATATCTGATTCCGGCCGGGTGAATAATGACAGTGCCGGAAGCTGAACCACAGTGTCTAAATCTCGTAGAAGTTGGAAGGAGATATTTTCCTGGTACCGGCCTCAATCTCCTTTACCATACTGACCAGCTTTGTATTCAGTGGTGTGGGGACACCCAGCCCGGTTCCTTTAGCAGCTACATAACCGTTGAAAAAATCTATTTCAGTCTTTTTGCCCCGTTCAAGGGACTGCAGGCTGGAGGATTTCAGCCTGCGGTATTTATACCCGATAACGAGTATTGTCAGATGACGTCTGAACGCAGAAAATACACCTTTCTTCAGAAACTTATAATAATCAAGCCTCCCGGCATAGGGCTTGACAGTAAGGTTCATTCCTCCGGCCACATCCATCGATTCCTTGATAATACCTATGAACAGGTTCCTTGCTTTATGCTGCATCAGCATTGTGCCCAGTAACTGTCCACTTATGGCACCGAGCGTGGTGATGCATGAATTGATGATCAGTTTTGAATACAGGTGCGATACTATGTCATCGGATATTTCAACAGGCAGGATGTGACTGAGTATATCTTTTATCACTTCCAGGTCAGGATCTCTTCCCCTGCCCCAGTTTCCTATAACAAATTCACCCGTTGAGGTCATTTCCGATACAGCAGGAGCGTGAAGGGTGGCCCCCCATCCGGCAACACATCCGACTGTTCTTTCTTTTCCTACAATTTTTGCCAGCTCATCTTCGCAGATTCCGTTCTGCATGGACACCACCCGCGAATCGCTTTTGATAAAAGGAAGGATCTGCCTTGCAGCTTCCGGCATGTCATTCCCTTTGGTGGCAAGAAAAACCAGATCGTAGAGTCCGCTTAATTCCCCTGCTGATGCATAAGAGTTTATTTTTATGGTAATCTGCCCGCAGGCCCCGGAACAATGTAATCCTTCTTCAGAGATCTTTTTTGCCAGATCGGGGTATTTTGTCAGCAGTGTGATATCATACTCTTTTGTTGCCAGGATTGCTGCGGTTACACTACCGACAGCCCCGGCACCGACAACAAGGATCCTGGGACTGATAAGATGCATAGGAGTTTGTTATTAAATCGTGTTTTACAGGAACATTAAATAAGCTTATATAATAAAACGTCAATACGCATGCTGCATCCGGAACTTTATTTGGCTCGAAATAATCCTGGTTAGAACCCGGGATTATTTCCCCTGTAATTTACATAATTCATATATTTCCTGGATACAGGAACATATGATTTTCCTCAACCTTCAACAATTTATCTTACTAAGCCTGTCTTTTCATTCATTGTCAGTATCTTAATCCCACGGGGTGACTCACCTGTTGCAGTCCACGGAGACTATGAACCGCTTATAAGTATCCAGTTTACCAGTCCCTTCTCACGTATGATCTCCTGCAACTTACCCGGCAACGGGGCAAAAGGATAGTCTTTATCTCCCATTGTGATCAATCCTTTCTCAAAATCGACGTCAACAGCATATCCGGGCGTATAATTTTCCACCGCTTCCCTTTGCACTATCACCGGCAGGCCCTGGTTTATGGCCGATCTGAAAAAGATCCTGTTGACCGATTTAGCAATCACTGCCCGGATACCGATATGAGCCAGTCCCACAGCCGGATGCTCGCGCGAGCTGCCACAGCCGAAATTATCTCCTGCGATGATCAGGTCTCCCTGGCAGGCAGCTTTTGCAAAATGTTCATCGAATCCTTTGAAGAGATGGGGCACAATAGAGGCCGCATCCGTGCTCAGTATCTTATAGGTCAGGTTACCGGCGAACATCTGGTCGGTATTAAGGTTGTTTATGTCCGCATAATTCCATACCGTTCCTGCACGCCTGTCTTCCCCTGCAGGAATGATTATTTTCGTTTCCGTCCCGGGTTTCTTTCCGGGCAGGGTAACGGCCTTACCGGCCTCAGCACCCGGTGGCAGGGTTATTACACCTGCCAGGGCCGAACAGGCTACCGTTGCCGGAGAGGCGAGATAAATCTCACTGTTGACATTACCCATCCTGCCCCTGAAATTCCTGTTTGCTGTGGATATCACCGTATGACCGTCTGCCGGGATCCCCTGGCCGGTACCCAGGCAGGGTCCGCAGGATGCACTCAGCACGCTGGCTCCTGCCCTGATCAGAATGCTTATGAGCCCTTCCTCCACAGCCTGCAGGTAAATATCCGCTGACGCAGGGATCACTGTCAGCTGGAAATCACGGGCTATCGTCTTTCCTTTCAGGATTTCAGCAGCTATCCTCAGGTCTTCGATCCGCCCGTTAGTGCATGTGCCTATCAGTCCTTCCTGCACCCGAGTGCCGGCAACCCCGGCCACTGTCCTGATATTATCCACATGATGGGGGGCAGCTACCAGCGGTACCACGTCATCCAGATTTATCTCCAGCACCTGCACATAGTCGGCCCCCTCATCTGCCCAGACTCCACTTTTCATCTTACCTCCATAATATGCTGACAATAGCTCATCGGGAGGGAACACGGCATTTTTAGCACCCATTTCCGAGGCCAGGTTCGCCAGGGTCATCCTGTCAGAGATACCAAGGGATCTGACACCATCCCCATGATATTCCATCGACAGGTAATTGGCCCCTTCCGAACCGATGAGGCCGATGATCCACAGGGACAGGTCCTTGGCATAAACACCCTTCCGCAGCCTTCTCTTTAAGATGATCTTCATGCTCTCAGGAACACGGAACCATGTCTCACCTCTTTTCCATATCCCGGCTGTTTCTGTCCGGTCAATACCGACAGCGAGCGTGTTAAAGGCACCTGCTGTACAGGTATGGCTGTCACTTCCTGCGATGATCATACCGGGCATGGCATGGTGGCTCACCAGCTGGTGGCAGATACCCCTACCTGCATCATAAAAGGGCTTGATACCCTGTTCGTTGACAAAATCGCGGATCGACTGGTAATCATTTGCCAGCTGTGCTGTTGCAGGAGGTGCATTGTGATCAAGGACGATCAGCAACCGTTCAGGATCATACACCCTGCCGCCACCCATCTTCAGGAATGTTTTCCTGATGCTGGCGGTATTATCATGAGAAAGCACTATGTCAGGACTGAGGAACACAATAGCACCCTTTGGTGCCCCCAGAATCTTCTCTGCAAAAGTCTGCTTCAGGGACATAATTGCAATTATTTGGTCTCGTTTATCCTGAACCGGCAGGAAGGTGACGCTTCACGGCCCGTGCTGTCTGACATCAGAACAATCCTCCATTTAGGTATATCTCCATCTGGATCCCGGAGAACGGCAGAGCCTGTACTGATTTGCCATTTGACCTGTTGGCAAGCTGTCCGGTTTCCAGGTTCACATCGAGCATATCACCATCGCTGAGCTGCAACTCGCTGATGGTGTCACAGGTCAGCACCGGCAGGGCAGCATTGATGGCGTTGCGTTCGTATATCGCCCCGAAGGAGCCGGCAATGATGCACTGTATGCCCAGGTTGATAAAACAATCCACAGCCTGTTGTCTGGAACTTCCTGATCCGAAGTTTTTACCTGTCACGATTATGTCTCCCTCTGATGCTTTTTCAGGAAAATTCTCATACCCTGGCAGGTTACTAAAGGAATATTTTCCCATTTCCTTCTGATCGGTGATACCAAGATACCGGTTATGGTAGATCATGTCCGTATCTATATTATCGAAAGGTACCAGGTGCACCCTGCCGGTGAACGTAACCGGTCTCTCAGGACGGGTTCTCAGGGTCGTGGCAGCTTTCCTGGGTTTGCGTTTCTTTTCCGGGGCGAATACCCTCGGGGTATCCGGTATGTCATCAGGCGTTGTCAGGTATCCGGCTACTGCCGAGGCGGCTATGACAGCCGGCGAAGCAAGGTACACATCACCCTTGCCCTGTTTGCCTGCGAAGTTCCTGTTCCCGGAACTAAGGGTAACCTCACCCGGACCATTTTGTCCCACCTGACCCTCGGCACATCCTGCACATCCGGGGTTGGATACCATCGCCCTTGCATCTTTGAATATCTCCAGCAAACCTTCCTCGAGGCACATATTCCATATTTTATCCGTACTGGGGACAATCTTCAGCACCACCCCGGGAGCCACATGACGGCCTTTTAATATCCCTGCTGCCATCCTCATATCCTGCATGCGGCCGTTTGTGCAGCTGCCTATAAATGCAGAGTCGATCTTTATTCCTTTTAATTCCCTGGCGGGAACAGCATCATGGGGCTTACCTGGCCGTGAGACCATCTGAACGAATGTACCGGCATCCAGCTCAAAAACCTCCCTGTACCTGGCATCGCTGTCGGGAAGCACAGGCTCTATTCTTTTGCATATCCTTGACTCACAATACCTTATAACTTCTGCGTTTGGCGGTATCAGTATAATTACCGCCCCCATCTCTGTAGCCATGGAAGCTATGGTAATCCTGTCATCCAGGTTCAGTTTTTCCACGCTTTCACCGGTAAGTTCTATTGCCAGGCCCAGCAGCCGGCTGGGACCAAATTTCGCCAGCAGGTTCAATACAATATCCTTGGAATGTATTTCAGCAGGGAACTCCCCCCCGAGATTGATTTTTATCGTCTCCGGCACCCTGAACCATATTCTGCCCCTGGCCCAGGCAGCAGCAATATCCATATCACCCATACCCTGTCCAAATGCACCGATGGCACCAAGGATATTGGCATGTGAGTCAGTGGATACCGCTGTGGATCCCGGGTAAGCCAGTCCTTCGTCAATGAGGATATGGGTGCCTATGCCACGGTTTATATCATACACCTTTATCCCGTTCTCACGGGCATAGATCCTGCATTTATGCTGGTTCCCGGCATATTTCTGGTCAGAACCGGCAGGATTGCAGTCAAATGTAAAAAAGGTGCGTGACGGATCATCAGGTGTGAAGTCATGATCGACAAGGTTCCTGATCACGCTGGCACCACCGAAATCGCGTGCCACACGGGCATCAATGAACACATCTATTATCTGCCCGGGAGCAATGATGGAGGCATCACTGTGGTTCTTCAGTATCTTCTCGAGCATGGTCAGTCCCATACGCTTGTCTGTTTTTTAGGTTTCCTGCAAATACTAAATATAAGCCCTAAGAAAAAACCTGCCTCAGATTGTAATGCTGAGCCCATCCCAGGCGAGGTGCACACTGGCGGGCAGCTCTTTTTCCACCTCCCGGTGTATGCCCATCTGATGTCCTATATGGGTAAGGTATGCCGATTCAGGGCTGATCCTGCTTATCACCTCCAGTGCCTGGGTAAGATTAAAATGGGATATATGTTCTTTCTTCCTGAGTGCACAGAGGATAAAGAGCTTCAGTCCGCTAAGCTTGTCCATCTCCTCCTGTGGAATATGGTTGGCATCAGTGATATATGCAAAGTCCCCAATACGGAAACCGAGTACCGGCAGGCGGTAGTGCATTGCCCTGACAGGCATGACGCGTATGCCGTCAATATCGAAAGGACTGTTAGTGATTATGTTAACCGATACCTGGGGCACGCCGGGATATTTGCGTTCGGCAAAAATATAAGGGAATTCATGCATCAGGGATCTCACGACACTCTCCTCTGCATAAACATCCATGGGTTTTTTCTGAAGGAAATTATAGGCTCTGACATCATCCAGTCCGGCTATATGATCCCTGTGGTCATGGGTAAAAAGGATAGCATCGAGCCTGCTGACACCTTCCCTGAGCATCTGCTGCCTGAAATCAGGAGCGGTATCTATAAGGATCATCCTGTTGTCTTCCTCAACCATTACCGATGAACGGAGACGATGGTCTTTAGTGTCATCCGATGAACACACCCTGCACCGACAAGCGATCACCGGGACGCCCTGAGAAGTACCGGTCCCTAAGAAAGTGATTTTCATGAATACTTTTATTATACAAATATTATAAATAATTTGCTGAGAAAACCAGTCTTCCATGAAACCAATGCTTTACCTGATACCTGTTCCCCTCAGCGATGCTCCCGCCGGGCGTGTCATACCTGCATATGTGACAGACATAATAAACAGTATCCAACATTTCATCGTCGAAGATATCCGCACCGCCGGCAGGCATCTGAAGAGAATGGGGTTCAAGGGATCTATCGATTCGCTGACCTTTTACCTGCTGAATGAGCACACCCCCCGCAGCGAATACGCCGGATTGATGTCTCCGCTGAAGGAAGGGCATTCTACCGGGCTGATGTCTGAGGCAGGTGTGCCGGGGATAGCCGATCCGGGCAGCGGGTTCATCCTGCAGGTGCAGGAGGCCGGTTTCAGGGTCGTCCCGTTATCCGGACCATCATCGATTTTCCTAGCACTAATGGCTTCAGGGCTTAATGGCCAGAGCTTTGCCTTCCACGGATACCTTCCTGTGCAACAGGGAGCACGTATCAGGAAGATAAGGGAGCTTGAAAGGATTTCCACGGAAAAAGGTCAGTCCCAGCTGTTCATGGAAGCACCCTATCGCAATACTGCCCTGCTGCGTGACATCATCAGCAGCTGCATGCCCGATACATACCTGTGCATCGCCGCAGACCTCACAGCCGACAATGAGTTTATCAACACCAGGACAGTCAAAGTATGGAAAGAAAAAATGCCGGATATTCATAAACATCCGGCAATCTTTATTTTATCAGGCAGCAGGGAACGGGTCAGTTGACGTCTGTCACATGAATGTCATATGCGACGGTCATGTAAGGACCTACCCTCGTACGCCCTGCCCAATCGATCCAACCGCTGGCACCATAAGCTTTCCTGTAAGGGATGATCAGTGTTCCTTTGCCGCCGTTCCTCATTTTCCTGATACCCTCATTCAACCCTGTAATAATATTTTGCTGAGATACTGTAAAAACGACAGCATTACCACCCACATTGGTATCAAACACTCTGCCGTCAAGATAGTACCCTGTATAATACACTTCAACCAGATCAAGGTTCTTGATAAATGCCCCGGTGCCCGCTGTATTTTCAATATAATAAACCGAGTCGAGGGAAGCCTCCGTGTCAATCTTCAGCGTATCGAGATATGCCTGCAGAAGGCCGAGCTCCCATTCGTCCGGATCATGAATGACACTTACGAGATCAATGTTATAGATAAGCGTCGAATAACTGGTAATCACTCCTATGCTGTTCTCTCCCAGGGCCAGGTCAGAAGGCAGGATAAACAGGGCTTTCTCACCAGCATGCATCAGCGCTATACCTTCATTAAGTCCCGGCAGGGTATACCCAAGCTGGAACCTGTAAGGACCGTAAACTATTTCCTTATCATAGATATTTTCCTGTTTGGCAACTGAATCATAGGTAGTGGAAAAAACTGTCCCGTCTATCAGTTCCCCTGTATATTGAACCTCCACAAAATCCTGATCCACCGGCTGAGCTCCGGAACCTTCCTGCAGCATGATATAATACAAACCTGAAGCGGTAGGTTCAGTGGTTATGTCATTATCAGCAAGATATTGATCAAGGAGTTTCCTTTCTTTCGCTTTAAGCTCCTCCGGATCATCTTTTTTCTTGTTGCACTGGGTCATGAGGGCGATTATCCCCGACAGGATTATCAAACTTGTTACATATCTTATAATCTTCATAACAGCTTTTTTGTTTTTATTTCTAAAGATGAATAAATAACTGATGCGGTTGCGTTTATTATAAAAATTTTTGTGTCTAAAGTCATCTATATGCCTGTTTTGGGGCGGGTCACCTGTCGGTGATCTTCAGCAGCTCAACCTCATAAACAATGACTGAATGGGGAGGGATCCTGTTCTCGTCTCCCAGCAATCCATGAGCTATATGCGGCGGGAGGATGAACCTGGCTTTATCACCCTCATGTAACATCAGTATTCCCTGTATAAGTCCTGTCTCATCACTACTCTGCCCGATGAGTACTTTTTTGGACCCTGACTCCCTTGAGCTATAGCATGGTGTGCCATCGAGGAGGCTCAGCTCATAATTCATCAGGGCATATTTACCCGACAGGGCACTGATCCCTGTACCATGCTCATATATCTCGTAAAACAATCCTGATTCGGTAGTCTGCATATGCCATCCCCTGCGTGCCATATAACTGTCTATCAATTCCTTATCCTGTTTCACCAGGTACCTGTTTGCCCTGTTAGCCAGTTCTTTCTGTTCCCTGTACTCCTTCTCAGAAGGATGTTTCGTCTCTTTCTGCCGGCAGGCAGAAAGGAAAATCACCGGAATGGTGAACAGACATATTATCGTCCGTGTGCAGATCATTACCTTTCTGAAAGAAATTCCCTGATCAGGTGTTCGAACCGTTTCACCGTTTCATCCATCGTTTCATAGGACTCACCCCCTGCAGCGTTCCTGTGTCCGCCACCATTGAAATACAAGCCGGCAAAACGGTTGACATCCACGCTGCCCCTGGAACGGAACGAGAGCCTGACCTGGTCTTTTTTCTCGATCAGCAGTGCCGTGACCTTTATACCCCTGATGGAGAATGGCAGGTTCACAAACCCTTCCGTGTCACCCGTCACATGGCTGTATTTTTTCAGCTCTTTCCTTGTCAGGGTGATATAGGCGGTCCGGATATCCTTCATGACAACCATTTTTTCGTTGAGTGCATAACCCATCAGCCTCATCCTGCCTGCTGAAAAATTATCATAAACCTTCGAATATATTTTATCCTTATCAATACCCTGTTTCAGGAGCCGGGCAACAATAAGGTATGTTTGCGGCTGTGAGCTGCTGAACTGGAAGCAGCCCGTGTCTGTCATTATCCCGGTAAACAGGCAGGCAGCAATGTTCTTATCCAGCCATGGACTGACTTCGATGGCATTGATAAGCATATACAGTATCTCAGTAACAGAGCTGACACCGGTAATGGAAATGACATGATTGGTGAATTTCCCGTGACAGGGGTGGTGATCGATCAGTATTTTTTCTGCTTCCGAAGCTTCAAACGTTTTCAGCATACCACCCAGCCTGTCAGACTCGTTGAAGTCCAGGCAGATGATAAGCTGTGCCTTACCGATAAGCCGGTCCACTGCCGGTGCATCTTCTGCATATATCCTGATCCTGCTGCTGCCGGGCAGAAAAACCAGGAAATGAGGTATGCTGTTCGGTATAGCCATTCCTACGGTCTTGCCTTTTTTCCTGAGGTACCAGTAAAGTCCCAGCAGGGATCCTATGGCATCACCGTCGGGATTGATATGTGACAGGAGGCATATCCTGTCATACTTTTCAAGCATGCCTGCCAGGGAACCCGTAATTCTTTTTGTAAGTCTCACCAATCCTGCAATTATTAACGGATATGCAAAACGCACGAAGATAATAATATTCTTCCTTTAGTACATTATTAAAATATTCTTATATTCGCCAGACCTGAATCAATTGGTATGAACCCTTGGGCAGCGCCTCCGCAGAGTAGCTCCTTGCTTCGCAGTTCGCGTGTCTCTGAAGCTCCGGGGAATTAAACCATACCTTCCCGTCCGCCGTCAGCGTGTCGCCGAAGCTTTAGCGGAGGCACAAGCGGAACGCGAAGGTGGAATTAAATCTTTAGCAATGGCAGGAAATATAACCCTTACCATGATCAAACCGGGTGCTGTAAGTAAAAACTATACCGGTGCGATCCTCAAAATGATCAATGATGCAGGCTTCAGGATAGTTGCGATGAAAATGACCCGCATGAGCCTCAGGCAGGCAGAAACCTTTTACCTGGTTCATAAGGAGAGACATTTTTATGCAAGCCTTACCAGGTATATGTCGTCAGGACCAATCATTGCAGCCATACTAGAGAAAGAGAATGCGGTCATGGAGTACCGTAAGCTCATAGGTGCCACCAACCCTGCTGAAGCAGTGGAAGGGACCATCAGGAAGCTGTATGCAGAATCTGTGGAGAGCAATGCGGTCCACGGGTCAGACAGTGATGAGAATGCGGTGATTGAGAGTAATTTTTTCTTTCCTGAAAGCGAGCGTGCCGCACTGTTATAGAGATCAGTTAAATACTATCCCTGTAATTATCTGCTCCCCTACCCGTTCATTAAGCCTGCGGATAATATCATCTTTCATCATGAATAATTCGTTACGCATTACGGAAGAGGTTAGCCGCACATAGAGGATATCCTTCCTTATATAGATACCGGTGGTGGCTCTTGCCACAGGTTTCCCGAGGATCTCGTGCCATCCCTCTATCAGGTGCCTCTCCTGGAGCTTCCTGTGCAACGGTGTCTCCCTCAGGTATCTTTCGATAACCTCCCTGATCGTTTGTACACTGCTTCTTTCCATAAGTCTGCTGTTCAGCGGTTGTTACCTGTCCTCCGTCACCCTCTCATTTTCAACGGTAAACACCTTATAATCGGTATCCAGATCCTCAAGCACCAGCTTTATCCTGTCCCTGCTGGTGTCCGTGATGAATATCTGTCCGAAGGAATCATGGGCCACCAGCTCAATGATTTTCTTCACCCTCCGTGAATCGAATTTATCAAAAATATCATCGAGCAGCATGATGGGATTAAAGCCGCTGATCCTGCGTATAAAATCAAACTCGGCCAGTTTCAGGGCAACGAGGTAAGTCTTCTGCTGTCCCTGTGATCCGGTTATCTTCATTGGATGATTTTCGAGCAAGAGGATAAGGTCATCCTTGTGTGTGCCGGCAGTGGTATACTGCACTAGCCTGTCCTTGTCAAGGGAATCCCTGAGCAATGCCTCCATATCGTTGCCCTCAAGCTGTGACTGGTAGGTTAACTGCACCTTCTCCTTCTGTTCGGAAATAATGGTATAGTACTTCTGGAAGACCGGGACAAGCTCACGGATGAACCCTGACCGTACATCAAAGATATATCTGCCCAGGGCAGTAAGCTGCTCATTCCATATATCCAGGCTGGCACTGTTGAAAACATCCTTCCTGGCAAAATCCTTAAGAAGCACGTTCCTCTGCACCAGTGCCCTGTTATACCTGATCAGTTTATCCAGGTAAGTGACATCATACTGGGATATCACCGCATCCATGAACTTACGCCTTTCCTCACTCCCTTCTGTGATCAGGCTACTGTCGGCCGGTGATACCATCACAACGGGCAGCAGACCCACATGCTCTGAGAATCTGCTATACTCTTTTCCATTTCTCCGGAAGCTTTTACGGCTGCCTCGTTTCACACCGCAGTAGATCTTTTCAGGAATTTCCTGCCTGATGTATTCCCCCTGTATCACAAAAAAATCTTTATTATGCCTGATATTCTGGCTGTCAATATTATTAAAATAACTCTTAGTAAGAGACAGGTAATAAATGGCATCCAGAAGGTTTGTTTTGCCTGTGCCATTATCACCGGCAAAGAAATTGATCTTGCTGCTGAAAGACAGCTGCAGCTGTTCGTAATTCTTAAAATTGACCAGTGAAAGTTCTTTAAGGTACATAACCGGGATAATTCAATGCATAAAGATAATAAAACCACACCATGATTCATTCGCGCTTTAATCCTGTCTTTCCAATTTTCCTTATTTAGAAGAAGGTTCCAGGTTCAATAAAGCGTGAATCGTGAGTCGTGAGTCGTGAATCGGAAGAGGAAGAGGAAGAAGTTCCTGGTTCCAGGTTCAATAAAGCGTGAATCGTGAGTCGTGAATCGGAAGAGGAAGAGGAAGAAGTTCCTGGTTCCCTTCCCTTCCCTTCAGCCTAACAGCCTTCCTTCCGATAAAAGAACGCCAGTATAAACGTCGCCGGCGAGAAGATTTTTGCA
>Ga0172365_10002538_pt1 | contig 13502 bp, 19 predicted proteins | sample LakKivSesite48cm_FD_114535 | JGI IMG/M metagenome (GOLD analysis project Ga0172365, IMG submission 114535) | Sediment microbial communities from Lake Kivu, Rwanda - Sediment site 48cm | ecosystem: Environmental > Aquatic > Freshwater > Lake > Sediment | place: Rwanda: Western Province, Lake...
GCCACACTGACATACTTAAGATTATTAAAATTCTTCTAATTTATATTCTTCTTTACCCAGACCAAAATTTTCAGCAGCGTCTATCTGTTCCTTGGATTTTATATGGCTAATCAAATCAAATATATTCTTTCCAACCGTTTTGTTAACCAAATCAAAAGAAGCCTTGTCAGCAGCAACAATATCTTTAGAAACAACAATTCCTATGTTGGGGCATATTATCTTTCCTCCGTAAGGAAAGCAATCGCATTTCTCTGTTATGTCAAAGAGAACGTTTATAAAAAGAAGCTTTTCCTTATCAAATTTATTCAAAACAGCATAAACCGTTTCTGCTAATAAAACCCTGAAAGATACCTCCCTTGGTTTTAAAACTTTGCTAGGACAAACTTCTGAACAGACCCCACAACCAAAACATTTGTCATAATCAAAAACAGCCTTTCCGTTCTTGATTTGGATTGCACCCTCCCTGCAAAGCTTAACACAAGTCCCGCAACCTTTGCAATCGCCTATTATTATCGGTTGTGACTCTGTATGCTCTATCTTTTTGGTTTTCTTGGTAGCAGCACCCATACCTAGATTCTTTATGGACCCTCCAAAGCCTGCCTCTGGATGACCCTTGAAATGAGAAATGACAACTAACCCATCCGCACTTTGAATCTCTTTTGCAACCTCAATTTCGTTCAAATACTTTTTACCTTTTACTTTTATTCCCTTATCAGAAATAATAATCGGACAACCTGTTGTTTCTTCTGTGAAGCCATTCTTTCTTGCTGTCTCTAAGTACTTTTCAGGGGTATCTCTTGGACCTTTATACAATGTAGGAGTGTCGAATAGGAAAGGTTTTGTTCCCATTCTTTTTAGCTCTTCTACCACAGCACCGACTATCTCAGGTCTAACATGTGTTAGGTTTCCATATTCTCCCATATGAACCTTTACTGCAATTTTATCATTTTTAGAAAACTTATTTTTACTTACAATTCTTTTAAGATTCTCTAAGAAATTATCTTTAATTAAAATTACTTTTTCCATTTATTTCACGAAAATAAAATATTAATCGAGATTTAAATATCCATAAGATAAGCTTAAAAAAATTACTTCCTTAAAACATTTTATGTCTTCTATACTGTCCAAAGTAGAAACTTTGGAGGACAGCACTATAGATAAGCTATATTACGAACAACTTCGCGCGAAGGAGAAAATAAAGCTAGAAGAAGAATTAGACTGCTCAATCACCCAAATCAGAAGCAGAATAGAAGGGTATATAACTGAGATGGAGAGAGGAGATGAATTTAGAGTAGTCACAGGAACCGGGATACTTGGAAATGTAAAGGAGAATATGAAAAAATTACCCTTTATAGCTGTCAGTTACAGACCAAAATTTCTATTGAAACCAAAAACAGATGTTATAGGAGCAGTAGAATCGATGGATGATTACCTTACCAAGAGAGCGGTTGATAAATATGAAATTACAATTCCTGTTCCTCTTAGAATATTGGAAGAGATGAATATAGCAAATAAGCTTAAAGAAAAAGTCAGCTGGATGGCTACCAAAACTACTTATAAAATTTCTGATGACATGTTTATAATTTCCTCCATGTCAGACAATGATTTTATGATGCAAGCGTATTTCTCGCCTGAGAACAGGAAAAACGGAATAAGGACTTTAACAGATATAGCAAAGAAATTCGAGGAACACTTCAAACCTAGTTGAATTTAAGGATTTATTCTGATGTCACTTACTTGAATGAAATAAGTGGTGGAACACGCATTATCATCTGGTGGGCAACTATTCTTTTCCAACGAGCCTGTTACTGATATGTTAACCTTTTTGCCGGAAGAAACATCGTAGTATCCGTTAAGCATTTCTTTTATCTTAGAATTATTATCAACGTGCAAATCCAGACATGTTAAGCCGTTGCTATCGCATATCTCTGCTATACAATCCTGAGGATAGGATGCGCCAATAACAGTTGGACAGGCAAAGCTTAACTGTCCATTTACGGTTATGCTTTTACCAACGAAGCTATCAATTTCTTTCTTCAAATCGCTTACGCTTATGCCTCCTTGGATGCATCCACTGATTATGACTGCAAAAGCAAGCCCGAAAATTACGTACTTTATCATAGTATGAAATACTCGCTAGAGAGTTTAAAAATATGTTTTTGGTTAGGTGAATGCCGTTATCTCGTTAAAGAATCAATGAAGAAAATGAAGGTGGGCCCAGCAGGATTCGGACCCGCGACATCCTGATTAAGAGTCAGGCGCTCTACCAGGCTGAGCTATGGACCCAAACCTTAATTAAGAAGGAGAATTTATAAAATTACTTTTTCCTGTTCTTTGTTAATGGGTGCTTCCACTGCCACCTGAACTTTCTTAGCCTCGCTGAAGGATAACCACAGTGGCTGCATCTCTTCTTGGTGATGTGGTAAGTATGCCTACCGCACCTTCTACACCTTATATGAATGATTTTTCTATGTTTACCAAAAGAAGGAGTTCCCTTAGTCATAAAAACACTCTACTATTCTGGAGAGATATAAATTATTGTATCTCCTCTAACAAGAGTTGAACCAAGTTTGACTTGTTTGTCATCCTTTCTTTCTTCTGCCTCTTCCAACCAAATGTTCAAATGCAAGTCAAATGCTTGTAAGGCTCCTGTTATTTCTGCTCCGTTCTTCAATTTTATTATTACCCTTTTTCCTTTTGCTTTATCTAAAACATCTAATGGTCTTGTCATGTTATCAACAAATAAAAAACTTCTATTAGAGATATTGCATTAACATATTTAAATCTGTTGGTTTTACTCTAGTCTTTTTATTATATGCCAACCAAACTCTGTCTTCACCGGCTGGGATGTCTGACCTTTCTGCAACGCAAAAGCAGCGTTTTCAAACTCTCTAACCATCTTTCCTCTTCCAAATGTTCCCAAATCCCCACCTCTTTTTCCTGAAGGACATAAGGATTTCTCCATTGCAATTTTAGAGAAGTTAGCTCCTTTGCTTAACTGGTCTGTTATCATTTTTGCTTCTTGTTCAGTTTTAACTAGTATGTGTGCGCAATGAACTTTATCCGTCATAGAATCACCTTAGATAAATTCTTTGTTTTCATAATATATTTAAATATGTCTGTTTACAATTTGTGTAAGTGATATAAATGGCACTATCTCAATTCAGATCTAAGAGAAAATCTACTGGAGGAGCTTATAAGAAAATAAGAAAGAAGAAGAAAAGAGATTTCGGGAGTGATTTCATTCCAGTAAAATTAGGAGAAAAAAGCCAACAGACGACTAGAGGTCGTGGAGGCTTAAGGAAACAGAAACTGCTTCAAGCTAATTTAATTAATGTTTCAAAATCTGGAAAAACCCAAACTGTAAAAATTCTAGAGGTTATAGACCACATGGACGACCCACACTATACTCGTATGAATGTTATAACCAAGGGATGCATTGTTAACACGGAAATGGGTAAGGTCAAGGTAACCTCTCGTCCAACACAGCATGGTGTGGTTAATGGCGTTCTAATTGAAGAGAAGAAATAAAAATCAGAATTTATAACCCAATTTCTCGAATATGTTTTTCATTAATAAACTATCCATCTCGAGTATTGGACTTTCAGATATTATCGTGATATCAATATTTCTTTTGAGAACTTCTTTTGCAAATCCCTCAAAATCTGGTCCGGCCTCTCTCATGGGGACGTGCTGTCTTTCATTCCCTCTACCTATCCCTACTAAAGAATACTTTATACCTGAAAAATGAGAATGGTATTTTTTTAATTTTAAAACTTCCAGCTTATCAAAGATTTTTTTATAATCTACCTGACCGCCTTGAAGAGCATACACATGAGCTGCATCTAAATAAGGTGTTATGTGCTTTAGTTTACTGCAAACACTTATTATCTCATCTAGAGTCCCCCATGATTTTTGCTTTCCCATGGTCTCTAAGCCAAAATCAATTTTCCAATTCTCTTCTTCTATTTTATCATTGATTTCTTTACATGCCTCAAAAATCATTTGGTTTGCTATTTCTTTGCTTTTCCCATAATACCCAGCATGTGCAGCAACCACAGAAGCGTCCATTGCAACCCCTCTTTCTAAGGAATCCATTATCCTCTTCTTGCTATCTTCTATTACCTTCTTGGTTTCGCTTGCAAGATTAATGAAATATGGAATGTGTATTGAGAGCTCTATATCCAAGTCTCTTGCAACTTTTCCTAATTCCTCTGCAGTTTTTAGAGACATGTGAATACCATGAGTAAAAGAAATCTCCATTGCTGTTAATCCTAATTCTGCTACTTTTTTAACGCCTTCTATCGAACTGTTGCTTTCTGCAGAAATAGGTATTCCTGAGGGTCCTAAACGAATTTTCATTCAACCACATTCTATATGCTGATTAGGATCAAAAGAAGGATGGCAAACCATAGCTAATTTCATTTCACCTTCCCAAAAGAATTTTTGATTAGGCTTAATTAGAATAGAATCTCCTTCAACCAGTAGAAATTCTTTATCTTCTATACCAACTTTCCCTTTACCTTCTATAACCAAAACAATCTCTTTACAAATTTTATTTACGACTTTCCCTTTATCAGGGTATCTTCCGCTTAATTCTACTATAACAATGTTAACATCTTTGTCTTTGTGTTCATATTCGTAAACTATGCATTTAGGACTATTTTCACGCTTCTTACTTTCTGATTTTTTGACTATCATAATTATTCCTTTTTCTTAAAAAGCAACCAATTTTTAGGAGGTTTGAATTTAAATAAAACATAAATCCCTTTTAATTTATTTCCATTTATCTTAATAACAAAGCCTTTATCTGTCTTTTCCAAAAGTTCAAAGGTTCCCTTGTCCCATATGATAACTTTACCCGCTCCATATTGACCCTCTGGTATCGTTCCCTCGAAAGTTGCATAATCTAAAGGATGATCTTCAACCAAAACGGCCAATCTTTTAACTTTTGGATCAGTTGATGGTTCTTTTGGTATAGCCCAACTCTTGAGAACGCCTTCCATTTCTAGTCTAAGATCCCAGTGAAGATGAGAAGCATGATGCTCGTGGATAACATAGATAGAGTGATTTGATTCTACGCTTTTACCAGACGGTTCAGGAGTTTTTTTAAAATCCCTTTTTTCTTTGTATTTTTCTAAAGTCATTATATCACAACTTTTTAGTTACTCCTTGCTTAGGACACATATCATTTAAAACACATTTGCTGCATATAGGTATAGGATTCTTACAAACAGCTCTCCCGTGATCTTTGACAACATGGGAAAACTTGAGCCACTTGTCTTTAGGCAAAGCTTTCATTAAATCCTCTTCGATTTTTGCTGGTTCTAGACTTCTTGAAAGACCTAACCTATAAGATACTCTCGCAATATGCCTGTCAACCTCTATACCCTCTATTATACCATAAGCATTTGAGAGAACAACATTCGCAGTTTTCCTACCTACACCAGGCAGTTCTATCAACTCTTCCATTGTCTTTGGAACCTTTCCTTTGTATTTCTCTACAAGAATCTTGCAAGTATTTATAATGTTCTTTGCTTTACCTCCTGCAAAGGTGGCCGATTTTATATGACCCAAAAGTTCTTTGAAATCTGCTTTGGCAAAGTCTTCTGCGCTTTTGTATTTTTTAAAAAGAACCTCTGTTATTTTGTTGACCAAGACATCTTTGTACTGGGCCGCCAGCATGGTTGCAATCAACAACTCTAAAGGACTCTTAAAGTCTAGGGTTAGCTTTGAATTTGGATACTCTTTTTTTAATAACTCAAATGCTTTCAACACATCCATGAATTCACTTTAAAATTATTTTCATCAAATCTTCTGCAATCACAACATTCTTGAAAATAGGCTTAACGGCATCCAAAACTTCTTTGTTTGTTTTGTATCTTCTGCTAAGATGTGTAAGTATTAATTTTTTAATCTTGTATTTTTTAGACAGTTTAGCAACCTCTATTGCAGAGGAATGTGGCCTCTCTATACTAGGAAGCTCAATAAAAGTCCCATCATGTATAAGCAAGTCCGCACCTTTTGCCATTTCAAAAAGCTGTTTACATGGGATGGTATCTCCAGAATAAACTATCTTTCTACCTTCCCTCTTTTTAGCAATTTGCTTAAGCTCTATTGTCTTTTTGCCGACCTTTATTTTTCCTTTTTCTTTTATTATCTTCAACTGTTGCTTTTCCAAACCGTATTTCTTTGCCTTTTTAACATCAATGTTCCAATGATCTCTCTCCTTGAAACAATAACCCACTGTAGGCACAGAGTGCTCAACCCTTATTGAATAAATCTCATATTTTTTATTTTCAACTATCTTTTCAATCGTTTCCTCTTCATTCGTATCCATAGACTTGACCTCAAATCCAATTCCCCAATAGCTTAATTCAATTAAAGCATCTATGAAGCGTGAAGCCTCAGGTCCATAAACTTCTAAAGGCTCTTTCCTCCTAGATAAATGTAAGGATTCTATCATAGGCAAGATTCCTGCAAAATGATCTGCATGCCAATGAGTTATGAATATTTTTGAGAGTTTCATAGGTGAAACTTTTGCCTTTTCCATTTGAATCTGAGTTCCTTCGCCACAATCGAAAAGGAAATAGTCTGGACCATAGTGAAAAAGTATAGCTGCATGTCTCCTTTTCAAAGTAGGGATAGCTGCCCCAGTCCCTAAAAATATTATATTAATTGGTTCAGGCATCAAACCACGTTCAAATCCTTTTCAAACCACTCTTTTAGAAAGACTCTAAAGTTTTCTGGAAGCTTTTCTATGGCTTTTAACGTATCTCCGCCACCACAGATATTACATTTTTTCATCAGGGGGACTATCTTACTTGGAATGCCTTTTTCAAGTAGTTCTTTTTCAGATTTCTTCAATAAATCCTTCAAATAATGTAGGACTATTGTAAATTCTCTCTCAGTCTCAACAACCCAGTTTTCATCTTCTATGAAGACTTTCCTTTCTTTATAGTGTTTTAAAAACTGTTCAGCATGCCTGCTGTAAATATCAGGTCCCGTGTTCTTCATTATTCTTGGGACTTGCCATATCTCCATCTCGAAAACAAGAACACACTCCTTGTTACAGTAAAAATCACTTCTCAAAACTCTAAATCCATTCTGTTCAAGCATTTTATCAATAGCTTTTATGCCTTTTCTTAGCTGAGGATAAAGAATGTCGTCTAAAACTTCAGGTTTTTTAAAACTTATTAGATACCAACGAGTCCCCCTTCTGTTAAATTCTTTTAATAGTTCTTTCATAGTGTAAGGCTTTACCTCTTTCTTAAAGAAAAAATCCTTGCTCGGATTTTCCATAAAGTCTTTACAAGCTTTTACAAATCTGTAGAAACTCTCGGCAGACAAAGCAGCACCCACATTCCTATTTCTATCCACAGGGTCTATAACAATCAAAGGAGCCTTGAATTTTTTAGCATTCCCATTAAAGTTTATTACATGTCCAGCTCTCCATTTAGAGGCACTTTTAACAAGGTTAAGAAAGCTGTCATACTCTATTATCAATAGTTCACATATATATCCCGAGAAACCTTGTGTTTTCAGGTCAGCCCCATAGCAATTGTTTGCCTTGCAGAACTGCTTCAATAACCTAACGTCATCAGGATTCTTAAGATTAGCCTTGACGAATTTAACATGATGAGGTGTTCTGTCAACGGCTGATTTTATTTTTTCAGGATTAGTTATTTCGTAGCACGGCACTATGTCAACTTGGTATTTCCCTATGGTGCCCCTAAGATAAGGATGTTCAGCATAAGCTATGACATACTTCCCTTTCATAGCTTTGATGATTTTCTTGGCTAAGTCTAAGCCTTTCTTTTCCAGCTGTTTTTTAGATAAAGAAGGTTTAAAGAGCAAGAACAAATCTACCTCACTTTTCTCAGAAAGCCAGGTTCCTTTCTCTATAGAACCGCATAATAAGGGTTTTATTTTAGAAAGTTTTGAAGCAGTAGCAATCAATCTATCTGTAAAACTCTTCATTTCTTTTTCTTCTTTCATACTAGGCTTTATTTTATCAAGAACTGATTTTAAATCCATTTTCATTGATTAGATTTATAAGTAAGTAAGTAAATAAACTTTTAGGTGAAATTATGGCGCTACAAGAAATAATAATGACCCTTTGGTACAGTTTCTTGTCGGCATTGCCCAACATGATAACAGCTGTAATAATCCTAGTAATAGGTTTTATAGTTGGAAAGGTTGTAGGCAAGATAGTAAAAGAAATTCTGTTGAGGGTGAGGATAGACAAATATATAACAGAAAAAGAAAAGTTCAAACTAAGTATTTCAGATTTAGGTTCCTTGATTTCAAAATGGGTAATTTACATATGGTTTATCCAACTAGGAGTAGCTGCTCTTGGAGTACCGGAATTAACTGCATTGACAACAAGTGCTGTTGAATTTTTGTTCGGTGCGGTGGGAGCTGTAATAATTATACTAATTGGCTATGTATTCGCATACTTTGTAAAGGAACAAGTCATTCATTCAAAAACATTCTACGGCGATATCATAGGTAACCTCATCTTCTTCCTAATAGTCTATGTCTCAGTTGCCTTAGCACTGCCATTTGTTCATATAGATCCTACACTAATAAACTGGCTATTGATAGTAATAGTCGCTTCATTGGGATTGGGATTAGCTATAGCAATAGGTCTAGGACTGAAGGAAGTAATAGCAGAAACCGCTAGGGGTTATAGCAGAAAGTTCAGAAGAAAGAGATAAAATGCTAGTAAAAGAAATAATGAATAGGAACGTTAAAACAGTTAGGCCTGAGGATACAGTCAAGCTCGCAGCTCAAATAATGAACGAAAATCATGTAGGTTCCCTAGTGGTTGTCTCTGGCTCAGGTGGAGTTGTAGGCATAATCACAGAAAGAGATATTCTGGTTGATGTGGTGGCTACTGGAAGGGGTGCAGATAACGTCAACGTGAAAGATACGATGACTTCAAACATCATAACAATTGATCCTGAAAAGACCTTGGAAGAAGCAGCAGATGTTATGACTGAACACAAAATAAAGAAACTGCCTGTGGTTGAAAAAGGAAGTTTGGTTGGAATGGTGACTGCTACGGATCTGATAGCATATGAAAGGGATTTGATCGAGAAGGTTGCATTGTTATTAGCAGCAACTCCAATGAAGCGCATTGGGGGTTAACCGTAAAAATTTTTCTCTCCAGATTGATAAAGCCATATGGCAATATCAAGCTCTTCTGGAGGAATTTCTAATTCTTTTGATAATTTCAAGAATTTATTCTCTAATTCAATATATCGTTTCTTTGTTAAGCTTTTATTATCTTTAGTATATCTTCCTACTTTCTTAAGGAAGTTCTGAACATGAACATCTATTATTGGTAAACCTTTGAAACCTATATTCCTCATGAAATGCGCAGACTCCTTAAGTCCAAGACCATTCACGTTCTCGAGAAGCCAGTTTCTAAATTCATCAGGATTTTTATTTAAATTACTTTTCAACTCTGGAAATATTTTTCTAGCTTCAATTAATCTTTTTGCCTTAATCTCAGGAAACCTGACGCCCTTCAGATAATCTAAAAGTTCATCAAAGTTAGCTATGAATAACTTTTTGTCTGCCTTTAGTCTATTGATAGCCTCCCTGCAAGTTTTAGCCCTAGATTGTGGGGTTAGAATACAAAAACACAGTTCGCCAAACAAGCATTCTTCATCTTTAAAATTGCAAGTATTGATGAATTTCCTTATCTCATCTTTTTTAAGTTCATAAAATTTTACAAGTTTATTTAACTCAGCATTCATAACGATAATTTACAGTAAATCTATATATTTGTTAGTGTAATGATTTTTATGGAAAATTTAATAGAACTGCATAACGTAGAAAAAGAATACGTTATGGGGGATGTTAAATTACGCGTTCTAAATGGAATTAATCTAAAAATAAAAGAGTCTGAAATAGTAGCCATAATGGGACCTTCAGGATCTGGAAAGTCGACGATGCTTCATATTTTAGGGTGTTTGGATAGACCTACGAAGGGGAAGGTTATAATAGATGGGGTTGACGTATCAAAACTAGATGATGACAGTCTAGCAAAGATAAGAAGAGAGAAGATAGGTTTCATATTTCAGTTCTTTAATATTATACCAATTTTTACAGCCTTGGAGAATGTTGAACTTCCAATGATTTTTTCTAAAAAATCTAATCGTTTAGAAAGAGCAAAGAAATTGTTAAAAGCGGTTGGATTACAGCAAAGAATGTCTCATCATCCTTCACAACTTAGTGGAGGAGAAACCCAGAGAGTTGCAATAGCAAGATCTTTAGCAAATGATCCGAAGATTATTCTTGCAGACGAGCCGACCGGCAATCTAGACTCGAAAGCCGGGGAAGAGATAATGGATGTTCTAATAAAACTTAATAAAGAAAAGGGTACAACTTTATTATTGATTACGCACGATAGTTCAGTAGCTAAATACGCAGAAAGAATTATAAAACTAAAAGATGGTATGATAGTTAAAGGTGAATAAATGAGAAAATTAATCTCATTAACTTTGATAATGTTTCTTTTGTCTATATCTTTGTCACTATCAGAGTCTGTGATAGCCTCGATAAATGTTAATTGGCAATTATCTTTTGATAGCCTTAAACCAAATAGCCAAGCAACAATTTCTTTAACCCTTACGAATTCCGGTACTGCATACCTAACGAAAGTAGTTACCAAAGCTTCTGGGGGAAGTTATGTAGAAATTACATCTGGTAGTGAAAATAACCTTGGAAGCATGGCTGTGGCTTCATCCCAGCAGTCAATGATATCTATAAAAATTGACGAAAATGCCCCGTCTACAATATCTTATGTTTTATTGAATGTTGAGTATTATTATACCGAAACTTCTAGCTACGAAAAAACTTTCTATATACCAATAAAAATAGTAAGGGAACCAGTTCTTCAAATAGAAAATGTTAATTTTAGCGATTATTTAGCACCCGGAAGCTCGATAGATTTGACTTTTGACCTGAAGAATGAGGGTCTAGGAAACGCAAGAGACATGGTAGTTTCATTAGGTCAAACTTCAGATTTTATAAGCACCAGCTCTTCGGGGGAATATTTTGTAAGCAGGCTTAATAGCTCAGAATCAATAGAACTAACTTTACCCTTAACAGTTTCACCAGATGCCTCGATAGGAACAACCACAATACCAATTAAAATAACTTACTATGATGAAACAAGGACTAATAATTACACTGAAATTAAGAGTATCGGCTCTAGAATAACTGGAAATATTGAGTTTATATCTACTATAAGTTCTTACAACAACTTTTACTATGGACGAATTGGGAATGTGGTAATAACGGTAGCGAACAGAGGAGTAGCGCCAGCAGAATATATCTCGGTGAATGCTCGGTCAGATTTTGGCTCAAAGGAATTTTATATAGGAAAATTAGATTCTGATGACTCGGAAACGATCGAATTAACACAAGATTTAACCAAAGCTTCTACTACTTATCCGGTATATCTAACCATAAATTACAAAGATAGGTTCGATAACAGTTACTCTGTTGATGAGACTGTCGAAGCAATGCCTACAAATGCTCCTTTAGATTACAGTATTTTGATAGTCATTTTTATTGTTCTTGGAATTGCCTATTGGTTTTATAGAAAAAGAAAGAAGTGAATTTATTGATTAAGGAAAGCTTAAGAATATCCTTAGATAGTCTTAGACATAAAAAGATTAGTTCTGCTTTAACTGTTCTAGGAATTGTAATTGGAATTGCCGCCATTATTGGGTTAGTCTCAATAGGGGAGGGTTTAAGAAATTCTATTTCTCAGCAGCTAGAGTCTTTCGGATCGGATAAAATAATAGTTATGCAAGGTTCTGGCTCAAATATTGTGGGAGGATTTTTTGGTGAGGCTTTAAAGGAGTCTGATGTGAAAAAAATAGAAGATATGAATGGAGTAAAGTCTGCAACCGGAATTCTTTTTAAGATGCTGCCATTAAAATACGAAAGGGAAATAGAAACAACCTATGTGATAGGCGTTGACGAAAGTAAAGCAGAAGAATTCTACTCACAAATTTTTGAAATTGATGAAGGAAGGTACCCAAATAAAGGTGAAAAAGGCGTAATAGTTCTTGGCTCATTAGCTTCTACAAAAATGTTTGAGGACGAGATCAAACTAGGAAACAGCGTTTATATAAATGATGAAAAATTCAAGGTTATAGGCATTTTAAAATCTGTCGGAAGCAATCAAGACGACAGACAGGTGTATATATCCTTAGATAAACTAAGAGAGATTTCAGGAGGTAAGGACTCTTTGTCTGCCATTTTCGTCAAGGTTTCTGATGTATCTAGGGTTGATGAAATAGCAGCAAGTATAGAGAAAAAATTTGATAGGGAATATGGAAAGAATACCTTTACTGCTATGACAAGCGAGCAAATAACTGAAAGTGTTGGCAGCATTTTGTCCGTGCTAACGTTCGTCTTAGGCGGCATCGCTTCAATATCTTTAGTGGTTGCAGGCGTTGGAATTGCAAACACTATGTTTACCTCTGTTTTAGAGAGAACGAGGGAAATTGGGATTATGAAAGCCATAGGAGCCACAAATAACAACATTCTAGAAATATTTTTGATTGAATCTGCCTTGATAGGATTTATTGGAGGCTGCATTGGTTGTTTGGTTGGATTTGGACTATCCCAGGTAATCAACATTATTGCTTTAGCCTCACTACCTATAAAATTCACTACCTCCGTAACTCCAGAGATGATTTTATTGGGAATAGGTTTTTCGATTGTTGTTGGAGTTGCCTCAGGTTTATATCCAGCTAGAAAGGCTGCTAAATTACAACCTGTAGAAGCATTAAGATATGAATGATTAGCTTCTAACTTCCGTTATCATCTTTCTACCCATTACGACCCAATAAGATATTTCCTTTCCTTGAGCTATTTTTTCCTTGAGCTCTTCTGGTATGGGGATATCAAAGATTTCGTAATCAGCCATGTCCATTATCTGGGCATTGTTACCAGATATGGCAATGACCTGTCCTGTCTTCTTCTCAATTATTGGAACTTCCATCTCGGCATCAGCAGGCTTTACAATCGATCTTTTCTTGTTGTCAAACAAGCCCACAGCCTCAAGTCTTGCTTTTGCTTCGCCGTGTTTGCCAGAAACAGAAGTTGTAACATCAAGAACCTTGCAAGGCTCGTCGTCTATTACTACATATCTACCCGGTTGGAGCTTTTTTATCTCGATTCTTGTGGTTACCATGAAAAAATAAATGCTTTAAGTAAATATAAACCTAAGCCTTACCTGCAACTAATTTTATATCCTCTTTAAGAATAGTCTTCCTCTTGGCATGTCTAGCAGCTTGGGCAGCTTCTAAGGCTAAATCTTCCCCTATTTCTTCTATTGTCTTAGTTAATTCCTTAAGAGCATCTGCAGATATCCTTTCAATACCTGCTTTTCTAACTATCCTCTCTATTGCTGCAGTTGGAAGCATTTTTACCAGTATAATATTTGGTAGTTGATTTTTTAAACACAACCC
>Ga0172365_10002542_pt1 | contig 13494 bp, 10 predicted proteins | sample LakKivSesite48cm_FD_114535 | JGI IMG/M metagenome (GOLD analysis project Ga0172365, IMG submission 114535) | Sediment microbial communities from Lake Kivu, Rwanda - Sediment site 48cm | ecosystem: Environmental > Aquatic > Freshwater > Lake > Sediment | place: Rwanda: Western Province, Lake...
GTATTTACTTAAAAGAATTTAGAAAATTTATAAAATTAAGCAGGATTTTTAAAAATTATGTCGAATGTTTTTATTTATTATGAAGAATAGCAAATAAATATTATTTTTTAATAAAGTAATCGAAGAAGTGAAAACTTAAAAACTTAGAAGGAGGTGAAATAGCATGTTGAACATGTGGTATTGGATTGGAGGAATTGTAATTGTAGTAATAGTAATATATCTAATCTGGGGCAGGAAGAAAAAAGCAGGGAAGTGAGTTTCTTAATTGACATCTTTTGCTTCTATACAGAATGTAGAACTTATAAAATAATAACCTTAACAGAATAAGAGAGGGCATTTAAAGCCCTCTTTTATTTTCATAAATTACTTAAACTTACTTTGCTTATAATTAATATCGTAGATTTTTAACCCCATTCTTGCTACCACATTAGTACCATAGTTAAAAGCCCTCCCCAACAACGATTCTGGTGCTGAAGCAGATACAATTGTATCTTTAGTGTAATTTTTTTAAAATTTTACACTATTTCGAATTTTAAAAATTAAAAATTGACTATTAAAAAGAAAGCATATAGTATAAAATTAAAAGATATATTTACTTAAAAGAATTTTAAAAAATTCTTAAAATAAAGCAGGATTTTTAAAATTTGTATAGTATAGAAGAAAAAAAGACTTTAATTTGCCTTTTTGTATGCAATCGAATGCATAAATATTTAAATTTTTAGAATCAAAAAATGTTTGTCAAAAAATTAATTTGAAAATAAATAGTAAAAATTAGAATGATTTAATTTAACAATAAATGACTAATGGGTAGGATTCGTGTTTACATTAATAATCAAAAGTGAATTGAAAGGAGGTGAAGTGTAATTTAATATTCAATTAGCGGAATTGTATTTAAGTAGTAGCAGAGTACACTTGAGTTATAGTAAAAGTTGAAGAAATGAGTTTTCTAAAAAATCAAAAGGAGGTTTTGAAAATGAGAAAGAAATATATTACAAAATTAGTGAATACAGGATTAGTAGCGATAATTTTTTCTTTACTCATCTGTTCCGTTTTGATTATCGGGGCAATGGCTAATGAAGAAACGGTATATGAAATAACAGCAAATATTATTGGTCCAGGACCAGTTGGGATAAAAAAAGCAGAAAACATTGAATTAGCAGCCAATGAGCTTAATCGTATATTAGAAAATGCAGGCGCACCAATAAGAGTAAAAGTAACTGTTGATTTTTCTGCACTAAAGTGGGATCCATTTGCTGACAAATTCTATATGGACTTCAAAGCTGGTCAGGCTCCTGATATTTTCACTTTACGGAATATGGTAGAGTTGGCAAAAGGTGGTTTCATTATATCTTTAGATGATCACGTTAAATCATTTTGGGATAGTAATTATTATGATTTTTATCCCAATTTATGGGAAAGTGCAACCTGGGATAATAAAGTCTGGGGCATACCTCATGACATATCTCCCACAGGTGTATGGTATAGGAAAGATGTATTAAGAAAACTTGGATATTCGGATGAAGATATAGTTAAATTATTACCACCCGATGGAAGTACTACATTAGGTAAATTGGCAGAGTTAGCTAAAAAGGCAGTAGATGCAGGCTTGGTTGAATATGGTATTCTACATAGACCAAGTTCAGGTTCTGGATTTTATGGAATTTTACTTGCTTTTGGTGCAGAAGCTTATAATATAAATACAGATAGTTTAGTACTGAATAAGAGTGCAATGTTAAATATGTACAAATGGCATGCTGATATGGTGAAAGCAAAGGTAATCCCACCGGAACCCCCGCCCTGGAGCACCATACATAGTACCTTTGTTGAAGGCAAAACATTTTGCACAATGGCCTCTCATGTTGGAACTCCAGCCGAATGGAAGGAAGCATATGGTTTAACCGATGAGGCCTTGGAGAATGATATTGATTTTCTCCCATTTCCACCGGCGGTGGAAGGAGTTAATCCAGTATCAGTACATGATTTTCCATTGTACTTTATATCTAGTCAATGTAAACATCCAGAGATTGCTGCTTTATTGATAATGTTTGCAACTTCCCCCCAAGCTTGTGCTATCCACTCTGAATACTCAATGCGACCACCTTATAGGACATCTGGATTATATTATCCAACAATTGAGCATATAGAATACATTCAAAGGATTGCTCCTTCTGCAAAGACTGTAAGACCGGTACCAACACATGCAGATTTTTGGACCTATATGAATCGAGCATTTGATGCCCTTAAAGGTGTCGAAGCTGGCATTATTACATCAGCACAAGCAATTAGTGATCTAGAAAATTTTGCGGCTACCCTAGAAGGTATGGAGATTAAAGATTAATAAAGTATTCCCATCTGTGAGGCATGAATTATTCAAGGAAAAATTTTCAAAATAGAGTTGGAAACAAACTTTGGACTAAGTAGATAGGAATTTAAAAATTCCTATCTACTTGTATAAATGAAGGAGAAAAATTTGTGAATATAATTGGAATAGGAATTAATACACATCAGGATTACATAAACGGAGATATTCAGAAACTAAAGGAAGACTTACAATATTTTCAAGATCTCGGTTATGATTATGTAGAGATTAGTATAGATGCTGTTGATACTATATTTCATGGAAAACTAAATCTACGTTTGATGGACGAGTTAAAATCTCTTTTAAATCGGTTGAACTTGAAATATACTATACATGCTCCAAGAGTACTTGATTTAAGAGATGTTGAAAATTTGGAAGTACAAAAGAAGATCTTCAAGGAATGCATTTTTTTCAGCTCTGAAATCAAAGGTAATATCTTTGTCTATCACTATGGGCGTAAAACGGGAAATAAACAACTTGAGGAGATTTTATATCAATCAATGTTAGAAATGAGTGATTTTGCAGCTGATTATAAAGTGCAAATCTGTGTAGAAAATATTGAAATTGATACAGTGTCTAATGTAGTTACGTTTGTAAAGCGAATTGAGAGAGAGAATGTTGGGATAACTTTCGACTTAGGTCATGCTTACCTTGCCTCCCAATATTTTGATTTTGATTTTCTGGAATCAATTAAGATGGCAAATCCTTACATTAAACATATCCATGTAGACGACAATTTTGGTTGTTTTGAGGATAAAAGAATACTTAACCATGAGCAGTATAAGTTGAAGAAGTACCCTGAACTATTGCAACTTGGGCGTGGAGATTTGCATCTACCACCTGAATGGGGCGATGTACCTTTTGATAAAGCCTTCGAAATATTAGAGGATTACAAGGGTGTTTTACTATTGGAATATCATTCTTATCGATATAAACCCTATAATCAAGAGATTTTGGAGATAGCGAAAGGATATGTTAAACGGCATATGACCTATAAATAGAAAACAATGATAAACATTTGATTTTAAAAGAGAATATTTATAAATATTTAGAATAATATTACTAATTTTTAGAGATATTTAAGTTATTAGCAAAGAAAAGAGAAAAAGGATGGAAAAAATGACGGCTAAAATAGAAGAACCCTCTTCTGATATACTAACAGAAAGAAAGAGACCTTTTTTGAAAATTAATTCTCATTGGTACTTTTTATCTCCCAGTATCCTTCTTGTATCATTTTTCTACTTTATTCCATTTTTATTGGTCTTTATTATAGCTTTTACCAATATGGACCAAAAGTTTAACTGGCAATTTGTGGGCTTAATTAATTTTTTAAAACTATTTACTCTTAAAGACCCATTAATACCAAGAATTATTAAGAATACTATTATTTATATTACCAGTACACTCCCCTTAACTATTATTATAGCTCTTTTTATATCCTTACTCACAACAAGAATTAATCAGACAGCTAGTTTATTTTTTAGAGCTGTATTCTTCTTGCCTAGGTTAATTCCACCTGTAGTCTGGGGGTTTCTCTGGATGTGGAGTTTTGAAGGGACGCGCTACGGAGTTTTCAACTCAATATTAGAAGGCTTTGGTGTCTCACCTATTCATTGGCTCATAAAGTTTCCCATGATAATCGTAATATGTGCAAATGTTTTTTTAGGTATTTCACTTGCTCTGCTTATCTTCACATCTGCAATTGCATCTATTCCTAAGGACTATACTTGGGCAGCAGAAATAGATGGAGCTTCTTTCTGGCAAATATCGAGATTTATTATAATTCCTTTATTAAAGTGGCCAATTATGACCATGACGGCCTGGCATTTAATGTCCTTTATAAACTCATATATATATATTTTCTTGATTACTGGAGGAGGGCCCTATCATGCTACTGAAGTGTGGGCTCTCTATGGATATAATGCTGCATTTAAAAATTATAAATATGGTTATGGAAGTAGTATAATGGTTGTACTTGTTATAATTAACTTGATCCTTCTTGTAGTCTGCCTGAAGACCTTTGGCATGAAAAGAATGATTGAGCGTTCAAGGATAGAAATATGAAGAAAATATTAGGTAAATATTTAATTTATCTATTACTTTTCTTGATTGTTCTCCCGTTTTTGATAATGTATAGTGCTTTCTTCGTCCAAGCTTTTAGCAGGGGAATATCTCTCGGGTTTATTCCCAAGAAATTAAGTTTATCTAACTTTGATTTCCTATGGAGTACGATTCCTTGGGGTTTAAGGAAAACCAGTATATGGAATATTTTTTTAAATACTCTCATTTTTGCTTCCATCTCAGGCTTTGCAGTTACAGTTATATGCACCTTGACCGGATACGCCTTATCTAGGATCGAATTTCGCGGAAAGACTTTTTTCTTATCAATGCAATTAATACTTCATGCTATTACCGGACAAATCCTTTTAATAGCCATATTCTTCTTGCTATTCTATACAAAGCTCTTATATAAAATCCCTGGGGTTGCTTTAGCAAGAGCTTCATTGGAAATTCCTTTAGGAGTCTGGATGGTGAAAGGATTTTTTGACTCAGTACCTTGGGATATAGAAAGATCTGCAATGATAGATGGCTGTACTCGATTTCAAGTTTGGTATAAAATCTTTCTCCCATTAATCAAACCAGGAATAGGAGCAGTATTTATATGGGGTTTTCTGTTTGCATGGCATGATTTTATTTATGTTTATACATTGCTTCCAGGTACCGCACCATTACTTTCAACTTTAATTCAAGGTCTTCTTGCAACCGAGGTAGTAGATTATGGAATAATTGCAGCCATATCACTTTTTTATATTTTACCACCTTTGTTTCTTTTTATTTTCTTACAGAAAGCGTTAATGAAAGCCCCCATAATGGGTGGTAAGGGAATGGTATAGGATGAGATATGCAATAAATTCTTAAAAGGGAAATTCAATAAGGAAGGTATACTGAAGGAATGAAAATAAAAGGATTTGGTGTAAATACACGCAGGACGGATGGAAATTTTTCAAGGCTTGAAAATCAACTTAACTATCTTAAAGAAGCTGATTTTGAATATCTTGAGGTTTCTGCAGATGTAGTGGATACAATTAGTGGAGGAAAAATTATCCCCAAAAGAATAGATAAACTTCTGCAACTCCTTGAACGATATGGATTCAAGCATACTGCGCATATTCATAATGGAATCGATTTAAGAGATAATCAAGATAGAGAATTTCAACTTGAGTCGTTCAAATCAAGTATTGAGTTTGCTGGAATTATTGGAGCAGAATTACTGGTATGTCATTTTGAAAAAGAAAGTAATGATCCAACTAAAGAATCTCTTTTTCGAGAAGCTATTCTTAAAGGACTTGAATATGCAAAAAAGTGGAAACTTAAAATCGGGATAGAGAATATAGAGATAGATAAATTTTCCAAAGTTGTAAATTTTGTCAAAGAAATAAACGCGCCAGATGTTATTTTAGTGTTGGATGTTGGACATGCCTTTCTATCTGAAAATTACTTTGGAGAAAATTTTCTGGATAGTATTAAGGGAGCAGCAAATATGATAAGCCATATTCATCTAAGCGATAACTTTGGACGATTTGAAAAAATGAGACTAGAAAACTTTGATCTCTACCGGGTTTCAAGTTACACCAACAGACTTAATCTGGGTAGAGGAGACCTTAACCTTCCACCAGGATGGGGTATTATTCCATTTGAAGATGTCCTTGAAATCCTCAAGGATTATCAGGGAATAATCATACTTGAATATTATCACGAGAAATACCTGGATTTTAACCCTAATATTCTTAAAGAAACCAAGGCACTATTTTCAAAATATCTTACAAAATAATTTAAAAGATTCTATCTTTATATTTTTAGGGCAGAATAATTTAAGAAATTTAATAGCGGATTTTATTGCTGCTTTTTCTTTTGATGTCTTAATTAATGATTGTATTTTTATTGAAAAATATAGTAAAATAGTTTTAGATCTTAAGCAATTATTAATGATAAACTTAAGAGATATTTTCAATCGAAGAAGTTTCTAAAATTATTTAACAAAAATTCTTTATTTAAATTAAATATGCAATCGAATGCATAAAGTTAATGTAAAATATAATTTTTTAGTTAAAGTAAGGGATAAAAATATAATAAGGAGATTGGGAAAGAAAATGGAAGTGAGGCTTAAAAATTTAAGTAAACACTTTGGAAAAGTCAAGGCAGTAAATAATTTTAATCTTGAGATAAATGATGGTGAGTTTGTAGCTTTACTGGGACCTTCGGGATGTGGAAAAACCACCACTCTGCTTATGATAGCTGGAATTTACAAGCCAACTACTGGAGATATTTATTTTGGTGAAAAGATTGTAAATGAAGTTTTACCCAAGGATAGAAAAATTGGCATGGTCTTTCAAAGTTATGCCCTTTATCCTCATATGACTGTATTAGATAATATAGTATTTCCTTTAAAATTACAAAAAACGCCCAGAGATGAGAGAGAAAGAAGAGCTAATGAAGTGGCTGAGTTAGTTCAAATAGAAGAATTATTAGATAGAAAACCTGCTCAACTTTCAGGAGGACAGCAACAAAGAGTGGCTCTTTGTCGAGCTTTAGTTAAGAAGCCAGATATTTTACTTTTAGATGAACCCCTCTCCAATTTAGATGCTAAACTTAGAACCTTGATGAGAGCAGAGCTTAAAAGGTTACAGAAAAGGTTAGGAATTACCACAATTTTTGTAACTCACGATCAGGTAGAGGCTATGACTATGTCTGATAAAATAGCCTTGCTACAGTTAGGTGAACTTCAACAATATAGTTCATCTGATGAACTATATAATCGACCGGAGAATTTGTTTGTGGCCGGTTTTATAGGAAGCCCCCCAATGAACTTAATTGATGTCTTTCTGGAACAAGCAGAAGAACAATTTCTTTTAAAGAATGAATATATTACCGTCGATATTCCTTCAAAAATTGGTAAACTTATTCAATCTCGTTCCCAAGATAATGAAATAGTATTAGGTATTAGACCAGAGGATATAAAAATTGACCATAAAAAAGGCAAAGAAGCTGAAGTTTATGTGATTGAACCTATGGGGATGCAAGTTTTAGTAACTGCCAAACTGGGGAATTTGCAGATTAAGGTGCTTACTGCTCCCCCATTTATAAAAAAGATGGGCGAAAATGTGAAATTACACTTTAATACAAATAAGATTCATCTTTTTGATAAAAATACAGAAAGATCACTGTTGTTAAATTAATTTTTTCACTATTTCTAAAATTAAAGAAAATCTAGAATGGTAAAGAGGTAGGGGTTCGATTTATCGAACCCGAAAGAAAAAATCGTAGGAGCAATAATAACATTTAGGCATAGCGAATTTCTGTGGATAATACCTTATAAAATTAAGGGGAGGTGATAGAAAGTAAAATCTGTCCATCTAATATCTTGAGTAAATTCTCAAAATTTTAAAAGGAGGAAGTAAGAATGAAAACTTCAAGAAGTTTATTAAGTATTATATTAATAGTAATTCTTGTAATGTCTTTTACGGCAATAGCCTTAGCTCAGGATACTGAGGTTGTTCCTATTAAGGTCCGTTGCCGGGCAAAGCCCCCTATGGAAAACTGGCGTGGCCTTAATTTCATAGTAGCCGAACAAGATCTCAATGCTGATTTAGAGGCGATGGGTGACCCCCGTCGTGTAAAAGTAGAAATTATACAAGATAATTTGGATTGGGGAGAATATGTAACCGAGTTTGTGCTTGGCTATGGTGCTGGTGAGGCGCCCGATATATGGTTAACTGGCCATGAATATATTGGTGCCCAGTCTGAGGCGGGTCGTATTATTGCTCTGGACGAGTTGCTAAAAGAATTCCCTATATTTAACCTTATATTTGATACTCTCTGGGATTGCACTATGTACAAGGGTAAGATCTGGGGTGTTCCTCAGGATGCTGAGGCTCGACCGCTTTACTGGAATAAATCCTTATTAAAACAAATCGGCTGGTCAAATGAGGAAGTAGCAGCATTGCCTGGAAAAATTGAAAAAGGCGAATTTACCCTTTATGACATGTTGGAGACAGCCAAGCAGGCTGTAGATAAAGGCGTTGTTAAGCCAGGTAATGGCTTCTGGACTCGTCCGAATAACGGTCCTGACTTTACTGCTTTCTACTATGCCTTTGGTGGGGAAACTATCGATTCTGCAACTGGCAAACTGGTTTTCGATAAGATAGCTGGTCTGAAGTACTATCAGTTCTTTTACGATGCAGTTCAAAAATACGGGTCAATGGGCTGTCTTGGTTTAGGTTGGTCTGAAGCGTGGCATCCTGGAGTCTCTGGAGGCAATGTACTCTTCTGGGTCGGCGGAACATGGCAGTGGGCTGAGTGGGCGGAGATCTATCTCAAAGACCTTGGTGGTGAGACATATGCATGGGAGAACTTCGGCTTCGGATTGATCCCGGCTGTAGAGAAGGGCGGTAAACCCAACTCTCTTACTCACCCACTTGCTTATCTTATCAACTCCCAGTGCAAACATCCTGATCTAGCAGTTGCTCTAATTGCTAAAGTAACCAATTATGGACCTAATACTCGACATGCAATTGCTAGCACCCATTTAGGAATTCTCAAGGGTCAGACAGAATATAAGTTCTACAAGCAGTCCCGCTTACTAAGTGAAGCACTTTATATGTTAGATTACACCACTTTTCTACCTAACAATCCTTACTGGGGCGCCTATTCCACGGTCACTTACGAAGCTCTGGCAGCGGTGGTAAGTGGTGATTTTACACCCGAAAAGGCAATGGACTTTGTGGTAGAAGGACTTCAACGCGAGTTAGGCGATAAGGTGATTATTAAATGAGGAAAAATTTCCAACTGGAGAGGGAGAAGAGTTCCCTCTCCAGTTTTTTAATCACGAAATCACTTTTTTCTCAATTAAAGGGCTTATTATTACCATATACCTTTCTTGCCCCCACCCTTATAGTAGTAACCTTATTCTTTTTTATCCCTTTAGTTATGGTTTTTATTTTAAGTTTTACAAATCTGGATATGACGAATTTTGGAATACTCAGTTGGTGGCAGCCAGCAAACTGGTCCTTAAATAATTATATAAAGATCTTTACTAATAAGTTTTTTCCTAAGATTTTAAATAATACTTTTATATATGTGAGTATGACCTTAGTTTTTTTCAATGTGGGAATGGCTTTGGTCATTGCCTTGATTACTACTAACATCAACCGGCGGATTGGTTTTGCCTTCCGCTTAATCTGGCTTATGTGCCGTCTTACTCCGGTTGTCGTCTATATTATCATGTGGAAGGCCTTAGCTGGGCCCAATCCTATGGGGGTTATAAACAAACATATTCTATATCCCTTAGGCATTAGCGGAGGGGGGTACTTACTTAATACCTATCCCTGGCTTTTTGTTATTTTGGCCAATGGTTTTATTGGAGCTTCCTTTGGGATGATTATCTTTTCTTCCGCCATTGAGGCTATACCCAAAGACTATATGATAGCTGCCAAAGTAGATGGAGCTTCAACCTGGCAGACCATTTGTTATGTTACTATTCCTATGATTAAATGGCCCTTGCTTTTTGTAACTACCTATCAGACTCTATCACTTTTTACCTCTTTTGAACAGATCATGTTGCTTACAGATGGAGGCCCAAGGCTTTACCAAACTGAGGTCTGGTCTTTAACTGCCTATCATCGTGCTTTAACCAGTTATTTCGGGAATACTCAGTGGGGTTACGGTTCAGCCTGGGCGGTTATTCTAGTAATTATCGGGGTAATAATGGCTATTATATACTTGCGTGTATTTAAGTTCAGCGAGTTGATGCAAGAACCAAAGATCGATCAGCTATAATGGAATATATAAGTGAAAGGAACATAAAATGAGAATAAAGATATTCCGACAAAGGTTTAAACCTGCTCTTGCTTATTTGGCTTTGATTGTATTTAGCATTCCAATCTTCCTGGGCTTTTTATGGCTATTTATTACTACCTTCTCAACCAGGACAGAAGGACTAAAGTCGTTAGGGTGGACCTTGAATAATTGGAGTTTCTTATGGAAGTCACCTTTTGGTCCTAAATTTCAGAGTATATGGTTTGTGACTCTCAATACCTTCCTCCTTGCTACGGTTATGACCATTATTGTAGTTTTTGTTTCGTCAATGTCTGGTTATGCTTTATCACGGATGAAGTTTGTTGGAAGGAAAGGGTTTCTCTCCGCGACTTTAATACTGCACGCCTTTCCGAGCGTGACTTTATTGATTCCAATTTATTTTGTATTACGTTGGATGTCGAAGGTCCCTATTATCGGGCAAAGTCTCCCTCTTATCGGCGGTTTTGGTTTTAATACTATTGGTGGAGTAGCCTTGGTAATGGTTGCTTTTGAGCTTCCCTTTGGTGTATGGGTAATGAAGGGTTTTTTTGATAACATTTCCTGGGATATGGAGCGCTCTGCTTTGATTGATGGTGCTTCCCGCTTTCAGGTTTGGTGGAAAATTATAATGCCTAATATTAAGCCTGGCATTGCTGCATTATCTATTTTTGCTTTTATTTCTGCTTGGAATGCCTACCTAATTCCATTTACTTTTACTGTAGGACGTGCTGGGAAGTCAACGGTTTTATCTGTTTATCTACAAAATTTTATGAGTGAATCTATAATGACCGAGTGGAGTATGGTAGCGGCTGTTGGGTTATTTCAACTCATTCCGGTATTGATCTTTTTCTTCTTTACTCAAGAAGCCTTACTCAACATCTATGGTGGAGGAGTAAAAGGTGGCGCATAATTAATGAAGAAGACATAAAAATTGCTACAAAAAAATATTGACAGTTATTTACCAGATTTAAGTATTAAAGGAAAATTATTTTAAATATTTTTTATTTTATACTTGTATATGAATTTGATTGTGCTATAATGTGAAATAATTAATTAAAAATAAAAATGTTTTTATTTGAAGCTGGAGTTATGCCTATAAAAGGAATTGGAATAAATATAGATTCTCCTACCACAGATGGAGATTTAGATATATTAGAAAAGGCTTTAGGTAATTTTCAGGATATAGGATTTGACTATGTAGAAATACCTGTCCATGGAGTCGATGCTATCTTTAAAGGGAGACTGAATTGGCTACAGACCAGGGTAATTACAGATATTCTGAAGAAATTTAAGTTAAAATACACTGTTCATGGTCCCAATTTATTAAATTTAATGGACGCCCGTAATTTCCAGCTACAAAGGGAGATCTTTAGATCAGGGATCGAGTTTACTAATGCTATAGGTGCAGAAATTTTTATATACCATAGTGGAAAAATACCTTTACGGGAAGAAATTAAAGATGAAGGTATCAGGCAAAATAGTTTTTTAAAGGTGCCTTCTCTAAGAAAGATTGAAAGATTAAAGAAGGTAGAAGTAAAAAACTTACAAGAATTAGCCTCTTTTGCTAAAGATTTAGGAGTGACTATAGCTATTGAAAATACCTCTCCAGAGGTAGAAGAAGAGTCTCTCTGGGAATTGTCTAAGCATCTTAATAATGGCAGAATTTTTCCTCCTTCAGTGCTTACTTCACAAACACCCAAGCCCACTTTCTTACGAGAAATTAGTAAATATAATTATGGCACGAATATCGAAGAATTAGTACAACAAGTTAAAAAGATTGATCGCGAGAATGTTGGAATTACTCTCGATTTTGGCCACGCCTATCTAGCCTCTAAATATTACCGCTTTAAATTTTTAAATTCCATAAAGTTAGCCTTACCTTATATAAAACATGTTCATATTCATGATTGTTTTGGTAAGCCCAAAGTATCATATGAAGAGCAGGACATTAATCTAATTCAATTTGGCATTGGGGATTTGCATATGCCTATAGGTTGGGGAGAGATTCCATATAATAAAATATTCCGTATTTTAAAGAATTATAATGGAGTATTATGTTTGGAATTAAAACCCCGCTATAAGAAGTTTTATAAATATAGTTTAGAAATGGTTAAAGAACTTATAGAAAGTACCAATAATAACCACAAGTTAAGAGAAATCTCTCCTTTTTCTAAGAACGATTATTAAAGACAGATAGTTATTGTATTGAAATTAATTCCTCTAAAACGAAGTCAATAAAAGGTTTAGGTATATTTTTATCAATTAAAAGATTGTAGTTCATCATAAGATAACCCAATTATTTTTTTGATAAAAAATAAAAAAATAAATTTAGTATTACAGTGATAGAAAGATGAGAATGGCGGGAATTAAAAAATAGCCAAGAGAGAGGGTAAACTATGAGTCAATTAGGTAATTCTGTAAAAAGAATAAAAAATCAAATAATTTCTTTGAGGTAGGAAAAGTCCCCACAAGTTCTTGATAAAGACGAGATATAATCATATCTTTAAATATATTGGAGATAATGTTATAATGAAAAAAATTCGGGGTATTTTTTTCTTTTTTGGCAAGATAATTCGAAGAGTAGATAACCTTTTGCAATTGTATTATAATAAAACGATTTTAAGTTATTCAAATATACCAAATGCTAAAAAATAAGAAAATAAACGATTTCTTTTCCCAAGATGGCGACTGTTTTCTTGGATAAATCTTCAGGTGGAGGTAATTCTAAATGGTAAATATTCGAGATATTGCCAAAAAATCAGGTGTTTCACCTGCTACTGTCTCACGAGTAATCAATAATCCACAATCAGTCTCTCCTCAAAAAAGAGAGAATATCCTAAAGGTTATCGAAGAATATAAATTTATTCCCAATAGATTAGCAGTAAGCCTAATAAAGAAGAAATCCAAAACAGTTGGCCTGTTAATTCCAGTAATTTCAAATTTATTCTTTCCAGAAATAATAGAAGCCATAGAGGGAGTCCTCTATAAGGAAGTATTTAACCTCTTTTTAAGTATCTCCAACGACTCAATAGAAGAGGAAAAAAATGCTTTTCAAAATTTTCTCCAAATGAGAATCGAAGGGGCTATTGTAATAGGAAGTAGAAGAAGAAAATACCAATACATTAAACATATAATAAAATCAGCTGAACAGATTCCCGTTGTTTTAGTTAATGAATATTTGTCATCAGAAGGAATATATTGTGTCTATAATGACGAGTCTTGGGGTGCTTATAAGGCTGTCAAATATCTAGTTGAAAGTGGACATCGAAATATTGGATTTA
>Ga0172365_10002544_pt1 | contig 13490 bp, 17 predicted proteins | sample LakKivSesite48cm_FD_114535 | JGI IMG/M metagenome (GOLD analysis project Ga0172365, IMG submission 114535) | Sediment microbial communities from Lake Kivu, Rwanda - Sediment site 48cm | ecosystem: Environmental > Aquatic > Freshwater > Lake > Sediment | place: Rwanda: Western Province, Lake...
GGGATACTTTTCCAGCACACTCTGCTGCACGATGCGAAAAGGTGGCAGAGAGGCAAGATTGCGCGGGCAATAGCTGGGAAGCTGGCGATAGCCGCTAGGACGGATGCTTATGGGCACAGGCTGATTGGTAAGGAGTTGCAGTCTGGTTTGAACAGGCGAATTGAAGAGATTCGCGAGAAGTACAAGGAGCCGCCTGTTGTTGAGGAAAAGAAGCCTAGATATGAGCGTCCTAGACACGACAGGCATGATCAGTGGAGAAAGAACAGACGTGCACGTAGAGGTTAAGCCGCACCCGCGGTTTCCAGCAGTTTATCAGGTTTTTCTTGAAGATGGGTCTCGGAGGCTGGCGACAAGAAACCTTGTTCCTGGCAGAAACGTTTACGGCGAAAGGCTTGTTAGGTTTGAGCATGTGGAGTATCGCGTTTGGGATACTTTCCGCAGCAAACTTGCCGCTGCAATAATGAAAGGCTTGCAGACTGTTCCAATAAAGCCTGGTCATCAGGTTCTTTATTTGGGTGCGGCTTCTGGAACCACGGCTAGCCACGTTTCAGACATTGTCGGTGAAAAGGGACATGTTTACTGTGTAGAGTTTGCTTCCAGATCGCTGAGAGATCTTGTTGATAACGTGTGTGCTTACAGGTTTAACATGTTGCCCTTGCTTGAGGATGCTCGTTTTCCTGAGAAGTACGCGTTGTTTGTGAAGGGGCGGGTGGATGAGATTTACTGTGATATTGCTCAGCCTGAGCAGGCTAAGGTGTTGGCTGACAACGCTGACGTTTTTCTGAAGGATTCTGGGTGGGTGTTGCTTGCGGTTAAGGCTCAGAGCATTGACGTTACGAAGGAGCCTTCTGAAGTTTACAGGAGCGAGATTGGGGTTTTGAAGAAGCGTGGCTTCAGAGTGGCTGAGGTTGTGCCTTTGGAACCTTATGACAAGGCACATGTTATGGTGCTGGCTCAAATGCAAAATTATTCCTCTAGAAGAAAAGTATAGTTTATATCCGTCATCACGGCGCATATCTATGCGGGGGCTTTGATGGCTTGTGCTGGGGGAGAACGAGTCGTGAGTATAGAATCTCTGCTCAGGGAAACGGGATTCACTGTTTCTAAAACATGCTGTTCTAGGCCGAGCTGTTTTGATTTTGCGGCTCGGAAGGGTGAAACTGTCGTTTTCATCAAACTCCAGCCAGACATTGGCAGTCTGTCTGCCAGTGATTCTGAGGAGCTTCGAACTATTTCTGAGTCTGTTTTAGCGTCTTCCATTCTGATAGGTGAGAAGACCCGTGAAAAGCCGTTGGAAGAGGACACTGTTTATTCTCGGTACAACATTTTGGCTGTGACTTCGAAGACTTTTGAAAACATAGTGGCTCGCAAGGTCAGCCCTCTGATCCAAGCTGGTCCGGGAGGGTATTACGTGGAGGTTCAGGGGGAAGCGATTAAGCGTAGGCGGCAGGAGCTTGGCTTGTCTGTTGGCGAGGTTGCTGAGATTGTGGGGGTTTCTCGGAGGACGCTTTACGGTTATGAGCGTGGTTTGGCTAAGGCGTCGGTTGCAGTTGCGTATAACATGATTTATGCTCTTGGGATTCCTGTTGGGAGGCCTGTGAACGTTTTTGAAAAGCCGAAGACTCAGCGTAAATGCTTTCTGGTTAAAGCCAAGAGTGTTTTGGCTCGTAACAGGCTCTTGCAGAGGGTTTTTAGGAAGCTTGCTCGCTACAACATTGTTACAGTGAACAGGGCACCTTTTGATTTTGTGATAAGTGTTCCTGAGGAAAGGATGCGGATCATCGGCGGAGTTGCAAGTGATGGTGAGCATGGGTTGAGCAGGAGGGTTGATGAGATTTTGAGTGTCAGCAGAGTTGTCAGAGCACATCCGATTCTCATTTCTGCTGGGCAGACTTTGTCGAATAAGGACATAGATTGCATTTACAGCAGGGAGCTTTCGAAGTTTAAAGAGCCTGAGGATTTGATTGCGAACTTTAGGTGAGTTTTGTTTGGCGTGGCGAGTTTTTTTCGTTTAGGGCTTTTTTTGCTGGTTTCCACGATTTTCTGACGAAGTCAGGGTATTGCTCATGTTGTTGCAGGTAGTTTTTGAGATATTCTGTTGTTTTTGGGTCTGACGGATAACCGCTTCCGAAATCTCCGTGCGTAGAGGCTAGGTCTGTGATTGCTTTGTCTCTTTCGACTTTGGCGATTATTGAGGCTGCTGAGACTATTGGGTAGTTTCTGTCTGCCTTGTGTTCGGAGATTATTTCCACTTTTATGGTTAGGCATTCTAGGATGTGGTGTTTGTATCTTTCTTCAAGGATGTCTGAAGCGTCAACGTAAGCCTTGTCTGGCTTGAGTGCTTCGATGACTTTTGCCATTGTCTGGGCTTCGAGCCTGTTTAGCTTGTGAAGTTTCACGCCGTTTTCAACGACGTCGTCGATTTCTTGGGGCGAAAGCTTTGCAACAACGTATTTCTCTACTGTTTGTTTGATTTGTGCGGCGAGGGTTTCTCTTCTGTGCGGGGTTAGGAGTTTTGAGTCTTTGACGCCTAGTTGGGCTAGTTTGGGCAGGTTTTCTTGTTTTGTCATGACTCCTGCGATGACTAGTGGTCCGATTACTGCGCCTCTTCCTGCGTCGTCTACGCCTGCGATGAGCATGTTGTTGCCTTCTTCTGCTGTCTATTGCTGGTTCTGAACAATTAATGCTTTCTCACTCTTTGGACCTTCCAGCCAGCCTAGACCCCCCTTATATATAGGTTGAACCTTGTGTTTACTCTACTCCTCTACCAGCTAGAAGATGGCAAAACAATGGAATAGGAATTCCTCTCTGCTGACAGTAGATCTTTTCCTAGAGTTTTGAGTCAATGCTTAACTGAGAAGCCTTTCTGTTTTCATCAGTTGATTCGTAACATCTCTGAAATGATTGATTAGATCTTTTCGCATCTTGCCTCGTCTATAATTCTACTCCCAAAAGAATATGTCTTTTGAATGTTTCTTCTCCACTCTGCCAGTTTCGACAAGCATCTTGATAATAGTCTTTCGCATTCCTTCAAAGGCTCTAGTGTATTTCTTGTTTATCTTGTGACCACCAGTTACCTTAATATTCCTGATTGAATCTCCAGCTATAAGATCGTTGATTCTGCTTTGCAGTTTAATGAGTTCAATGCCAATTGTCCCTTGTTGTGCGAGATATTCAGAAAAAGACAGGTCGTTTTTTGTCGATAGTATTTCTATAAGGAATTCCATATTCTCGATCACTCTCTCGAAATCTTTCTTAACTTCAGATAACGTCGGGTAATTCATGACTATCTCTCGATATTCTGATTAGTTCTTTCGATTCTGCTATTATGTTTTTGCACCTTCTACATATCTCTGTTCTGAGCGATTCAAATATGAGAATCGCTATTTTACGCTGTATCTTCATTCTTCTATTTCTTCTTTTCGTCTTCTTGCAGACTCTTCATCATTATGTTCGTAAAATTCTCTGATCTCAGAAAAGAATTGAGCATTCTTAAGTTTGTCAGATACATGGTCAGTCCCATAGTGGTGAAAAGAGTCAAATTCTTGAATTTCTGTGAGGTTTTCTCCCTAACTCGGATTCTGTGACCATAGCTTGCTAATGCTTCATCTATTTGCCGTAAGAATTTCGGTTCTAATTGTGAGAATTTCTTAATGTCCAGATTATGAGCAAAAATGTTTCGAACTTGCCTAATTACATTTGCGCTTTCAAAAAACCTCGATGGAGAAAACTTTAGCGCTTTGGCAACCTCTATTTTCAGATATTGAGTGAATTCCTTGTTTTCTGAGAGTTGGTTCTCATAAGATGGCATGATCACAGAAAGATACACATCGATAGCATTTTCGACTACCAAGTCAGCCGTCAAGACCAAAAGCCTATCATCTTTCAAATCAGCGACATGTTTGAAATACGAGCTAATATAAGATTGGAATTTCCTCAGACCCAAATCTCTCGTATCCACGATTGCCGACCCGAATACAGCTTCGCTTTTATCGCATCCAAAATTCAATATTCTTGGTCTGCGTTTGACCAATGTTAATCCCTCTTAGCATTCATTATTCGCTGTCCACCGAAAATCCTGTTGTCACGATCTCGATTTGAGGTTTTCTCTCTTCGCTTCTCTCTTCCAGAGAGCCGCTTCAATATGCTTCTGTTTTTGGTTTGGAGAATGTTTTTTATGCGGTTATGTTTGCTATATAGTGATTTGTGGAGGTTTATGTTTTGGAATTCAAAGGCAGCAAAACCGAGAAAAACCTGCTAGCCGCATTCGCCGGCGAATCACAAGCCCGAACAAGATACACCTTCTTCGCCAGCACAGCCAAAAAAGAAGGATTCGAACAAATATCAGCACTCTTCACAGAAACAGCAGACAACGAAAAAGAACACGCACAACTCTTCTTCAAACAGCTCCAAGGCGGCTCCGCCGAAATCACAGCCAGCTACCCAGCAGGCACCATAGGCTCAACAGCCGAAAACCTGAAGGCAGCAGCAGAAGGCGAAAAACACGAGTGGGGAACACTATACCCCAGCTTCGCCGAAGCTGCAGACGGAGAAGGCTTCGCAGAAGCAGCAAGAATCTTCCGCATGGTAGCCAAGGTTGAAGCTTACCACGAGCGACGATACAGGAAACTGCTAGCAAACATTGAGCAAAACAAGGTCTTCAAGAAAGACGCGCCTATAAAGTGGAAGTGCCGCAACTGCGGACACGTTTTCGAAGGAAAAGAAGCCCCAGAGAAGTGTCCAGTGTGCGATCATCCTAGAAGCTACTTTGAGGTTTGGTGCGAAAACTACTAACAGCGCTTTCCTTCAGCTTTCAGCGTTCAAAACCCCAGCAAACGTTCTTTCCCCATGGGAATCTAGTCTTAGCCACCGTTTCTGCCCATAAGACATCGGAGAACAAACAGAGTCAAAAACGTGAAACCCATTATGACTGGCAGGATCAGAAAGGTCAATGCAACGTCTGACGCGGCATAAGTCTGTATGATGTAGAACGACAACGCAAGCATCAGCAGAAAATCAACCACCGCTATGCCAATTCCCGCTCCTATCTTCAGCAAGATAATGACTATCGACTTTCCATTCTGCTTGCTCACCACATCACCTTTCAACACGACTTTAGAAGTCGTCTCACTATTTCTCTTTTCCGTTTCCTCTCCCAACAACCAGCTAAACCTTCTGCAACGCCTCAACAACTTTATCAAAGAGAATTCGAGGCAAACCCTCTCTATTCTCACTTGTAACTTCGACTATCTCCGCATCTTCCCTCCTCTTCACTTCATCAATCAACTTGTCTCTTGCCTTCCAATGCACAACCCCAACCACAATCCGCCAGCTCTCAACAGCCCGCTCAACCGCCACCCTAAACCTCTCCGAACACAACTCCATAGGACCAACCTCGTCTATCACAACCACATCAGCACCTTCAACCGCATCCAAAACTGCTTCCACACCCACACCGTCAACATCCTCAAGGCTGACCCGATATTTACCAACACGCGTGCCTTCTTTCCCATCAACACGAGCCAGCCAACCACGATTACCACTCATCACGTCCAGAAGCTCAAACCCAACACGCTCTCCACCAGAACGGACCTCCCTGCTTATCATGCCACCAACACGGCAGCCACGCATCTTCAGCTTCTCAACTGTCTTCAGCAAAACCGTCGTCTTTCCAACACCAGGGGCACCAGTCAAAAATAGCAAACGCTTCATCAATTCTCACTCTGGAAACCAATAAATCTGCCGTTGCCCTAAAACGCTTTCTCACCGACAACGTTGAAGCCAGAACAGTCCCCAAACGTCGAGATCAGCTTATCTCGTGTGGTTGTTCGAAAATCTGAATCAACGTTTATATCGACGGGTGAATTTCTCTAGTCGAAAAGTGGATTTGATGCGGCTAACCGAACTTCTTAAACGTGAATTCTCATTCTTTCACGGCAACTACCGCGTTCTCATCATAAGCTGGATGATGATGGACTTGGCCAGCGAGATGCCTGTGCCAAACTTCCAGCCTTACATTCGAGACACCCTTGGCGGCGGAGGCATTGCTCTCGGCTTGATCGGCTTCGCAAACTTCATCGGCATGGCTTCCGTGGCTTTTCCAGGAGGCTACTTGGCTGACAAGTATGGAAGACGGCGGCTAATTACAACGATGACCTTTGGAATGGCTCTTTCCTTCCTCTTGTTTGCTTTTGCTCCAACATGGCATTTTGTTCTGCTCGGAGCGATAATCAACAGTCTGTGCCTGATATATCAGCCTGCGCTCATCGCCATGTTTCAGGATTCTCTTCCTCCGGAACGCAGAGGAATGGGCTCTTCAATAGTGCAGCTGATTAACAGCACTCTCAATACTCCTGGTCCTCTAATTGCTGGTTTGCTGTTGTGGCAGTTTGGGCTTGAATGGAGTATGAGGATTATCTATTTGATGATGACGGCTCTCTATTTGGCGGCTGCAGTTTGGCGGCTCAGATTGAAAGAGACTGTCATAAACAAGGAGCCCATGCGATTCAGGTATTTCGTATCTTCTTATCCGAAGGCGATTAAAGAGAGCTTTAGCGTCTGGAAAGTTGTGCCCAGAGCAATGTTTTGGCTGCTTTTCTCGCAAATCCTCACTATGCTGGGATACTCGCTGTTCAACGTGATAAACGCGCTTTACGCCCAAGACGTGCTTGGCATACCTCTAAGTCAATGGTGGGTTGCTTATGTTCCACTGTTGCTGACGATGATTGTAGCGTCAATCCCAATTGGAAAGGCAGTTGACACGGTTGGAAGAAAAATCCCGTTGATTCTCGGCATACTTTCTTTAGGTCTTGGAGTGGTGATCTTCGTTAACGGCAGCTTTCTCGCAGTCAACATTGCGATGATCTTGCTTGGATTAGGCAGCTTGTTGTGGGGAGCAGCTGCAATGGCTTTCGTGGCAGATTTGGTGGCTCCAGAGAACAGGGGCAAGATAAACGGTTTTGTCAACTTCGTCAGCTACATAGCAATTGCGTTTGGAATGTTGTTGGGCAACTATCTTTACGTCGGCGTCTCTTCTCAGTTGCCGTTCTACGCTGGACTTGTTCTGTTTCTTGTTGCAGCAGTAATAGTCATCCTCTTCGTCAAAGAGCCAGCAAACAGGGCAAACTGAAATCAAACAAGAAAAGAATATTAACGCATGCAACTCCTTTCTTCAACTCAACAAGTATCCACCCAGCAATTCTCAGGAACAAACAGAAACATGACCGCCGAACAATCATACGCAGATTTTCCAACCGAAATGATAAAGGAAGGAAACGTCAGCGTCCTCGTGCCAAAACTCAAAGCCTTCACAACCCAGCCTTCCGACTACGCGCCTTCAAAGGCTCCCGTCTTCTACAACCCCGTAATGGAGTTGAACCGCGACATCGCCGTTCTAGCAGTGCAGGCATATCAGAAAACAGTAAACCACCCCATTTCCGTGTGCGAGCCTCTGGCAGGCTGCGGCGCAATGGGCATACGCCTAGCCGCAGAAGTCAAGGGCGTGGAGAAAGTTTTGATGGCTGACATCAGCGGGAAAGCCGTGAAGCTTGCGGAACACAACGTGGCTCTGAACAATCTCAGCGGCAGCGTTGCTGTGAAGCATAAAGACGCTAACTTGTTCTTAAGCAGTCACAGCGCTCCTCGCAAGAGATTCGACGTCATAGACATTGACCCGTTCGGTTCACCTGTGCCCTTCATTGACTCTGCCCTACGTGCACTTCGCAACGATGGTTTTCTTGCTTTGACAGCGACTGACATGGCGCCCCTGTGCGGAGTTCACCCCAGAGCATGCGTCAGAAAATACGGCGGAAAACCTCTGCGGACTGAATACTGCCACGAGCTGGCTGTAAGGCTCCTAGCTGCTTGTCTCGTCAGGACTGCGGCAAAACAGGGCATAGGCGTAGACGTGATGTTCAGCCAAAGCTCAGACCACTACGTCAGAGTCTACGCAACCATAAGCTACGGCGCAAAAAAAGCTGACGCGTGCATCAAGAGCCTCGGATACGTTTTTCACTGTTTCAACTGTTTCCACAGAGAAGCCGTCAGACAATTGTTCCCTGCCGAGCTTGGCGGTAAATGCGTGGAGTGCGGTTCGAAACTCAGCGTTGCTGGACCCGTGTGGCTTGGGAAACTTTTCGACGTAAGGTTCTGTGACTTGATGGAAAAGGAAGCTGACCGCAGGACGTTCAAGCTGGGCGGTAGGATAGGCAGGATGTTGTCGTTGGCTAGAAACGAGGCGGATATGCCTGCGACGTTTTATGTTGTCGACAAGCTGTGTGATGCGTTGTCTTTGCCTGTGCCGCCTGTCAAGAGAGTTGTTGAAGCCTTGCGCAACGAGGGGTTTAGGGCTTGTTTGACGCATTTCCACTCCAGAGGCATACGTTCAGACTCACCAGCAATGAAAATAAGACAGATATTGCAGATGTCAAGTGGCAAGTTTTAAATAAGAAATGGCTCAGAAATGACACATCAGGTGACAGAATTGAATAAGAAAGTATTAGCCCTAATCCTAGTGACAGTTTCAATGCTTCTTGTAACACCCCTCACACACGCATATGACCCTCCAACCATGTCGATTTGGACAGACAAGGCAGAATATAGTCCAGGCGAAACTGGAACCTTGTACATACGCTTCTACAACAGCGGTGGTAGCGCTGTAACAATAGCGAACATAACGATCGTATACGATGATTGGGTGGCGTACCGCAACGGTCAGTGGGAAGGAAACCAGACAATCGTAGTAAACAAAGCATTAGCAAGCAAAGAGGTCTTCTCGAACGAAACAAAATTCACCGTACCAACTGACGGAAGAGCTGAACACACAGATGTCTACCTAACATTCAATATGGATCCATCAGGAACCTTGTACGCAGACGGCGATGTTTACGTTGCTGGGACGTCGAAATATATGGATCAGATAGTGATGATCTTGACAGTCATAGCTGTGCTGTTGATCGTCTGCACAGCAATAATTGCTGCAGCACTGTTCCTTTCAGGGCGAAGATCACAGATAACGTGGAAATCAGAAGAAAAACAGTAAAAAACCGCAATCATTTCCCCTTTATTTTCTATTTTCTTTAAGCATTTCCCCAACTGGTTCTGGCAGCATACGATGCTGGAGACTGGTCATCTGAGATGTTTTCAGAATGGGAGAGACGATCAAGAGAATTGATAAGATCATCGTCAACCTCTTAAGTTGGCAAGATCACTGTTTATCGTGCATGGTCAATGCACACATGAAGTGAGATTCAATGAGTCAGGCAAGTTCAGTTCCTACGGGCTTCATTTTCAGACACAGCACAGTTTCCGTTGACCATCTGAAAGAGTTGCAGGCAGACATCGACAGACTAGATAAGGATGGAAAACTCAGCAGCAACAAAGTCTTTAGAGGTTACATAAACAACAAGAAATTTCAGCTTCCTGAAGATTTCCCCGACGCCAAGTCACTGATAATAATAGCAGTTTTCACGAAGCCAATGTTAGTGAACTTTAATTTGGGAGTAAGAAAAAACGAAATCATGTTGCCGCCCTCCTACTACGATGACGGACTGACGGAAGAGATGCTGCGCGACTACGTCTTGAAAAAAGTGGTGAATCAACCTGGACATAGAATTGAGAAAGCAAGAGTTCACCTGAAGTTGCTGGCAGTCAGAAGCGGACTCGGAAAGTATGGCAGGAACAACCTCTGCTACGTTGAAGGAATGGGAAGCATGCTCTATCTGGCCGCTTTCTTCACCGACTACCCTTGCGAGGATGGTTGGACCGAGATAAAAATGATGGACACTTGCAAGAACTGCAGAATTTGCATGAACAATTGCCCAAACAAATGCATATCGGAAGAGAATTTCGTGATTGACGCAGGCAGATGCCTCAGCCTCTTCAATGAAGTCAAAGGAGAGTTTCCAGAATGGATTCAACCAGACGCGCACAACGCCTTGATGGGCTGCTTTCGATGCCAGTCAAGCTGTCCAGCCAACTGCGAAGTCATAAAAAAGACTGGAAGACTTGAGGACGTTACGGAAGAAGAAACCAGAAGAATACTGGATGGAACTCCAGACAAAGATTTGCTTATTTCCTTGTCCAGAAAGCTCAAGGGTTTTTATCCTACTCAATCTGAAGAACATTTTCCTGTTTTCGTGAGGAATCTGAGAGTCCTCTTGAGACCAGAACCAAAGTCGCCTGCTTAAAATCGCACACCATTCGTGATCTTGAATCGGTGGTTCTGACTACGCTTAAATACGCGATTTAATCCTTGTCTATTAAAGTGCAGATGTCATGTCTGAGATGCCTAGTATATTTGGAATGTTTGACACTTTCACAATATTGTTCTTCATTGCATTCTTTCTGATTTTGGGACTTGTAATATTCGGCTTTGTGGCGTCCATCATAAAAGCCCTGAGAAGTAAAGGCGAGACTCCGAACCCGCCAGCAACGCAGAGCGAGCCTGTTGTCACGCAAAAAGAGATCATACGCGAAGTAGTAAAGATCAGATGCCCTTACTGTCACACACTCTATGACGAAACGGCCGACGCCTGCCCTCACTGCGGCGCAAAAAACTCTTAAACGCTTGGTTCTAATACAAAGCAACAGTCTAACTGAAGCATATACACCTAAGCTATTTGGATTTTAGAGGGCGGCCGCAGTGGTGGCAGTTTTCTTCATACCATGAGATGCCCTTGTTGCACGATGGACAACGCCATTTAGCATCCTGCTCTTTCAACCACACCTCAGCCTCTCCAGCTTGAAAGCGTCTAAGCGCTTCTAAAGTGTCTTCTCCTCTCTCTGAACATCCTTTCCTCAATCTTTCATATCGCTTGCAATCTTTGAAATCCGCACATTCATAGCAGAACTGTAAGCCCTTCTTCCTCAAGTAAGCTCGGATTTCGCATTTTCTGCAGTTTCTCCACAGCTCTTCCTCAGGACCTAGGCATCCACCACACTTAATCTGTTCTTTAGGCGCTTTTGTCTGTTTCGAAACTTGGTCCAGAAATTCTCCGCCGTCTCTGGAAGCGCAGTAGATGAAGCAGGCTCCACAATATATGCCGCAACTGCTGACGAAATTCGTCTTCACCAAAGGTTTCACTCTTCCTCCGCTCGCACATGTTTAGTTGCAAGGAATTAGCAAGTTCAACAATAAAAGTCTGTCTTGCACATATAGAGCAAGACCTTCCCCCGAGGGCAGATATTTCAATTCGCCGTAACTCTAAAAACCAAGTTGTTCCGCACGCGACTCGCATTCTAGATTCTCTCAACCATAAAAATAACGGGTCTCAAGCCATCATTGCAGGAACCCAAGGTAATCCCTGCCTTAGCACCCGGCATATTTCCCCCCATCAACAACATCCTTACATGAGGATAAATTGCCACCCATGCGCCACTACAGAAACCAGCAGGCATCTCACCATTTCTAACTGTAAACTCCTGCCCCACCTTAAGCATATGGCACGGACCGAACCACTTCTGCTTCTCAACGGGATAGTTCTCGCCAAACACCTCATCTGGGTGAAAAACCCTCAAAACGCGTATCTTGAGATCAGGAAGCATACATACGCCCCTCAGTCATTCGTCTTTCTTTTACATGCTCACAAGAGCGTTACGCGTCAAACGTAAAATGTGGCTTAAATGTTTTTTCCCATTGAATTTCTCTTTTGATATGCCGCGCACGCTATACAGGTATAGGTCGTCCGTCAACCGTCGTCCGTTATGGCGGTGGGGTAAAGTTTTGTCTTCGGCCCCATTTCTTAAGGAAGTTTTCGGCTGTCGCTTTCAGAGTTCTTCTTGAACTGCTTGTGTGTTTTTCAACAAAAGAAATCACTCTTTCTTTCTGTGTGATTTTGTCGAAGAAAAGATCAAATGATTCGATTGCTTTTTCAATTATCACTCTTTTGCATTCTTCTGTCAAGTGAGGTGTCAAGGAGATGTCATCTGCTTTAAGAAGCTCGTTGGTTATCCTGTCTGCTAGATATGGTTTAGCTAATGCAATCTTGCCAGAATGGCCAACGACATTGGCCACGGTTATCATGTATTCGTTATTTACGAGACTGTAATATTTGTCAAAAGAAGCATCAAATTTCCTGTCTTTGTCGACTCTAGCCAGATTAGCAATAATGGCTAAAGCATTCCAAACGAGAATTCTGTACTTACTGTCCAATAGCCCAACTATGGAATCCATAAATGGATACAGTTTTGCTGGATGGGTCTCGCTCAAGTTTACCAATGCTTTTGAGCAACCATATCTAGTCGAAGCTTTTGACGAAGAAACGCCTTCCAGCAACTGAGGGAGCAGACTCCAGTCTTTCTCTACAGTCTGGAGCAACTCTTGTGTTGTCATCGACTTGTCGGCAAGCTTTGCAAGCAATCTATTTTCCATAGTAATACCTTGACCAGTTTCAGATTGATTATCAATGAGAGCGAGCATATCTCATAAAACTTGTTGTTGGGGCAAAGTTTTATCCAACCAACATATGCTAATTACATACGTGAAGGTGATGCTATCATCAATTCTTGCTATATCTTCTTTTTCCTAGTTATTTTGAGGACTACTCCGGCAGAGGTTGGGTCTGGACAACGAACAAACTCTGTCGTTGTGCCTTCAGGGTCGATTTCTTTCTCATAGGGAGTGCCTTCATATCCCCATGGAAGCGTGCCACCAGATTGCAGTGCAATAATCATACTGTTTGCACTATTCAATAGCCAGGGACACATTATTCCTCTGTCTTCTGGATACTTCAGTTTGTCACCTGCCTTGTGATATCTGCAACCACCACTCTCAAAAATCTCAAGCTCTATAGTATATCCATCTATCGTTTTCCGCTTGTATCCCATATCCACCACTGCCGTCTTTCATAACACTGCTCTGCACATAATAAATTATCGATTTGGGTTTGGAGGTAAAACTTTACCCCAACTCCAAACCCAATGTTGCGTTCCACTTTGAGACAAGTCATGAAGAAAACCATTTTCTTTTGCGGAAAGACAGTGCTTCTTAAGTATTAGCTGACATATTTCTAAACAGTCACAAACCCAATGGAACGTTGATCTATAATGAGTAAGGAAAAGGTTATAGTTGCGGCAGCTTGGCCATACGCAAACTATCTTCCACATTTGGGAACGTTGCTGCAGTGCCTATCTGCGGATGTGGTTGCCAGATACTACCGTCTGAAAGGCAAAGACGTCGTCATGGTAAGTGGCTCAGATGAGCATGGAACACCCGTCGAAGTTGAAGCCCTGAAGCTAGGCGTGTCGCCTAAGCAGCTGACCGACAAGAACCATGCCAGAATAGTCGAACTGTTCAGGAAATGGGGGCTTTCATTTGACAATTACACGCGAACAGAGAACCCCGTTCACAAGGAATTTGTGCAGCAGCATCTGAAGAAAATCGAGTCAAACGGCTACATTTTCACTCAGGAAACAGAAATGCTCTACTGCGAAAAGTGCCTGCGCTTCTTGCCTGACAGGTTTGTTGAAGGAAAATGTCCCTACTGCGGCAA
>Ga0172365_10002545_pt1 | contig 13490 bp, 13 predicted proteins | sample LakKivSesite48cm_FD_114535 | JGI IMG/M metagenome (GOLD analysis project Ga0172365, IMG submission 114535) | Sediment microbial communities from Lake Kivu, Rwanda - Sediment site 48cm | ecosystem: Environmental > Aquatic > Freshwater > Lake > Sediment | place: Rwanda: Western Province, Lake...
GTGGTCAGCATAACCACCGTGCAGCTTGGGGTCGAGTGGCTCTTTGGCGTGACGCCTATGAAGGGACTTGGCTCTGGGCTGATAGTTGACGAGAAAGGGCTCATCGCGACAAACCACCACGTGGTCGGTGGCGCCGAGCGCATTTCGGTCACGCTCTCAGGGGGAGAGGTCCTCACGGGCGAGGTTGTCGGCAGCGCGAAGATGGTTGACTTGGCCGTGGTCAGGGTCACTCGGACCGGACTGGCCGCTGCAACGTTGGGGGACTCCGACGCGCTTAGAATGGGCCAGATGGTCTTGGCAGTGGGCAACCCACTCGGCTTGGCTGGTGGGCCCACCGTGACCTGCGGGGTAGTCTCTGCCCTGAGGAGGAACCTCTACAGCGAGGACGTGAGGCTCGAGGATCTGATCCAGACGGATGCCGCCATCAACCCAGGCAACAGTGGAGGGCCGCTTGCCAACCTCAAGGGCGAGGTGGTGGGGATAAACACAGCAGTCGTTCCCTTCGCCCAAGGGATCGGCTTTGCGATCCCAATAAACGCCCTAAAGCGCGTGCTGGAGGACATAGGCAAGTACGGTCAACCAATGCTGCCTTGGATAGGCATCTTTGGGGTAGACATCACCCCGACCTATGCGCATCAGTACAACCTGCCAGTGAGCGAGGGCGTCTTGGTGACGAACGTGGTGAAGGGCGGACCGGCTGAGCAATACGGGGTAAGGGACCTCGATGTGGTGATTGGCATGAGCGGCTCAAAGGTCAAAGGGTTCGTAGACATCAGAAGGGCACTGAGGTCCAAGTACCCCGGTCAGAGCATCGAACTTGACTTGTTGCGAGGAGGTCACTGGGTGAAGGTCAATCTCACCCTCGGAGAGGAGCCCTCCCAGTAGCCATTTCAACGATCGCGTGCCCTTGTGCCATGGGCAAGCCCTTCGGAAGAAGTCAGCAGGAACTGGGCTGAGGCTCCCAGTTATATCAAATTCCTATCGAAAGTATATTAAGAAGATGGAGGGGTTCTGACAGCGGCATGACTCTTGCACCCGGTGCTATGTCCCCCTCGGAGGTTGACAAGCTGATCAAGGGCATGATTCCCGTGGCCGGTGTCGGCATCAAGGACCTGGGGGACGGTAGCCCCGTAACCGTCGCGCATTCGATAATGACTGACCCGCCAGAACTCTTGGGCTACCTGGCCGCCAATCTCCCCGTGGCGATGACTTGGTCCGCGTGGGCCAAACCAATCTCGCTCACCATGAACCTCCTCTTTCCACTGGGCACGGAGGAGTTCCTCGTGAGGAGGATCCTGACCTCCTTAGGAAAGGAGATGAGAAGGATAGGCACGACAGCCTCAAACATCTCGGTATCTTGCCTTGCCGGGATATCGACTTCGATCGCTGACGTGACCGTGCTCGGGTCCAAGCAGAAAGCCCCGCCCCAGAAGCTTGCCAAGGGGGACATCATAGTGATTGCCGGAAGGCCACTGGCTGAGCTAGCTCTTCGATGCTCGCACGACAGGCCAGAGCTAGTGGAAGCCGCCGGGGGGAATCCCAAGTACCTCAGAAGCGCGTACACCAAGATCTCCGCGACCGAGGCAGCCAAGGCGCTGAACGAGGAGGGAAGCAAGTTCATCGCGCTGATGGGGGATGGCGGCGTCGTCAAGGCAGCCAAGAGGATCTCTAGGGACTCGAAGGGGGGGTTGATGTTCGATGTCGACAAGATACAGTGGGACGAGGTCGGCTTGAGGATCGTCCAGTCACTCGACGGTGATCCATCCTCGGCCACATCGTACGGTTCGTTGATTGGGGTCCTTCCCAAGGATGAAGCAGAGGAGAAGATGAGGGCTCTCAATGACAAGAAAGTCGTCGTCTCGGCTGTGGGAAGAGTCACTGGGGGCGTCGGGGTTTGGCGATCTTCGGGCGGCCCGATGACTCAGCATAAGGACGTTTACTCCCTCGTAAGTCCCACGCGATCGTCGTTGCTGTTGTAGTCGCCCGAACGATGGCGCTCAGCACTCGCATTAAAATGCGACCCTGAGTGGACTGGGGCCGTGCGCCATGCCTGTGGATGCTGTCCTTTTCGACATGGACGGGACGATAGTCGAATTCGCCTTTGATGCGGTGGGAGCGAGAGAGGCTGTGATAGGTGTTCTGAGGCAAGGTGGCGTCCCGGCCGAGATGCTCTCACGGTCGATTCAGACTAACCAACTGCTTGGCTTGGGAAGCCGATACCTTGAGGACCGTGGCGTGGACCCACTGCCGGTTCTCGACAAGGCATACGACGAACTTGAGCGACTTGATCTTCTCTGTGCGGCCGACCCGAGGTTGACGCCGGGCGTCGAGGAACTGCTGAACTTCCTGAGGCATCAATCGATTCCAGTCGTTCTGGTCACGAACGGCAGTGATGAAGCTGCTCGCTCCGTGCTGGCCAAGCTGAACCTGCAGGAAGCGTTCGCAAGTGTGGTGGCACGGCGCAAGGGCCTGAGACTGAAGCCGCATCCGGACATGATTCTGTGCGGTCTGTCAGACGTCTCCATCAAGCCCTCTCCCCGGGTGTATTTCGTCGGGGACAACTGGGCAGACATGAGGGCCGCGATGCTGGCTGGGGTCACCGGAGTTGGCTACGGCAAGGATGAATCTTTGCTTCCATCTCTCCTGTCCGCTGGCGCATCAGTTGCCTTCGCCTCCATGAAAGATGTGTTGGCGTTCCTCTCAGGGGCCATGAGTTGACCTCACTTCGTAGGCCCGCCGCTCTGTTTCTGCATGTTCTGTACCATGGTGCTTACGGTCCATCCCGCCGCGTTGATTATCTGCCTGACCCTCTCTCTCCCCCCAACGTTCCTGATCATGATCTTCCTGACGAAGGGGCCTTCGACCTCCAGATCATATGACAATATCTGATCAGGCCTTAGCTTCTTGTTGGCAACGGACACAGTATCTGCCTCTCTCATTCCCTCAAGCATCTTCCGGATGAAGAAGGCCTCAAATGGCCTAGTGGCTGTCGTCAATTCGAGGGAGGAGTCAGGTTCTATGATCATTGTTTCCCCGGACAGGTGCACCTTGCCGAATTCCTTGCCTTTGTAGGTGAGCGGTACCTGCTCTTCGATGGCCTCGGGTTCTGCTGTTCTTCTCACAGCTTGAGGTGTCTCCGATGGGGCCACGGGGAGTTCACTCGCCCTCTTGAAGCTCATGCCGGCCAGTCTGTCGTCTATGATGGCAATTGCTTCCCTCAGGAGGTCTCCTTCCGATTGCAGTTCGTCGGCTCTTTCCTGCAGCCTCTTCTTCAGGTCCGCCAGGCTTCTACTCTCGTCCTCGCTCATCATAACGTCCTTCGCAGATGCGCGAATAAGTTTTTAGTGCCGGTGCGGCGCCGATGGGAATCGAGCCTCCACGTTGCCTGAAGGCTGGCAGTGCGAGTCATGAAGCCCAGCAGGGTGAGCGAAATGACACTGAATCCCGGAGAGTGCGCCTTGGCCTCGGGCAGCGGCGCGCTCACGGTTGAGTGCGGATCCCTTGAGGTGTTCGGCGCTGTACTGACAGCGGGGTCGCGCCTTGGAATCCACCCTGGGAAACGGTTCCCGATGTACGCGCCCGACTCAAGGACACGCGTCGAGATCGCCGGAAAGCTGGCCATCATGACCGTCGTGGGGGATCCCTTGCCGAAGTCTTGGAGGTCATTGCCAGATCTCTTCCTAACGAAAACGACGCCAAGAGTTGTCATGGTCGGTCCGACGGACTCAGGCAAAACCGCCCTCACGACTTATCTGGTCAATGTCTCTCTTCGCGCCTCTCGGAGAGTCGGCATTGTAGACGGCGATCCAGGCCAGTGTGACATAGGTCCGCCGACCTGCATCTCGGGAGCTGTGGCCAAGTCCAGTCTTGTTGACCTCAGGGATCTCGTCCCCACAATTATGGAATTCGTGGGCGTGACATCTCCATCGCTGCGCCCGGAATTGTGCGTCAAGGCCGTGTCCAGCGTCACTAGGGCACTCCTGAGCGCGGGTCTGGACTTCCTGTTCCTCAACACGGATGGCTGGGTTCGCGAGGGGGGCCTTGAGCAAAAGCGTCGCGTACTGGAGGCCGTCAAACCAGACGTTGTGGTCACCCTTGGGTTGAACGAGGATCTGAACTGGCCAGTCCCGAACGATGCAAGGCTGGTCGCTGCGGAAGTTCCCAAGATGGTCCTTGTCAGGAATCAGCAGGCGAGGTATAGGACGAGGCTGATGAATCTGCTCCACTACCTGCGGAGGCACAAGCTGTTGGTGCTTGATCCCAGCGTGATCCGGAACCCGGGAGGGTGCTGGCCTGGTTCCATTCTGGCTCTGCTGAAGAACGGGAGGGTCAAGTCGCTAGGCGTTGTCGACTCCGTCCGAGCCACTAGTGGCCTGCAAGCATACTGCGGGACCGAGGATTTCGATGAGGTGGTGCGCGGGAGCGCGTCCATGCCTGAAGCCTTGGAGCACTTGAGGGAGAGAAGCCGCCATCAGATCACGCGATGAGGTCCTTCTCCTTGAGGAATTCCTCTCCGACCTTCCGAGAGCCCGTCAGACTCTCCTTTATGTCGACGTCCACTATCTCCGTGCCGTGAATCGCGACCATCCTGCCGAACCTCCCCTGATGCGCCAGCTCGGCTGCCCTAAGTCCGAATCTGGTCGCAAGGACTCTGTCAAATGCTATCGGCCGTCTGCCTCTCAGTATGTGAGCGGGGGCCACGAACCTGGTTTCGAAACCCGTAGCCTCCTCGATCTTGCTCGCCAGGAACTGGCCTATCCCTCCGAGCATCACGTTGCCGAATTGATCCCTCTTGGTGTCCTTGGTGACCGGTCCCGAGTAGTCCTTGATGAGGGCCCCCTCTGCGACCACTATGAGGAGTGACGGGATCCCCTCCTTCCTCTTTCTCTTTATGAGTTCGATTACCTCTGAAAGGCTGAACGGTTCCTCTGGCAGCAGCACTATGTCAGCTGCGGAGGCGATTCCGGAATAGAGGGCAATCCAGCCGGCATGCCTGCCCATTATCTCGACGACCATTATCCTCTCGTGTGATCCTCCCGTAACTTTGAGCATGTCCAGATCCTCGGTTGCTTCCTCGACCGCGGTCAGGAACCCGAACGTGTAGTCCGTGCCAGGAACGTCATTGTCTATGGTCTTCGGGACCCCGATGACCTTCACCCCCTCTTCTGACAGCCTCTTGGCGACCCCGAGCGTGTCATCTCCCCCGATCGCTATGACGGCGTCAAGGCCCAGCTTCTTCATGTTCTCTTTGACCTTGGCGATTCCACCTGGGCTTTTGATCGGGTTTGTCCTAGATGTCAGAAGGATCGTCCCCGCCTCGTCGATTATCTCGGCGACATCCTTTCTGGTCAATCCCACCGTCTCCACCCTGTCCAGAAGGCCTGCCCAACCCCGTCTGATGCCTATGATCTCATGCCCCAAGGCCGTGCCCCTGATCGTGATCGCGCGAATCACAGCGTTGAGCCCTGGCGCATCTCCTCCGCCTGTGAGAACTCCTATTCTCATGTTCGCGCGCTCACCTGCATCCAGCGATAAATACATTCTCGAAGGCTGAAGCGCCGCCCGCCTAGAAAACGGAGCTTCTCTTGGTCATGGCCTCAAGCACTCTCTCCTTCGCGATGATCATGGCAGCGTCCCTGGGCAAGATGTTCGCCGAGGTCGCCCTTTCCAGCACGTTCTTCGTGGACTTGCTGACCCTTTGCTCCACGAGGTTCAGCGCTTCTTGTACCCCGTATCCCTTCAGCTCCGCATACGATGATATCACGCCTCCGGCGTTGGCGACGATGTCAGGCACGAGCAACACGCCCCTGCTGCGAAGTATCCTCTCCGCAGCCGGCGAGGACGCTATGTTGGAGCCTTCCACAATCAGCTTCGCCTTGATGCTTGGCGCGTTCTGTTCGGTTATGACGTCAGGCATTGCGGCGGGGATCAGAATGTCCACAGGCAGCTCGAATAGTTCACCGTGACTTATCCTCTTCCCCTCCTTCGCATCCGTCACGCTCTTGCCCTTGGACTTCAGCATCACGAGTTCCTGCGTCTGAATCCCTTCCGGCTCGTATATGCCGCCTACGCTGTCGCTGGCCCCTACGATCTTGGCGCCCATCTTCTCAAGCTTGACCGCTGCGAATGATCCCACGTTCCCGAAACCTTCGACTGCCACAGTCGACCCTTTCAGGTCTATGCCTGCGAAGGGTGCCGCCACTGACGCGGAGTCCGCCACGCCGAAGCCAGTGCTTCCAATCTCATGCGGTATGCCGGCCTTCTTGCCTTTGCCCGTGACGAAGTCGATCGGCTTTCCAGTGCAGGCCTTCCATGAGCCGGCTGCCTCCGCGAATGCCCTCATCTCCTCCTGGCCCGTTGCGATGTCTGGGGCTGCCACGTACTTCTTCGGGACGTATGGTTTGAGCGCCCTCGCGAACTCGCGTATCAGCCCCAACTTCTGCTCTCTGTCCAGCGACTTGGGGTCCGCCCTTATTCCTGACTTGGCACCACCGAGGGGCAGATCCGCGATCGCTGTCTTCCACGTCATGGCCCTCGCCAACCTCGCGACCTCGACTGGGGTGACACTCGGGGTCATGCGAATCCCTCCCTTCCCCGGTCCCCTAGCTGTGTTGTCGATGACGAGGAATCCTTGCAACCCAGTGGAGTGGTCGTGAACTTCTAGGACCAGCTCCGGTCCGAATTCATCACTCATAGTCTCAATTACCATAAACTTTGGGAGCGGAGACAAGCCTAAAAGAGTTTGGTGCCAAGTGTGGGGCAAATGGACTGGGAGGTAGCTGTGTTAGACCTAGACGGCGTCATCTACAGGGGCGAAAGTCCGGTTCAGGGATCACCGGAGGCCATAGAGCGCATGAGAAAAGTTGGCAAGACCGTCAGATTCCTCACGAACAATGCGACTAGGACGCGCGAGGAATACTCGGAGAAGCTCTCGCGCATGGGGATCCCAACTCAGCCGAGTGAGGTTCTCACTTCCGGCGTGGCCACGGCGATTCACATAAGCAAAACGATGGGAAAAGCGAGAGTGTATGCGATAGGGAGCCCTTCCCTAACGACTGAGCTCGCCCGAGAAGGTCTTGAATTGGTAGAATGGCAGCGAGCCGAGGTTGTCGTGACCTCGCTTGACCAGCAGTTCTCATATCAGAAGCTGTACGACGCGATGAGAGGGGTGAGAAACGGTTGCCCCTTGGTTTCGACGAACAAGGACCCGACGGTGCCGGACGAGAACGGGCCCGTCCCAGGTGCTGGGGCAATAGCAAGCGCGGTGGAGGTAGCCTCTGGTACGAGTTCCATACTCATCGGAAAGCCGTCGACGATCATTCTGAGCGTGGCTGAACGCGCCTGGGGCTTGAAGAAGGAATCCACGCTCATAGTGGGCGACAGGCTCGACATCGACATAGCAGCTGGCAACTCCTTCGGATGGAGGCCGATCCTAGTCCTCTCAGGGTCGACATCCGAGGCAGAACTCAATGGAGAGTTGCCTCCTTTGCACCGCCCGTCAGCTGCGTACCGGAACCTCTATCAATTCGCCTCGGCGGAGCTGTAGGCGGGGGGTCCCGAGGTCAGATGTCGCGTAACGTAGGCAGGGCCACTAGAGCGTACGTTAGGGTCTTCGGCAGGGTGCAAGGCGTTCTCTTCAGGCGCAACACGGCCGTCGTGGCGAGGAAACTGGGGGTGTCCGGGTACGTGCGCAACATGGATGACGGGTCCGTGGAGGCGGTCTACGAGGGAGACAGGAGGGCAGTCGAGGACATGGTTGAGTGGACCAAGAAGGGCCCAGTCCATGCGAGGGTTGAGAGCTATCGGCTCAGGTGGGGAGAACCCACGGGCGAATTCTCCGGCTTCTTCGTGAGATACTGAACCCTTGGCTGACGCCTCCTAGAGGTTTCCCAGAGCGACTTCCTCCCCGACTATGTCCAAGAAGCCCGGAGTGACCCCGTAGTACCTGCAGCTGAAGACAGTGTACAGTTTCCCGCACATCTCCATCGCCGCTCCAGCTTCTCGGGGTTCATGAGACCTGATCATTGCCCTCAGGTGGTTCGCTTCGAGGAAGCCTGACAGGACGTCAAAGCCATAGCGGAAGATCCCTGGCCCGCGCGGGCTCGCGGCAAAGCCGTCAATCGCTTCGTCGGGGTCATTCCACAGGATCTCAGAGAGGATTCCCCTTGGCGACGATACGCCCTTCGGCAAGGCCGCGAGTTGGTCAACAGAGCGCAATGACCTCGCTATGCCCCCATGGATCGCCAGGAAAGCCCCGTTGATGATGGCTGAGACCGGGAGCTGAGAGAAGACGGACAGGAAGTTCTCGTAGAACCCCAGGCCATATCGCCGAGCAACGGCCTCCGTGAACCCATACCACCTGTTCATGTCGGGCGTCTCGTGGTTGCCCCTCAGCAGCCACAGTCTTCCGGGGAACTCGTTGGCCTTCTTCAGGAGGAACAGTATGTTCTCAATCTGAAACTGTCCCCTGTCCACGTAGTCTCCTGTGAACAACAAGGTGGCTCCTTGGCCCAGGTACCGGCTGACGACCGCCCATGAAGTGCCGACATCGCCATGAGTGTCCCCAACGACGACCACTCTCTCGCCGTCCACTTTCAACAGAGAGGGCTGCCTTGCTAGGGCATCGAGAGCTTCCGACAACAGCGTTCTCGCGACGGGCGCCTCGGGTCCACCTCTTGGAATCTCGCCCTCCCACGATGTCTGCCCCAAGGTCACGAGGCAACAAGGTCCGTGACTTATAAGTGGTCCAGCCTCAAACGCTTAAAGCAGGCGAGAGCGCGCGCCCTTGGGCTGGAATGTCATCGCAACTTCACGTGGTTCGTCGGCTCGTGTCCTTCCTGGTCATGGGTCTGCTTTTGACTGCAGTGTCCAGCCTCTTCTCCAGATATGAACAGGGGTCCCCGTATCACTTCTTGCACAATGGGCTCCCGTTGTCCACCTTCACTCAAGTCGTAGATCCTGTTGCTGGCAGCTTGGTCACGGTCCAGCTGGATCCGCTTGGGATGCTAGTCGATGTTCTCTTCTTCTCAGCGTTGTGGTTCGTCATCAAGAGGTCCATTGGCAAGCTCAAGAAGAACTCGGCGGGGGCGTAGGCTTTTTTACCCCCGGCGCATAGTCGAGCACAGTGCAGATGTTCTCAGATCAGGGGATTGAGTTCGACATCCTGAAACCGTTCACGAAGTCCTCTACAGAGACCTCAGCCGGGCTGATGTTGGATATGGAGTGGGACAGAAGCTTCGAGAAGCTCTTCCTTTCCAGCAGGAGGATGTCTCTCTCATTCGATTCAATACGGATCTTCACAGCTCAGCACACCATGGTTCAGAAGACAGAGATAGATGAGGCTTGGAGGAACTGTTACCCTAGGTTGCTGGGGACCGGCGTCGCCCTGAAGTCAGGAGGAGCTCTATTCAGGAGACATACCTTCGAGTTGTCGCCGACCGTGAGAAAGATCAGGAGTGTCATTCCCCAGGTTCCGGAGGACGACTCTTTGGCCAAGAGCCTCAACGATGACCAGGCTCTGATGAAACTCGTCTCACGCAACAAGCCAGATGTGTTCACTGTGGATCTCTCGGTCGGCATGGAGGACGTGCCGCCTGACATGGATCCGATCTCGTTCATGATCGATCCCAGGGGGATAACGTGGGCAGCCTTGATCGAGATTTACATCACTCGTGGCTTGAGTGTGAACAAGGCCATGCTGTCGGTCTTGAGCATGCTGGATGTCGCCATCGCGAAGGCCGTAGCGAACTCCAACAAGTTGAGGGAGCAGGCAGCAGGGGAATAGCGCCGGCTTGATAGGCACGATCGTCAACGCGGCATCGATAGTGATTGGTGCGCTGCTGGGGACGATGTTCAGAAAAGGCTTCTCAGCAAAGCAGATAGAGGCGGCCCGAACGGCCGTCGGCCTCGTGTCAATATTGATCGGCATTGGAATGTTCTCCAGCGGTGGATCAGTCTTGGTCGTGTTGCTCTCGCTCGTCCTTGGCTCGATCGCGGGAGAGGTAGTCGACGTGGAAAGAGTGATGGACTCCCTGGGGACAAGGCTCAGGAGCCTAGCCAAGGGCGACCCCGACTTCATTCAATCGTTCTATGCCTCAACTCTCCTGTTCGCGGTCGGGCCAATGGCCATACTCGGGCCGTTGCACGAGGCGATGAGCGGCGACATGTCGATACTCCTCAGCAAGTCGATGATAGATGGGATATCCTCCGTGGCCTTGTCTGCGTCAATGGGTCCGGGCGTCGCCCTCTCTTCAGTTCCCGTAGCTATCTACCAGGCATTCTTCTTCGTGGTCGGCATGTTCATCGGGGAGTTCGTGCCTGAGTTGATTGTGTCAGCGATCACCGCAACGGGCGGCGCTCTGATAGTTGGCATCGGCCTGAACCTATTGGGAGTCACGAAGCTGCGGGTAGGAAACATGTTGCCCTCTCTCGTCTTCGCCGCCGCCTTGGCTCCGCTTGTGACTCTGTGATTCAGCCTGAGGCAGCAGCAGATTCAGATGAGGGGAAGGGCGCGGGATCATGGTCCAGTCAGTACTCGAAGCAACGATTATAATCGCCTAGTGGGCCGAGGGAGTCACTTGTCCTCCGATTCTGGTCGCGGGCTCAACCCTCGGCCGAGCGCAAGTGGACGAAAGACCAGACAACACCTGACACAAGCCCTGTTGGCCATGGTGGTTATAGCAGGCTTGGTTCTGCCAGTTGTTGGCCAGTTCGCTTACACGTACAAGTCGTGGCTATCCCCTGATTCCTCAGTCAGCGTGTCAATCGTACTCAAGCAGAAGGATGACCTGCTCTCCTTGGAAGCACTGCAGACCCTGGGAAGGATCAGGACTGTGCTTGGCAGAGTTGTAACGATGACCACCACGGTCGGGTCACTGCAGAGGCTCCGAGCTGCCTATGACGTGACCTCCGTCTCTGTCAGCAAGCTATTCGAGATATCGCTTGACACGACAGTACCAGAGGTCGGAGCACCTGATGTCTGGAGCGGCGTGAACGATTCCAGTGGTCAACCCGTCGATGGAAGAGGGGTGATAGTGGGGATCATAGACACCGGGATAGACCCCTATCACAGGGACTTCTACTTCGACAACGGCTCGTGCAAGATACTGTTCATATGGGATCAACAGCAAGGAAGGGCTTCCTCTGGCCCTCATGGCCTCGGCGTGGAGTTCACAAGAGGGGAGATCGAGGCAGGCACCGCAAGCACGAACGACACTGAGGGGCACGGTACTCATGTGTCTGCAATCGCCGCAAGCACTGGCAACGCGGAAGGAAAGTACAAGGGCGTAGCCCCGGGAGCTTGGCTGATAGTAGTCAAAGCGGGAGGCAAGCTTGGTATTGCACCGGAGCTTTGGTCCTTCAATGACACTGACCTCATCGACGGCATCGCTTACGTCATGGAAAAAGCAGCATCGCTGGGCATGAGGGCTGTGATCAACCTGAGCTTGGGATCGGACATCGGAGCTCATGATGGCACGAGCCCCACCGAACTGGCACTGGAGGAGGCAGCAAGGAGGGGGGCAACAATAGTCGTGGCAGCCGGCAACTCCGCAGACAGCAACATTCATGCTGAGGGTAGCTTCACGCAGGGGAGTACCTTGGAGCTGAAGTGGTATGTCCCGGACAACGTAGTTGCTTTCGATGTTGATCTCTGGTACGAACTGATGAACTCAGTTGAGGTGACCCTCAAGCTCCCATCGGGCGCGACCGTTTCCCCCCCAACGGGGGATCTGGGCTTGGTGACGCCCGCGGGAGCGGTCACGATTTCTCCAGAACAGAGCGAGAAGGGCAGAGGATACTTAGTCGAGGTGCTCGCGACGGGCGACTCCGTTTCGGTGGGTGTGTACTCGCTCCTGATCAGGGCGACCGGAGTGCGATCCGACAGTAGATGGGACGCGTGGGTCAATGACGTTCCCTTGGGCAGCAGATCCTCCGAGTTCCTAAGCGGACCTGGATACTTCATAACGTCCGCGAAGACCGTCTCGGTCCCTGGAACCTGCGACTATGTGATAACCGTGGGTGCTTACATCTGTACAGGACAAATGTTCGCCACGAACGGCCCTATGGGAAGCATTTGCAGCTTCAGTGGGAGAGGTCCCTCTAGGGACGGCAGAACCAAGCCTGACCTCGTGGCACCTGGTTTCTCCGTCACAGCCGCGCTGTCGTCGGATGCAAGCGGACTCAGGGGCTACGCCGTTGACCCGACTCATGTCTCTCTTTCTGGCACAAGTATGGCAACGCCTCACGTCTCCGGGGTCATCGCACTGATGCTCCAGTGGAACCCATCTTTGTCCCCAGACTCAGTGAAGCAGCTGCTGAGACAGAGTGCTCGTCTGGACTCCAACACAGGGAGGATAAACAAGACCACTGGCGACTTCACTTGGGGATGGGGCAAGCTAGACGCGAGACGGGCTGTCTCGATGATCAAAGTGGACATCACAGTCAGCGGGGTACCGTACTACCTGAGGCTCTCGATCAGGGTGGACGGGAATGAGCGGATGACCGTCACGGGCCCTGGTTCCGCGACCTTGTATCTGAGTGGAGGGATAAGTCACAGACTCTCCGTACCTGTTGTGGAGCAGGGCTTGGTCAGATACTCCGCGCCTGTTTCCGAATACTCAGTCAACTCAGACTCAGTGCTCGCGTTCTCATTCAGGACGGAGTGCTACATCAAGGTGGAGACTCAGTTCGGCAACGCGAGTGGCACGGGCTGGTATCCAATTGGATCAACGGTCGATCCCAGCGTCGATCCGACTGAGGTCCAGCTGGGAGTTGGAGACAGGGTTGTGTTCACAGGGTGGAACGTCTCTACGCCGATATTCGTCGATGGCCCAGTTGTCATCGGAGCAATATGGTCAGAACAGGTGCTACTCACAATCCAAACCACCGTCGGCACCCCTATTGGTGGAGGATGGTACGTGAAGGGTGCCAAGGCGACCATATCGGTCAACGCGTCCGTGCCGGTTGAGGGCATCCTAGGGCTGCTAGGAGTCAGGTATGTGTTGAAGGAGCTTAGGACGGACAACGGAACTACCGTGAACCCTGCCGACTTGGTGATGGACTCCCCGATGACCCTGACGCTTGTGTACGAATTGGATTATTCGGCCTCCGTCATGTACCTCGCTGTACTGCTGTTCGCTGTGGGGGTCGGGGCGTTCATCTTGAGGGTGTTCATCAGCAAGTCCGATGAAGCGGTGCCTCCAATGCCGCCTCCTCCACCACCATTGAACGACCTGCCTTCGTGAGACTCTCAAGGTACCTGACGTCTTGGTCTGCAGCCGAAGTCGACGCGTTTGGGCGAACAAAGCTTAAATGAAGGTTCTTCTGCTCTCGAACGCAAGGGGTGCTGGCGATCCGGCTGAGAGGACGCCTGAAGGCGTCGACCCTCAACACCTGATCCGGGCAATACCGGCGTAGGGATGCAGTGTTCACGCGTTCGCCTTGGCCGAACAGCATCATCCTGCAGTATCATGGAGAGTGAACGAGATGAA
>Ga0172365_10002550_pt1 | contig 13484 bp, 8 predicted proteins | sample LakKivSesite48cm_FD_114535 | JGI IMG/M metagenome (GOLD analysis project Ga0172365, IMG submission 114535) | Sediment microbial communities from Lake Kivu, Rwanda - Sediment site 48cm | ecosystem: Environmental > Aquatic > Freshwater > Lake > Sediment | place: Rwanda: Western Province, Lake Kivu...
CGAGGATCCGTCCAAGGCGACCTCCACCCGCGGCGTGATCGAGTTCGTGCCGTTCAACGAGGAACTGAACCGCTTCATGCTGATCGTCCGCAACATCGGTGCGGGTAAGGCGAAGGTGACCTGGGGGGCCACATCGAAGGAGTTCACCGCCGCACAGCTCGAGAAGGGGATCAACCTCGCGGCGGAATTTCTGGACAACCCCTTCAGCGCTCGTTTCGCCGAGCTCCTCTACCACATCAGAGGCCGCCAGGGCGATTGCGCGTTCACCATGGACCAATTGCTGCACTTCCTGCCAACGTACGAGAAGTACCTTCCGGAGTCGAAGGACTTGACGGACCAGCTCTTCAAGGCCATCACCGAGAAATGCAACGCCGCCCGCCAAGCCGCGTCGGCTGCCGTGGCGCCGTTCAAACACACGATCAAGATAGAGGCAGTGAAGCAATGACACACAATCCTTTCGATCTGCTGCCCGATGGCGCGCCGTTCGAGTTCTGGGACTGCCAGACGGACTTCGCCAAGACCTATCACGTGGTGCAGAGCCACCCTCGCGCGTTGGACGACAACCCCGGCACGGCCGAGCTGCCGTTCCGCACGATCGGCCGCGCGGCGCGGGTCCTCCAGCCGGGCGAACGCGTGCTGATCGGCGAGGGCGTCTACCGCGAGTGCGTGCGGCCGGCGCGCGGCGGCACCGCGCCCGACCGGATGATCAGCTACGAGGCCGCGCCGGGCGCCAGGCCCGTCATCAGCGGCGCCGAGGAGTGGCGCGGCCCGTGGGTTCCGTCCGAGCAGTGGCGGCTCTTCCGATGGCACGAGCGCGCAAGCCACCCCCGGGTCTGGATGGGCGAGTTGCCGCCCGAGACAATGCCCGGCTACAACCCCTTCGGGATGAGCAACGCCCCGATCACGCCCTGGGGCGAGAGCCATTTCTACGACTCGATCCCGTCGTATGCCCCGCGCGGCGAGTTCATGATGCGCCGCGGGCTGCTCTTCGTCGACGGCAAGCCCCTCCGGCAGGCCGTCTTCCCCTACGAGAGGGGATTGGCGGCCGGGACCTTCTGGATCGAGGACAGCGGCCTCGTGCTCCACTTCCGGCTCGGCGACGACGGCGATCCCGCCGGGCACGTGATCGAGTTCACGGCGCGCGAGCAGTGCTTCACGCCGGCCGCCCCCTACCAGGGCTACATCCGCGTGAAGGGCCTCACGTTCGAGAAAACAGGCAACGGCTTCCCCCCGCCGCAGCGCGGGGCACTGTCGACCTTCTGCGGGCACCACTGGATCATCGAAGGCAACACGGTGCGCTGGGCCAACAGCATCGGCATCGACATCGGCCACCAGGCCCCGCAGCGCGCGTCAGATCAGCAGCAGGGCCATCATATTGTCCGCGGCAACACGGTCACGGACTGCGGCGTGTGCGGCATCTGCGGGGTCGGCGGGAGCCGGCTGCCCGCATCCGAGATCAAGACGCCCGACGGCCACCCCGTCCAGATCACGAAGACGCTGGTCGAGCACAACCGCTTCGAGCGCAACTGCTGGCACAACGTGGAGTGGATGTGGGAATCGGCCGCGATCAAGATCCATTCCATGCAGGATTGCCTGGTGCGGCGCAACGTCATCCTGGATAACGAGAACGGGCCTGGGATCTGGGCGGACTGGCAGACCGTCAACACACGCATCTGCGGCAACGTCATCGCCGGGATCAAGGGCACGCTGATGGGTGCGATCTTCGTCGAAGTGTCCCGCTATCCCAACAGCGTCGACAACAACGTCATCTGGGACGTGCGAGCCGACACCGTCCGCCACAATGATCCCGTCGGCGGCGGGCACGGCGTCTACGAGCACGACTGCGACTACCTCACCGTGCGCGACAACTTCATCCACGGGGCAGAGGGCGCCGCCGTGTTCCTCAATCTCGGAAGCGTCGACCGCATGGACTACGGCCGCGGTTCGACCGGCCGCCGCCACCGCGTGCTCAACAACATCATCGACCAGTGCGGGATGGCGATCGTTTTCCCGTGCCCCGACAACTTCGCCGACGGCAACGTGTTCGGCAAGCTCCTCAAGGCGGGGCCGCTGCGCATCCAGCGCCCCGACGAGCGCCTGAGCCTGAAGGCGTGGCGCGAGTTCCACGGGTGGGACGTCCACGGCCGGGCCGTCAGCATCGAGTCGAGCCTCGACCTCGACCGGATGGTGCTGCTGCTGAAGATCATCGATGGCGAAGCGACCGTCGAGAAGCGCATCGACCTGTCCGGCGAGTTCATCCTGGAGAACATCCTCGGTTAGGCATTGGTTCGCGGAAGGCGCTGGCATCAGTCCTCCCCAGGGTGAATGGTATGAAGTCAAGGCTCTGTGTGCAACGAGGAAGCAACTCGCGTGGCCTTGCCTGGCACTGTCGGAAGAACAAGGGACGGAGCGAAAACGGGGACTGGCAGCCGATTTGCGGAGTCTTCGGAGCAAACTCGGTGCCTGTATCCCGCTTTTCGCGGCCACCGTGTATAAGAGCCTTAAGCTCACACCAGTCCTCCCCAGGGTGTACTGTGGAAAGGAAGAATATGCGGACGTTGCGTATACTGCCGAGTCTTGCCGTTGTGGCTGCCCTGGTGCTGTCGGCGAGCACCGGGGCGTGCGTGGAGAGCGTGCCCGCACAGCCCGGAAAGGAGCAGGCGGCCGCGCCGAAGCCCACTTGGCCCGGCAGCAGGACGGGCCTGGTCTTCCTGTGGGAGAACGGCACGTCGCAGAACCAGGTGCGCAACAGCGCGGGCGAGGACGTGATGTGCCAAGCCGACTTGCGCGACGGCGCGACCTATGCCCGCTTCAGCGCGATGGACCTCGTGAGCGGGTCGTTCGTCGCGAAGGCGGAGTTCGCCCGGGACCTCCTCGACGCGTGCCGGAAGTCCGGCGCGTTCAGCCTTGAGGCGGTGGTGCGGCCCGCAAGCGCCGACCTGAAAGAGCCTGCCGCGATCGTGTCGTTCGCGGGCGACAAGCAGGTCAACTTCATGCTCGGGATGGTCAAGGACAAGCTGGTCGTGAGCCTGCGGACGTCCCAGCAGGCCGCCGAGTCGGCCCTGCACTTCGCCACGCTGAAGGCCGGTGTGCCGCAGCATGTGATCGTGACCTTCAGCGCCGGCAAGCTGCTCTGCTACGTGAACGGCGAGAGCAAGGCCCCCGGCTTGGCCGTGAACGGCGACCTCCAGCCGTGGACGCCCGCCCAGCTCGTATTCGGCGACGACTACACCGGTGCCAAAGACTGGCCCGGAACCCTCGAGGGGATCGCGATCTACAGCCGCGCCCTCACGGCGGAGGAGGCGAAGGCCGACGCGGCCTTCTACCTCGCGAGGCTCCAGAAACGCAAGCCCGCCCGCCGCGTCGTCGTCGACGCGCGGCTCTACGACATCTCGCCCAACACCACGCCCGACACCCTCGATCCCGGCTACCACCGGCTGCTCCTCATCGACAACTACGAGGTGGTCAAGGTGATCGAAGGCACGTGTGACGACAAGAAGATCGGCGTCGCCCGCTGGGGCATCCTCGACGACAGGGTCGTGAAGCTCGACCGCGTGAAGGGCAAGGTTCACCGGCTTGTGCTCGAGGCGTGGGAAGACAACTTCCAGCTCGACAGCGAGCGACAGAGCAATAGCACCGAAGAGATGACGCTGCCGCTTTACTACAACGTCGAGAAGCCGTCGCGGGCGGAGCGGCTCCGCGGCGACATCCTGAAGAAATGAACGGGCCGGATTTCGTTCGGAACTCTGTGTCTCCCTGAAACGGAGGATCATGATGTTGCGGAAAAGAAACCTCCTCGCGTCGCTGGCCTGCGTTGCGGCCGGCTCGCTGATCGGCTGCATGGGGCTCAGCCCGGGCGAAAGGGCCAAAGCCGTGAAGGAGCCGGCACCCGCGTTCGACTTCGCCAAGATGACCGTGAAGGACGCGAAGGTGACACGTACTTCGAAGGACGGATGCGAAGTCCTGAAGGTCGAGACGGCTCCCGCCACCGAGGGCTGGGCTTACGTGGAACTGCCGGCGGCGCAGCCCTGGGACTTCTCGGCGCGCCGCTTCGTGGCCGCCCAGGTGCGCAACCTCAAACCCGAAACCGTGCACGTGACCTTCCGCGCCGACAGCGCAGTCCCGTCGGCCGACGGCAAGATAGACACCGCGATATGCGCGTCCGCCGAACTCGACGTGCAGCAGAACTGGGACTGGTCGTGGACGATGGCGGCCCTCCGCCGGCATCCCGACCATGTCAAGGTCAACCTCTTCGGCATGATGGAACAGCCCTGGCGGCTCGCCGGGCAGAATGAGAAGGGCGTCGACCCCTCGAAGATCACCAAGGTCATCTTCGCCATGCCCCATTCGAAGGACGGCCGCCTGCTCGAAATCCGCAACTTCCGCCCCGTGGGCTGGTCCGCCCCGCTCGACGTGAGCGCCGACCCGGCGAAGTTCTTCCCCTGCGTCGACGAGTTCGGGCAGTACCGCCACGGCGAATGGCGGGAGAAGGTGCATTCGGTGGAGGAACTGGTGAAGCGTCGTGACGAAGAGGCCAAGGACCTGGCCGCCAACACGCCCGCCGGATGGGACAAGTACGGCGGATGGGAATCCGGTCCACAGCTCAAGGCGACCGGCTTCTTCTATACGGCGAAGCACGAGGGCAAATGGTGGCTGGTCGACCCCGAAGGCCGGCTGTTCTTCTCGATCGGCTTCTGCTGCGTGAACTGGATGAACCCCACGGTCGTCGAGGAGCGCGACGCATGGTTCGCCAACCTCCCCGCCCTCGAGGCGCAGTTCAAGAACTGCTCGGTCATCAACGGCCCCGCGTCGGGGCATTTTGCCGGGCGCCAGGTGCGGTGCTTCGACTACGCCATGGCCAACATCATGCGCAAGTACGGGCCGGACTGGGCGACACGGTATCCCGAGGTTGCCAACAGCAGGCTGCGAAGCTGGGGCATGAACACGGTCGCCAACTGGTCGATGAACGAGGTCATATTCCAGCACCGGAACTCGTACGTGTGCCCGATCTGGCTGTGGAATCTCAAGACGCTTCCCGGCGGATTCTACGACGTGTTCGACGCGGGCTTCAGGCCCACCGTCACCGCCGAGGTGGCCCAGGTAGGCAAGCCGTCGCTCGGCGACCCCTGGTGCATCGGCTACTACGTGGACAACGAGCTGCCGTGGGGCAGGGACGACACGTCCCTGGCGGTCTCGGCCGTCACCGCGCCGCCCGATCAGCCCGCCAAGGCGACCTTCATCGAAGACCTGAAGGCGAAGTACGAGACGATCGAGAAGCTCAACGCCGCATGGGGCGCGAGCCACGCCTCGTGGGACGCCCTCCGCGCGGCCACCGCGGCGCCCGATGCGAACAAGGCGAAGGCCGACCTGCTGGCATTCCAAGAGAGAATCTGCGAGGTGTACTTCAAGACGATCCGCGAAGCGGTCAAGGCCGCCGCACCGAACCAGCTCTACCTCGGGAGCCGTTTCTACCTCTCGAACGTGCCGGTGCTCAAGGCCGCCGTGAAGTACTGCGACGTGGTGAGCTACAACCTCTACCGGCCGTCCATCGCCGACTTCAAGCTGCCGGTCGATGCCGACGTGCCGCTGATCGTCGGCGAGTTCGGCTTCGGCGCGGCCGACGCCAGCATGCTGGGCGGCTGGGGCCTGCTGGTGGACCAGGAGTCGCGGGCCGCCGCGTACAAGTCCTACCTCGCGGGGGCGCTCAAGCACCCGCAGTTCGTCGGATGCCACTGGTTCCTCTACCGGGACGAGCCGACTACCGCGCGCTCCTACGACCACGAGAACTTCCAGTTCGGCTTCGTCGACATGGCGGACACACCCTACCAGCCGATGGTGGAGGCCGCGCGCGATGTCGGCAAGACCATGTACAAGACGCGCCTGAACGGGCGCTGAAGCGCCTACGCGCGCTAGCACCAGGAGGACTGACGGATGAAATACCGCATCGCCGGCCACACCGGCATCAGGATGAGCGTGCTGTCGCTCGGCTGCATGGGCCTCGGGCCCGACCAGCCCGCCGCCCACAACGCCGGCCGCTACGTGGGCGACAAGCAATCGGGCCTCCGGTGCATCCGCAGGGCCATCGAGCTGGGCGTGAACCACTTCGACACGGCCGACGGCTACGGCGGCGGCTTCAGCGAAGAATGGCTGGGCGAGGCCGTGAGCGACTTCCCCCGCGAGTCCGTCGTCCTCTCCACGAAGATCGGCGCTTCGAAGAAGATCATCCCGGATGCCCCGCACGTCTACTGCCGTGCGAACATCCTCGCCACCTGCGACCACGCGCTGGAGAAGATGCACACGCCGTATATCGATTTCTTCATGTTTCATCATCCGGGCTTCGAGGGCTACCTCGACGAGGCCCTCGGCGCGATGGCGACGCTCCGGTCGCAGGGCAAGATCCGTTTCTATGCCAACAGCATCTACAGCCCCATCCCGCAGGTTCTCGAATGGTTCCCCCGGCTGCACCCCGGCCACTGGCACTCGGGCGGCGGCCCGATGTGGAACCCGCCGGGCGACGCCGGCTTCCAGGCGGCCGCGGACCGCCGCGAGCCGATCGTCGTCATGGCGCCGCTCCTCTCCGGCGTGATGACGGGGCGCTGGGACCTCTCGAACGCGGAAGTTTTCCGGCAGAAGTACGCCACGCACTGGTGGTTTGAACAGCACGACATGGACCGCACGCTGGAGGCGATGGACCGTGTGAAACGGCATTTCGGCGGGACGCAGGGCTTCCTCTCCGCCATCCTCCGCTACTGCCTCGCGCTGCCGGGCGTCGCCTCGGTGCTGCCCGGTTTCCGAACGGTCGAACAGGTGGAGAGCCTCGCGGCCGCAGTGTCGGGGCCGCCGCTCGCCGATGACGATATGCAGTTCCTCCGCGAGGAGCTGCGCGAAGACAAGACTCTGAAGAAGCCGCATTGATACGATTTCGACGCGGACGCATCGAACAGGTCCCGAGGCGTCCACAGCCGTGACAAGGGCCGCCTGCAAAGGAACAGCTTTACGCGTAGACTGATCGCGAGGAGTTTCGCTGTCGTGATGGCTCTCGCCGCTGCCGCAACGGCGGGTTTGGCTCGCGCCGAGCAGGCCGCCGACGCACACCTGCAGAAGACGGCCGGGCCGGTGAAGCTGACCTACACGATGCCGTTGGACGGCTTCGCCACGCTGGTCATCGAGAACGAGCAGGGCATCCGCGTCAGGAATCTCATCGGCGGCGCGCCTCGCGCCAAAGGCGAGCAGACCGACTATTGGGACTGCACGGGCGAGGACGGCAAGCCCGTGGCGCCCGGGAAGTACCGCTTCCGCGGGCTGCTCCACAAGGGCATCGAGCCGGTGCTGGAAGCCTCCTATGGCCCGCCGGCCGCCCCGCCGAAGGAAGGCTGGCACGCGGTTGCGGACCCCGACGACAAGACACGCGTGTTCGCCGCCGGCACCGAGTTCAAGCTCGACTACGCCGCCGGCAAGGCGACCGTCGTGGCCGGCGACCTCCCCGCCCCGGCGGGCCAGTTGATCAAGGCCAAGGGGCGCGAGTACATCCTCACACGCAACGGCAGGCTGTTCCTGCGCACGGGCAAGACCGCCAAGCTGGTCGCCGCCGTCGACGCCTTCATGTGGCGCGAAGCGAAGTCCTTCAGCGAGTTCCCCGTGGCCGATACGGTCGAATGGGAGGCCAACGGCGACCCCAGCGGCCACCACTGGCTGTGCTCCACATCGTTCCTCTGGAGCGACCTCAACGATGACGGCAAAGCCCAGCCCGAAGAGACGATAGCCGGCTCGTGTCACAAGAAGCTCGGCGACTGGCAGTTCCCCATCGCCTTCCCGCCTGATATCACCAAACCCCACACCGTCCCGCCGGGCGGCATGCGCGATTGCGGGCTGGACGAAAACTTCAGCCTCTACACCTTCGGGATCGAGTGCGACGGCTACGGCCCCGGCCAGGGCCCGTTGGTCGTGAGGTTCCCGTTCAAGGGCTGGACGCCGGGCGGCGCGCCTATCTGGGACACGAAGAACCAGAAGCTGCTGGGCGGTGCGAAGAAGGCGGGCTTCTACGACGGGGGGTTGGTTAACATCGACGAGACCTCTTCCCTCGTGCTGCCCAACGGCAAGGTCCTGTTCTCCAAGGGCCGCGCCGAGATCTTCACCCTCGCGAGCATCCACGTCGCCGCTGAAGGCACGGTGGTCGTCGGCCCGCCCCTGGCCTGTTTACGTGACGATGGCACGGTCTTGTGGACGTACAAGGACGACTGGTCGGGCATGCTCTTCTGGAACAGCGACGCCCCGCTGTCCGACCGCGACGACGTCATCCTCGGCCCGCTCAGCTCGATCGGCTCCGCCAAGACCGCCGTCGGCACCGTCTTCGCCTTGCAGACGCTCTGGGGCCGCATGCACCTCATGACCGTCGACGGCCTGTTCGTCGCCAGCGTCTTCCAGGATTTCCGCCGGCCGAACTCCGCCTGGCCTGCCGACGCCAAGCCCGGCACCGCGGTGGGCGGCGTTTCCATGGGCAGAGACTGGAGCGGAGGCTGCTTCTTCAAGACGACCAAGGGCAGCGAATACTACGTGATCGCCGGCAGTGCCGCCTGCAACGTGATCAAGCTCAACGGCCTCGACAGCCTGCAGGCGATCAAGGGCGGCGAGCTGACTGTGACCGCAAGATGATTGCCGACGTTCAGACGGGAGACTGCAATGAGTATCAGGCCGTATGAGGATTGCGTGACTCGGCTGGAGCACCGCGGGACTCACCCCCCATCAAGGGAGTACGCCGATGCACTGGTCGCCGCGCTGGACAAAGCCGGTGTGGAAGCGAGTTGGAACTCGGCGGTTGACCACGTGGGCAGGCCGCTGTTCCCGTCCCGTGTGTTTCCGCATTGCCACCCGCAGGCAAGCATCGAGGCGTTCCGCTACCTCATCGAGCAGCTCCACGCCAGTGGCCGGCCGGTGCTGAGCTGGTACCCGCTCAACACGTGCAGAGCCCTGCTGGACGACCACCCGGACTGGGCGATGGAGTTCCTGCCGATGGAAGGCCTCAGGCCCGCTCCTGAAGCGGCGCGCAACTTCATCTGCTTCAACTCCCCCTACGGCGAGCTGCTGCCGCAGTTCGCGATGGAAATCGTGCGGGACGTGGGCTTCGACGGCATCTTCTTCGACGGCTCAACGATGTCCAACCAGAACACACAGCCGGCATTTCAGCCCGGTTGCGCCTGCCCCTTCTGCCGGGAACGGTTCAAGCGCGATACCAGCCTCGATCTGCCCGCCAAAGTGGACTTCGGCAGCCGCGACTTCCGGATCTGGCTGAATTGGCGCTATGACGTGCTCATGCAAGTCTGGCGGCGCGTGACGGATGCCGTCCACGCGGCCAAGCCCGAGGGCGTGATCGCCTTCAACAACTATCGCCGCCGTTCGCACGCACAGTACGGTTGGACGACGGCGATACCGTTGCGCCGGCTCGACATTGACATGATCATGGGCGGAGAGCTGGACACGTTTCCGGCCCAAGCGGACTTCCAGATGAAGACGCACAAGGCATACGGCTGCCCGCACCTGCCGGAAACCTGGTGGCCGTTGTGCAACTACTGGCACCTCTGGTGCCCGGACGTGGAATCGCTGCCTGGCACGCAGGCGATGCTCGCGGCCATGGCCGCCGGCGGCGGAGTTTCCACGGGGATAGGCGTCGCCGTCGATACGGTGATCGAACCCCTGCGGTCGATGCAGGTTTCGGGCCAAACCCTCCGTGCCTTCCGCCGCGGCGAGCCGGTGCAGTATGCAGCCATCTGGTGCAGCATGGCAACGCAGGATTTCCATCATCAGAACCATCCCGAAGGTGCGTGGAACCAGATGCACGGCGCCAACGAGCTCTGCCTGCAGGCCCACCTGCCATCCGGCGTGATCTTCGATGATCATGTGACGGCCGGCGAGCTGGGGCGCTACCCCGTGATCCTCGCGCCGAACGTCGCGTGCGTTTCGGATCAGCAGGCCCACAGCCTGCAGGCCTACGTGGAGCAGGGCGGCGTGCTGCTCGCCACGTCCGAGACCGGCTGCTGCGACGAGCTGGGATATCGCCGCGAGCGGCCGGTCCTCTACGAGCTGCTTGGGATTGCCGCGCGGCGGCCGTCGGAGGGCTCGCCGACGCTGGAGGTTTCCAACCCTCTGCTCTCCGACGCGGCGGGCCGGTGGGTATCCTTCGGCGGGCGGTTTGTCAAGGTCACGCCGGCTGCGGGCGTCGAGGTACTGGCCGACGCCGCGGATCAGACCGCGAGCAGTTGGGATGGGATTGAGACGGGTGCGCCCCCGTTCGAGCGCACGCCGAACCTCCTGCGCCGGCGCCTCGGCCGCGGCTGGGTCGTCTACACCGGCGTGGACCTCTTCGCGCAGCACCTCATGGAGCCGGTGCCGCGGACGATCCGCCTGTTCCGGGCGCTGCTGACGAGCACTGCGCCGCCGCCCGTGACGGCCGACGCGCCCCTCTGCGTCACCCTCAACGCCCGCAGGATGCCCGACGGCCGACTCGCCGTGATCCTGCACAACGCGCCGGGCACCATGTTCCGCTATCCAGCCCCGGCGTGGGCCAACCACACGCACGGCGTCGGCGAGCTGCCGGTCTGGACGGATATCGTCGTGCGGCTGGATGCCTGGCGTTGCCGCGGCGCCGTCTCGGGCATCAGCGGCACGGCGTTCCACGTGCGGGATGGCCGCGAGGTCCTCGTGCCCAGGCTCGAGACTCACGAGGTGCTGCTCCTGGACGTGTCGTGACCGCTCTATCACGATCCCTGTCTGCCGGGCCGGACCCGGCACAGGCAGAGACGGCGGACTCGTGAAACAGTTCTTCTCGGCAATCTTCGTCGTGCTTGGCCTGCTCTCCGGCGTGGCATGGTGGATCCAGCCGCGGCCGGTGCAGGAAGGCAAGACGCTGCTCGTGTGGTGCAGCGACGACAACCCCGCCCGCCGCCAGCAGATCGAGCTGTTCCACCGCCTCTACCCGCAGTACCACCTGCGGCTCGACCCGCTCAATAACGGGATGGAGAAGGTCATCGTGCAGTCCGTGGCCGGGGTCGGGCCCGACATCTTCGAGTGCTGGCCATACCAGGTCTCCGCATTCGTCGACGCCGGGATCGCGTGGGACATCACCGACCGCCTCAAGGAGACCGGCATCGACATCCAGAGCGAAGTCTGGCAGGCCAACCACCCCATCATCACGCACCGCGGCCGCGTCTACGGTTTCCCCCGCAACGCCTCCACCGATGCCGTCTTCTACAACAAGGCCCTCTTCGACGAGAACGGCATCCCCTACCCGAAGAGCCCCCTCTCGTGCGAGGAGTTTCTCGACCTCGCCCGCAAGCTCACGGTGAGGGACGCCAACGGCAGGATCAGGCACTACGGCTTCGTGTTCTGGTGGCAGTGGGAGAACTTCATCAACCAGTGGGGCGGGCGCGTCTACAGCGACGACGGCACGCGCTGCACCGTCGACAGCCCGGAGGCCATCGCCGCCGTCCAGTTCATGCGCGACCTCGCATGGGAGCACCGCGTGACCCCCACGCCGGCCCAGGAAGCCGGGATGGCGTCGGTGGGCGGCTGGGGCTCGGGCGCCATCACGTGGCTGGGCGCCGGGCGGGCCGCCATGGCCGGCGGCGGGCGCTGGTGGCTCTGCCTGCTGCGCAGCAAGACGGACTACCCCGGCCTCCGCCTCGGCGTCGTCGAGGTCCAGTTCGGCCCCGTGCGGCGCTACGCCGGCGCCGGCGGAGCCGTCATGATCAACGCCAACAGCCCCCGGCGCGAGCAGGCGTTCGACTTCATCAGGTTCATGGCCGGCCGCGAGTACAACGATCTCATCAACCGCCAGGCCGACGGCATCGCCGCCGTCAAGCGCTACTGCTACACCGACGAATTCCTCCACGATCCGGCCTACCCGGACGAGGATGCCAACGAAGTCTGGCGGGACGTGATGGAGCGCAGCGTGCCGCTGCAGGCCTCGGAGTTCGTCAGCGGCACGATGACCTCCCGCATCATGGATGTGCAGCTCGACCTCGTGCGGAACAACAGGAAGCCCCCCGCCGAGGCGATGCGGACCGCCGCACGCCAGGTCAACGAAGAGATCGGCAAGACGCTGCGGGCCAGCCCCGCCCTTCGAACGCGTTACGAGAGCCTCACGGGCATGAAGGCCGAATGATGCGCAGACGCAGCCACAGCGACCTCCGGCCGGCACTGGCGTTCCTCGCGCCGAACTTCGTCGGCTTCCTCGTCTTCTTCGCCGGCCCCGTGCTCTTCTCCCTCGTCGTCAGCTTCTCGAACTGGAACCTGATGGGGACGATCCCCTTCCAGTGGATCGGTTTCGAGAACTACCGCTCGCTCTGGCACGAGCAGCGCTTCTGGCTCTACTTCCTCAACACCATCTACCTCATGCTCGGCATGCCCGTCGGGATCATCGGATCGCTGTTCCTCGCGGTGCTGCTCAGCCGGCGGGTGCGCGGGATCGTCGCTTACCGCACGCTGTTCTACCTGCCGTTCGTCACCAGCGGCGTGGCGCTCTTCATCCTCTGGAAGGCGCTGCTGAACCCCGACTTCGGCCTCGTGAACGCGGTGATCGAGTGGGCGCTGCGGACCGTCGGGCTGGGCCACGTCGGCGCCCCCGCGTGGCTCACGTCGACGCGGAACCTCCTGGGCCTGCAGGTCGAGCAGGTGGGGCTGTCGTGGGGCGAGTGGGGGCTGGGCGCCCGCGACGCCCTGATCATGATGGGGATCTGGATCGGCATCGGCGGGAACAACATGCTGCTCTACATCGCGGCCCTCAGCAACATCCCGCAGGAGCTCTACGAGGCCTCGCAGATCGACGGCGCGGGCGCGTGGGCGCAGGTCCGCCACGTCACCTGGCCGCAACTCGCGCCCACCACCTTCTTCATCGTCGTCATGAGCTTCATCGGCGGGCTGCAGGGCGGCTTCGAGCAGGCGCGCGTGATGACCGAGGGCGGACCCGCCGGCACCACCGTCACCCTCTCGTTCTACATCTACGTCAAGGCCTTCGCCGACTTCCAGATCGGCTACGCCTCCGCCGTCTCGTGGGTGCTGTTCGCTTTCGTCTTCGTCGCCACGCTCGTCGTCTGGCGCTACGGCAGCCACCAGGTGAACTACTGATGTGCACTTCCACGCCGTCCGCCGCTCGAGACTTCCGCTGGGGATCCTGGTGGTACAGGAAGGGCCGGTCATCCGCCACGTATCTCGTGCTCTCGCTGCTGGCCGCCCTCATGCTCGTCCCCTTCGCGTGGATGGTCCTCTCCAGCTTCAAGCCCCTCGCGGAGGTCGAAAACGCCAATCCCCTGCCATCGACGTGGATGCCCGGCAACTACACCGCCGTCTTCCGGCATATCCCGTTCGCCCGCTACTACTTCAACAGCATCTTCGTGGCGGCGTGGGTGACGGTGCTGCAGGTGCTCACGAGCGCCATGGCGGCCTACTCGTTCAGCCGCCTGCGGTGGCGCGGCCGCGACACCGTCTTCAAG
>Ga0172365_10002555_pt1 | contig 13469 bp, 14 predicted proteins | sample LakKivSesite48cm_FD_114535 | JGI IMG/M metagenome (GOLD analysis project Ga0172365, IMG submission 114535) | Sediment microbial communities from Lake Kivu, Rwanda - Sediment site 48cm | ecosystem: Environmental > Aquatic > Freshwater > Lake > Sediment | place: Rwanda: Western Province, Lake...
GCGATTGCCGAAAGCAAAGAGGCGGCGAAACCTATACTGCAGATAGCTGCCATTATTGAAGTTGTGAAAAGTGGCATGGACCTGGTCGATAGGTTCCTTAAAGTCAGGAAAGGAGGGAAGCGAAATGGACGGGCAACACAGGGGTAGTTTTGGACTGGGACTCCTGATGGGAGCCATAGTGGGAGGAGCCATAGCCCTGCTCTACGCGCCCAGATCCGGGAAGGACACCCGCGCGATGATCGCTGGCAAGATCAGCAATGCGGCACAGAGCGTGGGCGAGACAGTAGGCAGTGTTAGGCACGCTGTGGGCGAGAAGATATCCGGCGAAGAGTGCTCTTAGACCGCTGGTGCCATGTGCATAGCTCCGAAAGGTGTCGGCTGAAGGATTCCCGAAAAAGGTTATTCGCGAGTCCTTCGGCCGCACGGGCGACAAACCCTCGTAATCACGTCACCCTGGTTCTGCATCCAGACGGGCCCTGATTGGCCCTTCTGCCCCGGCCTCTTGCATGCCAGCCCCGGTGACGGACATGCCTTCTCCTGGAAAGTCACAGCGCAAACTTCTTGAAAGCAAGGTATTTGGGATAATCAATAGCAAATGTGAATCCGGCCGAAAACCCTAGTATAAAAAGCACCTGATGCGCGGCGATTGGAGTGATAATCAGGCCGAACACGCCGAGCAGCGAAAAGACCACCAGCGCTCCCGCCGTGGAGAACATCAGCTCTCTGCCCGGCCGGGAAGACCAGAAAAACTTCCTCTCTCGTACGATGTACACGTTGAACTGACTGGTAAACACGAGCATGAGCAACATGAAAGTCTGTAACTGCCCCGACTGAAGATGAAAGTAATGAGTTCCCAGGAAAAGTGCAATTGTTCCTCCACCGAGCACCATCGCGCCGATGATAAGTGACGCGAACGTGATGGTTCGTATGTTCCACTTGTTGGGATCTGACGTGTATTTTACGTTGTCGGTTGCCAGGGACATGGTGACGAAGTCATTGGCAAAGATTAGCAGGGCCATGCCCAGCAGCGAAATAACCATATCGTGAAACAAGAGAAATCCGATCGTTAGCAGCCCGATCACTTGAACGACCTTGGTAACCTTGTTGATGACCCAGGTCAGCATTCTCTGATAAATAAACCGACTCGTTTTTATGGCGTCTATTATCACTCCCACGCCGGGCTCCGTCAGAACCGCGCTCGCCGACGCTCGAGCCACGTCCGTCGAACTGCTTACGGCTATGCCCATCTCGGCCTGCTTCAACGCGGGAGCATCGTTGACCCCGTCGCCGGTCATCCCCACCATGTGCCCTCTGGACTGGAGAAGTCTGACTATCTGGTACTTGTCCTCCGGATATATCTCGGCAAAGCCGTCTATCTCCTCTATTGCCTTGGCCTGTTCCTCATCCCCCATCTTCTTGAACTCTTCCATCCGGATAATCCTATCGCCGATGGACACCTCGCGGGCTATTTCCCTGGCGATGGCGATATTGTCTCCTGTCAGCATCATCGGTTTCACGCCCAGGCTCCTGGCTCCCGCTATCATATCCTTCGAATCCGGCCTGGCAGGGTCGGCTAACGACAACAGACCCATGAACTGCATGTTCCCAAGGTCATTATCTGCCGACCTGGCCACGCCCAGCGTACGGTATCCTTTCAGTGAAAGCGCTTCGATAGCTTGATCGCTCTTGGCTCTGGCCGCATCATCAAGTCCCCTGCACATAGCTATCACCGTCCGGGGTGCTCCCTTCATCACCTTGAACTCCTTGTCTCCGCTGGAGACAATCGCTTCCGACCGTCTCGTTGAGGGCTCAAACGGCGTGAACGATATCTGCTTGTAGAAGCTCAGGTTGATGCCGGAGGCCCGGGCGTGGTCCAGGATTGCCGTATCTATGGCATCTTTGCCCTGCTCCTGCGATGACGCCAGGCTGCCCATCGCTACCACATCCTCTTTGGCATACGCGCCGGACGGTACCACTTCACCTACAGAGAGTTTGTTCTGAGTTATGGTCCCTGTTTTGTCCAGACATAGCACGTCTATTGAAGCGGCATCTTCGACGGAATGAAGCCGGGCGACCAGCACATTCTTTCTCGTCAGTTCCATGGCGCCCGCCGATTGGACTATAGTCATCACCGCCGGCAAGGCCACGGGCACCGACCCCATGAGGAAAATGACAGCGAAGGTAAGTATTGTCAATAAGCTCGTCCCGGTTATGGCTCCATAGACTGCCACCAGGACCAGCGCCGCCACACCCACAAGCATCATGTACCTGACTACGGACAGCATTATCTGCTCCTGGTGGGACTTCGGCTTAGCAATCTTGATGAGCTCTGCCGTCTTGCCAAAATATGTGTTCCGGCCCGTATTTACCACGACGCACTTCGCCTGCCCGCTTCTTGCGACAGAGCCGGAATAGATGATGCCCGATTCCTGAATATCTACCGGCAGAGACTCACCCGTTAGCACAGACTGGTCGACGGACAGGTGTCCTGATATAAGCTTGGCGTCAGCAGGAACAATCTGGCCCAGGCCCAGGGAGATGATGTCGCCGGGAACAATCTCTCTCGCGTCTATAGTCATCCACTTTCCATCCCGCAGTACCTGAGCCTTGGCCGCCAATCGTTTCTTCAAAGCTTCCAGCGCCCTCTGTGAGCCGCGCGATTGCATCTGGCCTATAACGCTGTTTATCATCAGGAGGGCGAATATTATTCCGGCTTCCAGGTAGTGCTTCACCACAATGCCAAGCACAATAGCCAGTTCCAGAAGCCATGGCATCGGACCCCAGTAACGCTTCAGGAATTGTGCCGCCGGATTCTCTTTTTTCTCGGTAACTTCGTTGAAGCCAAATCTCTGGAGCCGCTGCCGGACCACGGAATCCGTCAGACCGTCCGCCGACGTCTCTAGCAAACCGAGAGTCTCGGCAATAGAAACGGCCCTATAGTCCGATGTGTTCCTTGACGACGAATCTGCGCTCATTGGTCCACTTACTTCCGCCATGATATGTCATGAGGCATAGTTCTCGGGGATAGGGAACATGACACACGCCAACCCTTCTATCCCGCTGCCTGCAGCCACAGATTATATAATACCGAAAAGGGATAAATGCTGAAACACATGTGCCACTCGGAGTACGAAATCCGGCGAACACAGAAGATGGTCTCGGGCCCGGCGATTCGAGGCTTAATGGATGTCTGGATTCTGACCTCCGGACCTGGTTAGAGCCCGCGGAATCGAACCCCGAAGCGTGCAGACCTAATATACGATGGCTGGTCCCGCTACGCCTCTTTAGGTTCGATTAGGCCGTAGTTCCCGTCGTCCCGGCGGTACAACACGTTCAGTCTGTCAGTATCGGCGTCGATAAACAGGAAGAAATCATGCCCCAGCAGTTCCATCTGGTTTATGGCTTCATCCATGGGCATGGGCTTGACCAGGAAGTGCTTGCTCTTCACCACTTTCTTAGGAGCCTCGATTTCCTCGGCTTCAATAGCCGCCCCCTGCCGGGCAAAAGAACTCCCTTTGCTCCTATCATATAGCTTGCCTTTGTATCGCTCGATCCGCTTGGACAACACATCCACCACTTTGTTAATGGCTGTGCGCATATCCTTTGACTTTTCCTGGGCTCTAATCAGGACGCCCCTGGCATCAAGCGTGACCTGGACGGTGAATCGCTGCTCAGGCAGCTTGGTGCCTTCTCGAGAAATCTCGACCTTACCTCCGTCGAGCGTCGGCAGGTACCGTTCCAGTTTGTTAACCTTCTTTTCCACGTATACCCTGGTTTCTTCCGAGATCTCCACACTATTCTTGGCGATAATCTCTAACTTCATTTCTCCTCCTTCAATTGCGAATCTCCCGTGCTAATGTCAAGCCCCAAACGGAAATGGCGCCCCTATCTTTGAGGGCCGCAGCACAGGACTCCAGTGTAGCGCCAGATGTACATACATCATCCACGAGGATGATTCGCTTACCGCTCGCCCGTTCGTCCTGGCAGACAAATGCACCGGCTACATTCCTGCGGCGCTGCTCCAGATCAGCTGCCCTCACCTGAGGTTGCGTCTGATTTACGCGAACGAGGCAATCCTCAATTACCGGCATATCAATGTGCTTGCCCAACTCCCTGGCCAGCAGACCTGACTGGTTATAACCTCTCTCTCGCAACCGCCGCTGATGAAGGGGTACGTAAATCAGGGCTTCGCCGGGCACCGGATTCACCCTGACATAATTGGCCAGCAAATCAGACAGCGAAGGGGAGATTGCTTTCAGATTCCGGTACTTCAACTCATGAATGGCTTTCCGCACCGCGTCTTCGAATCTGAACGGCGAACGAATGCCGTCAATCGGGGTTTGGCGCCGCCGGCAGTCCGCACATACGATGCCGCTCGCCTGAGGCCGGCCGCATCGTGGACACAGCGGGGGCAGCAACCTGGGCAGACTTCTAAGACATTGAAAGCAAAGAAAACCTCCTACCTTCCCGCAGCCGACACACCGGCGCGGGAAAAAGGAGTCCACCACCCGACCAATCAATTTACTCGAGGGAAGCACAGGCTCTGCTAAGGAGTGTATTCTCGGCGTGTGCGGGTATGCAGTTCTCCGCTCAGAACAGGCTCGTTGAGGTATATTTCGCCGTTCCTGATCTTCACATTGTATCCACAGTCAGGACGGGTACACACCCAGGCCTTGTAGTGAATCGGTGCCCCTTGGCTACCAAAGTCAGATAGAGGCACCAAATCTCCCTTTCCGCATTTCTGGCACTTAGGGAATTGACCGTTTTCCAAGTTCCACCTCCACAGTTGATTTGTTTCCTGGTATCAAAGACAGTAAGTATATACTACCACAAACTCGGGTGCAAGCCCATTGCCGTTGCCGGACCGGCGCTTCATTTTCTCTGGAGCCAGCTAACGGCCCAGTTTCACCACGGACAGGCAGGTATAAATGGCGCCGGCCCGCATCAGCTGGCTCCTCATCAATTTGACAGCCTCGACCTCGAAGGGATATTTGTCCTCAAAAATGGTAGAGCTCACCACTTCGCTGAAACTTCTCTTCTCCAGCCCCGACGCCCCCTCCCTCGTACGGGCCAGAGTCAGATGCGCCACAAAGGGACGCTCTTCCCTGGCAAATCCCAGAGTAGCCAGTGTTGAATCAATGTTTTGCTGCAACCTGGACAGTTTGTCTGTGTCGCCATGGACGCCGACCCACAAGACCCTGGGCTGCCGCACGCTGGGGAAAGCGCCCAGTCCCGAAATCTCCAGATGGAAGGGCGAAATCCCCCGTGAGGCCTCCTCGATAGCGACGGTTATTTGTGCTGCTTGCCCGGCAGGAATGTTGCCCAGAAACTTCAGAGTCAGGTGAATTCCTTTCGAGTCCACCCACTTGACGAACCTGTGTTCATCCCTCTCCAATCCTCTCCTCAGCCTGGCCAGCCCCTCCCTGGCCTCCTCAGGCAGTTCAATGGCAATGAAGGAACGGATTTGCTCGAGATTATCTGACACTTTGACCCCCTGCGTCCGCGCCCAGCAGGCTTTGGGCGTTGCCTCCCAGGATTTTGGTCTTGTCTTCCTCGGAAAGCCGCGAGGATTGGACCTGCGTAATCACTCTACTCTGGCGCATTAGAGGATAATCCGTGCCGAAAAGAATCTTGTCGCTGCCGACGATGTGGCTTATCTGCTCGAAGATCTCGGGCCTGTAAAGAAAGACGGTGGCCGCCGTATCGAAATACACGTTGGCTAAAGCCTTGCCTACTTCAGGCATCAGGGCATAAAAAGGCAGCCCTCCGCCCCAGTGAGCGCAGACAGTCTTCAGGTTCGGATAGGACGTGACAAAGGCGTAGAGGATATCCGGCGTAATGCTGCCCTTGCCGGCGTACTGATGACCCACCGGCTCGGAGGAGTGGGTCAGAAAGAGCAGATTGTTCTTCACCGCAGCCTCGACGATAGGTCCCATCGTCTCCGCATCGGTGAGGTCGAAGCCCTGGATATCGGACCTTAGTTCGCCGATACCCTTGGCTCCGGCCCTGGCACATCGCTCTATTTCAGCTACGGCAGCCTCGCCGGCTCGGGGTTGAATGGCACAGAAACCGACCAGCCGCCCGGGATATCGTGACATCGAATCCAAAATGCAATCGTTCGTTCTCACGCACAGCTCGTGGCTCACCCAACCTATGTTCAAAACGACAGACAAATCGACGCCGTCTTCATCCATTCCGGCAATCAGGTCCTCCACCGTGGCTAATTTGGCTTTCGGTTCGGAATAGAGCAGCGAAAAGCAGGCGTCGGACTTGACGTATTCATCGCGCCTTTCTCGCAGCCAGGGGGGAAAAACATGCGTGTGAAAATCTATAATCACGCAGGGCATTATACCCAAACGAGTCAAAATTCTAAATACTCCGTTCAGTAATGCCCTGCCAGCTCTCAACGCTACGAGAGAGTGACACCGCTTCATAGGCCTTAACGGTCTCTCAAGGCCAAAGCCAAAGAACAGAAGTAAACCAAACCGGCAAGGAGCAGGTAGCAGGTGTTCTAAGCACAGTAAGGTGATATAATGCGACGGGTTCTTTCAACAGCCGTGCCGTTACCTGGAGTATCGTAACATGCTAAATATCCGCACGATTAAAAAAGACACCTTGCATGCGGTTATGCTTCAGCAGCTGTACGCTCTCAACTACGTATGGATAAGATTCGAGTACTTTGTACGGGAGAAAGCTCCGGAATTATACGGGACTGAAGAATACTATCAGCTCTTTGAAGACTATGGCTCGGAAGAAGCGAGGCGCCTGGTCAAAGCTCTGGGTTTCCCCGGGGAAGAAGTGAAGGACCTGGTTAGGTTCCTGGAATACTCACATTGGGCTATTTTTGAAGATATCGAAATAGCTGAAGTGAGTGCAAACAGCTTCAGAATGCGCACGCTCGATTGCTCGGCGCAGAAGGCCGCGAAGAGAGCCGGAATGCAGTACTATGATTGCCGGACTGGGGGCCTGCGGATTCGCAGCGGCTTCTTTAAAGGTCTCAATCCCAGGGCAAAGGTCCAGCGGGTTTTTACTCCGGCTGAAGCCAGGCCCGAAGGTACACGTTCGATGGTTTCCTGTGAATGGCGGATTTCATTGGAGTGAGGTAGAAACCGAGTTCAGGCCTTCCGCTCTTGACAGGGCGAATCGCCGCGGATATCATTAATTAGTTAATAGTATCAATCGGAATTTCCCGAAGACTGTCATTCCGCAGACGGTCGGAGCATTACGAAGGAGGGGACATGAAAGGTAGGCTATTCTCCATCGTTTTTGTCACAATCCTGCTGTGTCTGGTTCTGGGCAACGGCGCTGCTTGCACCGGAGAAGGAACCACTACGTATACATTGACCATCACCAGCACAGAGGGCGGCGATGTCACCGAGCCGGGAGCAGGCACACATACCTATAATGCGACTCAGACAGTCGACTTAGTGGCGACTCCGGAAACCGACTACCACTTCGTCAACTGGACCGGCGACGTGGCTACTGTCGCCGACGCCGAAAATGCCATCACCACGATAACCATGAACGGCGACTATGAAATTGCCGCTAATTTCGGCTTTGACATGACTTTTATAGACGAAGTTCCCGACACAAACCAGCCGCCCACGGTGACTCTGCCAACTACCATTATCACTACTAATTTCTGTGCCCCGGTAGCCATGTCCAACGTCCTGGAGTATTGGGACGATGTAGTGAACCACGATAACGCTCAAAACGTAACTGCCGGTCTCATACCTGAAACAGTGGCGGAATACCTCGGTTGGTTCATGGATACTAATTTTAATCCCGGTCCTGGTAACCCGGACCGCGGCAACGGTCCCCACCTCGGCACTTTCGATAAGGATATACTTCCGGGAACGACGGATCTTATCCGCTGGGATGCTGGCCATCCGCCCGTCCCCCCGCCTATCACTCCCCCTCCTTTTCCTCCGCCCGCCGGGAAACTTGGTTATGATTGGACCATGACCCGCGATTTGGCCGTGGGCCTCGATTTCTACACGACTGAGATTGATGCCGGCCGACCTCTGGTAGTCTCGTTTGTCTACTGGAACCCCGTAGACGAAGACCTGGCGTTCATTGACCCGGAGACCTCGGAGACGATAGATGTATTCTCGTGGGGGGCACCTATGGGTAGTTCAATGCCCCCTAACCCTGAAGAGTACTGGATGACAGGCGACATTGGCCATGCTGTCACCGGCGTCGGATATAAGCTGGACTGGGACCCCGATGGTCCGGAAGGTCCGCTGCCTCCAGACGACTATGTTATCGTCCATGATAACTGGTCGACCACCCCCGAGAACGTCGCCGTGCCGTGGGCGAACTGGAATAGCTCCCATGCCGCTGACCCTGGCCTGGACGTATAAACTAGTCGGGCTTCCTGCAACTGCCCCGCTCTGACCACTCAGGCGGGGCAATTCCTTTTGACCGATCCCGCGGCCTACGTAACGAAATCGCATAATCGGCGAGAGAGGCAGACAGCCCCAATTCCAGACTACAGCCGGGATGATGAGTCTCGCCAGCGGCAGGCGGTCATATATTCACCGTGCCGCCTTCCGTAGGAAGAATGACTTCTATGCCGCTGCCGCTCAAGTTGTCCTCGTAAAACTCGGGCTTTTCCGAGTGTACCGGTATAATCATCTCCGGTCGAATCTCGCGGGCGACTCGCAGCAGGTCGGGTCCGCAGGCGTGTCCCGAGGCATGCAAGCCCTTTTCCTCTTCAGGTATTTCCCACTTGGTACCCCTCTCTACGGGCAGGCCGACTGCCTGCAACTGAAAGTGTTCCAGCCAGTGGTGCAAGCGCCAGAAGTCCATCTCCTGCTCTTCGTCGTGAGGCTCGCTCGAGCTGAATACGTACAGGCTGCCGGCCTCGGGCCGTATGCTGGGCAGTTCATTCAAATCCCAGAAGCTGAAGCTGAGAATGAAGTCGGACTGGTTGGATCCGACATCCTGGGCCAGCACAATTTTTCCGGAGTATTCCTGGTAGATACTCTTCAGCCACGCGGCCGGAGTTCTGGCCGCCGTCGTCTCCTGGTAGATGACCAGGCTATCTTCCGCATTCAGGTCCGGTATCGCCGGCTCGACAAGGCGCATCGTCTTTAGAAGATAGGCATCCCTGGGCAGAATGGCCAGCTTCCTTTTCGCGTCTCTGGCCACCTGCAAAAAGGTCAGCAAGCGGTCCACATCCCGGGCAGGGAAATCGGCAATGACCAACCCCCGCGCCTCGCTGACAGCTCTGAAGGCGTTTTCATACACTTTAGTCTCATTAGTGTTCTCGGTTTTGGCCACATTCGTGCCTTCCAGGATTAATGCCCGGGGACGTAAGAGACCTGCTTCTTTGATAAACCTCTCCGTCAGACTGCTCCGGTTACCGTGAAGCCGCAGGTCGCCGCTGTAGACCAGCCAGCCTGAGCTCGTCTCGATGCCCCAGGCGCAGGCGCCGGGGATGGAGTGGTCCACGGGAAAGCAACGCAGATTGAACCCGCATTTGCTGATATCTTCCAGCGGTTGTGAATCGAGTTTCTTCTGCCGGGTGGCCTTTTGCCAGAAACTCCTGGCCTCCTCGCCCAGTTTCGACTGCTCAGCCACGCGAAAACGTCGTTGACGGTCGCCGCCGCTGCTGGCAACGTAAGCCCCCTGTTTGAGTCCCTCCGCGCATGCCTCCCGCCTGGGGGTGAAGTAGCATACCTGCTGGTCGAAATCAGCCCTGCCCGAGTCCTGAATCGCCTTCGTGATAAAGGCCGTGGTCGCCGTAGAGTAGACCGGGATATCCTCTCTCAGGCAGGATATGTGGCCGGAATGGTCGAGATGAGCATGCGTCAACAGAATCCCGTCTATATCGTGCAGTTCGCGGTAATGCCCGGCGCGCCGGACCTGCTGCCACAGGTTCCCTGCCTCCAGGTCGGTGCGGTAAATACCTTCGATATGGGGAAGTAGCCCCATGGCTAACAGGTCGAGCAGCCCGGCCCCGACTCGCGGCTTCAGGTACTCCTCGTAAAAGTGATGGTATTTCTTATAAGGGTAGCCGAAATCCAGAAAAAGCTTCCCCCTGTCATCCTCCAGCAGGATTTTGTTGCCGCCGATCTCCTTGACTCCGCCGTAGAACGTAAGGCTGGCCACGTCCGTAGTCTACCATAGAAGAGGAGGCAACTCTAATTCGTCCCGTACCGTAAGCCGATAGTAGCGATGTCATCATTTCCCGATTTATCGGGACGTGGCAACCTCACCGTTTGCCAGCGATTTCGGAGTCCGCCCCTAGCGTAAGCCGGGGATTCCGGCCTTCGCAGCGAAAGTCCCTGAACTGACCATGCTAAGGTCCACGCTTTTCTGTATACTAACGGTGATGGACAGGATGCTCCTGGTGGACAAGCCCAAAGGGCTTACCTCGTCACGCGTGGTTGAACACATCAGAAAGAAGTTCAATGTCAAGGTCGGTCACACGGGAACACTGGACCCCCTGGCTACGGGGCTTCTGGTCGTTCTCACCGGCAAGTTCACGAAAAACGCATCCCTGTTCCTCAAACTGGACAAGGCCTACGAGGTTGGGGCGGTTCTTGGCATTGAGACCGATACGTTTGATTCCGAAGGAGAGGTCTTGCGGCAAACCGATAAAGAAGTGACCAGGGAGGAATTGGAACGGACCTTGAAGGAATTCAGCGGTGATATCTGGCAGACTCCGCCGCCGTTTTCCGCAAAGAAAATGGCCGGTCGCAAAGCGTACGAACTGGCGCGCAAAGGGGTCGCGGTCGCCATACCACCCAAGAAGGTGAGCATTTCTTCTCTGGAGCTCAAGGAGTTCCGGTTCCCCCACTTCACCTTTGTCTGCGAAGTCTCTTCGGGGTTCTACGTCAGAAGCCTGGCCCACGATATCGGAGAGAGGCTCGGCGTGGGCGCAACCGTGGTCTCAGTCCGGCGCACAAGAGTGGGCCCTTACTCCGTGGAACAAGCCAAAGGCCTGGACGAGATCGTCGGCTGCAAGTAGAAAACCCGGCGTTTCGGCCTGACGGAATGAATTCTCGCTCAAGTGAGGACCAAGGCTGTTTTCCCGTTGATTGAGCCATAGCTGCTGTGATACAATACTCCAAGATTGGCCACAGACAAAGAAAAGGCTGTCGAGTTAGCCATTGAGCAGATCGAGAGGCAATATGGCAAAGGCTCGATTATGAAGCTCGGCGAAGCCACAGCCGGAATAGCGGTAGATGCCATTTCTACCGGAGCGCTGTCTCTCGATTTGGCTCTAGGGATAGGCGGCATACCCAGAGGGCGGGTCACCGAAATATTCGGTTCCGAATCTTCAGGCAAGACGACGCTTGCCCAGCACATAATCGCCGAGGCCCAAAAAGCCGGGGGCACCGCCGCGTACATTGATGCCGAGCACGCTTTCGACCCGAAATATGCCGCCAGCTGCGGCGTTCGCCTCCCCGATTTGCTTGTTTCCCAACCTGACACGGGCGAGCAAGCTCTGGAAATCACCGAGACCCTGGTGAGGAGCAGCGGCGTAGACGTCATTATCGTAGACAGCGTGGCCGCCCTGGCGCCCAAGGCCGAGATAGAAGGAGAGATGGGGGACGCCCACGTCGGCTTGCAGGCACGATTGATGTCACAGGCATTAAGAAAGTTGAGTGCTGCCATCAGCAAGTCCAAGACGGCGGTTATTTTCATTAACCAGCTGCGGGAAAAGGTAGGTGTTTTCTTCGGAAATCCGGAGGTGACCCCGGGAGGAAGGGCGCTCAAGTTCTATAGTTCGGTGAGGATAGACTTGAGGCGAGGTGAGTCAATTAAGCAGGGCTCAGAGATAGTGGGCACAAGGGTAAAGGCGAGGGTGGTCAAGAATAAGGTGGCTCCTCCGTTTCGCAGCGCCGAATTCGACATTATGTTTAACCACGGCATAAGCAAAGAAGGAACCCTGGTTGACCTCGGGGTGGTAGCAGGCCTGGTGAAGAAGGCCGGCGCTTTCTTCACTTATGGCGATGTCAAGCTGGGGCAGGGCAGGGAGAATGCCAAGGACTACCTGAGACAACACACGGAGCTAGCCTCGCAACTGGAAGAGAAAATCAGAGCTTCGGCGGCTATTCCCAGCATCTCCCTGGGAGAATCTCCCGAAGCCTTATCACAAGAAGCTTGACGTAATTCAAGAAAGCCATTTGACAGACAGCAATTCTTTACGAGATTGCCTCAACGAAGCCTATCGCTGTCTTGGCTACCGCCCTCGCAGCGAAGGAGAAATCAGGCAATGGCTTCGCAGACGCGGTTTCTCCAAACAAGTGGCGGAGGCAGCAATTACTAGACTCCGGGAGCAGAACCTGACCGATGATCTTGCCTTCGCTCAATTCTGGAGAGATGACCGTCTGTCCTTTAGACCGAGGAGCAAAAGGCTGATAAAGAGAGAATTGAGAGACAGGAACGTGAGCCCCGAGATTATCGAACAGGTGACCGACCATATAGATGACGACGAGATTGCCTATAAGCTGGGCTCCGGCCGGCTGCCGTCCCTCGCTCACCTGGATTATCCCGCCTTTTACCGGCGCCTGGCAGGTTACCTCGGCTACCGCGGTTTCAGTTATGAAGTCATAAAGCGCACCGCGTCGCTTCTCTGGCGAGAAAAGGAACAGGGTTGATGTCTGATGCCGTCCGGCCGATGAGAATTACGGTACAAGGCAGATCAAGCCGGATGGCCGGCGGCACCCGGGACCGCAGGAGTACGGTTTATGGTTGATTTGGCTGTGGTCGCCAGACTGTGGAGTGCCTATGGCGTAAACATTCTCGTTTTGATTATTCTGCTCCTCATCGCCTGGATTGTCGGCCTGGCGATTCGGAGGTCACGCTTCAAGGACAGCGAGAGTTCGAAGGAAGGGTAGAACGATGTTCGGTCTGTATGAGATGGCGTTCGGGTCGATAACCTGGGGCGAAATCATAATGATTCTCCTGGGCGGGCTCATGATTTACCTGGGCATTGTCAGGAATTTTGAGCCTCTTCTACTGGTCCCCATGGGGTTTGGCATGATTCTGGTTAACATTCCTCTCGGTGGTCTGATGCTCTACTCCCCAGACGGTTTCCCTGCCGAGGCCTCAACCCTTGGGCAACTGCTGCAGGACATCGCTGACGGCAAAGTCGGCTTATTGAATGTTATATTCGCCTATGGCATCAAGACTGAGATAATTCCTCTCCTCATCTTCCTCGGGCTGGGCGCCTTGATTGATTTCAGTCCCACCATCGCCCGCCCTATATCCTTCTTCTTCGGAGCCACCGCCCAACTCGGCGTCTTTGTGGCCTTCACGATTGCTTATGTCTCCGGCTTATTCACCCTGAACGAGGCTGCCTGCGTCGGCATCATTGGGGGCTCTGACGGCCCGCCCACTATTTACCTGACCGTCGCTCTGGCCCCTCAGCTCCTCGGTCCCATTGCTCTGGCCGCGTACTCCTATATGGCACTGGTACCGATTATCCAGCCTCCCGTAATCAGGCTGTTTAC
>Ga0172365_10002560_pt1 | contig 13457 bp, 12 predicted proteins | sample LakKivSesite48cm_FD_114535 | JGI IMG/M metagenome (GOLD analysis project Ga0172365, IMG submission 114535) | Sediment microbial communities from Lake Kivu, Rwanda - Sediment site 48cm | ecosystem: Environmental > Aquatic > Freshwater > Lake > Sediment | place: Rwanda: Western Province, Lake...
AAATCAAACTTATCTTCTTTTCCAGACAGTTCGTTCCATACTTCGTTATAAGTTCGATCTGTACTATAGTATGTGGGTTGATATATGTCAAGGAAAGAAAGGCCTTGATTAATTAGACTATTCCTAAGGCTAGATTCAAAGCCTCCACTTAAATTTAAAATATACCAGAAGAAGTGGTTACCTCTCTTTCCAGCAAAAAGTCCTCGAATATGAGGATAAAAATGTCTTAGCACTTTAAGTACCCCGCCCTGATGAAAAAAACCAGAGAGTTCCACGATTGGCGGTGTTTCTGAAGAATACAAGTTTTTAAATTCCTTTGGATGATAAGGCCTTACAGTTACCAAAAAAGGAAGATTATGCCCATCTATCGGTAAATTAAGAATGGTAATGGGAACAGTAGGAAATGGATACAAATAAATATCTTTCATCATCGTATCTCGTGGGTTAGTTAGGGGCCATGCACTTAAAATTGGATGTAATCCGAAAGAAAGTAACCTATTTTTAAATTCTGTAAAAGGAACGTATTCTCTTGGGTCAGGAGAATAATCAGTGCTCCACCAAAGTGGTGAACCCTCTCTTATATATCCTTCATTTCGCAGTTCTTTAATTATTTTTACATCTGGTTGGGGAAAATATAATTGGCCGAACTCAGGAGATTTCATAATGAGGAGAACTATAACATCTTAAATTTAATTCTGCAATTTTTTACAAGGAGTTAGAAGTATAATTAACTTATGTTGGACCAGTTTTTTTTAACTGACGTTGCTGTCCTTAAAAACCTGATTAAAGCGGCTAATCTTACAAAAACCGATCAAGTGTTGGAGATTGGGGCGGGAAGCGGAATAGTGACCAAGGAAATTGCCCAAAAAGCCGGTAAAGTTTTGGCAGTAGAAATCGATAGAAAATTTACAGAAGAACTAAAAAAGGTTCCTGGTTGTATTCAGTTAATATTTGCTGATGCTTTAAAGGTAGTTAAGAATACAAGAAAATATCCTCTTAAGTATAATAAAATCATTGGCAGTTTACCTTCTTCAATTGTTGAGCCGCTAATAAATATTTTAAAGAAGAGGAATTTTGAATTAGCCGTTTTTTTGGTTCCAGAAAAATTTGCTTACAAATTAGTTAATAATCCCTTTTATAATGCCTACTTTAAGGTTGAGCTAATAAAGAAAGTTTTAAAAAATTCATTCAGGCCGGTGCCACGGACTAACTGGGAGATAATTGTTCTGAATAAAATTATTGATCCATTAGAAAAAGGTGATATTAAGTCATTTGTTTACCAATACTTTTGTGAGCATCCGAAAGCCAAATTAAAAAATTCCCTGATGGAAGTAATTATTAAAATTTTTACTGCCAAAGGTAAAAAATTAACCAAAAATCAGGCTAGGAAGATGGTGACGATGGTGGAAGCTGACGAAAGAATTTTAAACTCTTTTCCTTTAAACTTACCAGTTTTTTCAAAGACCATTGAAAATTTAATTAGAATTACAAAAATCAGTTCAATAATCTAGACTATTGAAGTAAAAGGAAATTTATCTTCATTTTTATCATTTAAAAACCCCCGGGATTTTCCGGAGGTTTTTAATTTTTCTTTGAGAATTCTCAAAGATGAAAATTGGTTATCCACCAATCTTAAACATCTTTGTGCCGCAAGTTGGACAAGTTCCCTTTCGTGCTTTCTTCCCATTCTTCATTGTTACCACTTGCTCATCTTTTGCTTCTCTTTTGGCGCGGCACTTAACACAGTACATCTGAGTCATTTTTTTCACCCCCCTTCAAAAATTAAAATTTTATAGGCAGGCTTAATTTAAATGGTAAATTGATATTTTTCTCAAAAAGGAAAAATAAGGCTACTTCAAAGCTGATTGCCAGTATGGTCAAGAAAATTGTTTTTGTCAAGTCCTTCTTAATAAATTGAACTGGATATATATAGATTGATGGGGATTGAAAGGATGGTTTTTCTTGAGAATTAATGTTTTCTAAAGAAATTTTTGGTTCTTGATAAATTTTTTTTTCTTCTCTAACTTCTAATTTCGCCATTTTCCTTCTTAAGTCCGCAATTATTTTTTCTTTTTTCGTTTTTCTTCCCATTTGTGAGGGAGAATATCATAAAAATTTGAGCCTGTCCAGCTTTAAAATATTATCGGCTAAGAGAGACTGTTGACTTTTCAAAAGTAAATAAAATAAAATGGGTCAAGATGTTTCCTATCAATAATTTATTTTTTTACATCCTAATATTTATTTTTGCTTGGTTAGGAACGATTACCTTTTTTGGAATTAGGTTCCTAAGATCCTTTAAAAAATTAACAAGTGGTGTAAGCGATAAAGATTTAAAGACTATTCTTGAAGAAGTCCTACGAGAAATCGATTTAAATAAAAAAGAAGAAAAAGAAATTCTAAAAAGACTGGAAGAGCAGGAAGAAAAAAATCAGTTTGATATCCAAAAGATTGGATTAGTGAGATATAATCCCTTTTCAGATACAGGAGGTGATCAGAGCTTTGTTTTAGCCCTACTTAATGGCCATGATGATGGCGTAGTAATAACCAGTCTTCATGGTCGGGATCAAACCAGAATTTTTACGAAACCAGTAGAGAAAACTAAGCCTTCTGGATATGAATTTTCAAAGGAAGAAACTGAAGCAATTAATAAAGCAAAGAAAGGAAAAATAAAGTGAATGAAAAAATGAAAAAATTTTTAGTTATCATTTTTCTTATTGGTATCTATTTAGTCTCTGCGGGGATTTCCTATGAGGTTTTTGGATTTTTCTTGAAACCTAAGACCCAAGAGGTTTTAGTTTCTCCGGAAGTCACCCCCAAAGAAAGCAAATTTCAGGTTATTTTAACAGGACCAAAGGATCGTGAGTGCCCAATTAATGGAGCAAAGCTTACTAAAACTGAAGAAGATCTTTGGTCTGGCAGAAGGCCATTATTGATAATGATTGAAAATCATGCTGACTCTCGACCTCAATCTGGACTTTCTAAGGCCGATGTGGTTTATGAGGCGGTGGCCGAAGGAGGAATTGCTCGATTTTTAGCAGTTTATTATTGTGGAATTGTTGCTTATTCAACTGAAGGTGAGTATGATGTTGGTCCGGTTCGTTCGGCGCGAACTTATTTTTTGGATTGGGCTTCGGAGTATGGAGATTTTCCCTTATATGCTCATGTTGGAGGAGCCGGACAATGTTCAGATCCAACCGTTTTCCAAAAAGCAAAAGCATTGTGTCAAATTGAAAATTATCATTGGAAAAACAAAGATTCTTGGAGTGATTTAGACCAATTTTCTTTAGGATTTAAGATTTGCCGCCGAGAACCTGACCGAACAGGAAAAACGGTAGCCACTGAACATTCAATGTATTGTGGAACATATGCCTTATGGCAAACAGCGGAAAAAAGAGGTTTGACTAATGTTAACCAAAATAGTAAAAAGTTAGAACCTTGGGATAAAAACTTCAAGCCTTGGTTGTTTAAAGATGAGAGTCCAGCCGGAACCTCAGTCTCTCCAGAATTTTATTTTTGGAGCGGATATGAAGATTATAAAGTGAAATGGGAGTATGATAGTCAGGCTAATCTTTACAAAAGGATTAATGCGGGGGAACCCCAAGTAGATTTCTTTACCAAAGAAAATTTGGTGGCCAAGAATGTGGTAATTCAGTTTATGAAAGAAACCAATGGGGTAGATGAGCATAAGCACATTCTTTATCAAACTACCGGAGAAGGAAAGGCAATTGTTTTTCAAGATGGAAAAGAAATTACTGGAGTTTGGAAGAAAAAAGACAGGCTTTCAAGAACCAGATTTTATGATAATGCCGGTAAAGAAATTAAATTTAATCGAGGTCAAATTTGGATTGAAATTTTACCTACAACCAGTAAGTTAGTATATTAAAAAACCAGCCACGTCTGAGGTGGCCTACTAGTTTGTTTGATCTGCCCGAAGAAATGCTAAAAGATCTAATTATTTCTAAGGTTCGAGTTAAGCTTCTTGAGATTTTTTTTACTAATCCTACCCAAATTTACCATGTGAGAGACTTAGTGAGAAAAACAGAAGAAGAGATTAATGCCGTGAGAAGGGAGTTAGCCCACATGGAACAAGCAGGAATGGTAAAAAAAGAGCCAAGAGGAAACCGTCTTTATTATTGGTTTAATAAAAACTATCTTTTTTATCCTGAATTGGCGAGGATGATGGCCAAAACGACCGGCTTAGGGGAAGAAATTTTAAGAAATAGAAATAAAATAGGTAGGCTTCAATATGTGATGTTCTCCGGTAAATTTGTTGAAAAAAAGGAAAGAAAGCCAAATGAGGTGGATATTTTAGTGGTCGGTGAGATTGTTCTTCCCGAAATGGCAGCTCTAGTCAAGGCTGAAGAGAGCAGATTAAGCAGAGAAATCAACTATACGGTAATGACTCCTGAAGAATTTCAATTTAGGAAAAGAAGAAGGGACCCTTTTTTATTAGAGATTTTAGCAGGAATGAGAATAATGATTATTGGAGACGAAGAAGGTTTAGTTAGTTAATAATAGCCCAGGCGAAAAAAATAATACTTTCATGAAAAATAAAAATTCTATTTTATGGCTGATTATTCTAATGACGGTTTTGGCTCTTTTTATTGATTTACCGCAAAGTTTTTGGATTTTTGGAAAGGAAACTAAAAAACCTCAACTTGATCTTAAAATTGGAAATTTAAAATTTAAAAGAAATTTTGATATCAGTAAAGGACTTGATCTTCAGGGAGGAACTCATTTGGTTTTTGAAGCAAATATGGAGGGAGTTAGCCAAGAAGATAAGGATCAAGCCTTAGAGGCAGCTAAAGAAAATATTGAAAGAAGAATTAATTTCTTTGGCGTTAGTGAACCAATGATTCAGAAAACAAAGATAGGTGAATCTTACAGAATTATTGTTGAATTAGCTGGAATTAAAGATATTAATCAGGCGATTGATTTAATTGGAAAGACAGCCCAATTAGAATTTTGGGAGGAAAATCCAGATAAAAAGGTAGCCACCAAGAGTGGTCAACTATTTTTAAAGACAAATCTAACAGGAAAAGATTTGAAAAGATCAACTACTCAATTTGATCAGCAGACTGGTCAACCAGTAGTGGGTCTTGAGTTTTCTTCTGAGGGGACAGAGAAATTTGCGGCGATAACTACCAAAAATGTTGGTAAAATTGTGGCCATCTATCTTGATGGATTACCTATTTCCATTCCAACAGTCGAAGAGCCGATTACTAATGGAAATGCGATTATTAAAGGAAATTTTTCTTTGGAAGAAGCCAAAAAACTTTCTGCCCAGTTAAATGCTGGAGCTTTACCTATTCCCATCAAAATTATTGAACAAAGAAATATTGGTGCAACTTTAGGAGAGGAATCAATTAAAAAAAACATTCGCGCTGGTCTGGTTGGCTTGGTTTTAGTAATTATCTTTATGTGGCTTTATTATGGAAAATTAGGAATTTTGGCAGATTTAGCTTTAATTATTTATGGCCTTTTGACTTTAGCTTTGTACAAATTAGTTCCCGTGACTTTAACTTTGCCTGGGGTGGCCGGATTTTTACTTTCAGTAGGGATGGCAGTAGATTCAAACATTCTGATTTTTGAAAGAATGAAGGAAGAGAAAAGATCAGGAAAGCCTCTACCGGTAGCAATGGAATTGGGTTTTGGTCGGGCTTGGGATTCTATTAGAGATGCTAATATTTGCACTTTAATTACTGCTTTTATTCTTTTTAATCCCTTTAATTGGACATTTTTAAATGTTTCAGGGATGGTTAGAGGATTTGCCCTAACTTTAGCCTTAGGTATTGGATTATCTCTTTTTACAGGAATCGTGGTGACGAGAACATTAATTAGGGTGTTTTACAGGGGATGAATCTCAAAACTCAAATGTCAAAACTCAAAACCAAATCTGAAAACTAAAATCTTTTTAAGATTCAAGGATTTAAGATTTGGATTTGACATTTGAGATCTAAGATTTGACATAAAAGATGAACTTTATGCGTTTTAAATGGTTGTACTTTTTAATCTCGGCTTTGATAATTATTCCGGGAATTTATTCATTAGTTCGTTATGGCCTAAGACTTTCCGTTGATTTTACTGGAGGAACAATACTTGAATTGAAATTCAAACAATCGGCAATTAGCAATCAACAATTAGCAATTAAAGAAATAATTGAGGAGAAGAAATTCAACGTAACTTCAATTCAAGTCTTAGGAGAGAACCAAATTTTGATTAGAATGAAGCCAATCAACAAAGATGATGTTTCTACAATTAAATCCCTCTTGGCAGAAAAATTCTTGGAGATGCCAGAAGAAGTAAGATTTGAGACTGTTGGTCCAATTTTAGGGAAAGAGCTGGTTAATAAAACTATAATCGCCATTCTTTTAGCCTCTGGGTTTATTTTGCTTTATTTAGCCAAACAATTTAGAAATGTAATGTTTGGAATTTGTGCCATTTTAGCCATGTTTCACGATTCTTTAGTTTTGTTGGGAATTTTTAGTCTTTTGGGTCATTTTAAGGGAGTGGAAATTGATACTCTTTTTGTGACGGCCATGTTGACTATTCTTTCTTTTTCCGTTCATGACACAGTTGTCGTTTATGACCGAATTCGCGAGTCTCAAAAAAAATTCCTCAAAGTTCCCTTTGAAGATTTGGTTAATAAAGCAGTTACCGAGACTCTTTCTCGATCGTTGAATAATTCCATGACGATTATTTTTATGCTTGTGGCTCTCTGGCTTTTGGGAGGTTCAACCATTAAGTGGTTTTCCTTTGCCTTGTTGGTGGGTACAATTTCCGGAACTTATTCTTCCACTTTCACTGCCACCCCCTTTTTGGTTGTATGGCACAATATTAAAAAGAGAAGATAGTATGCGCCAACGCATTCCACATCCCATGTGGAATAGCTTTACACATCTGGAAAATGAAGGATTTTAAGTGCTACCTAACATCCAATTACTCCAAAATTAGATGTTTTATTTTTTCTAACTCTCGAGCGTAGCTAATTTGATCATAAACGAAAGATTTATATTTTTCTTTAGAAGAGAAGAAATTCATAACAATCTCTTTATTGCAGATTTCCAGTGGTTGCCCAAGGTATTCAGGAAATGAAGACCAGGGATATGAACTAAGTTCAGTTTTTTCTGTCACGAACGAAGTTACTGGATTTAGGTGGATATAGCGGGAAACATGAATAAGTTGATCATCAGATTCAATTAAGACGGCCTTGAATGCGCCCTGAAATAGTGGTCCAATTCTTTGGTTTTTAATATTAAAATATTTTCCATAACTATCAGAAAAATTTTTTACAAATTCTGAAATTCCACCATCTAAGTTTTGTTTAAGAAGAAAGTGAAAGTGATTGGACATCAGGCAATAACAAATAATGTCTACTAATTTTTTTCTATCTTTTCTTAGATTTTCAAAAAAAATTTGTCTTTCTTTTAATTCTAAGGTTAGAGCTCTTGAAAGTTTAAGAGGGGGATTTTGAAAGCGGTAATAATCAAGGGCTATTGTTGCTCTTTGATATTCTCTTTTGTCATTGAAAACCGGTATTTTCTCTACGCTTCTATTAAAAACATGATAAATTTCTTGATTGGCAAAAACAACTTTTCTCATTTTATTCCAACAATACCCCTTAGATTAGGGATGTGTCAAGCCATTCCACATCCCATGTGGAATATTGGTTGTTAGTTTTTGGTAATTTTCAGAGATTTCTAAAGGGATAATTTGCTTTTCAAGGTCTCCTTTAGCGGCATATTTTTCTAATCTTTCATATTCTTTAAGACACCTAACCGCAAATTCTTTTAATTTTTCTTCTTCATTTTCCGAAGGAAGTTTTTCGTCGTTGGGAACATTGAGATATTCGAAATTAAGAAATTCTGCAAACACATCGGCAATTGGTTTGTTCCAACCAGAGTCGTTAAATGTTCCTGTTTTGCCGGAAGTGGCAAGATATGGAGCAAAGCCTTTTTGGTAAAGTTCCAATCCCTTTTTGGGCGTTTCTAATTTTGAGCCTCCAACCAGAAAAATAAGATCACTTTTTGATGGCTCATCTTTAATCGCTAACCAATCCCAAAGAATTTTGGTCAATTTATGAAGCTCACTTTTATTCATCTTTAATCTTTTGAAGTTTTTTTAAGAGTATTTCTTTTTTGTTTTCCAACCTATTTTCTTCAACTTCCTCAAAAATTTTATTTAAAACTTCCCCAACTTTCGGTCCAGGTTTAAGACCTAAGACTTTCATTACATCGTGGCCGTTAATTTTCAAATCTTGAACAGTAAAGGGCTGTTTTTGGACTTCTACTAATCTTTGCTTAAACTTTTCCAAACGCCAGGAAGTTTCTTTTGCCCCTCCGCCTAATCGGTCACCAACTCTCAAATCCAACATATCTTGCAAATTTTCTTTGCCGATATTTCTAATAAATCTTCTTATAGCCGAATCTGTTTGTCTTTCATCACAAGTAAATTGGTGCCAACGAACTAAGATAACTAATTTCTCTTTTTCGTCTTTTGAGAATTTTAATCTGTCAGCCAAATTTTCCGCAATTTTTCCTCCGGCGACTTCATGATTATAAAAAGTCCGATTTGCGCCTTCTCCCTTAACCACATAAGGTTTTCCAATGTCATGAATTAAAGTTGCTAATCTGACAATTGGGTCTTTGGAAGGACAATTTTTTAAAGATTGAAGCGAGTGATTCCAAACATCAAAAATATGATGACCTTTTTGGTCCAAGCCATAACCTTTTAAAAGTTCAGGGATAATGTATGGTAGTAAGCCTGAGGTCATGAGTAAAATTATTCCCTCTGCTGGAAAATCACTTCCTAAGATTTTAAAAAGCTCTTCACGGATTCTTTCCCGAGAGATTCTATTAAGAAGATGGGCGTTATTTTTAATAGCCCCAAACGTTTCCGGTTCAATAATAAAACCTAATTGAGAAGCTAAGCGGACGGCCCGCATTAATCTTAGAGCATCTTCAAGAAATCTTTCTTGGGGATTACCAACTGCCCTGACTATTTTATTTTTAAAATCTTCCATTCCTCCAAAAAGATCAATTAGCTCAAAGTTTTGGTGGTTGGTGGGCTTGCCCTGAGCGATCCCGAGCTTGTCGAGGGAGAGTCGAAGGGGACCGATGACCATAGCACTGATAGTAAATTCCCGACGTTTTAGGTCTTCCTCTAAGCTTTTTCCCCAATAAATCTTATCGGGATGGCGAGAGTCGGAGTAGCCTTTTTCACTTCGATAGGTAGTAATTTCATATCTTTCTTCTTTTTTGCCTCTTTTAATCATCAAACCAACAGTGCCAAAACGATTATCATAAAAGCTATCGGGGAATAAGGTTTGAATCACTTCAGGATGGGCATTAGTGGTGAAATCACAGTTTACGGGAACTTTTCCAGTTAATAGATTTCTAACACCACCACCGACTAAGTAAATCTCATAACCAGCATCGCTAAATTTTTGGAAAATTTCCAAAACTTCTTTAGGAATTTTTTTGGTAATTTTAGGTGGAAGAATTGAACGCATGCTGGTAGAATTATAGCATCAATTATATCTAGTATAAACTGGGTGATGACGGGTCTTCCGCCTTCGCCAAGGCCTCGGAGGGACAGGCTGTCTCCGCGTTTTCCAACGCGTGCCACCCGTCATATTAGAAATGAGATGGGAAATTATAAATAAATTACAAATTACAAATTACAAATTACAAATTACGGACATTATTGACATTCTTCTTAAAAACCGTGGTTTGAAAACTGAAAAGCAGATTAAGAATTTTTTGAATCCTCAAAATCCCCTTAAAATGAAACCCGAAGATTTTGGAGTAAGCAAGAGCCAAATTACTAAAGCAGTTACCAGAATAAGAAAGGCAGTCAAGAATAAGGAACATATTATAGTTTGGGGTGATTACGATTCAGATGGGATTTGTGGAACAGCTATTTTATGGGAAACGCTTTATCAAATGGGAGCGAAAGTTTTGCCCTATATTCCCGATAGAATTACCGAGGGTTATGGTTTTAATGTTGAATCCATTCAAAAATTAAAGAACCAAGATTCCGAACTTAAACTTTTAATCTCTGTTGATCATGGGATAACCGCTCATCAAAAAATTGAGTATGCCGAAAAATTGGGAATCCAAACTATTGTGACCGATCATCATGAACCAACTAAAAAAAATCCGCCGGCTTTAGCAGTGATTCATACTCAAGAAATTTCTGGAACGGCAGTAGCTTGGGTTTTGGCCAAGGCTTTAGGAGCTCCCAAGCAAAAACTCAAAGCTGATTTAGCCTTATGCGCCTTAGGAATAGTAGGTGATGTTATGCCGGTAGTTGGGAAAGCCAGGGGTTTTATTAAATATGGAATTGAAGAATTAAAAAAAACAACCAGGCCGGGCTTGGTGGCTATTTTTGAGAACACTGGTTTAGACAGTCAAAGAATTGGTACCTACGAAATTGGCTATATTATTAATCCAAGGATTAATGCTAAAGGCAGAATGGAACATGCTATTGAGTCATTAAGACTACTTTGTACTAAAGATAAGAATAAAGCCGCCGAATTAGCCAAAAAAATGGAGATTTCAAATCAAGAAAGGCAGAGTCTTTTAGATGGAACAGTTGAACAAGCGAAAGCCTTGTATGTTTCTTCCAATAAACTAATTTTCTTGGCAGATGAGTCTTTTCATTTTGGGGTAATTGGTTTGGTGGCCGGAAAGTTAGTGGAAGAATTTTACAGACCGGCAATTGTGGTTTCAAAAGGAGAAACTTATTCCAAAGCTTCGGCTCGTTCAATTAACGGGTTTAACATTATTGAGGCGATTCGGACATGTTCGGACTTATTAGTTGATGCTGGAGGTCATCCTATGGCCGCTGGTTTTACTATTGAGACAGCAAAGTTGGAGATCTTAAAGTCAAAATTAGAAAAGTTAGCAGAACAACAATTGGATGAGCAAAAATTAACAAAAACTTTAAAAATAGATTGCGAATTAAATTTAGAGAATTTATCAGATGATCTTTATGAAAAATTTTCTCAATTTGAGCCATTTGGTATCGGTAATCCAGAACCAATTTTTACCAGCCGGGTAGTAGTAAAAAATCTCCGCACCGTAGGTACAGACGGTAAGCACTTAAAGTTGACCCTCTCTCCAGCTCCTAATATCCCTAACATCCCTAACTATCCCGCCATCGCTTTTAGTTTGGGTTACCTAGTCGATAAACTGAAGGTTGACCAGGAAATTGAGGTAGCCTATAATTTAAGTCTTAATCTTTGGAACAGCGAGAAAAAGTTAGAACTGAAATTAAAAGACATCAAATGCGCACAAGATTAAATAGACTGATCAAAAATATAAAAAAATATAATCCCCAAGCTAATTTTGATTTGATTAAAAAAGCCTTTGAGTTTGCTGATATTGCCCATTTTGGTCAAAAAAGACTTTCTGGTGATCCAGTGATGGAACATCTTATTTCAGTGGCGGAAATCTTAGCTAATTTAAAGATGGATTCTGTCTCGATTGCCGTGGCTTTTCTCCATGATGTAATTGAAGATGCGGGTGTGAGAGAAGAAGAGCTAAAAAGAGAATTTGGGGAAGATGTGACTTTTTTAGTTAAGGGAGTAACGAAGGTAGGAAATTTAAAATTGAGAGGAGAAACTGAAGAAGAATTTGTAGAAAACTTAAGAAAAATGATTTTAGTGATGGCTAAAGATCTGCGGGTTGTTTTTATTAAGTTGGCTGACAGGCTTCACAATCTTCAGACCTTGCAATTTTTGCCAGAAGAAAAACAAATAAGGATCTCAAGGGAAACATTGGAAATTTATGCTCCCTTGGCTGATAGATTGCAGATTGGAAAATTAAAAGGAGAATTAGAAGATTTAGCCTTTCCCTATGTTTATCCAAAAGAGTATGACGAGTTGATATTCAACTGCTCACCTTATTTGCAAAAGCTAAATAAGGAATTAAAGGAAGCGATGAAAATTTTACAAACTGAATTGAAAAAAGAAAAACTAAAGGCGGAAATTCATGGTCGTCCAAAACATCTTTATAGTCTTTGGCGAAAATTATTAAGACCAGAAATTAATATGGATATAAATGAGGTTTATGATTTAATAGCAGTGAGAATTTTAGTTAGGTCGGTAAGAGATTGCTATGCCGCCTTAGGAGTTGTTCATAAAAATTGGAAACCCTCACCTCGTTGGGGAACTTCAGATTTTATCGCCCAACCAAAACCAAATGGATATCGTTCGATTCACACGAGAGTTTTTGGACCGAATGGAAAGATAATTGAGGTTCAGATTAGAACTTACCAGATGCACGAAGAAGCAGAAAATGGTATAGCTTCACATTGGTATTATTCGGAGCAGAAAAATAAGATTCTCTCGGACGAGAAAGTGAATAAAGGATTTTTTGCACCAGACGAAAAGATGACTTGGGTGAAGGAATTAGTGGCTTGGCAAAAAGAAATTGTTGACTCTAAAGAATTTTTAGATTCCTTAAAATTTGATGCCTTAGCTCACCGGATTTTTGTTTTCTCACCCAAAGGAGATGTTTACGATTTGCCAACTGGAGCAACTCCGGTAGATTTTGCTTATGCCATTCATACCGAATTAGGAAATGCAATCCAAGAAGCTAAAGTGAATGGGAAAATGGTCTTGTTGTCTTCTAAGCTTAAAAACGGAGATATTGTGGAAATAATTAAAGGAAAAAAGGATCGTTCTTCGGTTAAGTGGTTGGAATTTGTAGTAACCAGAACAGCCAGAAAAGAAATTTTAAAAAATTTAAGAAAAGAGGTATAATTTCGAGTATGGAGAGAACCTTAGCCAGCGAAACTCCCCAAAAAATTGGTCAAGAAGTTAAGCTTTGCGGTTGGGTAAATACGCGCCGAGACCACGGAAAGATTGTTTTTATCGATTTGCGAGACAGATCAGGGGTCGTTCAGGTAGTTGGAGGCGAACCATTAAAAAAACTTCGGCCAGAATGGGTAGTAGAAATAAAAGGATTAGTCAAAAAAAGACCACCCCAGATGGTTAATCCTAATTTGGAAAGCGGAAAGGTGGAGGTGGAGCTGAAAGAAATTAAGGTTTTAGCCGAAGCCAAAGAATTACCTTTCGATATAGGCAGTCAGGAACTAAAAATTGAGTTACCAACACTTCTGGATTATCGAGGTTTAACCTTGCGCCATCCAAAAATAAAAGCCATTTTTAATGTTCAAGAAACAATTATTGCTGCTTTCCGGGAGTCTTTGAAAAAACAAGGATTTACTGAGATCCAGGTGCCGACTATTGTTCCGAGTATTACTGAGGGTGGGGCTCAAGTTTTTAAGATAAGTTATTTTAAAAATGAAGCTTTTTTAGCCCAATCTCCTCAACTTTACAAACAAATTATGGTAGGAATTTTTGAAAGAGTTTTTACTTTAGCTCATGCCTATCGGGCCGAACCTTCAATAACCACCAGACACCTAACAGAGTATCTTGGTTTAGATGC
>Ga0172365_10002561_pt1 | contig 13455 bp, 11 predicted proteins | sample LakKivSesite48cm_FD_114535 | JGI IMG/M metagenome (GOLD analysis project Ga0172365, IMG submission 114535) | Sediment microbial communities from Lake Kivu, Rwanda - Sediment site 48cm | ecosystem: Environmental > Aquatic > Freshwater > Lake > Sediment | place: Rwanda: Western Province, Lake...
AGCTAATATCTGTTTTGCCGCTGACTTCGGAGGAATTTATACAGGAATTTCTAATGCCGGAAAAGCTGCTGCTCTTTTGGCTATAATCTGGGGAGGGATTCGTTATGTTTTATCAATTGGAGACCCTCATTTAATGGGAGAAGCTCAAACTTGGGTAATTGCCGGTTTTACTGGTTTAGCTCTTATACTTTGTGCAGACGCTATTATACCGCTTATTACAGGAGGAGGGATTTCCTGGACAATCTCAGGGAACATTCCTCAGGTTCCGGTTACACCTCTAGTGTTAAGTGGTGTCCATCTCTATACCAAGGGAGGTTGTCCTGAAATAGCACCTGATATACCTGACCGTAAATATCTTTATGGAATGTACTACCAATCAAGTCAAAGATCGCTTTCTAAAAAAGTGAAATCAGTTAAGATTATAAATGATGCAGCAAATGGATATGTATGGGAGGTTATTGCTTTTAGCGGAATTGATTTTAAAGGTAGGATTAAAGAAGTATTATCCGCTGGTTGTATAGATGTTAATGCTCAGTCACTCGCTATTTTAAATATAGCGACGAGTCCAACAGAAGCTGGAGAAGAAGTAAGATTTTATGAAGACAAATCTGGTCATGGAGGAGCCTATGTGATGAAAAATACTGAGATAACAGGTGGATTTCAAGATTTAGCAACAATGGAAATTATTTATGAAAAAACTGATAGGTCACCAGAAAGGCAAGAAGAGTGTAAGCATTTATATGAACCTCCGGGATTCTGGTCATGGTCTCGGTGCCTCCAATCAATTGAAATTGACGGGAGTTATGCTGTTTTACTTAAAGAAGAAGGTGGGGACGAGTATATTGAACATCAGCTTTGGCTTGGCCCTGATGGTCCAGATGAATTGGAAAGTTCTCCTTGGAATTATCGCAGACCTAAAGAGGTAAAAATAATACCTTTTACAACAAAATAATGAAAAAAATTATTCTCTTGATTCTTGTCTTGTTATTTTCAGCTAATATCTGTTTTGCCGCTGACTTCGGAGGAATTTATACAGGAATTTCTAATGCCGGAAAAGCTGCTGCTCTTTTGGCTATAATCTGGGGAGGGATTCGTTATATTCTCTCAATTGGAGATCCTGGATTAGCAGCTGAAGCAAAAACTTGGGTAATTGCCGGTTTTGCTGGTTTAGCTCTTATACTTTGTGCAGACACTATTATACCGCTTATTACAGGAAAAGAGATTTCCTGGCAAATCCAGGGAGAACCTGAAATAGCTAGCGTGCCAGAATTACCGGAAAGTCCTGGTATTCATTTTTACTCGCTTCCTAATTGTTCTACTGAAGTTGGTGCAGGTGGTGTTCGTATCCAATCAATTAAAATTGTAAATGGCGGAGATAAAGAATTTGCAGTAGCAATACAAAGTATCGATAATGATTGTGCAGTATATTCTGGCTCTGGATGTTATAATCTTACCATTACACCTGCTTTTAGTTATCCCTATGAGCTCAATCCTGAGGCTGAAGGCGAAATAAAACTTTGCCGAAGGCCTTATTATGGTGAAAAATGTTATTCGTTAGAGGGTGGGACTGAAATTCGGAGTTGGGGCCTCTCGGCTTTTGTAATAAATGATGGAGAATGTGGAAGCTTATGGATGCCCGATGCATATTGTCTTGGTTCCATAGAATTTCCTGGCTCTTATACTATTTTGCTTTATAATCAAGAAGGAAAATGTGAGGTTTATGAACCTCAGTTGGTTGAGGAGGAATGGGGAGGAGCAGAAAGAAATATAAAAATCAGGGGGCTTTTTTCCCAAAACAAAGCTTTTCAAATAACGGTTATTCCTATTAAAAGGTAACTATACACCAATAGAGAAATAAAAATATGGACCTCTCTAGTCTTTACACAACAGGAATTTTAGTTGGAGAAGCAGCAGCTCTTTTATCTTTAATTATAGCTGGAGTGAAATTTGTTTTGTCAATGGGATTTCCAGAGAGAATAGAAGATGCTAAAAATCAAGTTATAGCTTCTTTATTGGGTTTATTTATCATAACTTTTCTGCCTACTATTTTGCATTTCGCCAACCCTGATTTACCAAGAGATATAACAGAAATATTTAACCCACCTGCTTCCCAAATTCCAGAAGCTAGGGTGACTCGAGAAGAACAACTTGGAGGAGTTCCCGGTGTCTATGCTACCACTACCCAAGGAAAAGAATATTTACTGGGTCTAAGTGTTGCTGAGTTTGGCCCAGATTTAAATAATAAGATAGATACAATAACATTTGTAGATCCCCCTGGGTTTTGGTATGGAATTATCTTATTCGAGGAAGCAAATTATAAAGGCCCCTGTGTAGAATTAACTCCTTCTGATCCTATTGTAAACGAGGGCATGCTTGAGTTAGTTAAAGCTTCCTCCGCTATGATTTATACCTATCCTGAAGGAGATCCTGCTCCAGGAGAACTTATTTTTTATCGGAAAGCATTTTATGACGAAACAGGGGGGGAATATGGGGGGACAATGACTCCTTCATATACCTCATGGTTATGGCTCGAAGGTAATAAATTTGAAGATGTGCCTGAAGACGAAAAAAAATGTCTAAGATGGAATGCAAATGGAGAATGTGAAGAAAAAGAGGAACCTAGTTTAGCGGGGGATGGTATTGGTTCCATAAAAATAGCTGGAAATCTTTCAATACTTTTACTTAGCGAAGGGAAAATAGAAAAAGAAATAGGAAATTATTATTGCCAACTTTTTTGGGATAAAGAAGGAACATTTAGTGTTGCTAATTTAAAAAATGAATATATCCGAGATAAAAAAAGATATCCTTTGGGATTAGAAATCCTTCCAGGTCATCCTTAAAAATTTTATTCTTTAAAAAAACTTAACAAGGTTTTATTACCACTCTTCTTTCAACTCCTTCTCCGATACTATAAGAACTTACATCTTTTCTTTTGGCTATCTCTAAATGAATGATTCTTCTTTCATAAGGTAACATTGGTAAAAATTCCCTTTCTTTTTTTGTTAGAGCTACCTCATCAGCTAAATTTTTGGCTAAATCCCTCAAATAATCAGCTTTTTTCTTTTTATAATTATTGATATCAAGGTCTAAATAAAGAAATTGTCCAATTTCTTTTATCAATACTTTTTTTAAGAGGTGCTGAAGGCAAAATAATGTTCTGCCTTTTTCTCCAATTAAAATTTGAGTATCTTTTGATTTTAGATTGATAAAAATCACCCCTTCTTTAAAGTGGATTTCTTCTATTTCAATTTTTTCTCCCATTTTCTCAAAAAAAACTTCCGCGATTTTTTGTATTTTTTTTAAATCTAAGTTGTCGGACATATTTTTATATAATTATTCGTAGCATTCGTATTTAATTTGTAGTATTCGCATTATATTTTCTTTCAATTAAATAGTATTCAAAAATAGTAAATAAAGAAGCTACAACAAGATAAAGAGAAATAGCCGATGGGAACCTTGAGATGATTAAAACGGTTATAACTGGGAAAAAATAAATCATTTGTTTTTGAAATATTAAAGTAAATTCAGGGGTTTCTTTTTTTGTTTCTGGCGTTTTTGGGGTTATTTTTTTAGTCTGTAAAAACTGCAAGACACCAACAAAAATAGCTAAGATTAAACTCGGTTTTGCTAAATCAATTAATCCTAAAAAGCTAGAATTTAATACTCCAGGATTGGGCACAAAAGAATATAAGTTCACTAATGTTTCGAGTTGAAAACTTTTCAAAAAAACCTGATAAAGAGCAATTAAAATTGGCAATTGTATTAAAAGAGGAAAAATTCCTGAAAAGGGATTAATTTTCTCTTTTCTGTAAAGTTCTAACATTTTCATAGCTTGTTCTTGTTTATCTTTATATTTTTTTTGAATTTCTTTAATTTTAGGTTGAATTTCTTTCAGGGCTTTTTGAGACTTTAAAGACTTAATTGAAATAGGATATAAAATTAAATGGACGATTATAGTCAAACCAATTATTGATATTCCAAAATCATGAATTGGTGAAACCACATAAATTAAAATTAAAATATTAAAAAGAGGTTGGTATAAAAATGTATGAAAAAAATTAACCAAAATATTCATCTTTTTAAGATTCTGCCTTTTTTAAAAATTTTATAGATTATTCCCTCTAACTCCCAAAAATCTCTTTTTTCAATCCCGGGTTTTGTTAAAAAAACAAGGTCAAATCCGGGTTGAATTTTACCTAAATAAAGGCGGATTACCTCTCTTAATCTTCTTTTTATTTTACTTCTCTGGACGGCTTTTTTTGAAATTTTTTTACTCACAATAAAACCAACTCGACTAATTTTAAAATTATTTTTAATTATCTTCAAAAACAAAAAATCTTCTGTGAACCCTTTACCCTTTTTTAAAACCTTCTCAAAATCTTTTTTCTTTTTCAATCGATTTTTTAAAGGAAGCATAAATTTTACACTGCCAATGTTTTTCTTTTCTTTCTCCTTCTTTTTTGAAGAACCTTTTGTCCTCCTTTACTTTTTTTTCTTTTTAAAAAACCGTGAGTCCTTTTTCTTTTTCTTTTTTTAGGTTGATAAGTAATAGAAGTCATATATTTAGTATTTATTATGTTAGTATTATAGTTTTTTTTAAAAAAATATCAAATGGGTTCTTCACAATTTATCCTCAACTTACCCACAAAAATGCGTGTTTTTATTTGAAAAATGTGATTGACATATGTTAAAATAAAAAAGTATAATAATAATCATTCAAGTATTTTCTCTTATAATTATTCATAATTCGTTTTAATTCGCAATTCCTAGGATTATGGAAAACGATAAATTATGGCAATCGGTTTTATCCCAAATTCAATTTTGTATTTCAAAAGCGAATTTTGAAACTTGGTTTAAAAATACTAAAGTCATTTCAGAAAAAGATGGGGCAGTTTCTGTTTCTGTTCCTAATAGTTTTTCAAAAGAATGGCTTGAGAATAAATATCATAAGTTGATATTAAAAATTTTGAGGAATACCGATGAAAAAATAAAAGAAGTAAGATATACAGTTGAGACTCCTAACCCAAAAGTTCAAATTCTAAAATCTCCAAAACTCGAAGAGATAAAGGATTCTCAGTTAATATTTAAAGAACTTGAGGTTGATAAAAAAACAAACCTTAATCCTCGTTATACTTTTGATAACTTTGTGGTAGGTTCTTTTAATGAATTAGCTTATGCAGCAGCTCTGGGGATAGCTAAAAATCCGGGACTAACTTACAATCCTTTCTTTGTTTATGGAGGAGTGGGGCTTGGTAAAACCCATCTTTTAGAAGCTATTGGTAATAAAATAAAAGAAAATCTTCCTAAAAAAACAGTAGAATATATTCCTTCTAATAAATTTATTGCAGAAATTATTAATGCAATTAAAAACCGCAACACCGAACTTCTAAAAGCAAAACTTCAAAAAATTGATGTTTTAATTATAGACGACATCCAGTTTTTAGCTGGAAAAGAAAAAACTCAGGAAGAATTTTTTTATCTTTTTAATAACTTATATGAAAAAGATAAACAAATAGTTCTGTCTTCTGATAGGCCCCCAAAAGCTATCTCTTCTTTAGAAGAAAGATTGAGGTCTCGGTTTGAAGGGGGAATGATGGCTGATATAGGTCTTCCTGATTATGAAACAAGGTTGGCAATTTTAAAATTTAAAGAACAAGAAAAAAATATCCAAATCTCTGAAGAAATTTTAAAATATATTGCTTCAAATATTACCAGAAATATTCGAGAATTAGAGGGCGCTTTAAATCAAGTGATTGTTTATCAAAAAGTTAATAATAAATCTCTAAATTTAGACACTGCTAAAAAACTTTTAAAAAATTTACTTTTTTCTCCTTTTAAAATTGCTACTCAAAAAAAGATAGTTGAAATAGTGGCTGAATTTTATGATTTAAAAGAGAAGGATATTTTTGATAAAACCAGAAAAAAAGAAATTGTTAAACCTCGTCAAATTGCAATGTATTTATTAAGAGAAGAGTTAAAAAATTCTTTTCCTTCAATAGCAAGAAAGTTTAATAATAAAGACCACACTACTGTGATTTATGCTTATAATAAAATAATAGCTGAACTTAAAAAAAATAGTAAATTAACTGAGGAAATAGAGTTGATAAAACAAAGGATTTATGGTGGATAAAAAAAATAAAATAAAATTAATTCACTTTTTATCAATATTTTTTTAAGATTTTATAAAAAATTTATTAACATTAAAATATCAATAAATAAAAGGTTTTAACAAAAAATTAATCAATTTATTATAGGCTTTAATAATAATAATAATAATTTTAATATATATTATAATTGTTATTATGAAAATTTATGAAATTTGAAATTTTAAAAGATAATTTAAAAAATGGATTAAATATAGTTGAAAGAGCAACTGGAAAAAATTTAACTCTACCAATTTTGAATAATGTTTTAATAGAAACAAAAGAGAATTTTATAAATCTTGTTTGTACAGATTTAGAAATTGCAATAGTTTCTAAAAATTTAGCCAAAATTGAAAAAGAAGGAAAAATAGTTGCTCCTACAAAATTGCTTTTAAATTTTATATCTTTACTCCCTAATAAAAAAATAACTGTTTTTTTAAAAAATAAAAATTTATTTATTGAGTGTGAAAATTTTAAAAGTCAAATTCAAACTTACAATCCAGAAGATTTCCCAATTATACCTCAAATAAAAACTACTGAATTTATTGAAATTGAAAATAAAATTTTTTGCGAGGGAGCCTCTCAGGTAGTTGAGGTTACTTCACCAAGCCAAATAAAACCAGAGCTATCAGGTGTTTATTTTTCATTTTTTGATAATTCTTTAAAAATGGTAGGGACTGATAGTTTTAGGTTAGCAGAAAAGAAAATTGAATTAGAAAACAAAATTAGTCAAGAGTTTAGTTTTATCCTTCCTTCAAAAACAACTCGAGAGTTAATAAGTATTTTAGGGGATAAAAATGGAAAAATCAAAATTTTCTCGTCTCCTAATCTTGCATTGTTTGATTTTGAAAGTAAAGAAATTTCTTCTTTTGTGCAAATTACCTCAAAAATAATAGAAGGAGAATATCCAAATTATCAAGAAATTATCCCTAAAAAATGGAAAACAAAAATTATTTTAAAGAGAGAAGATTTTTTAAACCATATAAAAACAGCTTCTTTATTTAGTGGAAGAATAAATGAGATTAAATTATCAGTTCAACCCAAAGAAAATAGAGTTTCTATTTTTGCTAAAACTCCAGAAATAGGAGAGAGTCAATCTTCTCTTTTTGGGAAAATCGAAGGAGAAAAACTTGAAACTTCTTTTAATTATAAATTTTTAGTAGATGGTTTATTAAATATAAAAAGTTCAGAGGTAATCTTTGAATTATCAAATGGAGAAGAACCTGGTGTTTTAAAACCAGTAGGAGATTTAAATTATATTTATGTTTTAATGCCGATTAAAAGTTATTAGAAATAATCCAATTCTCGACCCCTTTTTCGAAGTTATAATACAAAGGATCAGTTGTGGGGTCTTCTGGTGGATTTCCTTGGGGATTGTTTTTTTCCACATAATATAGAATACTATGTGGATTTTTTTCGTCGAATTTTCCATCTAAAACCTCTTTTCCTATTAATACATCTTCTGGTTTTTCAAATTTCTCTTTAGGATATCTAGACAAAACATTTTCTAAGAAACTATGGAAAATAGGGGCGGCTAATGCTGCTCCCGGCTTTCTTTCCATTGGAGAATTGTCACTATTACCTACCCAAACCCCAACAGAGATAAAAGGGGTATAACCAATAGTCCAAGCATCTTTAAAATCTTGAGAAGTACCAGTTTTAGCAGCGACATCAAACCCTTCGAAATATAAATTAGAACGCGACCCAAACATTGGAGTACGGGCAATATTATCAGACAAAATATCGTTAATTTGACGAGCGATTTGGGTGGATAAAACTCTTTCAGGATATTGTTTTGATTCGTAAATAATATTCCCTTCTGAATCTTCTATTTTTAGAACAAATACAGGATTAGTTCTAAAACCTTCGGTTGCAAAAACTCCGTATGCTGAAACCATATCAATTAATTTTACTTCTCCTCCCCCTAAGACTAATGAAAGCCCGTAGTATCTTGAAGGATTTAAAGTAGAAATTCCTAATTCTTTAGCTAATTTAATACTATTCTCAACGCCGGCTAAATACAAAAGTTTGACCGACGGGACATTAATTGATTGAGCTAATGCTTCTTTTAAAGTGACAAGACCTCGAAATTTATTATCGTAATTTTCAGGATGGTAACACTCTAAACCATAAATATCATTTTCTTGATTTGCTTCCGAACTGCAATTAGGGTTGAATTCTGTTTTTACATCCCATAAAACTGTTTTAGGAGTATAACCCAATTTAAAAGCAGTTGCATAAACAAAGGGTTTAAACGCTGAACCTGGTTGTCTTTCAGCAAAAGCGATGTTTACTTTTGGGTCAAATTGACAATTTATCCCTGGTTGACAATTTTCAGGGAAGGGTTTGGCGAACCAATCTTTTGACCCAACTAAAGCTAAAACTTGACCTGATTGAGGATCAATAGCTACTAAAGCCGCATTAAATGCTTTAGATTTTTCATTCCTTTTTACCCCTTCTATAACAGAAACCCTGGCAATTTCTTGAAGTTCCCTATCTAAAGTTGTATAAACCTTTAATCCTTCTTTAGCTAAAAAATCTTCCCCATATTTTTTTATCAACCAGTCTTTTATATAAAGAGAAAAATGAGGTGCAATTATCGGATAAGGTGTTTCGGAAAAATTTATCTCCGTCTCTTTAGCTTTATTAGTTTCTTCTTTTGTGATATAACCTAGTTTTTCCATCCGATCTAAAATATAATCTTTTCTTTCCAAAAGTTCTTCTTTATTTTCCCCCCAAGGAGAGTAGAAACTAGGAGCTCTAATTGTTGCCGCTAATATCGCTGATTCTTCTAAAGTTAAATCCTTAGCTGATTTTTCAAAATAAGTTTGGCTGGCAGACTCAATACCGTAAGTGTTGGCCCCAAAAGGAACTTGGTTTAAATACCATTCCAAAATTTGGTTTTTTGAATACTTTCTTTCCAATTCTAAAGTTAAAATAATTTCTTTTATTTTCCTTTCTAAAGTTTTTTCTCTGGTTAAAAAAGTAGCCCTAATAAGTTGTTGAGAAATAGTTGAGCCCCCTTGGATTGGTTTTTTTAATTTCAAGTCAACCAAAATTGCTCTTAATATTGCCTTAAAGTTTAAACCTAAATGTTGATAAAAGGTTGCGTCTTCAGCTACAATTGTAGCCCATTTAAGATGTTCTGGGATTAAATCTAAAGAAACATACTCTCGCTTTTCCTCTTTAAAAATTTCATAGAGCAAAGTTTTGCCTTCTCTGTCATAAATTTTTGTTGATTGAGAAAGTTTTCTTTCTGTAAATTTTTCTGGTCGAGGAAGATCTTTCCCATAATAAAAAAATAAAAGAAATACGATTAAAATTAAAAAAAGAACCCCTCCAAAAAAGGTTTTTAATATTTTTTTTCTCTGCTTTTTTAACCATTTAAAACCCGATTCTTGTTTAAACGAATAAATAAATTTTTTTGTCACAACTCTTTTTTTTTATCTTCTCTTAATTTTTAAAGACCCACAAATAGCAATCCCTAAAGCATCTGCTTCATCGTCTGATTTAAATGTTTTTTTGATATCTAATAAATATTTTACCATCCTTTGAATTTGTTTCTTGCTTGCCCTGCCATAACCCGAGACTACTGTTTTTACCTCCAAAGGGGAAAACTCATATACCGGAATTTTCTTTTTAGCAGCCACTAATAAAATTATTCCCTTTGCCTGACTTACTGTAATTGCTGTTTTTAAATTTTTAAAAAAATACACATTCTCTACTGCCAAAACATTAGGTTTCTGTTTTTTAATTAATTTATTGAGTTCATTATTTATTTTTTTTAAACGTTCCCCATCTGAAAGGTCCGAACTAGTTTCAATACAGCCATAATCAATAGCTTTAAGTTTATTTTTTTTACTTTTGGTTTTTCTGATGACACCATAACCCAGACGGGCTGTGCCAGGATCTATACCTAGAATTATCATAGTTATTTTATATTAGAATAAATATCTTGGACAGCATCATTTTCATCCAAAGCTTCAAAAAGTTTTTGACAGATTTTCTTATCATCTTCGCTTATTTCGACCATTTCTTTGGGCACCCAATCTAATGAAGTTTCATTGATTTTGATTCCTTTTTCTTCCAAATTCTTTTTCACTTTTTCCAATTCCTCTGGTTTAGTGTAAACATCTAAAATATCATCATGCCAGTAGATGTCTTCAGCCCCACTTTCAATAGCTATTAATTCTAAATCTTCTTTGTTCATCATTTTTTGCTCATTGTTTATTGTTATCGTCCCTTTTCTCTCAAAAAGCCATTTTATTCCTCCTGAGCTAACTAATTTTCCTTTATATTTTGTTAATATCTGTTTTATCTCTCCCAGGGCTCGATTTTTATTATCTGTAATTCCTTCAATAATAATTGCTATTCCCCCCGGACCATAAGCTTCAAACAAAACTTCTTCAAGATTAGCCTCTTCGAGTTTGCCGACTCCACGTTCAATAGCTCGTTCAATATTTTCCCTGGGCATATTATAAGAACGCGCTTCCTCTATAGCTAATCTCAATTTTGGATTTGTTTCTGGCTCAGGTCCTTTTTCTCGCGCCGCAACTGAAATTAGCCGTGAGAGTTTCGAAAAAATCTTTCCCCGTTTTTGATCTTCTGCGGTTTTACGACGCAAGACCGTCTTAAAATGAGAATGGCCTGACATAAATTATTTATATATTAGAAAAATCTCTGACTATTTTTGAATTTTAGATGTTTTAAAGCTAATGATGTAGCTATTCTTCCTTTCGGGGTTCTTTCAATAAAACCTAATTTCATTAAATATGGTTCATATATATCCAAAATTGTTTCACTTTCTTCACCGCTAGCAGCAGCAATTGCTTGAAGGCCGACCGGCCCTCCGTTAAATTTTTCGATAATTGCTTTTAGAATTTTTCTATCTCCAGATTCTAATCCTATTTCATCTATTTCTAAAAATTTCAAAGCTTTTTTTGCGGTCTTTTCAGTAATAATTTTTTCTCCTTCAACTTGAGAAAAATCTCTTACTCTTTTTAATAATCTGTTAGCTATTCGAGGAGTAAACCTAGCCGAGGAAGCTATAATTTTTATTGCTTTCGGTTCAATTTCAACTTCTAAAATTTTAGCTGATCTTTCGAGAATTTTCTCAATATCTTGGGTATTATAAAAATCTAACTGAAAAGTTGCCCCAAAGCGATTTCTTAAAGGGGAAGACATTAGGCCAATTTTAGTTGTCGCCCCAATTAAAGTGAAATAAGGAAGGTTTAATTCTGTAGTTCTTGCCATTGGTCCTTTTCCTAAAATTAAATGCAGTTTAAAATCTTCCATTGCTGGATACAAATACTCCTCAATAACTTTATTTAATCTATGTATTTCATCAATGAAGAGAATTCCCCCTTCTTCTAGATTAGTCAAGATAGCAGCTAAATCTCCGGCTTTCTCAACAGCTGGCCCGGAAGTTATTTGGATATCAGAACCTATTTCCTTGGATATCAGATAAGATAGAGTGGTCTTTCCTAAGCCGCTATTTCCATAAAAAAGCATATGGTCTGGTGATTGATTTCTTGTTTTAGCTGCTTCAATGATTATTTTAATGCTTCTTTTTATTTTTTCTTGTCCAACAAAATCGTCCCAAGTGTTTGGTCTTAAAGCTGAATCGAGAACCTTATCTCTTTTTGATAAAATACTAAATACTCTTGACATAAATTTTAAAAAGTGATATAATTTCGAGTGAAGTAATTATTTATCTTTGATAACATAATTACAAAGTAGCTCAAAAGCTGGAGGTAAGAAGTTTCTTTTAGTTAATGGATAATTGGGTGAAAACGCGATTATTCCTCGAAGAAATTTTGACCTGTAGCATAGCTTCAAGGATTTTGCCTCCAGCTTTTGAACTACTTTTTTTAACTAACTACTCTTTCCACTTCTTCTAAGGTTGTAATTCCTGAAATTACATCAATTAAAGCAGATTGTTGCATAGTCACCATTCCATTTTGAATCGCCTGATTTTTTAATTCAAAAATAGGAGCCTTTTTTAAAATTAATTTTTGGATTTTCTCATCAATTAAAAAAGCCTCAAAAACTCCTTTTCTTCCTCTAAAGCCTGTAAAATTGCAGAACTTGCACCCCTTGGCTTTTGGAATTTTTAAATTTTTTGTAATTGGAGGAATTTTAACAGTTTTTGGAAAGACCTCAAAAACTTTTTTAAAATCTTCGATTTCTTTTTGAGAAATTTTCTCAAATTTTGCGCACTTCTGACAAATTCTTCTCAACAATCTTTGGGCAACGACAAAATTAATAGCTGCTGCCACTGTAGCTGGGTCGGCTCCCAGGTCAATTAATCTTGGAATAGTACCCGGAGCATCATTTGTATGTAAAGTTGATAAAACCAAGTGTCCGGTGAGGGCTGCTTGGAGAGCAATTTTTGTCGTATCGATATCTCTAATCTCTCCAACCAAAATCACATCAGGGTCTTGACGCATTATTGATTGAAGTCCATTAGCAAAATCATAATTTTCCTCAGGATTTACTTGGGTTTGAGAAACTCCTTCTAAATGATATTCAATTGGGTCTTCTATTGTGATAATTTTAATTTCTGGATTTTGAATTTTTTTTAAAAAAGCATATAAAGTCGTTGTTTTTCCAGAACCAGTAGGACCAGTAACAATTATCATCCCATTGGGTCTTTTTATCTCTCTTTCGAAAATTGACAATAAATCTTCTCTTAATCCTAGTTTTTCTAATTCAATTAAAGATTTTGGATTTAAAATTCTTAAAACTATTGATTCTCCGCGTTCCGCTGGTAAGGTTGAAGTTCTAACTTCAATCTCTTGAGGTGTTAGAATAGAAAATCTTCCATCTTGAGGCGATTTGGTAATATTTAATTTAAGGCCTGAAATAAGTTTTATTCTTGAAAGTAAAGCTCGATAGATTTTTTCTTCAATAAATAAAACATCTTGTAAAATTCCATCAATTCTCGTTCTTAATTTTGCCTTAACCTCAAAAGGTTCGATATGGATGTCAGAACAATTAAGATTTATTGCTCCTCCCAAAATAATCTCCAACAGTTCTGTGGTACTTTTCTCTAAGAAATTTTTAATATTTTTTCTAAAATCTGGAATGTCTTTTATTTCTCTTTCCAACCTCTGAAGCGTTTGCGGTCTAATTTCTACAACACCTGTAATTGTTTCTTTCATGTTAGAAGATGTTACCCCTGTTAAATAGTCGCGAAGCGAATTTAACAGGGGGTTACAGATTCTTACACCCCCTCTTTTCGATCGAAAAGAGGGGAGTTCACCCCCCTCTTTTCGCGCAAGCGCGCAAAAGAGGGGGGTAAAGGCCATCC
>Ga0172365_10002563_pt1 | contig 13448 bp, 13 predicted proteins | sample LakKivSesite48cm_FD_114535 | JGI IMG/M metagenome (GOLD analysis project Ga0172365, IMG submission 114535) | Sediment microbial communities from Lake Kivu, Rwanda - Sediment site 48cm | ecosystem: Environmental > Aquatic > Freshwater > Lake > Sediment | place: Rwanda: Western Province, Lake...
AACTCATTCATATACCAGACCAATTTCGAGGGCCGGCCCGTTATTCCATTCTTTACCATGGGTGGCACGACTTCAGAGAAAGCGCTGGCCAACGTAACGGCCAAGATAGAGAAAAGCCGGGGCAAGGTACCAGGCTCCTTCGCCATAACATCGTACAAGGTGTCTGACGGGGAGATCATAGCCAAAGCTAAAGAGGCTGGAAGAAATTACTGAGGAGCGATGTCGTCTGTGCTGGCTAAGCTGACGTTTCTAGGTGCAGCCCGCAATGTTACGGGTTCCTCCTACCTTCTGGAGAACCAGGATGTCCGTGTGCTGATAGACTGCGGCATGTACCAGGAGCGGAGGTATCAGGGAAGAAACTGGCAATCGTTTCCATTTGACCCTCAGTCCCTCGATGCCGTCTTTCTTACTCATGCTCACCTTGACCACTGCGGGCTTCTGCCTAAGCTGGTGAGGGACGGTTACAAGGGCAAGATATACTGCACGCAGGCGACGGCAGAGATAGCCGAGATCATCCTTATCGATGCCGCGCAGTTGCAGGTGGAAGACGCCATATTCAAGAAAGAGCGGCATGAAAGGGAGGGACGGCGCGGCCCATATCCGGAGATACCTTTGTACACTGTGGAAGATGCCCGGGCAGTGCAACCACATTTTTCCCCTGTAGAATATCTCAGCTGCGTCGGGGTCAACAGTAATGTCGAAGGTTGCTATTATGAGGCGGGGCATGTGCTGGGCGCGGCAGTCATAAACATGAATATCCGGCAAGAAGGCAAGAATCACAGAGTGATTTTCTCGGGAGATATCGGTGAGCCTCGTCGGCCGATAATAAACGACCCGACTCTTTTCTATGAGGCTGAGTACATAGTCATGGAGGCGACCTACGGCGATCGTACTCACCAGGAGCATGAGAACACCGATATTCAGAAGCAGCTGCGCGATTGCATCAACAGGACAGTGAGTGCCGGGGGCAATATCATCATTCCCAGCTTTGCTCTGGAGCGGTCGCAGGAAATACTGTATCACCTGAACGAGCTCTTCCTGCGCAAAGAGATTCCGCCTTTGACCGTCTTTCTTGATAGCCCTATGGCGATACAAGTCACCGAGGTATTTAAACGTCACGCCGAGCTTTTTGACAAAGAGATGATGCAGCGGCTCCGCCATGGTAATTCCTTCTTCAGTTTTGAGAACCTCAAAATGGTGCAGAGTGTGGAAGAGTCGAAGGCCATCAACAACATAAGGGGGAGCTGTATTATCATAGCCGGCAGCGGTATGTTGACGGGCGGCCGCATAAAGCATCATATCGTCAATAACATTACCAGACCGGAAAGCACAATACTGTTTGTCGGCTATCAAGCGGAGGGAACGCCGGGCAGGATACTGCTGGATGGCGCCCGGGAAATCCGCCTCCTGGGGCAGACGCATCCGGTGAGGGCACACATTGAGAAAATCGATGGTTTTTCGGCCCACGCCGACCGTGACGGATTGCTGGCGTGGCTGGCCGACATTCGGGTGCCGCCCCGCTGTGTGTTTATCACTCACGGGGAAGGAAAAGCAGCGACCAGCTTTGCCAGGCTCTTGCACGAGAAGACGGGGTGGACCGTAAAAGTCCCTCAGTATAAGGATACTGTGGAACTTCTCTGAATTGATACTGACAAAGATAGCCCTACTATGGAGAACCAAGATGGTGCTCCTTGAACTGCGCTCGGAGTTTCTCGCGTTCGGCACTGGATTTTGCCGCTAAGCAAGGTTATCATTAAGACATCGTTATGGAAACAGCAGACTCAAGACAGATTAAGTTATAAAAGGAGGAGAACATGGCAGAGGAAAAGGAAAGAAGACGCTGGTACCACCGACGTGGCGCCTCGACTTTCGCTGGCGTGATCTGGTTCATGGGCTGGCTATTTACCATCGGGTATGCCGGCCTGGTCTGGTGGCAGATCATCCTGGCTATAGTGGTCTGGCCATACTACCTGGGCCGGCTGGTGGGTGGCTAGGAGACCACACTCTGATCTCACAGTCAGACTCTGTGCCGCGCATCATAATCTCTGCTTACTGGCAAAGAATAATCGCCTCCTGAGACATCACGAAGTTGAACTCAGGCAGAAAGAAGCATGGGCACAAACTCTTTAGAAAAACTCGATCAGATCGAACTGGCCCATTATGCCGTTGATGTATTAAGACGACTGATACTACACTACGGCATATGGTTTGGCGAGGTCGTCCACCAGTTGGGTCTGCAGGAAGCCATTCGGCTTGAAGAGAAGGTCTCTGGCTCGTTCTTCCCCATAGCGATAAACCGTCTGTCCAAAACCCTTGGCTTTCAAACTGAAGATGGCCTGCCGCTGTGGCTTGTCAATATGGAAAAGGAAAGGCTAATCAGTCTCATAAATGCCATGTCCGCCAACTGGCTGACAAATGACGGAGTATGGTTCCGGGCTGTAGAAGACAACCATGATATGTATACCAGCAAAAGATGTAACGATACCTGTTGGACCAGGTACTCGCCTCTGGAAGCGAGCATCGTAAAATCCTTCCTACACATTCCCGAGCAAAGCGGGCTGGACGGTCTGGAACAGGCTTTGAAGTTTCGGCTCTACGCAAATATCAATGAGCAGACCATCGAAAGGTCGGGCGATGAGCTCGTCCTTCGTATGGTGAGATGCCTGGTCCAGAAGACAAGAGGGAGTCAGGGGCTACCGGATTATCCATGCAAGTCGGCGGGATTGGTGGAGTTCGATGCATTTGCCAGGACGATAGATTCCAGGATCACGACCGATTGCATCTCGTGCCCTCCCGACAAGCATCCGAAGGAATGGGTGTGCGCCTGGCGGTTTTTCATTCCTGCTTAGCGGCGGATTCCTGCCGCTGCGTTAGCTTTGTCTCGCACTTACCTTGAGGTGGTCAAGACTCAAATCAGCCACTGGATCTTGCGAAGGAGAGCTTGTCAGATCAGCTGCCGTCCATTCGAGAACTGGCAGGCTATCTGCTAAAGCCTGCCTATCGCGTTATTCAATCACTAGTATCCCTTGCTCAGGGAATACGCGTACATCAGGTAACATATTCTCATCGGGTTGTAGACAAAACCTTGTATCCAGTCTCGAAAGAAATAGGCACCCAGTTGCTGGCATACCATGACGCTGGGGACTTCTTCATAATATAATCCGGCTATCTGATCATAAAGCATCTGCCTCTCTGTATGGTTACTTGAGGAGATCGCCCTTTCGATAAGATCATCCACTACTTCGTTACTGTACCGTTGTGCTTGCGCGAATGTGCCCTGGCTATGCATATAAGGAAAGACGAAATTGTGGGGATCAGCATAGTCGGCGGTCCAACCGGAGAAGTACATAGGCAAACGTCCCAGCTGCATCTCGTTGAGCATGGCCGGCCACTGCATCAACTGGATATTTATCTTGAATAGCGGGTTGAGCGCAAACAGGTTATTCTGCAATATTTCACAGGCAGTCTTTCCCGTGATATCTCCCGACGCATATACAAGCGTCATTTCAAAACCCTTTTCCCAGACCAATCCATCCCGGGCCGCTCTCAAGTGCTCCTCTGCTTTGGCTAAGTCCAGTTCATAACCTGGCCAGTCGGGTCTATAGTAAGGTATGCCCTTGACTATCGGCGAAGATGCTTGCTCCCCGTAACCCATCATTGCCTCATGAATATAAGTGTCCCAATCGAAAGCATAGGCAAAACCCTTGCGTACATCTATATCGCTGAAGAAATCGGTAGGTATGCCGTTGCCATCTAACTGGCTGCTACCAGTGAATCTACTGATAGGATCAATATCAAACTGGAAGAAAAGCGCCTGATTGTATAGCGTAGGCACGTTTTCATAGACCAGGATTCCCGGCATCTCTCTTACGTCCTGGATTGCTTCAGCCGGAACAGAAGCACAGTCAACATCACCTGACTCTAGCATCCGTAATCTCGGGCCCCACTCGGGAATCACTATAGTGACCACATTCTGGAAGCTGGCCGGCGGCCCCCAATAGTTGTCGTTTCTGACCAATCTTATCTCAGTCCCAGGTTGCCAGGACTCTAGCACGAACGGGCCGGTACCGCAGGCTATCGAATTGACTGGAGAGCCTCCGGGCATAGGATTATTCAAAGCTTCGTACGATTCCTCGGTGCCATTCCAATCGCCGTTCTGTATACACCAGTCCATATCAACGATAGAAGCCCAGGAGGAGGCCAGAATCTGTAAGAACGGTTCATACGGGGCAGCCAGATTGAACTGCACCCACTGGCCATCGACTTCTACTTTGCTCTCGATTTCATCAAGCGGGATCAGACCACCATCAGTTCGAGAAGTGTAGGTCCCTAGGCCAAAAAGGGGCTCGAAAAGCATCCATTGCGGTCCAATAGCGTAATCTTGAACCATCCCCCTTTCAAATGAGTATTCCACATCTTCCGGCGTTAATAGATTCCCGTTGTGGAAAGTCACTCCTTCACGAATCTTGAATCTATAGATCTTGCCCTCTCCAGAAGTGCTCCACTCTGTCGCTAGGCACGGGATAAACTCGCTTGTACTATTGCCGTCGAATTTGATCAGGGTTTCATAGATATTTAGTATTTCCCCGGCACTTATAGCATCGTAGGCATAAGCCGGATCTAGACTGATAATATCTGCAGCTTCTGCCATGACGAAGGTATCGGGATTCTTGATATCTGGCGTGTCGTCACTGCAGCCGGAGAAGGGTAATGCTGACAACGATACCAGAATCATGATTATGATGCCTGCTGTTCTCTTCATCATTATCGTCCTCCTCACCAGTGTTTGATAATATGCCGATCGGCAGCGGCATATTATCATTAAGACGGGCTTATGGCAAGTATCAAAGGTTGGTGGATTTATCTGGGATACTGGGGCTCCTCTTGACCACACAGCAGTGAAGTCTGTCTTATCGAGGCTAATAGCGAAACCGAACAGGCGACCTAGGTTGGTGACGTTCGCTCCACGAGTCGCAATGTGAGCGAGCCGATGCCCAGACTGCAGGTGCTATAATTATGCTCAAGCTATGTTGGCGGGGAGTGGCAATGCCGCGTAGAAGAAAACAGGTATCCTTCCGCACCTCAGAGGTGTCACACGTGGTTGGTGCCACCTATGACCAGCTTGTGTACTGGGACAAGACGGGGCTGGTGAAGCCGAGCGTGAGAACAGCATCCGGCAGAGGTTCGCGCCGCCGCTATTCTGTAGAAGACATTTTTGAACTGAAGATACTCATGAAGTTACTCGATAGCTCGGTATCTCTGCAGCGGGTACGGTCCAGTTTCCGCTTCATACGAAGGCAAGCCAGGGCTTTATCGTCATTCGTTGTGCTGACCGATGGCAAGACAGTCTATTTCTATGAGGACCGCGATGTACTCGTGGACACGTTAAAGCAGGGGCAGACCGTATTGCGCGTCGCTGTTCAGGACCTCATCGCAGACGTGCAGGATAGGTTGACCAGAGGACGGTGAGCAAGGTGGCCGCCAATTCAGTCAGAACTGCGGAATACGGCAAAGCCCGATTCGAATTACGGATCGAGCCTTGCTCCTGTTAATGTTCAGTAGGTGGCCGAATGCGATGGAGGATTGAATGAAGCCGATAGGACCTTTGATGTGGGAGCACCGCCTGATCGAGCGCACGGTTGGACTCATCAGCGGCGAGCTAGAGCGAATCTCTGAGGTAAATGGAGCAAATGTCGAGTTCTTGATAGTGGCAGTAGACTTCTTCCGTACTTATGCTGACAGAACCCATCACGGCAAAGAGGAAAGCATCCTGTTCAGGGAGCTTGCTAAGAAAGCGTTGTCCGAAGAGCATAACAGAATTATGAATGAACTGATCGAAGAGCATGTCTTCGGGCGCCAGTTAGTGTCGGGGCTGGCCGACGCCATGGGACGCTATAGAACAAGTGGCACAAGCGCGTTCCGGGACGTAGAGACTTACCTGCAAAAGCTGATTGGTTTCTACCCGGTACATATCGAGAAAGAAGACAAACACTTCTTCTATCCATGTCTGGAGTATTTGAGTAAACAGGAACAGGACAGCATGCTCCAGGAATTCTGGGAATTTGACAGAAAGATGATTCACGAGCGATACCAGAGGGCGGTGGAGGAAATGGAGAAACTGAAAGGTCAATCACCGACAGGTCATATGATGTCTGACACATAACGGCCAGCATCGCACTTCTACGGTGCCATTCTTGGTCTGCGTCCCGGAGGAAGGCAACTCCCAGGAAGAAGCAGGAAACTGCTTGAAGAGGTGGCGGCTGCACCCGAACGGCACGGACAGGCCGTCAGCTGCGGGAAACATTCATTTGTTTGAGAAAACAGCTGCAATGCCCACAATCGCCAGTACTAGCCCGATTGCCATCAGCAGCAGTGGGAAATAGCCACTGCCACTATCGTTGCTGGACAGATATCCCAGGATAAAAAGCACCGCGCTAAGACCGAATGGTGCGGCGATTCTAGCTACCTTCATTTGCCTTCAATGTGCTGCTCCTGCAAATAATAACACGACCAACTAAATACTCGCAAGATATTTCGAACGCCGAAAACGCCCGGCTATTTATATTGACAACCGGCGTGTGAATGGTTATGCTGCGCCCGAGACGCCGATAGTTAGGGGGTCTGCATGGAACTAACGCCAGAAGAGAGAAAGAGAATATACGAAGAGGAGAAAGCGCGGGTTGAGGCGCGGGAGAAGATAGAGCGGGAGAAACTGACGGAGCCGGCAGGTACCAGTACAGGGCTATCGCCTAACGTTGCCGCACTATTGTGCTATGTGGCCGGATGGATAACCGGCATCATATTCTTTGTCCTGGAGCAGAGAAACAGATTCGTTCGTTTCCACGCGGTGCAGTCAATTGTCGCTTTTGGCACCATCACGGTGGCCTGGGTCTTGTTTGGCCTGATACCAGTGGTTGGCGGTGCCTTCTCCACAGTTATAGGGATCATAGGATTCATTATCTGGATAATAATGATGGTCAAGGCTGCTAATGGTGAATGGTATAAACTGCCATGGGCCGGTGATGTTGCCGAGAGGATAGTGGCTTCAGCAGGGATAACGGGTGAGGACTCTGGACCTCCACCTTCAGCATCAACAGCACAATCAGAGGCAACAGCGCTTGAGGCACCACGCACTGCAGAATCGGGTGAACGGACCGAACAAAGAAGACACCGCCACCTCAGGACTAGAAGCGAGAGGATGGTGGCCTCTGCTTTTGCCATCGCCTGGAGTATCGCTCTACTGATATTCTTCAATTTCTTCAACCAGTATGTAGCCTATTATCATTCGGAAAGCGTAGGCGGGGTCACCACATGGACAAGATATCCGCTTTTCACGGGGGACATCCATCTGTGGCTGCCGATTCTGACCACGACCCTGGTCATAAGCGTTATAGGCCACATCATCTTGATTGTCCATGACAGGTACATACTGCGTGAAGTGACCCATATCGTCATAAATGCATTTGCGCTTTGGACGGTTGCAACTCTTTTGTCCATCTTTCCCTTCGACTTCGGTGTGATACCTAACCCTGCCGCGGCTAACGCCACCTACTTGGGTGTCAAGATATTCTTGATCTTTGTTTCGGTTGGCGTAGGAATCGGATTATTAATAAGGGTGATAAGGCTGATTATCAATGTAGTCAGGGGGACTGCTGACTACGAGGGCCATCTCTGACTGGTCGGTTTTGTCAGATTGATCGATTATAGAGAGACGTTTATTCACAAGAACGGTGCGGATCGATTTGCCAGGCACACCGGGCCTGCGAGGTCTACCTAAATGTTCGTCTGTGAATTTTATCGACGGTAGCCGGATACTGAGGAAATGGTCAGAGGTCTATTCTTGCATTCCACGGCTTCCCTGCGGCTGGTATAATGAAGTGAGAACAGGTCAGAGACAACGAGGTGTGCTATGAAGAAAAGGACAATTGCGATAATAGTGGTTGCGGTTATTGCGGCGGTAGTCGGCGGCGTGTTCATCACCTTGAGGTTCTGGCCCGGAGGCCTGATCGGGTCTGGAAATCTCGAAACCAAGGAGTATAGTTTCGCCGATTTCACCAGAGTTGAAATCAGCAGCGCTTTCCAATTTGAGATTGAGCAATCCAGCTCCTACAGCATAAATATCACGGCGGACGATAACGTAATAGACCGCGTCCAGGTTTCCCAGGACGGTCAGACCTTGAAGATAAGGGTAGGGAGAGTCTCATTTCTTGGGCCGGTGACTTTGAGAGCTTCCGTGAGCATGCCCCAGCTGAATGGCCTGACAGTCTCCGGGGCATCACGCGGTACTGTTTCCGGCTTCAGTTCTGGTGAGGCCCTGGATATGACGGTGTCCGGTGCTAGCAGGGTCACCGGCGATATTGCAGCGGGTGATGTTGAATTTGATGTAAGCTGAGCGAGCACTGTTCAGTTGGAAGGGTCTGCTGACAACATGGCGGCCGTTGTGAGCGGGGCCAGCACCTGTAATCTCGCCGATTTCCCGGTCCATGACGTCAATGTCAATGTAAGTGGCGCCAGCACGGGCACCATAAACCTGGACGGCAGGCTCGATGCCAACGTCAGCGGTGCATCGACACTATTGTACATCGGTGAGCCTACAATGGGGACCATCAACGTGTCCGGTGCCTCCACCCTTAGGGAGAAATAGAGACTTCACTGAGTTGACCGAATGACAATTGCCCGCCGACTGTGGTGCGGCTGCTGGGCGACACCCTGCTAGGCAGTTGTTTAGGTGGTGTTCGGCGGGGTGACCTCTTGTCCGCTTCGCCAATATGTATTATCTACGCCTGCTAGGTAGCAGGTTGACATTGGAAGTTGCTATCAGGGAGATTCCAACAATTCCCATCACTGTGGAAATACCTGCGGTGTTTTCTCCCAGGATATGCCCATCGAACATAAAACCAGCGGCTGTTAGCGCTATGACAATCCCTATTATCCATTGTGCGAAGAATGCCTTCTTCCGTTTACTGCTTATTTCTTCCGGCTTTTCTTCGTTTTGCCTCCTCCACACTAATAGCGCGACAGCTACCAGGGCAATAGCGATAACAACAATCGCAGTCAATACAATTGCGGCCATCTTCAATACCTCCAACTATCGTCTTTCCGGTATATTACGCTTCGCCTCACGAGGCTGTAAAGTGGGCTGAATCTCCGCTAGCGGGTCAGTTCGAGAGGATTTGGGGTTTATTGGTGGCAGCGACTGGATTCGAACCAGTGACCAAAGGCTTATGAGTCCTCTGCTCTGCCAACTGAGCTACGCTGCCCGAAAACAGTTTACCATCGGCTAAAGCAGAGGGTCAAATAGGCTGTGCTTCGTGGCTGACCATGACAAAGGGAAGCTGAGTCGCTATAATCTAACGCAGCGGACTGAGCCGTAAAAGGCATAGATTGAAAGAACCGTTGGGCAGATTCGTAGAAGACGAGCTGGGGGCAGGCACTTTGCTCATCACCTGCGGCTTGCCGGGCACGCAGAAAACCGAAACCAGTGAGGAGATTTCCAGAATCAAGGGCTGCCCGATCCTGCGGTCCGACCTGATTAGACTGGAAGTGCTGAAAGGCGAGAATATATTTGAAGAGAAGGTTGCCTCGGACATGAGCAAACGGACGATGGTTTATGATGAGACGTTCCGGCGAGCAGACAAAGTACTGGAGAAGAGCGATAGTCTGATAATTGATGCCACCTTCGTGACCCAGTCGTTAAGGCGACGGGCCGCTGAAATAGCAACCAAACACAATAAGAGGTTTGTCATCCTCGAGACTCATTGCCCGCAGCAGGTATCCATCGCCCGGATACTGAGACGTAGCAAAGAGAATTATGAGTCGAACGCCCTCACGGAGCAGGCTTACCTCAACAACAAGAGGAAGTTCGAAAAAGTGGACGTGGACGATCTGAAGAAGTCATACCCCGAGCTTGAGATTATTCACGTCACGGTTGATACCCAACATGACCTGCCCGAAGAGTGGTATGTCATTGATGTGGAAAAGGGATAGAAGTGAGAATAGACCTGCACATCCATACCAAGACCTGCTCGGACGGCAATTTGACTATCGAAGAGGTCTTTCGAGAAGCCAGGAAAAGAAACATCAATCTAATCTCGATAACCGATCACGATTCTGTGGACTGCCAGAAGAGCGCTGCCGCCCTGGCCAAAAAAGGAGGGATGTCGTACATCACGGGCATAGAGCTCAACGTGACCTTCCGTTATCCGGAAAGCGGGAAAGATGTCTCGCTGGATTTCCTGGGATATGGGTATGACGTCGGCAATCAAGAACTGAAGGACAAGCTTCAATTGCTGAAAGAGCACAGGGAAAAGCGAGCACTCCAGATTCTGGCGAATCTGAATGCTGAGTTCGAAAGGGAGGGTATTGAAAAGTTCACGGAGGAGGACATCAAGAAGATAGAGGATAGCGTGGATGGCGTGTTCGGCCGACCCCATATAGCGAACTACCTGATAGAGAAGGGGATCGTGAAGGATAAGCAGGAAGCCTTCAATAGATATCTGGTCAGGTGCGACGTACCCAAATATCCTCTTTCTCTGGCCGAAGCGTCACGGTTGATCAGGAACGCAGGGGGCATACTGGTACACGCTCATCCCAATGATCCTCATGGGACGTCCCTGGTAACTATAACGCACGATCTGGATGAACAAACGAAGATCATAGAGAGATATATGCTACAATACATCGATGGTGTCGAGTGCTGGCATTCGAGACACGATGAAAGAACCACGGCACACTACATCGAATTTGCCAAGAAGCACAATATGCTCGCGACCGGCGGGACCGATTGTCATCAAAAACCCATCGTTATGGGCACACTGGATATACCTGATTGGGTTGCCGAACAGTTCAAAACGTTGATCTCAGGGGGCTAGAAGGATGAAAAACTACGATGTCAAAGACGTGTCCCTGGCTAAGGAAGGCAGACTCCGCATCGACTGGGCTGCCAGGCAAATGCCAGTCGTCAAACTTATAAGAGAGAGGTTTGGCAGAGAGAAGCCGCTAAAGGGAGTGCGCATTTCGGCGTGCCTGCACATCACCACCGAAACGGCCAACTTAGCGCTGGCTCTAAAGGAAGGCGGCGCGGAAGTAGTCCTGTGCGCCTCCAATCCGTTAAGTACGCAGGACGATGCTGCTGCTGCCCTGGTGGACTATGGCGTTCCTGTCAATGCCATAAAGGGAGAGGATAACAGGACTTACTACAAGCATATCATCGCGGCTCTGAAACATAAGCCACAGATTACCATGGATGATGGCGCGGACCTGGTTTCCATTCTGCACAAGGATTACGTAACGTTGGCGGCCAACGTTATGGGCGGCACCGAGGAAACGACCACAGGTGTCATCAGGCTGAGGAACATGGCCAGGGCCGGCAAACTGATTTATCCCATCATCGCCGTGAACGATGCTCAGACCAAGCATTTCTTCGACAACAGGTACGGGACCGGGCAGAGTACGATCGACGGCATCACCAGGGCCACCAACGTACTCTGGGCGGGCAGGAAGGTGGTTGTTTGTGGTTACGGCTGGTGTGGCAAAGGAATAGCCAGACGGGCCCAGGGGCTAGGAGCCCAGGTTATCGTCACCGAGGTTCGGCCTATCCCGGCGCTGGAGGCCGCCATGGATGGCTATCAGGTCATGCCTTTGCTCAAGGCCTGTGAGACCGGAGAAGTCTTTATCACGGCCACGGGTGACATAAACGTCATTGATAGGCGACACTTCTTGAAGATGAAGGACGGGGCTATCGTGGCTAACAGCGGCCACTTCAACGTAGAAATAAATATCCCGGTTCTGGAAAGCCTGGCCAAATCGAAGGCACGGATACGTTCGTTCGTTGATGAATACACTTTGACCGACGGACGGCGCGTTTACCTGTTGGGCGAAGGCAGGCTCATAAACTTGGCTGCCGCCGAGGGGCACCCGGCCAGCGTTATGGATATGAGTTTTGCCAACCAGGCCCTGTGTGTGGAATATCTTGCCAAGATGAAGAGGAAGCTTGAGCCCACGGTCTATCCTGTGCCCGAGGAAATCGACCAGGAGGTGGGCAAGCTGAAGCTCGCTTCGATGAATATCGCTATTGACTCCTTAACCAGAGCGCAGAGAAAGTATCTGGAAAGCTGGGAGTCAGGAACATAGACAACGGAAATCTTAGGCACGAAATCCTGAATGCTAAGCAATATCGAAGCGCTAACAACCCAAATGAGAAACAAAATGAGTTTTGATGTTTAGCTTCGGAATTTTGGATTTGTTTCGAGTTTAGAGATGTAGAATCAGAGTTTTCCCGAAAGGGGGTAAAATGCCAAACAGTTTTAGTCAATCAGAGTGTTATTTAGCGACCGCGGAGAGCGTCACCGAGGGCCATCCTGATAAGCTGTGCGACCAGATCTCAGACGCTATCCTGGACGCCATGCTGAAGCAGGATCCCTTCGCCCGGGTGGCCTGCGAGGTCTCGGTGGCTATGGGCATGGTTATAGTTCTCGGCGAGATGACTTGTGATTGCTATGTCGACATTCCTGAAATTGTGCGTCGGGTGATAAAGGAGGCAGGCTACACCAAACCCGAGTATGGCTTCAATTACCGGACTTGCGGGGTCATCACCTCTATCAAGGAACAGTCGAGAGACATCGCTGCCGGGGTCGGCCGGTCCTGGGAAACACGGACAGAGACAGCCACCAATGGAGTTCTGGATAAAATCGGCGCCGGTGACCAGGGAATGATGGTTGGCTTTGCCTGTAAAGAGACTCCTGAGTTGATGCCTTTGCCTATTATGCTGGCGCACAAACTATGCCGGAGAATGGCTCAAGTGAGAAAGGAAAAAATCATATCTTATTTGAGGCCTGACGGTAAGTCTCAGGTAACCATAGAGTATAGTCGTGGAGTACCCAAGAGGGTGGTCTCTGTTGTCCTGGCTGCGCATCACGACCCCAGGGTGAAACGCGATGTCATCGAGCACGACCTCATTGAGCAGGTGATCAAGAAAACCATTCCTGCCAGGCTGCTGGACAAGAAGACTGAATGCTACGTTAACAGCGCTGGTAAGTTCATCATCGGTGGTCCGGTGAGCGATACCGGCTTTACCGGCCGCAAAATCATCGCTGATACCTACGGCAGCGCCTGCAGACATGGCGGCGGTGCCTTCTCAGGCAAAGACCCTACTAAGGTAGACCGCTCCGCTACCTATATGGCCAGGTATGCCGCCAAGAACGTTGTAGCTGCTGGACTGGCCGATTACGTCGAGATCCAGGTTTCCTATACGATCGGGAAGGCGTACCCGCTATCTCTGTCTATCGAGACCTTTGGCACGGGGAAAGTCTCTGACGAAATCATATGCAATCTCGTGAACAAGCATTTCGATTTTCGGCCTGAGGCCATGATAAAGGCTCTGGACCTGCGCCGTCCGATCTATCGCCAGACTGCTGCTTATGGGCATTTTGGCAGGGAAGACCTCAACC
>Ga0172365_10002565_pt1 | contig 13442 bp, 14 predicted proteins | sample LakKivSesite48cm_FD_114535 | JGI IMG/M metagenome (GOLD analysis project Ga0172365, IMG submission 114535) | Sediment microbial communities from Lake Kivu, Rwanda - Sediment site 48cm | ecosystem: Environmental > Aquatic > Freshwater > Lake > Sediment | place: Rwanda: Western Province, Lake...
CTGCATGACCGGCAAGACCTGCAGGACTTGCAAGACATATATTATTTCATCGCTCAATACTTTCTATTTCTTTAGTCTAACCAGCATCAGCACCGGATTATCAGTCTCTTTCAGTCTTGCTGCCAGTTTTTCGAGCCCTTTTTTCTTTTCCGGGTATAAGGACTTCGACTTTTTAAAATCTTCACTATTAACATGATCTTTAAGTTCTTTTGAGTCAACTGACATAACCATTGTTGAATCGTTAATCATTTGATCAGGGAAAAACTTAGGCCCACCATCTATATCGTTATATATACCAGTAGTAACTAGTGGGTTATCTGTACTGGTTGGTTTACAGAAGACAAGTTTCCCTGTTTCTATATCTACTATCCCCAGCATATTAGTTGTATTATACCAGGTTTCACCAGCCTGTTGAATTACAGTATGAGGTGTTAGCCGTTTTACAGGAAATCTATTCCCAAAACCACAATCAAGAAAAAGGTACTTTTCAGTCTTAGAAACATCATATAATGAAATAAAATTCCATAACTCATCACCTCCAAAACGACCAGCTCTCAGGGTTATTGGTATTTTCAGAGTTCCCAGAGAGAATACATATGTTGGGATTAATTCATACCTTTCATTAAGCCGGAATAAAGTATCGTTAAAAAATTGTTTAAAATAAAATGATCCCTCAGAATAGAAATTGTAAGATTTACTTTCGAATGCAAAATCAATACCTTTTCGGGAGAAGCGATCATAATTAGTCCAGGATTTTTTTATTTCTCCATGCAGGTTAATGAGAATAGATTTCCATTCTATTTGTCCTGTAGTATTTGGAATATGACCAAAGAGAAGGGAATCGCTGATTATTCCCCAATTAATAATAAATTTATCTTCTGAATTATCAATTCTGAAAATGTTTTTGTAATTGTTAATTAACGTACCATTAAGACTAAACTCGAGTAGGTCATAAAGATTACTCTGCAGATATATTGAATTATTCGCTGAAAAGCACGCCTCCATACAGAATTGAAATTCTCCCGGTCCATTGCCTTTGGTTCCAATGCTTGTAATAAATTTACCACTAGAGTTATAAAGTCCACATTTATTGAGATTATAAACTAAAATTAAGCTATCTGAAAAATCACATTTATAGTTTGCATCTAAAATAAAATCATCCTTCGTTTCTAGAGGTACATACTCTATATTAACAACAAACTGGCTTAATTTAGCGACTACCATGTTGTCAATATTATGTTCAATATCAATGTTCTGGAATATATTATACGATTTCTGTTCAGTATTATTACAGGAATACAGTCCCACTAACAGATAAAATCTGAAAATCAGAAATAATCTGGATCCTGTTGTATGTTTTTCCATTTATATAAAAAGAGCTTCCTCATCTCAATGTCAGAAGCTCTTTAATAAATTGTTAACAACATTTACAATCACAACCAGAATACATTCCTTCACAAATTAGTTCTGCAGTATAACAATTACTAGCACTTGCTCCACCATTAAAATAACCCCATGGGCACATTACCTCACATGTTCCACTCCAATATCCTCCCATTAATACTGTCAATTCTTCTTTTTTCATGAGTCTATCAGTATCTATCTGCAATTTATTGACTTTTTTCATAATATTTTTATTATTTGTTTGAAATATAATTCATTAATCCCCTGATTTATCCTTTCACAGGGCTGCAACCGGAGTCACAGAATATTATTATCTTCGCATGGGTACGCCCCCTTTCTGTTAAGGAAAGGTCGGGGCAGGGGCTGAGGCTCAGAGCGGAGAACTCAGGGCTCAGGGTAAAACCCCTGCCCTTCTCTTTCAGACTTTTATATTGATTCTTTAATCATTACCATATTGAGGCCCAAAAAAACAAGATCCTGATCTTTCACTTTCGGTTTAAGTATCAACACTAAGCAAATTTCCAAAATACACCGGATCTGAAGACATTTTTTTCAGGACAAATTCGGACAAAGTGAGACAAATCAGGACATTGCTTCCAATCTGGAAAAATTATCAAGAACATAGCTTAAATTTGTGTGTATAATCGGTTTATGTTTGATGTGGATGACACACCTGCCCTGTTAAGAATCAAATATAGTAATCAGATAAGGAAATATAATATTAAAGAAATCCGATGAAAAAGAGGTGGTTATTACTGATATCCCCTTCTGGAGGCACATTGTCGGCCACATGGCAAGAATCACAACATTGATAGACTACTTGAAAACAAGGGTTCATCTGACCGTAATATATGGCGATATTATGACTATAATGATAAACAAGCCATGGAATAAAGAAAATACAATAAGAAAGAATCATCTCATAAGTAATATAACATGATAAAAATAATATAGATAATCTATGAAACAATTCATTATCTCTTTACTCGTCGTAATATATTGTATATGTGGATGCAAAAACCTCAAAAAAAGAGATGAATCAATGCTCCCCTATTATATTGAGGTAGAAAAGAATCTTCGTAAGGTTAAAGCTATACCACTGAGTGCTTTAGGAAGCAGACTTGAATATGTCCCGCTGGAGACTAGTCCTATTTCGATAATCAGTAGCATTGATAATGTTTTTATAACAGATTCATTAATATTCGTAAGTGATTCTGACCAACGATTACTCGCGTTTGATATTAGCGGCAGGTACATCAGACAAATTGGAACAAACGGGAGAGGGCCGGGTGAATATCAAACCGTTGAGAATTTTATTGTTGATAATAAACATAAAAAGATTTATCTCCTCACTTTTCGGAGGGTAAATGTATATGATTTTAATGGCAATTTTATAAGAGAAATCAAACTTGATTTCCCTTCCTCTGAAATCATTATTGATGATAATGAAAATCTAATTTTGCACCCTTTTAGTTCTGCTCAACCAAAAAATGAAGAAGTGTACAGTTGGTATTTTTATGATGAAATGGGAAATGAGAAGTTAAAAATTAAGAATACAATTAAAAGGACAAAAGGAGGGATTACCATCCCTTATTCACCTTTGTATATGTATAATGGGATACCTCATTTTATGGAGTTTGGAGTGGATACGCTGTATACGTATTCCGATAATCTTAGAACTCCATACGCAGTACTTAACCTCGGAAAACTGAAATATCCGAACGATCCGACCTTACAAGAATCACTAACTATTGACAACAGAATCTGGGTATATAAAATCCAGGAATCAAAACACTTTTTATTTATTAATCTGTGGTGGGGTCACGATTCTATCTTATACTGTGTATTTAATAAACCCAATTCTGTCTTTTCCGAAATGAATGAATCCGGATTTACAAATGATATAGACTATGGATTGAACTTCTGGCCCATGAAGGTTATTAACGACAGTCTATTTGTAGATTGTAAAGAAGCAATTGAGATTATAGAATATGCTAGGAATTCACAAAGTAAAGTGAAAGAACAGAATAACCATATTAAAGAACTGGCAAACCAACTATCAGAGACCTCTAATCCGGTTCTGATAATCTTGAAAAATTGATATTCCTGTGTATACTATTTTTAAGAAGGCCTACTGCTCTGGGTTAAAATAAATTAAAAAATCACTATACTACGACCTACAAGAATGACCTTCATATCAACTATGTAAAGAAAAGCTCCTATTTATAATACAGACAACCTCATGTTAAAAGTATGAAATGCTTATATTACTGGAGGTTGTCATGTACTACTAATAATCCTGGCACCTTTGAAACAGAGGCCAATTATTTTTTAAATACATTCACCCCAAGTATGGTCAACCCCACATTCAGATAATGATTGACATTTACTCGTACAATTACCATTCGCAGAGTAAATGGTCCCACAGATATGGTAATCTGGTTCTGATGTTGCACAAAGACATTGGCAACCATAAGAACCTCCTCTTAGACTAATCAACTCTTCATTTGTCATAAGTCTTTCGAAATCGATCCGTATTTTATTAATCTTTTTCACGATACAAAGAATTTAAATTAAAGAACTTCATTCCTTTCCCTGATTTATCCTTTCACAGGTCGCAACCGAGATTACGTGAAAATTGTTATCTTCGTATAATTCCTCCTTTCTGTTTTGGAAAGGTCGGGGCCCATGGCGCAGGGCAAGGGGCGGAGGGCATGGGGCATATTGAGAAAATGGTTCTGTTCCCAGCCCAAAACCCCCGACTCCCTGCTTTTTTAATTCCTGCTTCGCCAATCGTAGCCTTGACGAAGATTGGCCCTTCTCTTTCAGATTAAATACAACTTATATAGTAGAAATCTCCTTCTCATACATCATAATATACAGATAATCTATACTTTAACTTCATTACTTTCAGTGAAGACTTCAGAAAAATATTTAATATCGTTAATATCATACTAATGCGGAAGCTGATAACAATTTTTAAAGAAATTCGGAGTTCAAAATACACCTGATTCCTTAAAAAAGAAGACCGCTGTTTTCCATATTTACATACAAATTTCGGATATCATTTCCGATCCATTGTAATGAAAAACAGGACTTTTTAGGCCAAAGTCGGACAAAACAGGACATTTCTAACGTTTCATATCCTCCGGATCACCATAATTATCATAGATCATTTTTAGATGAAGTGGGTCGATCAATCCATAGGAGATCTTGATTTTTGCCTTTCTGATCGAACGATACAAAGTCCCTACACTGATACCATATTCCATAGCAATTTCCGTTCTGGTCTTTGATTTAAGTGTTGTTTCTTCTTCCATATTTTTAAGAATAAAGGTTTATCTTAATGCACAGCTCCGTCAGTCACATAACCAGATACTGACAAAGCTGACGTTAAAAAGGTAGTACATCGACTATAACGGCGTTTAATCGCTATTGGGTCGAAATTGTTACCACCTTTTTAGTACTTTTTTTTGTTTTTTATCTGTTTTTTCGAAATCCGGACCAGAGGGGTGTGTGGTGCGAGGTGCATGGTATCACTGGTTCCAGTAAAAGATATTGTGAGTCCAGACTTCGTCGCGGAGCTGTTCCCAGGTCAACCGGTAGCCACGCGTACGGAAGCCAATGCTTTCCGCTGCATCGCTGATACCAAGCATCGAAACGCCAGTGTTGGTAATGTATGATTTTGAACGAAGTGATTGTAAAGTATAAATCTTCCCATAATATTTTGCCACCATGCGGATGCATGAGGGACCGCAATCCATTGAATCAAACTGTTTATAATATTGGAATTTCATTTTTTACACAGAGAAAGTCAAGAAAGAAATAACAATCCTTGTACTTCTCAACAAGGTAGGTACTCAGTCATTTATCTCATTTTTTACAGACATTTTTGACTTTAATCCATGAATTCAATCAGTTTATACAATAAAATGAAACATACTCTAGTTTTTCAGCGTCAATTGGGTAAGAAAAGGATACTCATTTTCTAATAAAAACGAAACCACCTTTTCAAGATCATCCTGCTTTATAGAATTCCGAACCTGTTTTTCAGTAAAATCTTCACCTTCAGCAAATTCCTTAAGTTTCATGGCACTGATCCAGGAATATATCTTCCCTTCGCTGCAAAACAAAGGACAAAAATCCGGTCCCCCTCCAATGTCATCAATCAGTGCCCCATTCAACGGATCTATCTCGTATTTGATGTTTTCGAATTTATCATAAAACACTTTATGATCTATGTCACCAAAATTATAAGCGAAATACAGATACCTGGAAACCTCAAAAATATTTACTACAAAAGGAAGAATCTTAAAGTAGTCCGGATCATTTATATTTTCTGAATTTGTACTGGACATCCGGGAATCGAGTATCAGAGACGATGCAAAACTATTTGATTCAGCATCAATTGAAAATATTGTATCATTGAATCTCTCTTTAAAGTGCAATTTATTTTCAGACTGGTAATGAATTGTCAAATCCCATATTCTGTTCGTTACCGGATTGAACCGTCGAAAGTTATTCGGTTTATAAAGAAGAGTATCAACATCCATATTAATCACGATATGTAGTGTTGGTTCAAATCCCTTCCTCCGAGTAGATGATAACAATATGTTATTGGTACCGGGAACAAAGTTCAGTTTTGACGGTGAAAGCCTATTCAGGTTTATAATTTCTGCATATTCAAATCCTGATCCTGTGATTCTAAAACGTAATAATTTGTTTCCTGCCAGAATAATCAGAGATGTGTCAGCTGTATCTATATCAAAATCGTAAATTGCAACTATGTTTTTGTCTGCTTCCTTTGCGTTTCCAAATAATTTATAAAGAAATCTCCCACGATCATCAAAACATAACAGATTGTTTATTAGATTGATATAGATTTTGTTATCACGGGCAATGATTTTGTCGATTGCTTCTATCCTTATACCAGGCGGAGGTTGAAGCGGAATGTAATCAATATTGTCAGCTATTTCTGAGGCCTTTGTAATAACTGAATCAGGATTTGAGACAATCCGAAACGTCTTTATTTCATTTTTAGACCCGGATTGTTTAGTTTCAATATTTTCTCTACAGGATAAAATGAAAAATGTTAATCCGAACAGGATAATTATCCTCATGGTGCCATAAATATATCAGAATTCTTTTCTGGGTTACTAATCCTTTGGAGTCACAATAATCAGAACCGGATTGTCAGTTTCCTTAAGGGAGTCAGCAAGTTTCTTAAGCTCATTTTTCTTTCCAGGATCACTCACTTTTGAATTCATAAATTCTTCGCCGGTAACATATTCTTTAAGTGTCAAAGCATCGATATAAGAATATATTTTATTCCCACTACAGAAGTCTGGGTCTAAAGCAGGGCCGCCATTTATATCATCTTCCAGTGCATCATCAAAAGCAATCTTGAATTTCTTTTTTGACGATTTGTCATAAATCACTTTATTACGCGACATATTATGCTCATAACTAGAAATAATGTATTTGTGTGTCTCAATAATATAATATACCCAAAAATACTCAGGTAAATTGTTTTTAGTATTCTCAGTATCATATCTTATTCTTGGAGAACCTCCTTTCCCGTGAGAATCAAGAATCAACCTGGGCTGAAATCTTTTTGATTCACTATTTACAAAAAAAACTGTATCGCTGAATTCTTCTTTAAAACAAACTCTATTCCCAAAATTATAATGAAGACTTTCATTTATCATATGCATATGACGGGTGGATTTATTCTCAAACATATAATGATTTGGTTTGAAATAAAGAGTATCTCCATTGGCATTGATCAAGATACTCAAAGCTTGCTCAGATCCTGTGGCAGGATCGATTGATAATAAAATATTGGTAGTACCGGGAATCATACTAATCTTTGACGGATATGGTTTCATAAGACTGATAGATGTATTGAAAGTAAATTCTGTTCCCGTGATATTGAATAGTAATATATTTCCGGTGGAAAGAACTAAAAGTGCTTTATTATCTGAACTTATATCAAAATCAACAATATATGTATATTCGCCGGGTCCTCTACCAGTTTTATTAAGGTTATAAAGAAAATTCCCTTTATTATCGAAACAAAAAATATCATCCAGACTACTTCTTATGTAAATTATATTGTCACAAGTTACAATCTTGGTAATGGATTTTAAGAGTGAATTTTCAATTGTCTTAAGTGGTACATATTCAATATTTGTGGCAACATCAGAAATCCTGGTAATCTCTGTGGCGGGTTCTGAAAGCAGGTCGATTGCCCGAATCGTATTTGTGTCCTTTGTTTCATCGGCTTTCCTGCCACAGTAGCAAAAGATGATCATTAAGAAGATTAATGGTCTTGCTCTCATAATTCAAAAGAAGTAGTCTTATTCATTACTATTTCATCATAGAAGTTGATCCACAAAGGAGAGTCTAAAAAGCAGGGTATCCAAAGAAATGTAACTGTGCAATTATCAACTATATCAGTGGATACCCATAACTTGTAGCTGATGATTTAACAATAAACACAACCGCCACCAAAAATCGTAATGCACATATACAGCGCTTCCGAGCAAGGACCATTAATATAGCCCTTTATGGAGCCACCGCAATATCCACCCATCGATCCCCATTCATAACACACAATTGTACCACCACCATATCCTCCCCTCAGACTAACCAGTTCCTCATTTTTAATTATTTTCTCAGAATTGATCTGTAATTTACTAATTTTCTTCAAATACAAAGAATTTAAATTAACGAACTTCATTCATTTACCTGATTTATCCTTTCACAGATCGAAACCTTAGTCACGGGGTATTATTATTTTCGCATGGCTACACCTCCTTTCTGTTTAGGGCAGGTCGGGGCAGGGGCTGAGGCTCAGAGCGGAGAACTCAGGGCTCAGGGTAAAACCCCTGCCCTTCTCTTTCAATACCCTGGTTTTGCCATTTATTTTTAGTCTTTCCTAAAAAAAACCGGGATTATATTGGCACAGAGCTCAGAGCTCAGGGCGCAGAGCTCAGGGCGCAGAGCTCAGGGCGCAGAGCTCATAGCGCAGGGCACAGGGCATGGGGCAAAGGACATTGAGTGCGGTAGGCCCCCTGGGGGTCAGGGGTGTGGGCAGGGAGGCGGTGGGCAGGGGGCTCAGGGCGGGCCACCTTCGTCCCGAAATGATTGCAGTTTCAACAACCATGTCGATATAAATCCTTTCAGAAATCATTTTTTTATTAAATTTGTTATCTGACTTATACGGTTGTGACAGGGTTCAATTACATACCTTTGATAATTGAGAGGCTCAAACCAATGGATCCGGAAAGAATTATTCTGTTTGGATCATATGCTTATGGGAAGCCTTCAGAAAACAGTGATCTTGATATTTTAGTTGTGACCTGTGACAATGTAATGCCTTCAAATTTTTCGGAAAAAAGTCAAATCTATTTAAGAATCTCAAAAGCTATTTCTGATATCAAGAAGAATTTTCCGGTTGACCTGATCGTGCATACTAAACCGATGCATTCAGAATTTATAAAGAAGAATAGTGTTTTTGCCAGGGAGTTGCTTGAAAAAGGCAAAGTGATCTATGAAAAAAACAACTGAGGACTGGTTCGAAACCGCTGAGAGTGACCTGCTTTTAGTTAAGGAGATCTATCTGAACCAGAACCTCACACATCTGTCAGCTTTTCACTGTCAACAGGCAATTGAAAAAGTATTCAAGGCCATTATAGAAGAATTTGATCTTCCGTTAATTAAAACTCATTCACTTGAGACACTATATAATTCAGTCAGAGAGAAAATACGGTTAGAATTTGATTATGACTTTCTGATTATGCTGGATCAGTTATATATCGATTCACGATACCCGGGAGAAATGGGTTTGCTGCCGAATGGTAAACCCTCAATTGATGAAACGGGGAAATTCCGTGATCTGGCGCTTGAAATTTACAAAGCTGCAAAGCTCTCCTGCCGGGAATGAGCATTGATTAGGTGGTCAGCTCTTAAATACAAGAAATTCAAGTCATTCTCTTTCTGGTTTTATTTTTTCTAATCCCATGTAATTTCCTGAATCTGTCTTTTCTTATTTTAGTCCTGCGGTTTAATAATCCCGCAAGTCTTACCTGCGTCCCTTTACACTTTTATTTAGAACCACAACTCCCTACTCTCATCTCCAAGCCTTATGCTCAATGTTCTGTGCTCTGTGCTCTGTGCTCTGTGCTCTGTGCCCTGTACTCTGATCCCCATGCTCCCCGCCCCCTGCTATTTCTTCAGCCTCACCAGTACAAGGACCGGATTATCCGTCTCCTTAAGGCTTGCTGCAAGCTTTTCAAGTTCTTTCTTCTTTTCAGGATTCTTAGGAATTAAATCTTTGAATTCATCATTTGCGACTCGTGCCTTTATCTGATATGGATATTGCAGACCGACCATATATTCTCTGCCTTTTTCGGTAAAATAGTATTCAGGGATAAAATAATACCCTCCATCAATATCATTTTCAATACCGTTTAGACAATTTTCATAATCGTATTCCAAATAGGTCATAAAAGACTCCTGATTATGTTTTTCAATTAATGTAAGTGTTGGTTTTTGATAATAGTATCTGATCACGAAAAATCGATTTGTCTCAAATATTGTGAAGAGATTCAGAAATTTATTTTGCATGAGCTGCTCAAATGAGAGATTTGATCTGGGAGGCCTGTGTTCACCAGGACTAATGATAAAAGACGCCTCCTCTTTTAAATCAGGTAATACGGAAAAAACAGTATCAGTATAGTTACTCCAATAATAAATCCGATGGCCAAATTTGTAGGCTGTCCTGTTAGTACCATAATTGGCAGTAAATGATGGAATTCCTCTTCCCTTCTTCTCAATTACATTACCTAATGTATCAAAAACTATCCACTTATACCTGGCATTTTCAAACTGAAGTGCATATGAAACAAATAGTCTGGAATTGTAACACTCAATTGCTTCACTAACTCCGTATCCTTGCAATGAGAAGCTTCTTAAAAACTTCCCCGTTCCGGAAAAAACTTTAATAATGTCCCCTCTGTCTAGAATATAAATTGTTTTTGTATTTTCGTCTACTGTAAAACTATTATTATATAGATATTCACCAGGACCTTTGCCAACAGTTCCGATTAGCTTTAGTTGCTGAGTTTCTCTGTCAAATGCCAGGATACCAATATCTTTTGAAGAAAAATATATGGTATTGTTTCTAAAATGAATATTAAGAATCGATCCCAGAGGAATACTATTATCGAGTGGAACGTATTTAACTTCGTCAGCTATTTCTGATAAATAAAAACTGTTTTCTTCAAAAGTTCTTGGATCAAATTTGTATAAATTATTATCAGGTGAACCACATCTGGTTAAACAATAGGGAAGTAAAACGACCAACAAGCCATAAATTATACGATTGCCTTTTATTTTAGACAAATCCAATAGAAGATTTCTTTTCATTTCTCAGGTGTTTTATAAATTATAAGGAAAAGAGGTTGAACGTATATTGATCAACCTCAAAAATACTACGGTTAGGTTCTTGCTGGATTATTAATGATTAAGAGCCTAGAAAAAGTTGCAACAATAATTTTCTAATTACCACCACCAATATTTGCCCCCACAGAATTCACTGCATGAACTTTCATCAGGGAAAGTGCCGCAAATAGTTGGCCAGCCATTGGGGCCTATACAACAACAATTATAACTTCCCGGTCCTCCATATCCTCCCCTTAGAGTCATCAATTCATCATTATTCATCAATTTCTCAGAATTGATCTGTAATTTACTAATTTTCTTCATAATACATAGAATTTAAATTAACGAACTTCATTCATTTACCTGATTTATCCTTTCACAGGACGTAACCTTAGTTACGGAATATTATTATCTTCGCATGGGTACGCCCCCTTTCTGTTAAGGAAAGGTCGGGGCCAATGGCGCAGGGCGTCCACCTTCGTCCTGTCCCGAGTACTCGGGATCGGGACTACGGTGGACAAGTGGGGGCGGAGGGCATGGGGCTTTCTGAGAAGATGGTTATGCTCCCAGCCCAAAGCCCCCGACTCCCTGCTTTTTTAATTCCTGCTTCGCCAAGCGTAGCCTTGGCAAAGATTGGCCCTTCTCTTTCGGGTTTGTTTTTGCATTGAATAATATAAAAGTCCAATTCACTTATTTGCTTATTATTGTCTTGCAGTAATGCAACTCATACCTATGCTGTAAGTCATGCCGGCCTTTCAAGGATGCAATCTCCTGCCCTCCTCCCTTTGCCCTGTGCTATTCCTTCAGTCTCACCAGCACCAGTATTGGGTTATCGGTCTCTTTCAGGCTTGCTGCCAGTTTCTCAAGCTCTTTTTTCTTTTCAGGATATATAGGCCTTGAATTAATAAATTCTACAGATTCTATATGCTTTTTAAGTGTTAAAGCATCAATTAAAGTCACTACTGTACTATCATTCATATTTGTAAAAGGCACAATGTTTGGACCTCCATCCAAATCATTTATTATACCTTGTCCAAGATCAAATAATAACTGGAAATTTCTTTTCTCCGATCCTAAAAAACCATAAATATCTACTTTACCAAACAAAATATATTTATAAATTATTCCGTAATAAATGAAATCTCCAAATTCAAACAGGTTCAATTGATTAATATAATTTTCCCCAATATATTTACCATCATATTCCGAGCGAACTCTTGGAGAAAGTAACTTTTCACCCTCGTTAATTACCATATAAGGTGTAAAATCCTTTCCCTCGAATGAATAAATTGTATCCGAGTAGATCTCTTTCTTTAAAATTTTATTCTTAAAACGGTAAAATAGGTTTTCATGAATTAATCCGAATGCAGGACCTTCTGATTTAATAAAAGGATACCTATTTGGAAAAGCTTTAATAATTTCCCCACTTTTATGTAACAGCAAGTAACTATTTTCAACATTGCCATACATGTTATCATTGTAACATATGATGTCATCACCAATTAGTCTGAAATTTAATGGTCCATGAAGAGGTATTTTAATTGTTCTTACAAATTGCCCATCTTTTAAATATACATTTATTTTATTTTGCCAGCCGTCAGCTATGTAAACCATACTATCTTTTTTGTCAATTTCTATATCATGTACAACAGTATATTCTTTTGGGCCTCTGCCTTGGGCTTCAATTTTTGAGACAAATGATCCATCAATTCTAAAAAAGAAAATCGAGTTCCAAATCTTTATAAGAAAATCATCGTCAGTACTAATAATTCTAAAGTCGCCCCAATTAAGAGCGATTAATTCTATATCTGATATAATGCATTGTTCATTAGTTTCTAATGGAATATATTTAACATCAACAAATCCTAAATCAGAAAGCCGCACTGTTGAGAGTATTATTGGCTCTTTAATACTAAAGGTAGTAATCTGATCGTTATCTTTTGTCTTATTATTCTCGCAACTCATCACAAATAAAAGGACGAAAACGCTACCTGCGAATTTTTTCATATAACTGAATTATTTATTTCAACACATTCCAGACTCTGAAAGGTTGGAAAATATAGTCTCCTCTTTATTGAAGGAGGGAATACATCATCCCCTCCTATTTTGTCTCTCTATTGATATTTGCTACTCTCCTACACATATAATTTCTTCCCACAACGAACACCTTTGAGTACACATCATGTAACAATAATTACATGCAACATTAAACGTACAAGTTGTAAATGGGCCGATTTTGCAAGCACATAAACTACCAGCAGGTTCGTATCCTCCTCGTAAAGTCATTAATTCATCATATTTCATTATTCGGCCAGAATTGATCTGTAATTTACTAATTTTCTTCATAATACAAAGAATTTAAATTAAGGACCTTTATTCATTTCCCTGATCTATCCTTTCACAGACCGCAACCGGAGTCACGGAATATTATTATCTTCGCATGGGTACACCCGTGATCGGTTACCGGCTACCGGCTACCGGCTACCGGCTACCGAAAATCCAAATCATGCAATTTGTTATGATCTTATTGCACATAGCTCTGCGGTCTGAGCCCTTCGCTCCCTGCTCTCCGCTCCCAGCTATTCTTTAAG
>Ga0172365_10002571_pt1 | contig 13431 bp, 14 predicted proteins | sample LakKivSesite48cm_FD_114535 | JGI IMG/M metagenome (GOLD analysis project Ga0172365, IMG submission 114535) | Sediment microbial communities from Lake Kivu, Rwanda - Sediment site 48cm | ecosystem: Environmental > Aquatic > Freshwater > Lake > Sediment | place: Rwanda: Western Province, Lake...
GCACCCTACTTTCTCGGCGGGCCGCCCAATTCTGACGCAACCGCGGCGGTTGCCTTTTTGATTTTTCCCTCGTCCCCTAAATAATAATGCGTCCGGGCCTTAAGCTGCTCATCAAGTTCATAAACCAACGGAATGCCGGTCGGAATATTGAGATCAGTAATCTCCCGGTCGGATATCGAATCCAGATGTTTGACCAGTGCTCGCAAACTGTTGCCATGAGCCGATATCAGCACCTTTTTGCCCAGCTTCAGCTGTGGCACAATTTCCTCATGCCAGTACGGTAGAACCCGCTCAAGGGTGGTTTTGAGAGATTCGGTAGCAGGCAGCACATCCGGCGGTATATCTGCATAGCGAGAGTCGTGACATGGATGACGGCTGTCCGTTCTGGAAAGCACTGGCGGCGGCGTATCGTAGCTGCGTCGCCATACTTGAACTCGCTCTATTCCATATTTTTCCGCCATCTCTTTCTTGTTAAGGCCCTGCAGAGCACCATAATGCCGCTCATTCAGCCGCCAGGAACGGTGGACCGGAATCCACATAAGGTCCATCTCATCGAGAATTATCCAGAGCGTCCTTATGGCCCGCTTAAGAACAGAAGTAAATGCAACGTCAAAAGTGTAGCCCTTGCTTCTGAACGTTTCCGCCGCCTCGTGAGCCTCACGGATGCCCTGCTCTGAAAGGTCTACATCTGTCCAGCCGGTGAATCTGTTCTCCAGATTCCAGGTGCTCTGTCCGTGCCTTACAAGCACTAATTTTACCATCTAAGCACGGTCCTGTGGCTCATAGCTTTGCAGGCTTGCAAAGGTTCTTTTCGCTGGCTGCCACTCGGCCGCAAACCTTACAATAAAATTTACCGTTACTGACAAGGGCTTTGTACCCTTTCGTGTTACTTAGCTGAAATCCGAGGTTGGTCAGATAGCACAAGTGTTTGCCGTGGCCCGGATGAGGCATTGTTGCTTTAGCCATAATTTACCCTTTCAAACTACATGCCCATTCTCAATTTTTAATTTACAATTGTCAATTGCCAACTTACAATTGTCTTTGGTCGCCGGATTTGGATTTATTATGGAGACAACCGTAATGGATTATCGAAGAATCATTCCGTGCCTGGATGTAAAGGATGGCCGATTAGTTAAGGGCATCAACTTTGTTAAGCTAAAAGATGTTGGCGACCCCGCAGAGAATGCCGCCGTTTACAGCCAGGCTGGGGCGGACGAATTGGTCTTTCTGGACATCACCGCAACTATCGAGAAGAGAAAAACGCTGCTGGACGCGGTCAGAAGAACGGTAGAGAGAATTTCCGTGCCGCTGACCGTGGGCGGAGGGATAGGCAGCCGCAAGGCAATCCAAGAACTGCTCCAGATAGGCGCATCAAAGGTATCTATCAATACTGCTGCGGTGCGAAATCCGACTTTCGTCAAAGAGGCATCTAAAGAATTCGGCAGCGACAAAATCGTCGTGGCGATAGATACCTCCAGTAATTCGCAGTTGCCTTCGGGATTTGAAGTCATAGTGACCGGCGGTACTGTCGGCACAGGCCTTGACGCCGTCGAGTGGGCGAAAAAGGTCCAAGAACTAGGGGCCGGTGCAATTCTTCCTACAAGCATGGACACCGATGGCACACAGGCTGGATACGACATCCCGATGACCAGAGCCATAGCTGATGCGGTATCGCTGCCGGTGATTGCCTCCGGCGGAGCCGGAACCCTTGAACATCTTTATCAGGCTATCGTTGACGGCCACGTGGATGCAGTGCTGGTGGCGTCAATAGCGCACTTTGGCAAGTACACCATAAGGCAAATGAAAGAGTACTTAGCCGAGCATCAGATACCTGTGAACCTGTGAAATTTGCCAGTTGCATAAATTATTAGCCACAGAGGACACAGAGTTCACAGAGATAAAAAACGGAATACGTCCTCTGAGTTCTCTGTGCTCTTTGTGGTTCTTTTCGAAAGTCACGCCTTAAAGTTGCCGATATAAAGATAGTATGAGTTCTGCCCGCCGCTGGTGGGCTGTAGTTTTTAGTCAGATGATTTTCGATTTACGATCTTCAATTGGCAATCGCCAATCGTAAATCTTTTAAGGGCTTGTGATGTTCGGCAAACTGAAAAAGAATGGGTTGACATTCAGCCCTCAGCCTTTCACAATTCGCTGGTATCCGAGCAGCCGAAGCTGCGTCAACGGTAACCGCCGAAAGCCCAGGCCCCAGCAGATGCCGCCCTTGATGGTCCGCAAAGCCGACTGGCGCCGGTAACAATTTCCAGTTTTCAATTGTCAATATCTTTAGTGTTGGGATGTCCCGGCCCGAGCATGTCCTCCTTTGCTCGCCATTTAAATTTTTGGTTTATCCAATTGTCAAGAACTTGCCTAAGAGTGAAGTCTTGCCCAGGACCGACAGTCCACTTCGAGTGAAAATCACAATCTATAGATGGAAGCTGTTCCAGCTTCTCAATATCAGCTCGTGCGGGCAAGACAACAGCGTCACCCGCTATAAGAGCTTCTCCTTGACCAAGAGATGGAAGCAAATTAGTCAGTCCGATGAGGTTCTCAGGTAAAAGATTTTTGATGAATTCTCTGTCTTTATCGGTAGTCAACCTATGAGTGATAAAGTTGTTGCATTGCGCAAGGATTGTCTCCGAAATCTCTGAAGGTCGTTGACTCACAATGATTACAGCTACACCGTACTTTCTGCCTTCCTTAGCAATATTCTCTACCCGCTTCCTGGAAGTGTAATTACCATACTCAGAACTCAAATAGCGATGTCCTTCTTCATAGATGAGAACGATTGGGAAGTCCTTTTCCAAATTTCAATAAGCTAGTTCATAGAATAAACGCGATGGTATCTCAACAACTGCGCTTAATATATCCGGTATAATCTTACTGAGGTCGAGGATTGTACAACTAAACTTTTTGTCCAATATGGTTGCTGCAAACCTGGCCTAACGGATCCATCGCACGTGCCGAACGAAGAGTCACGAGGCACGAGCGACGGGTGACAACTTTTGTCTTGCCTTCGCCTCCAATCGTGATAAAAATGATTATGACAAAGATGAGTCCCTTGCAATATAAAATTGTTGTCGGCTTGGAAATCCACGTGCAACTGTGCACTAAGAGCAAGATGTTTTGCGGTTGTGCGGTGGAGTTTGGCCAGCCTGCCAATAGCAGGGTCTGTCCGGTCTGCCTGGGTATGCCCGGCGTGCTGCCGGTAATGAACAAGCAGGCACTGGAATACGCGGTCCTGGTAGGTTTGGCTCTCAACTGCAAAATAGCAACATCCACCAAATGGGACAGGAAAAGCTATTATTATCCTGATTTGCCGAAAAATTACCAGATAAGCCAGTATGATTTGCCCCTTAGTACCTGCGGGTACATCAAAATACCGCTTGAGTCCGGCAAGACCAAAACGATAAGGATAATAAGAGCACACCTCGAGGAAGACGCGGGCAAAAACCTGCACACAGCCGGCAATTTTTCGCAGGTTGATTTGAACCGCGCCGGCACGCCGCTTTTGGAGATCGTCACTGAGCCGGATATGAATAGTGCTGCTGAAGTGCGTGCGTTGGCGAGCCAATTGCAGCGAATGGTCAGATACCTGGGTGTTTCCGAAGCTGATATGCAGAAAGGACACATGCGTTTTGAGCCGAATGTCAACCTGATTATTGCTAAAGACGGCATCGAATACCGGACGCCGATAGTCGAAATTAAAAACCTCAACAGCTTCCGAGCGTTGGAAAAGAGCATCGATTATGAAGTAAGCCGGCAAATTGACGAATTTTTCCAGACCGGCAAAACACTGGAAACGGGCATAAAATCCACGCGCGGCTGGGATGATGTTAAAGAAGTGACAGTGCTGCAAAGAGAAAAAGAGGATGCCCCCGATTACCGATACTTTCCCGACCCCGACCTTGTGCCGGTCCAGTTGACAAAAGAGTGGCTCGAAGAAATCAAATCTCGATTATGTGAGCTGCCCATCAACAAGCAGTTGCGTTTTGTCAGCGAATATAACTTGAGTGACTATGATGCCGGAGTATTGACTGCCGAGCGTGCGACCGCCGAATTCTTCGAGCAGGCTGTTGCCGCCGGAGGTGAGCCGAAGCGGGTCTGCAATCTCATAACACAGGACTATCAGCGATTGGCGAATGAAAGGCGTTGCAGCGTTGCTGAGCTGGGGGTTACGCCACAGAAAGTTGCTGAGTTGGCTAAGATGATTGCCAGCGGCCAGGTAAGCGCAACGGCATCAAGTACAATAGCGGCTATAAGTGTTGCAGATTCGAGCAAAACGGTGATGCAGATTGCACAGGAGCATAATCTCATCCAGAAAAGTGACGCCGGCGAATTACAGGCAATAGTTGACCAGGTGCTGGCGGAAAATCCCAAGGCGGTTGAAGATGTAACCGCCGCCGGCAAAAAGAGCGATAAGGCTCGCAGCTTTCTGCTCGGCCAGGTCATGCAGAAGACCAAGGGGCGGGCAAATCCAAAGGTCGTTTCGGAAATCCTGGCGCGGAAACTTGGATAGGGTACAGAATCTGTGGTAAAAACGTGTTTTTTGAAGCCCGCAATAAATTGCGGGGCTAAATATTTAGCCCCCAAATTTATTTGGGGGTTTCTTAGATAACGGGGAACAGAAGATGAAGATAGAAAAGAGCGGCAATATTCGCAAATCTCCAGTAGAAGATGAAGGGGCAAAAGATGTAACTATAAGGTGGCTAATTTCTAAAGATGATGGCGCCGAGAATTTTGCCATGCGGATGTTTGAATTTCAGCCGGGCGGCCATACGCCGCTTCATACCCACCCTCACGAGCATGAGGTATTTGTGGTTGAAGGACAGGGGACCTTTGTGTATGAAGGGCAGGAACATCACTTTGAACGTGACTACGTGATATTTGTACCGGGGGGTAAAGAACACCAGTTCAAGAATACGGGAAAGGCAGTTTTAAGGATGCTTTGCATCATTCCGGTATAAGAATTTTTCCTGACATTCCGGCAAAAAAAGGATTGACTTTTGGCGTTGAGTTCCAATACTGGATCAAATATAGCATCTCGGTTGTATTCAGGAAGAGTGCAAGGTGTGAGCAGACCCGGCTCGTAGTGGCTGCACCTGGGGGTATCGTCGGCACTGCTCGTCGTAAGGAGGCCGAGCGATGCAGAGTTCCGACTGTGGCAAGAAAAGGGCCATTGAGAAGATTCCCACCCATCGTTTGCGCAAGGCGAAATTAGAGTGTGTCAGCCAGAAGGTTGCCCATCGCAATCGCCCAGAGGAAGCTTTACGCCAGAGCGAGGAGTATTTTAGGGCACTTACCGAGAACTCTTCAGATATCATTATTGTTGTGGACAAAAAAGGAAATATAAGTTATGTAAGTTCTTCTATTGAGCGTTTCAGCGGATATAAGCCGGAAGAGTTAATCGGCAAAAGTGCTTTCGAGTTCATTCATCCAGGTGATCTTCCGCGCGCTATTAATGATTTCGGTAAAGCAGTTCAAACCACAGGAGTTCCTATCGCTAATTCTTTCCGTGTCAGACATAAAGACGGATCAGAGCGCGTTCTTGAGGGATTAGGTAAGAATCTTTTAGATAATCCCTTAATCGCTGGCTTTGTGATGAATGTTCGCGATGTTACCGAGCGCAAGAAGGCCGAAGAAGCTTTGAAGAAAAGCGAAGAGAAGTTCAGGAACATATTTGAAAATTCCAATGTCGGAATATCGGTAACTTCTCTTGATGGCACATTTAATGCCAACACCGTATTTTGCGACATGCTAGGGTATAGCAAAGAAGAATTATCACGAGTTAAGTGGATGGATATAACACTTCAGGAAGATATAGCACTCTCCAATAACTACCTTGGGCAACTGCGCTCAGGAAAGAAAAAATCAGTCAGATTCGAAAAGCGATACATCAAGAAAGATGGTTCTATCATATTTGCTGACGCTTCTGTTACCCTACAGAAAGACAAAGACGGCAGACCGCCATATTATATCACCACCATAATGGACATCACCGAGCGCAAGAAAGCGGAGAAGGCGCTGCGAGAGAGTGAAGAAAAGTGGCGTTCTTTGGTAAAGAATGCCCCCAATATGATTATAATTGTCAACCGTGACAGCACCATTCATTTTATCAACGGGACTGTGTCACCACTCACCATAGAAGAGACAATCGGCAAGAGCATTTACGATTATATAGAGCCTGAGTATCAAAACCTAGTAAGGGAAACCATCGAACATGTTCTTCAGACTGGCGAGCCCGGCAGATACGAGATTAGAGGGATTGGCCCCCACGGCCGCTCTTCGTGGTATGAGACCCACGTAGGGCCTATCAAGCACGACCAGCAGATTGTTGCTGTGACCTTAATTACTACCGATATCAGCGAGCACAAAGAAGCAGAGGAGGCGCTGAAGACCGAACGGTAGCGGCTCTTTGACGTTTTGGAAACGCTGCCGGTGATGGTGTGTCTGTTGACACCGGATTATCACGTCTCCTTTAATAACCGCCTCTTCCGCGAGAAGTTCGGCGATGACAACGGTCGGCACTGCTATGATTATATTTTTGGGAGAAAAGTGCCTTGCGAGTTTTGTGAAGCATACAACGTTCTGAAAACCGGCAAACCCCATCATTGGGAATGCAAAAGCCCGGACGGCCTTAGCATTATCGATATCTATGACTTTCCCTTTACAGACACCGATGGTTCGCCTCTCATTCTCGAGATGGATATTGACATCACCGAGCGCAAAAAGATAGAAGATGCGCTGCGAGAAAGCGAAGAAAAATATAGAGACCTGTTTGAAAATGCACGAGACGCCATAATTACCACAAATGTGGAGGCGAAAATTACAGGTGTGAATAAATTAGCTGAGGAATACGGTTTCAAGAAGGAACAGTTACTCGGCAAAAGCATCTTTGACTTTATCGTTGAAGAACATAAAGAAAGAGCACTCAAGGATTTTAAGGCCGCAATTAGTGGCAAGCCAGTAAGAGGCGAGATGGACGTGATAACTCCCAGGGGGATATTCACAGCGGAATACATAGACAATCCTATAAAACGAGGGGGAGAAATCATCGGTATTCAGGCAGTTTTGAGAGACATTACAGAGCGTAGAAAAACGCAGCAAAAAGTTCTTGACTATCAGGTACAGCTTAAGTCCTTAGCTTCGGAATTGACATTGGCTGAGGAGCGGGAAAGACGCCGGATCGCAACTGAGCTGCATGATCGAATTGGCCAAGCCCTGGCTATTTCCAAGATCAAGCTGGACAGGCTGCGCCATTCTATGCGCACGGGCGAGCAAGCCCGATCCCTGGAGGAAGTATGCAATGTGCTTGGCCAGGCCATTGCCGAGACCAGGTCGTTGACGTTCGACCTGAGTTCTCCTATCCTGCATGAATTGGGGTTAGAGGCGGCGATAAATTCCTGGCTGGTTGAACAGATAGAGGTAAAGCACCATATCGCCGTGGAGTTTAACGATGGCGGCAAAACCAAGCCTCTGGATGATGATGTTCGCGTGCTTTTGTTTCGGAATGTACGGGAATTACTTATCAACGTCGTTAAGCACGCATGCGCGGATGCGGTAAAAGTCTGCATTCACAGAATCGGCAGTCGGGTTCAGGTTACCGTGCAGGATGACGGCGTTGGATTTGAGCCTGCTGAAGCGTTAGCAAAGGCAGTTACAAAAGGTAAGTATGGACTTTTCAGCATTAAAGAGCGACTCGAACAAATAGGGGGTCATCTTGAAATTGAATCCGAGCCTGGCCACGGGTGTAAGGTTACGATGACAGCACCGCTAAAAAAGAGAGAGATTACCGATGGCGAAAACTAAAGAGTTTGTGAGGAAAACTGGCGTTGCCGCATTAGATGGCGTCCCGTGGGGTACGCACTTCTGCATGTTTTACCAGACGAAAGAAGACCTTCTCGGCGTGTTAGTACCTTACTTTAAAGCAGGATTGGAAGGCAACGAATTCTGTATGTGGATTACTTCAGAACCTCGGAGCAAAGCGCAAACTCAAGATGCAATGAGAAAAGCTATGCCCAACTTTGACCAATACCTGAAACGCGGACAAATGGAAATCAAGCAGCATAACAAGTGGTATCTAAAGCAGGGCACCTTCGAGAAAGAGCGGGTCTTACAAGGATGGATGGATAAACTCAGTCAGGCCTTGGCCAAGGGTTATCTTGGAATGAGGATAGCTGGTGAACTAACTTGGCTTAACGAAGGATTTTGGAAGAATTTCATCGATTACGAGGGTCGTATAAATGAGGTGATTGACAGGTATCAGATGATTGTCTGTTGTGCATATTGCCTTGCCGAGCGTGGACCGGGCGAAATTGTCGAGGTGGTCAACACCCATCAGTTGGCTCTTATCCGACAGGGGCGAAAATCGAAACTTATAAAAAACGCAGAGCGCAAACGAGCGAAGATTAGAGCTCGTCAGTACCAAGCGCAGCTTAAGTCTTTGGCCTCCCAGTTGACATTGGCCGAGGAGCGAGAAAGACGCCGGATCGCTACCGAACTGCACGACCGAATTAGTCAGTCACTGGCCCTTTCCAAAGTCAAGTTAGACGCTGTGCGTCATTCTATGTCGCCTGGAGAGTCTGCTGAGGTATTGACGGAAGTCTCCAGCTTGCTGGGGCAGACGATTGCGCACACTCGCTCACTGACATCTGACCTGAGCAGCCCTATACTGAACGAGCTGGGTTTTGAGTCGGCGGTAGCTTCCTGGCTGGCTGAGCAGATCGAGTCAAAACACCATATAAGAACGGAGTTTCAGGACGATGGACAGCCTAAGGTTCTTGATGACGATGTACGCGCGCTATTGTTTCGAAACGTACGAGAATTGCTTATCAATACTACCAGACATGCCAAGGCCCAACATGTAAAGGTCTCTATCCGCAGACTGGGCAGCCAGGTACAGATTAGAGTGCAAGATGATGGCGTCGGATTTGAGCCTGCTGAAGCGACGGCAACAGCAGCCAGGGGTGGAGGATTTGGGCTTTTCAGCGTTAAAGAACGACTCGAACAAATAGGGGGGCATCTTGAAATTGAATCCGAGCCTGGCCGCGGGTGTAAGGTTACGATGACAGCACCGCTAAAACAAGATGGAACTTAAATTGGGGGGAAAGTATGAAGACACGAATTATCTTGGTTGACGATCACGCAGTTGTACGCGAGGGTCTGCGCAGCCTGATTGAGAAGGAGCCGGATATGGAGGTTGTTGGGCAGGCCGATGATGGGCGAAAGGCAGTTGAACTTGTGCGGGAACTTCAGCCGGACGTGGTGATCACCGACATAACCATGCCGAATCTCAATGGCGTGGATGCGACCCGGCAGATTGTCCGCGAATTTCCCAAAGTTAAGGTGCTTGCTTTATCAATTCATTCCGACAGGGCATTTGTCGCAGATATGCTCCAGGCGGGCGCATCCGGTTATGTTCTAAAAGAGTGTACATTTGACGACCTTGTTGAAGCTGTACACGCGGTCGCCAGTGGCGGTACGTATCTCAGTGCAAAAGTTGCCGGCGTGGTGGTCAGCGATTACGTGAAGCGCTTATCTGCGACGCCTGCGTCGCCTCTTGATGCCCTGACAGGAAGGGGAGCGTGAGGTGCTTCAGCTCGTTGGCGAGGGAAAGAACACCAAACAAGTTGCCAAGACGCTGCACATAAGCACCAAGACTGTCGAAGCCAGCCGGCGTAAAATAATGGAAAAACTGGATGCCCACAGCGTGGCCGAACTAGTGAAGATTGCTATCCTCGGGGGGTTAGCTTCTCTTGAACCGTGAGCGCAGCGTGGCTCACGCAGATACCTGGCATGTAAAAAACGCCTTATCGATACTGATATATGGCTCGGCGGGCACTCACACGCTCAGAATCGGTATTTCCTGTGAAGAAAAGTTAAAGAAAACATAGTCATTGTGACGAGATACAAAACAGCAGACTATGCTCGACTCAGAAAATGGGGGTTTAGGTACGTCGAATTAGCGTTTTTCTGGTCTGATAGTAGGGATTTTCTATTTGTCTTATAGTCTTTGGCAGTGGCAAATTCAGGAATTTCCTGTCTACCCATTTTCTGCCATTTGGCCAATAATAATAGCAGCATCAGGTCTGTTAGCGGGCTTGACGGCTTTATTGGGGGGGACGGAGGGCGAGAAAAGCTAATAAGCGCCGATGGCCAGTTGTAATTGGGGGGGTGCCAGTCCTGGCGGGTTAGGATTGGCAAGCTGCCTCGCCGAGGTGTATTCAGGAGTACGTATTAGGGTCAGACCCTTGCAATCTCAGCGTCGCCTTGGGACTGGTTCACCCCCCGAGTGAGGCACGTCTGCAAGATTTTGCCGAGCCGCAACATCTGGCGCCCTGCGAGCGACCGTTGCTACGGCGTTCGATTTCCACGGCGATGGCTATCGGCTCAGACCTTGTTTTCGGTTCCTCCCAGCAGCCTTTTTATGTTTTCCAGATGCCGGATGACGACCATCAGGGGTATCGCGATTGCGGCGATAAGTAGCGGCCAGAGATCGGCGAAATTCCACGCCTGGATCAGGCTTACAGCCAAAGTCAAAACGATAGGAAACGCGATGGATGCGGCAATGGAGGCCAGCGAGACATACCGCCATATCAAAACCATCGGCACCCATACTACAAGGGCGGCAACAGCACAAATTGTGAAGTATGGCCAAAGCCCTAATGCCACGCCCAGGCTTGTAGCGACGCCTTTGCCGCCCTTGAATCTCAGATACACAGGGAAGATGTGACCCAGGATTGCAGCGCAGCCGACCGCCAGCCACAGCCAAAACTGGAATGGCGTGGAAATCTCGGAGCTTTCGGCTGTCCCCAGTACAAGTTTTGCCAGAAGCATCGGCAGCAAGCCCTTGAGCATATCCAGCCCAAAACAAAGGTACGCCCATCGTTTGCCGAGTGCCCGCGCAACGTTTGTTGCGCCGATATTGCCCGAGCCTATGGAGCGTAAATCTTTGCCGTATGCTCTGGCGATGATCAGCCCGAAGGGTATCGAGCCGAGCAAATACGCCGCTATAATGGTTATTGTGAAAGTTGCGTACATTGTCGCTCCCTCTTTTTTCGTGATATACAGTCATAGACAGATAGCAGCTCTTTTGCAACCCGGTCAACGGAGATTTTTTCTCTTAGATTGTCGGCAACGATCGCATCTGAGGCTTTCTGGATATTGTTTGTATTTGCGAAATAGCTAATGGCTTCTGCTAATTGAGAGATATTTTCAGGGCTGTCGATGACTTTGCCGTGACGATCATTAACGAATAGATCGTTTGCGCCGTTGAATCTGGTGGTAATTACAGGCTTGACGGCGGCCAACGACTCCAGAATAAACCTCGAACATGGATCATAGAAGGTAGGCAAGACGCCGACATCGCTTATTGATAGAAGATCGTTGATCTGTTTGACGGGCCCTGAAAAGATAATTCTGTTGTGCACATTGAGTTTTTCGGCAAGCCTGCGGTATTTTCGCGTTTTGCCGCTGCCGGCGACGATTGTAAAAGCGGCGTTGGCGGTTTGCCGACACGTCACAAGGTGCATCGCTTTTATCAGAGCAGAGAGTCCCTTCAGTCTAAAATTATTAGCCACGAATAAGAAAAAAACAGGATTCTCGGTTTCTTTTATGCCCAGGCTGGCCAGTATTTGCCAGCGGAGTCTGTTTGTCCGGGTTGCATCGGATTTGGCATTTATCTTTATTCCGTTGGGTATGACCACGATGCGTTCCGGGGCAACGGCATAATGCTGCTTGAACTGCCCGGCAACGTACTGCGAGATTGCTATGATTGTTGGTCCGTTCGGCTGCTCGCACAGCCTTCGTTCGGCCCGCATAAACATAGTCCTGTTGAGGTTGGCAAAAGCCGTAAGCCTTTTGTAGGATTCTATCAGCGGGTTCTGGTAGCTTGCGGCATTACGGAGAATGGATTCTACATACGTACCTCCGCGCGGCTGATAAACGTCGGCAAAGTCAAAAGGCAGAACGCTGTGAATTACATCGTAGCGATTTTCCGACAGATGTTTGCGTAGCGCTTTTGCGAAAGTGTGAGGACAAGTTCGCTTTCCGGATTTATTGCCGCACAAAATGTGAAGATTCTCGGTCTGCCTTTGGCTTTTCGCGGCAAGGAGAGTCACTTCGGCGCCGAGTGCAGATAGAGCTGCTGACAACTCCAGGATAGAGCGTTCGGCTCCGCCCAGGGCTGTATCTATGCGCTCTATTATAATGGCGATTTTTTTGCCCATCGCAGCATAGTACCGCAAGTTTGGTTATCTCGCAAATGGCGCGCTTCTGCCGTGCCTGGCGTTACGGCGCGCCATCTGCTGTGCTTTGCCCACGACTTTTCGGATGAATGATTTGTCCTTTCCAGTGAGTTTACCGGTCTGAACATATCCCAAGTAGAAACGCAGCCGGTCCGTTCCGGAGAAATACGCTCCTGGAGCTGAATAATATAACTGGGCGATGTCTTTTATCCTAAATCGCTCGACCAGAAGAACCGGCTTAAAAGCTCTCGCCAGGTCTATCAGGTAAAATGTACCCGAATCATCGTAAAATATGTGCGAAAAGTAAAGGTCCCGATGGCGATAATTCGTCTGGTGGAATTTTCTTATAAAAGCTGCGAATCGGGCAATGAAATTTCGCCGCAGCTTCAGTTTTTCTGCCGTCGCCGGGCCGGTAAAAAAGGCAGGCAGTTTTCGCTCCAGCGATTCGGCATTCGGTATTCTCTGGATTATTATAAAGCTTCTTTTCTCGAAGAAAACGCCCACTTGCTCGCCGTATGCGACAGTTTTTGGTGTATTTACACCTGCTGCCGATAGTTGGCTTACCGAGGCGAATTCCGCCAATCCGAAGCTTTTGCGGCTGCGATGCGACAGCCAGTTCTTGATCTGGACTAAGGCCGGCGGCTTATTGTAGCGTTTCAAAAAAAGTGTAGTCCCCAGCGGATCCGTCTCAAGTTCCAGGCGGCTGCGGTAGCCGGCGAGATTCTTTTTAACAAGATTTCTGCCGGCGCTGAAAGAAAAGACAGCCTCGATGGAGGTCAAACCAAGTTTTCTAAAAAGCTGCTCGAAGTCCGCATCGACGAAAAGCGATTTTGAAATCTCAACGAACCGTTGGCCAGAGACGGTTCGGCGATTATAGTTCACGCTGTGGGTCATCGTTTAAAAAATAATCGGAAATGACGCCCATGAATGGATTATATTTCACGGCATAATGTGACAAGCCGTTTTCGCAGTGGCGGCCAGAGTATTCTTTGTCTTTTTCCAGCAGATTAGGTGCTGCCTTGTTCCATTGGCCTTCGTCCATCGCCAGGATTTCTTTTATTTTATCAGCGTAAAATCCTGCAACGGGAAGCTCCGAATAGGCGTTGACAAACCACGGCATAATGCGGCCGATTTTTTTAAGCAATAGGTTTTGTTCGGAGCCGAATTCCAGACAGGACTCATCCGTAAA
>Ga0172365_10002572_pt1 | contig 13425 bp, 13 predicted proteins | sample LakKivSesite48cm_FD_114535 | JGI IMG/M metagenome (GOLD analysis project Ga0172365, IMG submission 114535) | Sediment microbial communities from Lake Kivu, Rwanda - Sediment site 48cm | ecosystem: Environmental > Aquatic > Freshwater > Lake > Sediment | place: Rwanda: Western Province, Lake...
CAACAACCCTCACGGGTCAGCTCCTAGACTTGACCCAAAACCCAAACGCCGCGCTAGTAGAAAAAACCGCGCCAGCATTCATACCTAAAGAAGTATTCCACGTTAACGACATGCCAGTTCAGGGCGGGGCGGCGGGGTTCGTCGCGTCATTTGAAAGCATCTTCAAACCCTACATTCCGACTCCGACAGGAGTATTAGCCTTTCAATTCCCTTTGTTGGGATTAACCTTTTGAAACCGTCTTCGGATATGAAGCAAAAAGAACCGTATAAAAACTTTCAATTCCCTTTGTTGGGATTAACCTTTTGAAACATGAAAATGGATTTCGTTATTGGTATACTAAGGATGGCTTTCAATTCCCTTTGTTGGGATTAACCTTTTGAAACAGCGGTTAAATATTGGCTGGTTTTGCTTAAGTTACTTTCTGAAAGCCTCTTTGGTCTGTCCCGTTGTGAAGATTGGAAATTCGGGGAGGGGTATTTAAGGATCTTCACGCTTGATGGTTCGGTCACGTGGTTCTTCTCGTTTATATATTAACGACACAGTAAAAGTTGATGTATACGCGTCTACGATTCGAGGGAGTTGTCTCAGTGAGGACCCTTGTTATATACGACATTTCCGACAATGATAAACGGTCCAAGCTTCGGGAGCACTTACGGAACAGTGGTTTACGCCACATCCAGTACAGCGGTTTCTTGGGGGAGGTTAACACTCACGACCGTTTTGTGCTTTCGAGGGAGGTTGCCAAGTTCCTGAGCTGCGAGCGGGACAGTATTTACATTGTTCCGCTCTGCGACAGGTGCCTTAGGCTCTGCAAGATCGTTTCCGAGAACAGGAAAGACATGGAGGACGCTGAGATAGAGATAGTCAGTTAGGAGGGAGGGATCGCCGTGTTTTTCCTGTCGGAGATTGATCACAAGAAGCTCATTAATCAGATTCTTCCCAGCGCGAGGGAGGTAGGCGTGTCGGAGGACCTTAGGGGTTGGAGCTGGCACAAGCCGCCATTGAAGCCCTATTACGACGGTGTGCGGATACCCATGTACTCCGTATGCTCAAAGTACTGCCCAACTGGGCGAGACGTGTTCATGAACCTTGTGAAGAAGGCTAAGGGGTCCTTGAACCATAGGGTTAAGCAGGGCGCTGCAATTCACGAGACTGTGAGGACGACGCTTAACGCCTTCATTGATGGGAAAGAGTTCAATTTTGAGGATTGGTATAATGAAATCCTACGGGGGAAAGGCATCGATAAGCCGGATGAGGTTTTGCTTGACCGGTCGAGGAGCGCATGGCAATTTACGAGTGTGATGTGCAAAAGCCATTTCATGGATGGCGTGAGCAGGCAACCTTACGCGTCCAAACGGGACGTGATGGCGACGGCTCTTCCGTTTCTCGTTGAGCATCGGATTTCTGGGGAGCTCCTCGGCTTGTCGGGGTTGCTGGGCATTGACTGCTACGATTATTTGAGGAACGTTGTCTTCGACCTGAAGGTTGCTGACGAGGCAAGGGACTGGTACAGGCTTTATCCCACGGGTTACGCCATCGTGCTCGAGAGCGTTTACGAGATTCCCGTTGACGTGGGATGCACGGTGTACGTCAGCTTCCGCGAGAACAAGCTCACCGTCTCCACGGACCTCTTCTTCATAAGTGATGACGTGAGGAGCTGGTGGATCGAGGAGCGGGACAAGAAGCTTGAGATAGTGGCGCAGAAGAAAGACCCTGGCTTCCCTAACACCTGCTACGAGGATTGCATGTACAGGGCGGAGTGCACTTAGGATGAGAAGGCTTGTGGTCGATGGGTACGGAAAATTCGTCACCCAGAAGGGCGACCGCATCGTCGTCAAGGATAAGGGCAAGATACTGCATCAAACTGTCGCTGAAGATTTGAGGCAGGTGGTGATCTCGGGGAAGGGCGGCATCAGCTTCGACGCCATCGAGCTTCTGGGGGCTCACGGGGTCGACTTGGTCGTAGTCAACTGGAAGGGCGAGGTTTCAGCTCGGCTTTCTTCTCCCGAGATGAGGACGGTGAAGACCCGCCGTGAACAGTACTACGCTTACAAGGACGAGAGAAGCGGCTATCTCGCCAGGCAGTTCATCGCCGCGAAGATGAAGAACCAGTACGCTACGCTTGGGACGCTGGCTAAGAGCAGAAAGGAATCTGCGCCTGAGAAGGCGAAGAGCCTAGTTGAGAGGCGGGGAGAAGTTGCTGACCAGATCAAGCGTGTTGAAGAGATGGCCGCTTGCCCTATTGATGAGCGGAGGGAGCTGTTGTTGGGGTTGGAGGGGCTGGCGTCGCAGAGGTACTGGGAAGGAATAGCTGAGGTTGTTCCGTCAGAGTTCGGTTTTCAGGTGAGGTCTGGGCAGTACGCGGAGGACCCTGTGAACTCGATGTTCAACTACGGCTACGCTCTCCTCGAGGGCGAGGTCTGGCGCGGCGTGCACTATGCCGGTCTCGACCCTTATGGCGGGTTTCTTCACGTTGACAGGCCTGGTAAGCCGAGTATGGTTTTGGATCTTATGGAGGAGTTTAGGCAGCAGCTGATTGACAAGACCGTTATCAGCTTGGTCACGAAGGGGTCTGTTTCGCCTGGGAGCTTCGAGATGGTTGAGGGAGTCTGCAGGATGAATGATGCAACGAGGAGGCTGCTGTTGAGGACTGTGCTGGAGTCTTTTGAGGAGTACATGCGGTACGAGGGTGAAAAGAGGCGGTGGACAGACATGATTCTGGTCCAGGCGAGGAACGTGGCGAAGTACTTGAGGGGCGAGGCAACCGGGTATGAAGGGTTCTACCTCAGATGGTGACTCCATAACCGTCTTCGACATCGTCCAGTACTACTACTGTCCTCGAAAAGTCTATTTTCTCCGCGTCCTCGGCGTCCCAGTTGCCGTTAGGCGGAAGATGGAGTACGGACGGGAGATCCACGACCGCGAGCGGAGAAGGATGACTGAGAGGAACCGAATATACGGGTTCAAAAGAGAGCTGGTGGAGGAGGTTATTCAGCAACTGAGGATTGAGGCTCCAGAGATCGGTCTCAGCGGGCAGGTCGACGTGGCGTTGAGGCTCAAAACGGGCGAGTACCTGCCCGTGGACACCAAGTACACGGACGAGATTGAGGTACAAAGACAGTACAGGAAGCAGCTGCAGGCCTACGCGATGCTTCTGGACAGCAAGTTCAAAACGAACGTTGCGAGAGGCATCATTTACTTCGCAAAGCAGCACCAGCTTCGACTCGTCAAAATCACAGGCGAAGATAAGAAGAGCCTACTAAGAGAGGTCGAGGCGATAAGGCGAATGTTCTCTGAGGAATCGGCTCCAGCAAAGGTTTCCCCAGAAAAATGCAGCTACTGCGAGGTAAAGAAGTACTGCGCCTAGAAGAGAAGGCTTCTTAAGGATGTGGGTCCACTTTTGAGATTGGGGCTGCGGGTTTGGATTTCAGTGAATTAACGCCTGAAGAGAGAGTGAACCTCGCGATCAACATGACGGATGTCTGCGTCCGCATATGCGCTGAGGGCATCAGGGACCAGCATCCGGGGATAACCGAAGATAGGCTGCTGGAGCTGCTTCGGGAGAGAATAGCCTTCGGAAGGCAACTCAACGCGGAGTCTAGGAAATGGAGGCTTTTGAGGGAGTAGTCAAGAGAGTCGTCAACGCCCTAAACGGTGCCAAAGTAGAGTATTTGCTCACCGGAGCCTTAGCAGCCAGCCACTATGGGTTGCCTCGCACCACAGCGGACGTGGACATTGTAGTGAAGGTTTCCGCAGAAGATCTTCAGTCACATCTGCTTCCAGCCTTAAGAATGGCAGGAATAAAAGTCGAGGAAGAGAGAATCAAAGTTGCGCTCAAGTCAGGCTACCGTATAGTCACACTTGAAGACAGTAGATCGCCCTTCACTGTTGACATCATCTTCTCCCGCAGGATCATTAAGAAGAAGCCGGGTTCAATCTTGGGGCTGCCAACCTTCTATCAGACGCCAGAAGACCTGATCCTCGCAAAGCTGCGAATGGTGAAGGCAACAGTTCCGAAGGACAGATCCTTGAAAGACATGGACGACATCAAGACGATCTTAAGGTTTTCCGAGGTTGATGTCGAATCTATTAAGAAGGAAGCACAAAAGAATGCCACGCTACCAATACTGGAAAAGATAATCAGCGAAATAGCTAAACTTAGCAAACAGCAAATTTAACGGAGAAGAATGGAACATCCAGTGTTCTGTTCTTTCGCCCGAAAAGAACGTTGATCCCGACTTTGGATTTTGAGAATTGTAGGCAAAGCTCAGTTTTGCCGACCCTTCTTCTGCCGTATAGAACTACGAGTTCGGCGGTTTGGGTTTTGAAATGTTTTTCGAGAAACTGGAGTCCCCATCCTCTGTTGGAGAATAGTTGAAGCAAAAGTAGGATAATCACGTTTCAACTATATTAAAAATAAAAACACCGAAAAACACTCAACCAACAATCCAATCTTAAACCAATGATGAAAAGCCACGTGAAACGCGTCTCAGGACGCATAAAAAGAAAAATCAAAGACGAAAAACTATCGCCCATACGAGTAGCAAAACACAATGCCAAGGCGGATACGAACACAAATGAATATGCCAACAACCATAAAAAATGTTAACTTAAAATGACAGATTCTGATAGATATCATTTTCAGAAAGGGATACTTTATCGTCTCAATATAACAAATTTAAAAGGTTAATAGTCGTATAAGTTACAGAGAAGGAAGGATATAATGCAAACGGGCTTGTTTCAAAGTATGGATGAACAGTTATACGGTTTAATTCAAGATTTTGCTGAAAAGAGAAAATGGCACCTAAAATATGCAAAGTTTAATTGGCGTTCTCATCAGTCTCTTTTAACACACAGTCTAAATGTTGCATCATTATCTTCTTCTATATTGGATTTCTTGAATAAAAAAGAGTTAACAAAAGTGGATGAAAAGCTCCACTTGCAAATGATTCTCACAGGTTTTTTGCATGATTCTGGTAAGGAGTCAGAGCTTTTCCAAAAAGCCGTTAAAACTTTTCTGTCAGGCGATGGCCCGGAGCCACTTGATTTTGGTCATCAACAAGAAAAAGAAATCTACACAGTCATCGAATCACTTAAGAATGATATTAGCGAAAGGCTTTCAACATCAATTAATCTTAAGGATATGTTGGACGAAGTTGTATGGAGTGTTAGTCAACTTGGTCAACGTGAAGATTCCGCTGCAATTTCTCATGGTTTTAAAAAATTTCCTTCAAGGGATGCTGTAATCTGCAAAGAGATTGTTCATTTTGCCGATGTATTGTCGTCTAAACTCACAGTAGAAGATGCTGCAACGACTCCTCTTAACGGCTCGATTATATCAAAATTGAGTCTCGTCTATTCCAAAGTCTCTACAGTGCGAGGCGTTCTTACACACTTCCTACACATGGCTATAGACGAACAATTTGAAGAAAAAGGATTTGTAGCGATACAATGGTTCCCAGAGGGAACTGTGTATGTTGGAACCATGTCGTCTGGCAGTCCCGTAATCGATCAAAATAGATTAATAGAATCAGTTAAAATGAAAATGCGAGATATTCTGAATAAAGACCATAGCAGACAAATAGCAAAAGCCGCGTTTGGAGGTCTTACACAACAAGTTATAGCTGCACCCGAGTTTCTATTTGCAAATGATGAAACAGTTAGTCTGTTCTGGCAGTTTATTTCGAAGCAGAAATTTGCTAAACCTAACATTAAAAGTATGAAGGAACTTAGCGACTCAGAAGCTAAAGTCCTTAAATTGTTATCTGAGCAACTGAAAAACGAAGAAGAATCTTCAAAGCTCGTGTATCTAGCGCGTTTTATTGCCGATTTTAATCTGTTCATAGTATTATTCGCAGCGCGTAAACAGTTAATCGAAAATGTTCTTGATAACAAAAAAGACGTCGAATATGAAATTACTAGAAAAATTAAGGAGATTATAGCTCAGATTTTGCGCATTCCAATTGAATCTATAGATGGTTGGCCCGAAATAGCCCTTCAAACAAAGACTGAAAAGCGCTTATCTGTTGCCCGTTCATTCTGGCAGAGCCCTTATTATGATAACTTGGAGGCTTGGCGGGTCAAATTAATGGAGGCGTTAAAAAAAGCCACAATTGAGATGGCTAGGACATGGCGGAATCTTGTTCCTGATAAGTACCTGAAAATTTCGAATCTACTCATGGCTGATATTACTTATCCAACAACTCCAGGAACCATAGTAAATGAAGTAGAGAAATTAAACTCAGTAATTGCAGAAGGAAAATCTGGACATGGTACACCAACTTGTCAAAAATGCGGCGGGGTAGCTTGTTTAGAAGCCCAAGCCAAACTTTTTGGCATGTCTGAAATTTACCATGATCATTTAATAGCAGGGGAGCGAATTGGTGGAGGTAATAAACTCCAAGTTTGTGAACTCTGCGAATTTGAAGAAAAATTGCGGTCAATGTTTCTGGAAGGTGGAAATTCTAACAGTTTCTACGTCTTTCCGCAGCTATCTCTTTCAAGAAGAAGACAGGTAGAATGGCAATCAACAATAAACCATATAGAATATAATGATGGAGAATTCCCTTCCCTTCTAAGAACGTGGCAATGGGCTGAGGCTGTGATCAGTGATGCATCTTTTTCTTTTTCACATAAGTCACCACAAAATTCATATTTCTCAGAGAATGATCGTGCGGGAGCAATTCAATATATAGCTGACACAGACAATTTAGGAAACGATTTGTCACCAATGATAGAGCCGAGACTCGATGCAGAAAATGGCAAAGCTGTAGGCGCTCTCTTAAAACAAGGAAAGTGCAGACTGACAGAAGATTATAAACGCAGGGTCAACAAATTTCTTAATCCGCTAGAATTCGTATACCTATCACCTAACTTCTTGCTAGTTCTAACTAAAGGTACGGTCGCGGAAAAAGAAGAACCAGAGTCTTCATCAGAAATTAAATGGACATTGTTTAGAAGCCTTTTGGCGAGGCTTTTTTACGCAACCGTAGTTCCAGCGAATTTCGAAATCTCGGAGAAGGCAAGTTTGGGGTACACCCCACTCTCCTCCAACTTAAATCTGAGAACAATGGTGGAAAAACTCAACGCGAAAAGAGGTTGGATCGATATACCTGATGTTGAACGGTCGATTAGAAAGCTGTCATCTCTTATTTTGATAGCACGTGAGCTTTCAAATGCAAAAGCTGATTATGGTAGAGCCACGCTTCTACATCTGCTAAAGGAAGAACCTGGCAAGGTATTGCATCGACTTACATCAAAAAGCAAGGAGACTCCTCCTAAAAAGCTTATAAATCTTTTGGATATATGGTATTATGAAAAGTAGTGTATGAAGGTGTTGAAAGTGCGCAAACCAATCATGATGGAAACAAGAGCAACTGATGAAACATGGCCAACCAAAGAAATAGACGAAACGCAGGCTCAACTATATGCTTACTTAGCGGATTTCGTTCCTGAGAAATGGGGATATTCCAAACATGCGATAATGGGACCTGTGGGAAAACTTCTTGGAATAGTGGCAGCGTCAAAATTTGGAGAGAACGTAGATTCATACGTCGGATACATAGCGAACGTCCACGATCAACAAAGTAAGAAACATCTTACTCTATCCGGCATGCAGAGTCTGAAATCCTCTGTTTCAAACCTGATTAGATTCAGGCAGAACAGATCTGAACGCGCTTTTCTAAAAATCTTGAGCAGTGTAGATTATGGGGTTTATTATATGAAAGTTAAAGAAATAAGCGAACGTTCTGAAGCAAAAAAAGCGAGGAATGAGTAACGTGCAAAAATCAGAGCAAATGAAAGTTGACCAAAAGATGAAGGAAATAACTAATGATATTAAAAGTAGAATGTCTCCGACTATTCCAATTTTGCGCACTCCCAAAACTGTCCAAATTTTGTTAATCCGACAGACACACGATTACACAATCCTGAGAACCGAAGAAACCAGAGAACTCAACATTGCTGTAACCCCAACTTCAATATCCAATCCTAAACAGAAAGCCAGAGTAGTGTTTCTCGCGTCAAAACAAAAAGCTCCAGAAACCCGCGAATTCGCTTCTTTAATTAAAGAATACTACCGCAAACATACACTTTCGACAGAGGCACAAGAACCGATACTCAATTGCGAAATGAAAGACAAACTTTGTCGAGCATGTCCTCGTTGCACCCTTTTTGGCGCAGTAGTAACTGACCAAACGAGCACTTTATGGAAAAAAAGATGGAACATAAAACATAGAATCGAATATAGCAGTGCGTTTTCCCTTGAACCATATGACTTGATCAGCGAGAATATAACATTCAATGCTGTTACTGAATCAACTCAGCTAACAGAACAGGCACTCGGGACAACAGAAAACGTTTCGCCATTAACCAATTTCCCCAGTGTAATTTCACTAAACTCCCCCACATGGGAAGAATTAGTCTTGGTAATAAAGAATCTACTTCGCTGCAAGAGCTATGGAGCAGAGGGCAAAACAAAAGGAGACACGTTAAACTATATTACAGGACTAATACTAGCTAATGAGGAAATCCTAACTTCCCTAGAATACATGCTGGAACTGGTGGATCAAGACAAAAGTCAGGACATCCTCAATTCAACCCATAAGATAGCTGAGAAATATGGCAAAATGGCTGCTTCCACAGAAGATCTGAAAATTTTGACTCCTGCCGAATTAGAGCTCTTCGTCGATTATGTTCAAAAAACTCCGCTCACAAAAAAAGACATCGAAAAGCTTTTCAAAGATTCGTTAGATTTTGGAAAAAAAATAGAGGCGATGGCTTAGGATAGCCAAATTGAATGCCGATAACTCGTTCGAAAACTTGCAAAAAATACTTTACAAATGCCAAATAGTAGCCCACGATTACCTTTTCTTTTCTACGATTGGCTTTAGAGATACACGGATGAATAGATATATCGGAAATTATGCCCTGATGTATGCTATTAATCGTAAAACGAGCAATATTCAAAGAAATGCATCAGGTACCGTTCCATTCTATAAAGAGGATATGCCAAAAATGTCGATTTACGCAACTCCAGCCTTCGTTAGATCTGAGCCTGAAGTGTCGATTGCTCAGCATAACATAATTACGTGGGAAAGTCAACCTCAGGTTTATGTTACCTTTAATAGCGTAAATACGATAACTCAGCTAACTGAGACTAATAGAGTTAATCTGCCACAGATAGGGAGAAAAGCTAAGTGCCCGCCACTTAACAGTTTTGAGTTCTTCGCAATAGGGGGAAACCCTTCAGGTATTGTAAGACTGGGAAAAAAGCAGGTTCCTTGTCGGATATTTGCTGTTCCATTAAATGTGAAAGAAGTTTCATCAAGTATGTTTCACCCAAGTCACCCCATTAACTTGGAAGACTTAACAGGATTGATACCAGCAGATATTAAGAGCGCTGAACTAATCAAGCAGACACCACCCCTTGTCGTGAACGCCTATCTAAAAGCTGAACATTACGTTTGCTCCGACGGTCTGAGGACGTATAACGTAATAAAACCAGATGCCAGCAAGTATCGAAGCGTGGCACTTCCAACATGAGCATTCATATTGAACCTTTAAAATTGCCCATTTCTAATGATCCAGAAGATCATATAGGTAAAATCCGTCTAAGGTTTTATCAAGCTCAATTAAGGCGTTGCGATCACTCCAGAATTCTTTTAGAAGCACCTACTTCCAGCGGCAAAACACTAGCCTACTTGATACGAGCCATAGAATCCAGAGGACTAAAGCCACGATTTGGAACAACTCTAATCATCTATCCGACTAACGCACTCATATGGGATCAGGCGCGCTCTTTGAGCGACCTTATTGAAAAGTTAGGAAAAAAAGTCAATGTTACTGTCGAATCAAACACTGATTCAGTATGGCAAAAAGAGAACCAGAATGCTGATATCAGCCTCTACGTGTTAAATGGAGAAACCCTTGCAGCGCTCTCCCAAGAGTCCAAGAGATCTGAAGGGAAATCACTTGTTGAGCAACTTCGCAAGGATCAAGCGGAAACTAGAATTATTCTCTCGAACCCTGAAATATTATATTATATTTTTCTTTACAAGTTTGCACGAAATGAGGAATTGCTAGATTCCGTCTTCGATAGAAACCCGCCTAACCTCTTGATTTTTGACGAGTTCCATCTTTATCACGGCTACGCTCTTGCCACTATTACTTATATGCTCGCGTACATGAAAAACTATTTTGATCAAATAATATTCAGCAGTGCAACTCCAATCGAGGTTGGGTCTATAATTCATGAAAACTATCAAAGAATAGTCGCTGAACCATCAGACGAAGGCGACACCGTTAAACATCAAATGGATCTTAACCTTGAAAGTACAAAAGGGATTCTAAGCTCAGAAGAAATCCCAAAAATTAAGAATCTAGTCCGCCGTTATCTCGAAAAAAATAAAGGCACCCCTCAAACTGTGAAAGTTCTTCTGATAATTAATAGTGTAATCACATGCGCAAAAATTATCGAGACCCTAGAAAAAGAGTATCCTAATCAAGTTACCGCCATTCATGGCCTCATACCACCAAGTTCAAGACCACGCACCATATCCGAGTTCAAGCCCATAGTTGTGGGGACGAGTGCTATTGAAGTGGGAATAGACTTTGACACCTCTTCTTTAGTTTTTGAAGCTCACGATTCATCTTCTTTCCTGCAACGTATTGGGAGAGGAGCACGACACAATAGATGCGAGACATCAGCATTTATTCCAGCCCTTTATTGCTCTGCATTCAGCAAATCTCTGCCCCACGGAATAAACGTTAAACCCTCGGAACTTGGCACTATCGCCCGCCAAGTTCTTCCTGATTTGTCGTCATATTCAGAATTCCCTTCGAGTACACAAGCTGCACCTATAATGTTAGCCATACTTTTGAATTGGACAATGCAACGTCCCGCTGGAGGACGAAGATTAAATGATGGCGAAATAATAACAGAAACGAAGCTCCAACTTGAGAGAGGTGAATTCAATATTCCTAAGGAATTGATCTTCTCAAAGGAAGAACTATCAGAGTTATGTGACAATGCTCCTAAATATGGAATTCTAAAAATGGCCCGAAAGATGTCTTGTCGCAGTTCAATGGACTCAATCCCTGCGATTTTCAAAAACACTGCCCAATTTGACTATTTGTCTTTAAACGACTTACCCAGAGTCCACTTTAATATTATTAAAAGAGATGAATTGAGAAAAGATGGAATCAAAATACCTTGGAAAATGAAACTTGTGGAAGAGTTTATACAAGTAAATGGAATAAAAGAAAGTTATCAAAAAACAAGATTAAATTTTGAACATGGAAGATTTGAAAAAATGCCAGCACCTCTAACTCATTTTAATGTTGTTGCTGATGATCACGATGTTGAAGAAAAACTGTGCGAGATTTTGAAAGGACAACCATCATACGTTTTGTTCAGCAAAGATGATTGGCGTCTTCCTGGTTTCTTCACTACGTATGGAGATTTTCTCGCTGTGGGAGGCGACTCTTATCTAGCATGGTTCTTATCCAATTCAGCTAAAGCATGATACTTTTTGGAAAAAATTCTGACTACAAATCGGATAGCCTAACTTGTCCGTATGCTGCTGTTTTGTTTCCGCCTATGTTGGCGTATTCTGCGTATCGTGCGAGCATGTGTGTGGTTTTGTTCCACTGGTTTTCTTTGTCTTTCAGTTCGTACGTGACCCAGCCTGTGAAGCCTGTGGCTTTCTTGTTCCGCATGACTGCCAGCCGCGTCTGTAGCTTGTATTTGCTTACGCCTGTGTTCTTCGCCAGCCACTCCTTGTAGTCTACGTACTCTTCCTTGCTGAAGCGCCGTTCGTCGCTGAACAGGTTCCAGCACCGCATCAAGCTGGAGAATACTTTCACTGGGTCGGGAAACATGTAGTGAAAGCTGCTGCCTAAGCTAGCCAGGTACGTGGGTGTCTTGAAAGCCAGCGTGAACCCGTCAACCGCCTCCGCCTCCCGCTCTAGGTCCGCGTAGCTCTTGCAGTTCACGCTCATGGATGCGATGGTGAAGGTCGTGTCGAATATCAGTGCGCTGTTCTGTTTCTGGAAGAAACTAAGCAGAAACGTCGAGTACTCGTCTTTCAAGAACCTGAAGCGCACCCGGCAAGGAAACATAGGGTCCAGAACGTAGCCCTTCTCGGCGCGACCCTTGCTCTTGAACCGTAAAGGCGTCACACTGTAAGGCTTAGAAACGTCCAGTTCGTGCAGTATGTTTGACACGTCCGGGTCAACCTGCCTAACGATGTGCAACAACAAGCCACGAGCCACGTGACCCGTAAAATTTGGCAAGACAACCGGCTTCTCAGCGTACATCTCTAAGCCTATCTCAACGGGCAAACAAAGACCCTCATAAGTGAATACGTGTCTGGTTAGATTATATTACTTATGATAAAATATAATTAACAACTAAAAACATATGGTTATAACCAAGATTGAATATGGGGCTTTTTCTCTTTCAGAACGATTCTTTCTCTATGTATGTTTTTCCAATGAAATAGCACATACACGTCATTTAGTTAATTGTTATGTTTATAAATCCAGAATCAACCCATAATTTAAACGCTTACCATCAAGCCTTTCTCGAATCTTTCAAGAATTTTTCTTGATAGTTTGTAATCACGAATCGTATTGCTTATGTGGTAATCAACTTCATTCGATAATGCCTCTATGAATTCCTCGGTTGGATGATACCCTCTAATTTTGCCATCGACCCCTAAATCTCCGAGCTCGATACTCAGCCCCATCTCATCAAGCGCAACAGTCAGAATTATCTCTCTTTTCTGCTTTTTATTCAATTCCATTTTCACCTGATTGTCTACAATGTTAAAAAGGAATATGGTAGTAAGAAAGAAGATAAGAAGAAATTTATATGCAAACTGAACGACCTTACGGTTGCTATTCCGATGCCGATTGATAACGCAATAGAATCGCCTTGCCCATCTTTACTTCTTAAGGAAGAACGATAGGCCTGCTTACCTGATTAATATTTACTTTCTAAATGATGTTGAAGTGAGCGGACCCAGCACTGTCCAAGAGTGGGAAGGCGCAATAAAACTTTTAAAATCGTACCTGAGAATAGGAAAACACAAAATGCAAAAGTATACAAGAGATTTATTCATAGAAATACGCAATCTTTAGAGCAAAGAGAGAAATTTGAGGGTGGATGTGTCGTGAAGACTGTTCAGGTTAGTGAAGTTTCTCATGGTAGGCTTTTGAGGGTTGTGGGTGTGCTGCAGGCTGCTGAGGGCAAGAGGAAGACTGTTGAGGACGCCCTGGTGTTCCTGCTTGACGAGCACGACAGAAACAGGGAACCGAAGGCCAAAGAAAAGAAGAAGCATTAAGGCATGTTTCTCAGGCTGATAGGAAGTGAAAATGATGTATATTGAAATTCCATTAAAGTTGATAGGTCCATTCAAGTG
>Ga0172365_10002573_pt1 | contig 13423 bp, 12 predicted proteins | sample LakKivSesite48cm_FD_114535 | JGI IMG/M metagenome (GOLD analysis project Ga0172365, IMG submission 114535) | Sediment microbial communities from Lake Kivu, Rwanda - Sediment site 48cm | ecosystem: Environmental > Aquatic > Freshwater > Lake > Sediment | place: Rwanda: Western Province, Lake...
AGCAGAGCATTGCAAAAGCGGTCATTTTGACGCCAAACCGTTCGCGGATCAGGTCAGCCAAACCCTTGCCGGTCGTGGCTCCCATGCGCGCCGCCATCTCTTGTACTACCACCTCGCCGACCGTGACCACCAGGATCATCCACAGGAAGGCGTAGCCGTAAGTCGAACCGGCCATCGAGTAAGTGGCAATGCCCGCGGCGTCGTTGTCGGCGCTGGCGGTAATCAATCCTGGCCCAATGATTGCTAAATAAAAAAACAGCCGTCGTGCAATTTGGTTGAGCCTGTGCTTCAACAACATGTTCACCATCCTACGTGATGTTGATCGAATTGACGAATACACAGACATCCGGTCGCAGTCAGCAAGGCCAGCAAACAGGCATGGAAAAGCTTGAACTGCTGCCACATGGTCGTCGTATGATCTCAGCGGTACAGGTGGGGAAGTCGTTTCTTCCAGGCAGTTGGGATAATTTTGTCCAGGGCATCTTCAGCCGTGACAATGCCCTGCAACCGCCCTTGGTCATCCACTACCGGCACAGCCAACAAATCGTACTTGGCGACGATCCGCGCCACTTCATCCTGACTGTCGCGCAGTTTGACGCTGACAACGCGGCGGTGCATGAATTCGGCTACGGGCGTCCTTGGCCGGGCCAGCACCAGGTCTTTCAGTGAGAACACGCCGGTCAGGTGCCCCTCGCTATCGGTCACGTAAACGTAATACATTGTTTCGACCTCGTCGGCAGCTTCCTGCAGGCTAGCGATGGCCTGCTCGACGGTGAAATTAGGACGGACAGCGGCGAACTCGGTGGTCATAATTCCGCCCGCCGTATCCACCGGGTATGCCAACAGCTTGCGGACGTCCTTGGCCTCTTCGTCCCCCATCAACTCAAGGAGTTCCTGGCTGCGGTCTTTCGGCAATTCGGCCAGCAGGTCGGCAGCCTCATCGGGGGCCATCTCTTCCAGGACGTCGGCCACCTTCTCATCGGCCATCCCCTCGATCAGACTGGCCTGGAAGTCCGGTTCAACCTCTTCCAGCGTATCGGCCACCGTTTCCACATCGAGCGATTCCAGGAACCGGCTGCTCTCAACACGGCTGAGGTCGCTGATGATCTCGGCCAGGTCGGCCGGGTGCAATTCGGCGACCTTGTCGCTGAGAACTCTCAACCGCATCGTCTGATCGCCGGGCAACAGCTCCATGTCGTCCCACGAGATGATGCCCGATCGCACTTTATGCCCGAAACGACGGGCGAGCCATTGCGCCATTCTGGCCAATCCCAGTCGCCGCAGCAACCCCAACTGGCCAATGTCTACGTTGGCGACGTAGAAATGGCCGTTGGCTCGCACCAGTTCCAGGTCATTGACGCGTACCACGCGCACCCCGGTTGTATCTATGATCTGCTTGTCGAGCACATCCTGCGCCAGGTACAAATCGTGTTCGTCCGGCTCGTAAGGAACTATTTCCTGAAGACACCGGGTGAGCGGAATTGCCGGGGCAACGAGCACAGCCACATCGGAGAATGGAACCAGTACAGTGCTGCCACCGGATTGCTTGACCAGCAGGGCGACGACCTCGGGATGTGGCATCTTGCCACGGAGAGAGGCAATCAGGTCTTTCAGGTGGCCAATGCGCTCCCCATTTACATCCGCAACAGGCTTTCCTATCAAGGCGCTGATAAAAGGCATAGCTCACCTCCTGGCACATAAACGGCCCGGCGGATAGAGCACGGGCCGTCGGATTAAGAATTCTGTGGCTTTCACGCGGTATATCATAGCATTATAACGTAGATGTGTCAAACCAGTAACTCTGCATTTAATCGTGGTAAATGGAGTCCTGGACTGGTACGTCATTGCGAGGCGTACAATGCCGAAGCAATCTCCCCCTTTTGCAGGCGGGAGATTGCTTCGCTCCACTCGCAATGACAATTTCAGTTTCGTAGCCGCCGCACTGTGGGCAGGTATGGAAACTGACTGCCGGGGCAGATTTTTCACCGTAGCGGCTGGCCGCTGTGCCGGCTGGCGGCCAGGGCCGGCCGCCGCTACGAATGTGGTCGTAGCGGCCGGCCGCTGTGCCGGCTGGCGGCCAGGGCCGGCCGCCGTTACAGGTTTGTAGTAGGGGCAAACGACCGTTCGTCCCTACTCGCTACTTGACAAATTGGGCGAATTGGGTATAATTTAGCGTAGTGATAAGACTAACACCTAAGTTATAGTACTAACGTCTAATGGAGTAAAGAAAAAAATGAACGATGATCCTATTGACAAGCTGGTGAAGATTGGTTTTTCAGAGTATGAGGCCAAAGCCTACGTAGCCTTGCTCAGGAAAAGCCCGGTCACGGGTTATCAACTTTCCAAAAGCTCCGGCGTCCCCCGCTCCATGATTTATGAGGTGCTGGGCAAACTCACCGCTCGTGGCGCGGCGATGACGCTGCAGAAAGGTGGCTCTACCCAGTACGCGCCGGTGCCTGCGGGGGAATTCCTCGATCAACTCCTGAGCGAGCAAAAGGAGCTTATCGTCTCATTAAAGGATGAGCTGGCCCACCTTACCTCGGCCCCCGACCTCGAGTACGTCTGGAATATCGAAGGGCACGAGAATATCCTGGCCAAGGCCGAGGAAATGATTGACCAAGCGAAGACCCGCGTCTATCTGGCCCTCCTGCCGGTTACATTTCCAGATTTGCAGCCCGCTTTGGAAAGAGCTATTCAGCGTGGAGTACGGGTGGTAGTTTATACTCCTGGCCACCTGGACATACCTGGGGGTCAGGTAGTCAGTGCCCCCACGTCCGAAGAAGCTCTCAGCCAGGCGGGCGGATTAGGACTGATTCTGGTCATTGACGGCGAGGAGGTATTGATCGGCGAGTGGCTGACGGCGACTCAGGCGCGGGCTTCCTGGGCCAGCAGCCCCCTGCTCGTCTTCATCGCCGAGCACCACCTGCGGACCGACCCGTATCTTCCGCAGATCCTGGTTCTCCTGGGGGACCGGGCGTTAGACATCATCCGCGAGGAGGACCGGGAACTGTTCGCCCGCGCTCTGGAGAGCAGGGTCAGCGATTAAAAAGTTCGGGGCGGAGAGCTACTGAGTACAGCGCGAGGAGCGCATGATACGGGGGTACCTTGGGGAGGAGTACCGGGCGTACATGAGCCGCACCGGGCGGGTCTTCCCACGTCTTTGGAAGTAAAGCCGTTCGTTAGACGTGCTCACCGCCGTGAGGGAAAAGGCCATGGCTACAAAAGAGACCGCTCAATTGGGCATAAACTATCTCGACTTCCAAGCCTATGTCGGCATTACCAAACACAATGGCGGGTTTGCGGCGACGAATGAGCTCTTATCGCTGTGCCACATTGAAAATGCCAGGGAGGTCTTGAACGTGGGCTGTGGAATCGGCGTCGGCTCTGTTTATATCGCCAAGAAGCATGGTTGCCGCGTCGTGGGCGTGGACATCTCGGAGAAGATGATCGAATGGTCGCGCCTGCGCGCAAGAGAGGCGCGAATCGAGGACAAGGTAGAATTCCAAACGGCTGATGTGCTTGAGCTGCCCTTCGAAGACGACCGCTTTGACATCGTCTTCTGCGAATCCGTGCTCGCCTTCGTGGAAGACAAGCGGCGGGCCATCCAGGAGTGCGTGCGTGTGACCAAGCCCAGGGGATACGTCGGGCTGAATGAGACGTTCTTCATCAAGGAGGCATCTCCCGAACTCGTCGCGCGGGCGCAGGCGTCACTAGGTACGTGTGTTCCGACCGTTGCGACCTGGCAGGCACTCTGGGAGGAATCCGGGTTGCGGGACAGAGTGGTGAAACTCTGCGAGATTGACCCTCGCGCGGAAATCAGGGATCGAATCCAGTGGGTTGGTTGGCGATGGGCTGTGAGGGCCTGGGGGCGGCTGTTTCGCTTGTATCTCACACAACCGGCGGTCAGGCAGTCCATCAGAGAGATGTTCGATGCGCCCGTGGACATGATACAGCAGATGGGATATGGATTGTTCGTCGGTAGAAAGTAATTGCGGCAGTGGACAATGGCAATCAACACGAGTCAAAACCTGAGCGGCGTGTCTGAAACGTTGCTCCTTCCGCTATACAACCGGGCAATGGAGAGCAAGCGGCCGGACGCAATGATCAAGGACGAGAAGGCGGTGGAACTGGTCACGCAGATGCGCCTCGACTTTTCCCCGGTCAGGCAGATCCCGATGCCCAAGTTGCTCAAGGTAATGCGGATCATCTTCACCCGCGAATTCGACCGCTACGCCCGGGATTTCCTGGCGCGCCACCCGCAAGCGGTTGTGGTCCACATCGGATGCGGACTCGATACGCGCTTCGAGCGCGTGGACAACGGCCGGGTGGAGTGGTACGACCTGGATGTTCCGGAGGTCATTGACCTGCGTCGGAAGCTCATTGGTGATGAGGCGGGGCGCTACCATCTGCTGGGCTGTTCGGTGCTCGAGGATACCTGGCTGGAAGCGGTGAAGGTGCATTCTCCGCGCCCCTTCCTATTTTTGGCCGAAACAGTTTTCGTCTACTTCATAGAAGCGCAGGTCAGATCGTTGGTGCTCACGCTGCGCGACCGTTTCCCGGGCGCGGAGCTGGTCTTCGACGGCTGGAAGCCGTTCGAAATCTGGGTGGGCAACCGCTATCTCTCCCCCTCCAGGTTCGCCGGCCTCATGCAGTGGGGTTTCTGGAGCGGCCGGGAGATAGAACGCTGGGGCTCAGGAATCCGCCTGCTCGACGCGTGGGGCTTCTTCGACCAGCCTGAGCCGCGGCTGAAATCCTATCGTTGGATAGCACCCCTCTTCCGCCTGTTCAAGCCGATCCGCGTCTTCCACTTCCAGCTTGGAAAAGCAGGTGGATGAAATGCCCTTTTGTCTACACATGAAAAGGACACTGACAGGTCCGAGACTACTAACCAGGCCCTGAGCGGCGTGGCTAAAGGGTAACAAGGTCTGCACTATTATGAGAGGAGGGCCAAATGCCCACACATACTATCCGCAACCTGAACGCAGTCTCCCGGACGCTCCTGATACCCTTGTATTTTCGGGCGATGGAGAGCCAGCGCCCCGATGCACTGGTGCGAGATCCCAAGGCAGTGGAGCTGGTCGGCCAGCTCGACTGCGACTTCTCCGGCGTCCAGAGGCTGAAGGGCGAACAGGTCAATTACCTGCTGCGCATCAGAGAGTTCGACCGCCTGGCGCGGGCGTTCCTGGCAGAGCACCCCAATGGGGTGATCGTCGACCTGGGCTGCGGGCTCGACACCCGCTTCGAGCGGGTCGATAACGGGCAAGTAGAATGGTACGGCCTCGATCTGCCGGAGGTGATTGAGCTGCGGAAAGAGCTGCTCGAAGAGACACCGCGTAGCCATTTCATTGGGTGTTCGGTGCTCGATTTCTCGTGGATGGATGCCCTGAGCGGCCAGGCGGGCAAGCACATCCTCTTTCTGGCTGAGGCCATGCTGGTCTACCTGGAAGAAGCCGACGTCAAGCGGTTGGTGCAGGCGCTCGCGGAGCACTTCCCCGGCGCGGAGCTGGTGTGCGAGGCGTACTCGCCGGTGGTGCTGCGCTTTCATCCGCGCCCGGCGGCTGTGGCGCAGCCGCACTGGGGACTGAAGGATGATCGGGATGTGGAAGCATGGGCGCCCGGCATTCGCCTGCTCAGCCAGTGGTATTACTTCGACAAGCCAGAGCCGCGCCTGGGCGCCTTCCGGCTCATGCGGCACATCCCATTCATCGCCAGGATGGTGCGTATCGTGCATTATCGGCTTGGAGAGGCAGCAGGGTGAGAAGACTTTCTGTTTGCAAGTAAAAAGGAGCACGCCATGCAAGCGAAACCCAATTTCATTGTTCCTCTCTCCGATGCCTCTGCCGGACTGTCGCAGGTGGGAGGGAAAGGGGCTTCGCTGGCACGCCTGGCGGCGGCTGGCCTGCCCGTGCCTCCCGGTTTTCATGTCACCACCGCAGCCTATCGCCGATTCGTGGCGGAGCACGGGCTGCAAGCGCAGATTCTGGCGGCTGTCTCCGCTGCCGCTCTCGATCAACCTGCAACGCTCGAAGCGGCGTCCAGCCGGATCGGAAAACTTTTCGCGCAGAGCGCGATGCCGGATGATATTGCCGAGGCGATTCGGCGAGCGTACGCCAAGCTTGGCGAGGGTGACGCGCCCGTCGCCGTGCGTTCCTCGGCCACTGCTGAGGACCTGCCGGAGATGTCGTTTGCCGGCCAGCAGGAGACCTACCTCAACATGCGCGGTGAAGTGATGGTGCTCGATGCCGTCAAACGCTGCTGGGCCTCGCTCTGGACGGCGCGGGTGATCGGCTACCGTGCGCGCCACGACATCGCGTCCCAGGATGTGAGCCTGGCGGTAGTCGTACAAGTCCTGGTGCCCGCCGACGCGGCAGGCATCCTCTTCACCGCAAATCCACTGACCGGGGCGCGCGACCAGGTGGTGATCAACGCTGCCTGGGGGCTGGGGGAGGCTATCGTCGGCGGGCACGTCACGCCCGACACGATCGTGGTGGACAAGGCGAGCAGAAGGGTCGTTGAGCGGCACATCAATCGGAAGGATGTGATGACCGTGCAGAGCGCCGATAGCACGTGCGAGGCGCCGGTGCCGGCAGATCGGCGCAGCCAGGCGGTGCTCAGCCCGGCGCAGGCCGCTGGACTGGCCCGCATGGGCGTGCAGATCGAGGCCCTCTACAAACAGCCGATGGATATCGAATGGGCGCTCGCTCACGGCCGGATCTACGTCGTGCAGGCCCGCCCGATCACCACGCTGCGCGGACACAACCCGGCCGAAGGTGAATGGAACGACAGCCTGACTGGCGACTTTTTGTGGACGAGGGGAAACTACGGCGAGGCCATTCCCGACGTGATGACGCCCTGCACCTGGTCGCTCGTCCAGATTCTGCTGGACGATGCGGACCCGTCCGTTGGCCCGACCCGCCAGTACGGCAACATCGGCGGACGGGTGTATGCGAACCTGAGTGCACCCGCTTCGCTCGCGGCGGCCTTCGGCCTCGGTCCGCGGCGCTTCGCCCGCATGGTCGAGGACGGTTTCGGACGTCTCCCGGAAGGCGTGGAAATACCCATCGTCCGCCTGTCCCGGTTGCGCTTGCTGCGCGATGCGCTGCCGCTCATGGTACGCAGGATGTTCCGGATGCGGGACAACCTTCGGCGGCTGCCGGAATTCCTCCAATCGGCGCCGGAGCGCAATGAGGCGCTCCGCGAAAAGATTCAAGCCGCCCCCAGCCTGCGGGAGCTGGCTGGTCTGTGGGACGACGAGGTGGCCCCGTTCATGCATGAGGCCTTTCACATGCTGGAGGCCGCGGCCAACCAGGGCGGAGCCGCCATCCTCTTTACCCGCCGGAATCTGCAGAAGCTGGTTGGCGAGGAGGATGCGGACACGCTCCTCACCGGGCCGACCGGCGATTGGGGACATCTGGCCAGCCTTGGGCCGCTGATCGGCCTGGCGCAGTTGGCCAAAGGCGAGATCAGCCGGGAGACCTATGCCCGGAAGTACGGCCACCGCGGCCCGCACGAGATCGAAGTTTCCACGCCACGCCCGGCCGAGGACCCGGATTGGATCGACAAGCAGCTTGCCGGCATGCGCGAGGCGAATGAAGACGCTGGCGCGCTTCTTGCACGCCGGGAAGACGCCCGCCAGGCTGCGTGGCAGCGATTGCACGAGCGTTTCCCGCGCAAAGAGGCGGCAATACGGCGCCAAATCGACCGCTGGGCGGTCGTGGCCCACGAGCGCGAAGCGGCTCGCTCGGAGGTGATTCGAGCCTTCTGGGTGCTGCGTTCCTTTGTCCTGCGCGCTGGCGCGCTCACCGGGCAGGGCGAGGACATTTTCTTCCTTCCAATTGGCGAGATCCTGGCCCTACTCGGGAGCCACCAGGCATCCCTTTCCAACATTCCGGCCCGGCGCGCTGCCTATGAACGCTATTGCGCCTTGCCATCGTATCCTGCGGTAGTCCGTGGGCGGTTCGACCCTTTTCAGTGGGCCGCGGACCCGCAGCGGCGCAGCGACATGTTCGATGCGAGCAGAGGCACCCGCTCGCCCGCCGATGACGTGATCGCCGGTTTCCCGGGCGCGCACGGCACCGTGGAGGGTTGTGTGCGGGTGATTGCCACGGCCGAGGACGGCAGCCAGTTGCAGGTCGGCGAGGTGCTGGTGACGACTGTGACCAACGTCGGGTGGACGCCGCTGTTCCCGCGTGCGGCCGCCGTGGTGACCGACGTCGGCGCGCCGCTGTCGCACGCCGCCATCGTCGCGCGCGAGCTGGGCATCCCCGCCGTTGTCGGCTGCGGTAACGCCACGATGCGCCTGCATACCGGCGACCGGGTGCATGTGGATGGCGGACGGGGGACGGTGGAGATCGTGGATCGCGCTGGATCGGCAGGCTAACAGTCACTACACGCGACCAGCAGGGCCAGAGAGGGTCGCTTCTTGCGGCCTGAGCCGCGGCGGGCCCACATTCGATGGATGCGCCACATCCCGCTCATGGCCAGGATACTGCGCATCTACCACTTCCGCCTTGGCAAGGCAGCAGAGTGAAAAGGTGACGGCGATGAAGATATACTGCGACTCGCGACTCGTTACCTACACTGGAGGCAACAGTGAATACCGATCTATCTGTTGAGCAAAAGGAAAAATCCAATACAACTCACGGCGTGATCAGATGGCTGATCAGAGAGACGATGGGATTGCTGGGGCAGGCAGCAGTCCTGTTCCTTTCGGCAGGCCGCTGGAATTGGGCGATGGGATGGGCATCCGTCATCCTCGCTGCACTCTGGGTCGGCGCGACTGCGCTGGTGGTGATTCCTCGAAACCCGGAATTGCTTGCAGAACGCCTCGGCTTCAGGAAGGGCGCCAAAACCTGGGACGCCACGATCATGAGTATCGTTGGCCTGGCTCTGATTGCCTGCTATATCGTGGCGGGGCTGGATGTGCGCTATGAATGGACGAGGATTTCGCCGCTGCTCCAGGTCGCCGCGCTGGTCATCGTCGTACTGGGCTATGCGCTGACCGTCTGGGCTACGGCTGCGAATGCATTCTTTTCCTTGATTGTCCGCATCCAGAAAGAGCGGAGCCACACCGTCGCCACTGGCGGGCCATACCGATTTGTACGTCATCCGGCGTATGTCGGCGGGGTCGCCTCGTATCTCGCCGTGCCGGTGATGCTGGGTTCGCTGTGGGCCCTTATCCTCGGCGGACTAGCGGCCGTGCTCATGATTGTGCGGACCGCACTGGAGGACAAGACGCTGCTGAACGAACTCGACGGCTACAAAGAGTATGCGGAGCGAGTGCGCTACCGCTTGATTCCGGGCATTTGGTAGACGGCAGACTAGGAACAATCACTCTGATGGAGGCGCGAAATGAACGACCAAAGACCTATTGAGCAATCACAAAGCGCAAAGCCGACGCCCGGCCAGTGGATCAAGCGATTCATCCAAATCATCCTGGGAATCTTTGTCCTGGATGCGTTTCTGTTTCTCATCGCCGGCCGATGGGATTGGACAGGAGCGTGGATTTTTTCGTTCCTTTACTTGGTCTTTGTGTTAGTTTTCGTCGTGTGGACCATGCGGAATGATCCAGGACTGATGGAAGAACGTAGCAGACGAGCAGAGAATGTCAAGCCTTGGGACAAGGTCATCCTGACCATCTATACCATCATGCTTGTCGGCATGTTAGTCGTCGCCGCGCTGGATGCCGGACGGTTTCGCTGGTCGGAGATGCCGCTAATCTGGCAAGCGTTGGGAGTAATCGCCTTGATACCTCAGGGGCTATTGCTCTTTTGGGTAACCGCTACCAATTCCTATCTTTCGAGGTATGCACGCATCCAAAAAGATCGGAGTCAACAAGTCGTCACGACAGGGCCGTACAAGTACGTGCGCCATCCAATGTACGCTGCGGTAATTCCCTTTATCATTTGCGTCGCGCTCGTCCTCGGCTCGTGGTGGGCGCTCGTTCCTGGCGGCGTGATCGGAGTGCTCTTTATCATCCGGACGACGCTGGAGGACCAGATGCTGCAAGACGAGCTGCCGGGCTATAAAGAGTATGCTCAACGTGTGCGCTACCGCCTGATTCCGGGCATTTGGTAATCACAGGTACGCGAAACAGCATGGCTGCTATTCGGGAGGTGGAACGTGAACGCCGACACATCGGGCTTCCGCGAGAGATGGAAATGGCTGGTCAGAGCTTTCTTCGGCGTCCTGCTTATAGCCGCTCTCCTGTTCATCCCGGCGGGCCGCCTGGACTGGGTGTGGGGCTGGGTCTATATCGGCGTGTATTCGCTGGCGTCTGTAGTCGCCATGTTTGTTGCTGACCCAGAGTTACTGCCGGAACGTGGCAGGCCCAAGAAGGACGCCAAGAGTTGGGACAAGGTTCTCTTTGGTATCTATGGCACATTGACAGGCTTTGTCACGCCAGTGGTGGCTGCCCTGGACGTGCGCCTGGGGTGGTCGCGGCAGATTCCGCTGGCGCTCCAGGTCGGCGCGCTGGTGGTCTGTGGACTGGGATGGGCGGTGCACCTGTGGGCCATGGCCTCTAACAAGTTCTTCTCGAATTACGTCCGCATCCAGAAGGAGCGGGGACACGTCGCCGTCACCGGTGGCCCTTATCGGATCGTGCGCCATCCCGGTTACGTCGGCGGGCTGGCGATCAATCTTGCTACCCCGCTGGTGCTCGGCTCGTTGTGGGCGTTCATCCTGGGCGGGATAGGGGCGCTCCTGCTCATTGTCCGCACAGCGCTGGAGGATAAGACCTTGCAAGCTGAACTCGCGGGATATAAGGAGTACGCGCAGCAGGTGCGTTACCGGCTGCTGCCGGGTATCTGGTGAGGAGGAAAAGATGCCAGGCCCAGAAGTTTCCTACTTTGAATTACAGGCTTACGTGGGCACCACAAAACACATGGGAGGACTCGAGACCACGAAAGAACTCATCGAATTGTGCCACATCGGCGCGGGTACGTATGTTTTGGATGTCGGTTGTGGCGTTGGGGCAACAGCCTGCTACCTGGCCAAAAGGTGTGGATGTCGCGTGGTTGGCGTGGACGTTCGTGAGAGCATGATTTCCAGGTCGAATGAAAGAGCACAAAAAGAGGGCGCCGCAGACCTGGTTGAATTCAAGGTCGCCGATGCGCAAAACCTCCCTTTCGAGGACGCGCTCTTCGACGCGGTCATCTGCGAGTCTGTGGCCACGTTTATCGAGGATAAGCGGCGGGTAGTAAACGAGTGTGCGCGCGTGACCAGGTCAGGCGGATACGTGGGTTTGAACGAGGAACTCTGGCTCGAGACACCACCTACCCAGGTGGTCGAACGGGCAAGACATATTTGGAGCATCAAGCCAGACATTCTAACCCTTGATGGGTGGATGGAGTTGCTGGAAGGTGCCGGGCTGAGCGACATCGTCGCCCGAACCTACAAGTTCGATGCGCGACGGGAGTCCACTCAAGTTCAGCGGTATCGTCTCGCAGATATGTGGAGAATGTTTTACCGAACGCTGTTTCTGTATATCAAGAATCCGGCTTTCAGAAAGTACATGGCAGCAGATCGGTATCTCCCTAAGGATACCTTCAAATACCTGGGATATGCGGTATTAGTTGGAAGGAAACAATAGATTATCGGAAATAAAAAGATGCGCACGCCAAGCCGCCAAGGCTTCGACGTGAGCGCTCAGCCGAACGTTCGCCAAGAAAACGCAGAAAAACCGCGATGGTCACAGCCAACAAGCCATTTTTCCGCTAATACCTTGGCGTTCCTTCGGATGCACTCAGGACAAGCCTTTGCGCCTTTGCGTGAGACGGCTTATTCCCGATAAAGTCCCATGAACACCAATGAATCCGCAAGGAGTACGTGCAGCAGACGCGCCACCATCTGCTGCCGGGTGTATGGTAGCCACATAACTCGTCAGGAGGGGGACGATGGGTGCCAATACGTTTTCTGGGCAATCCAATGGGCAGTCTGGCGTGGTCAAGCGCATATTCCAAAGCTTGTTGCAGGTCATTCTACTTGCCTTGATCTTGGCGGCACTCATATTCATCCCGGCAGGAAGTGACCATCTGGACTGGGGAATGGCATGGATTTTGCTCGGTGTGTATTCGACCGGTTTGTTTGTGACATTTCTCCTGTTGAATGTGTGCGATCCTGACCTGGCCAGGGAGCGGGCGAAAATCCAGGAGGGGACTAAGAGCTGGGATGTAAAGCTCATTAACCTCTTCAATTCGCTGATCTATCTGGTTATGCCGCCTCTGGCAGGTGTGGATAAGCGCCTCGGTTGGTCTCCACCGGTGTCCCTGGCGGTTCAATGGATGGCGCTGATCGTCTTTGTGTTGGGGCTGGGATTATTCGATTGGGCGATGCTTTCAAATCGCTTCTTCTCTGGAACTGTGCGCATCCAGGAGGATCGGGGCCACACGGTTGTCAACGACGGCCCGTATCGGGTTGTGCGCCATCCTGGTTACGTTGGGATGATCCTGATGTTTGTATCGCCGCCGTTGGTGTTGGGTTCTCTGTGGGCGCTTATCCCCGCGGGGCTGGCGGCCCTTGCGACCGTTGTCCGCACGGCGCTGGAAGACAAGACGCTGCAGGTGGAGCTGCCCGGCTACAAGGAGTACGCGCAGCAGACGCGCTACCGGTTGCTGCCGGGCATTTGGTGATCAGGGGGCCGCAATCCCCGGTCACATCACTTTCAGCGGGAAAAACGAGTTAGGCGCGCTCACAGCGTTGAGAGAAAAGGAGAAAAGACTATGACCACAGAAAAGAATGCTTCATCGGGCGTAGACTTTCTCGACATGCAGGCCTATGTCGGCATCACCAAGCACGTTGGTGGGATTGAAGCAACTAACGAGCTTCTATCGCTATGCCATATTGGAGATGCTCAGGAAGTCCTGAATGTGGGCTGTGGGATAGGCGTCGGATCCACCTACATTGCCAGGAAGTACAGTTGTCGCGTGGTGGGCGTGGACATTTCGGAGAAGATGATTGAATGGTCACGCCGACGCGCCAGAGAGGAGCGAGTCGAGGACAAGGTCGAGTTCCGCACCGCCGACGTGTTGGACTTGCCCTTCGAAGCAGACCGCTTCGACGTCGTCTTCGCCGAATCGGTGCTGATATTCGTAGAAGACAAGGCGCAGGCGATTCGGGAATGTGTGCGGGTGACAAAGCCAGGCGGCTACGTTGGGCTGAGCGAGGGCTTGTGGACTGAGCAGCCGTCTCCTGAGTTGGTTGCGCTGGCTAAGGACGCAGTTGGTCCTTGTGTCCCGACCATAGAGACCTGGCAGGCGCTTTGGGAAGCATCCGGGTTGCAGGAGCGGGTGGTAAAAACTCACCAGGTTGACGCCCGCATAGAAGTCCAGAGCCGAATACAGTGGATCGGTTGGCGGTGGCTTTTGAGAGCCTGGGGCCGGGCGTTGCGCTTGTACATCACGAATCCGGCAATCAGGCAGTC
>Ga0172365_10002574_pt1 | contig 13420 bp, 12 predicted proteins | sample LakKivSesite48cm_FD_114535 | JGI IMG/M metagenome (GOLD analysis project Ga0172365, IMG submission 114535) | Sediment microbial communities from Lake Kivu, Rwanda - Sediment site 48cm | ecosystem: Environmental > Aquatic > Freshwater > Lake > Sediment | place: Rwanda: Western Province, Lake...
GAGACTTGACAAAGGGAGGCATTTGTGGTATAGTGTTCCACGATAAGGAACGTTATTCCTGAATGTGGTATGTCGTTCAGCAAAGGCTGCCTGCAGTACATACCGTGAGATGCTACGACAGGCGCTGCCGACGAGCCAATGGATTGTGTCACGGACGTGCCATGTGCTGTGAGCTAACCACACATGACACTGCCAGCCACTCAGACAAAGGGGTTGGGGTATGATCAAAGCCGTAGCCAAAGCCATTGAAATCATGAACACGTTCAGCCCGTCCGAGCCACGCCTCACTTTGGCCGAAATCGCCCGACGCAGAGGCCTCCCCAAGAGCACGGCGCACAATCTGCTCTCCACTCTGATTGCCTATGGCTTGGTGGAGAAGCTAGAGAAGGACTATTATGCCCTGGGTACAAGCATCATCTCACTTACGCAAAGCGTGCGCGCCAACGTTGAACTGCGCGACCGCGCTGCGCCCCTTCTGCGCCAGCTCGCGGATGCATGTCGCGAGTCCGTATACCTGGCCATCCTCGACCAAGATCAGTCCCTGTATATCTATGCCATCGAATCGCCAGGGCGGCTCCTGGCGCGGAGCGTTGTCGGAGACCGTGTGCCGCTGCATTGCACCGCGCTGGGCAAGGCAATGCTGGCCGCGCTGAGCGATAGCGAGATCGAGCAGGTCATCGCCACTGTGGGCCTGCCTCGCTACACGCCTGCCACCATCACCGACCCTGAGGCGCTCTGGGCCGAAGTGCAGAAGACACGCGCGCGGGGCTACTCCACCGATACTGCGGAGCACGAGGAAAACACATACTGCATCGGCGCGCCGATCCTGAATGAGCGGGGCAGGGTCATCGCCGCATGCAGCATATCGGGGCCTGATCCAGAGATCGCTGGCAGTAAGCTGAGCATGTGGTCGCAGTTGGTCAAGAACACGGCCCACGAGATCTCGCGGCGCATGGGCTATGTGCCGATCAGCATATCGGCTCTAGTTGGCATTACTCCCATTTCGAGTACGTAGCGCAGGAACTTGGCTGGTGAAGCCGGGAGTGCCACGCGCCAGACGCGTGATCGCCTCCACGCCAGGCGAACTCAATGTACTGTGCTTCCCTCGGTGTGGAAGGAAGGATGCAATGAGCAGCTATGGCCTGAGACACTACATTCCTGTCGGCGCTCTCGCGCGCCGCGAACCAGTCGTTGGTGACGAGCCGTATCTGAGGCTGTCCCTGGGCTTTGTACCACGCTGGTACCACGACCGCCTGGGCAGCGACTTTTCCGAGAAATGGCACCTGGATCCCGTCTACCGCTACCAGTCCGTGCTCAAGATGCGGCAATACTTGCACCAGCGCTTCCCCATGGTCCCCGAGTTTCAGCCGCGGATGCGCGGTGCAACTGAGGAGCGCTGTGCTACCATCTCCAGTTGCCACGGGGTGATGCTGATGCCCATGCTCTACGGACGCCAGGTCGTCTACACCCCAGACGGGTGGCCGGATTCGGTGCCGAACCAGTACATCCCCAAAGAGGAGTTGAAGAAGCTCAGGCCCTTCGACCTGTCTGTTCATCCAGTCGTAGTGCAGCTCTGGCAGCAGATGGACATCATCGAGGCCAACTGGGGTGCCATTGATGGCTACTTGGTGGAATGGGGCGTGCTCAATATCGCCTTCCGCGTGCGTGGACCGGACATCTTCGCCGACATGGTGGACGACTCCGGATTTGTCGAAGCGTTATTCGAGCACATCACCCAGACCATCCTCGACCTGTTCAGACTCGTACAGGCCCGCCAAAGAGCATCCGGCTTCCCTGTCAACCAACTGTCCGTCAGCAACTGTGTCGCCAACATGATCTCGCCCAACTTTTACCGGCGTTTTGTCCTGCCCTACGACCTGCGCCTGTCGCGCGAGTTCGAGCGTTTTGGCGTGCACACCTGCAACTGGGATGCCACCCCCTACCTCGACGCCATCCGCACCATTGACAAGGTAGGCTACCTGGACATGGGCATCATGTCGGACATGCGCCGGACGCGCGAGATGTTTCCTGATGCCCGGCGGTGCGTGCTCCTGGGCCCGGTAACCCTGCTTCAGAAGAGCATTCCCGAAATCCGCACCATGATCGAGAAGATTGCCGACGAACTGGCGCCGTGCGACATCTGTGTCGGGGACGTGGACACCGCCACCCCCGATGAGACCGTGCTCGCAGTGATCCGCCTCCTCGAAGAAGTGAGCTGGGAGAAAGGCCAGGGATAACTACCATGCGAATCGACCTGCCTCTGGATCAGCTATGGACCTATGTCCCGATGCGCGATGAGCCGGCCGACTTTGACGCCTTCTGGCAGGAGACCCTAGCGGAGGCGCGCCGGTTCCCGTTGAATCCACTCTTTGCGCCCGTGGATTATCGCCTGAAAACGGTCGAAGCTTTCGACGTCACCTTCAATGGCTACGGCGGGCAGCCGATCAAAGGCTGGCTGATGCTGCCAGGCCGCCGTCAGGGCCGGCTGCCGTGCGTGGTCGAGTTCATCGGCTACTCCGGCGGGCGCGGCTTCCCGACCGACTGGCTCTTGTGGAGCAGCGTTGGGTATGCCCATCTGGTCATGGACACGCGCGGGCAGGGTTATGCCTTCCGCATTCCCGTCGGTGAAACCCCCGATTGGCAGCCGGAGGGGCTTGAATCGCAGTACCCCGGCTTTATGACGCGCGGCATCTCCAGCCCCAAGACCTATTTTTACCGGCGTGTCTTTACCGACGGCGTGCGCGCCGTCGAGGCGGCGCGTTCCCATCCGGTGATCGATCCGGACCGCATTGCCCTCACCGGCGGCAGCCAGGGCGGCGGCATCACCCTCGCCGTCGGCGGGCTCGAACCGACGGTAGCAATCGTCATGCCCGATGTGCCCTTCCTGTGCCATTTCCGCCGCGCCGCCGAGATCACCGATGCCATGCCCTACAAGGAAATCGGCGAGTATTGCCGCGGGCACCGCGACAAGGTGGACAGCGTGTTCAAGACCCTGTCCTACTTCGACGGGATGAACTTTGCCACCCGCTGCAAGGCGCAGGCGCTCTTCTCCGTGGCCGTCATGGATCTGGTCTGCCCACCCTCCACAGTCTTTGCTGCGTACAACCACTTTGCCGGTCCCAGGGACATCAAGGTGTACTACTACAACGACCACGAAGGTGGCGGGTCATACCAGGTACTAGAGAAAGTCAGGTTCCTTACGGACCTGTGGGGATAGGGATGAATGATCGTGAGCGCTTCCTGAACTACATGACCTTCCAGCCGGTGGATCGCGCCCCACTGATGGAGATGGGCTTCTGGCCGGAGACCCTGGAGTGTTGGCACCACGAGGGCCTGCCCAAGTGGGTGACGCACGACCGCCACGCCGAGGCCTATCTCGGCCTGGACCTGAGTTTCAACCGCAACTGGCTGCCGATCAATGACGAGATTTACCCTCCGTTCGAGGTTGAGATTCTGGAGGAGACTGAGACAGTTCAGGTCATTCGCGACGAAAACGGCGTCCTCCTCCGCCAGCAGAAGCGCATGAAGACCATCCCGCAGTACATCCGCTTCCCGGTGGAGAACGAGGCGGACTATGAAAGGCTGCGGCCGCGGCTGAACGGCGCGGACCCGGGGCGCTATCCGGCCGATTTTGATGAGGACCTGCACTGGCGCAGGGTGCGCGGCGAAATCGTTGGCGTGCACTTGCGCAGTTTCTTCGGATTCCCACGCAAGCTGATGGGTCTAGAGAAGTGGTGCACCGCCTTTTATGACCAGCCGCAACTGGTGCGCACCATCATTGCCGACCGCTTGCAGTTGGCCAAGGACCTGCTGGCGCGCGTTCTGAAAATCGGGGTGCTGGATTTCGTGCAGGTCTGGGAAGACATGGCCTTCAAGACGGCTCCGCTCATCTCGCCGCGCTTTGTGCGGCAGTACATGTTGCCGGCATACGAGGAGCTGGTCGCATTCCTCCGCCAGGGAGGCGTCAAGCTGATCATGGTCGACTGCGATGGCCGCGTGCAGTCGCTCCTGCCCATCTGGCTGGAGGCAGGCATTGACGGCTGCCACCCCTGCGAGATCGCTGCCGGATCGGACCCCGTCGAGTTGCGGCGTCAGCTCCCGGGCTGCCGGCTGATGGGCGGGCTGGACAAGCGGGCCATCGCCAGCGGGCGCGAAGGCGTGGATGCTGTGTTGCGACACGTACAGCCTCTGCTCCAGGAGGGAGCGTACATCCCGTTTGTAGATCATTTTGTACCGCCGGATATCTCATACGAGACATTCCGGTACTATGTGGACCGACGCCGGGAGCTTGCACACCATCCCGGAGCCCGAATCTGAGGGGCAGGATGCAACACGTAACGGTGTACCGCGACAAGGAACGCTTTGCTGGTTGGCCAGCCAACTATGGCATCTGGTCGTGGGGCGACGAGATCGTGGTCGGCTTTACCGCTGGCTTTCATAGACTGGGGACCGGCTTTCACACCCAGGACCGCGACCGTCCATTTGAGCCGATGCAAGCGCGCAGCCTGGATGGTGGCCTCACCTGGGAGGTGCAGCCCACCCCCTGCCGCATGCCAGGCAACCGCGGCTTTTCCGCCGATGAGCACGTGAACGCCGAATGGAAGGTGGCACCGGTGTTGAACGCGGTCAACGCACCTATACCTTGCCCCGGCGGCATTGACTTTACCCATCCGGATTTCGCCCTGATGATCGCCCGCACCGGGCTGGGCGGCGGCGCAGTATCCTGGTTCTACATCTCGTACGACCGCTGCCACGCCTGGGAAGGCCCCTACAGGCTACCGACGTTTGGCGAGGCCGGGGTAGACGGGCGCACCGACTATCAGGTGCTGGGACGCAACGATTGCCTGTTGTTCCTGTCCGCCGGGCAGGTTAGCGGCCACGAGGGGGGCACCTTCTGCGCCCGCACGAGGGACGGGGGCCGCACTTTCGAGTGGGTCTCCTGGGTCGTAGCCTCTCCGCTTGAAGGCTTTGCCATCATGCCGGCCAGTGTGCGCCTGCCGTCCTTGCCCGACGCCGGTACTCGGTCCCGCTTCGGCGGGAGCGGGCGAGACTCCGCTTCGCGGTTGTTGGTCGCTATCCGCTGCGCGGAACGGGTGCCGCACTTTTACCCAGGAGTGCAGAACTGGATTGACCTGTACGCATCCAAAAACGACGGCGCCACCTGGCAGTTCGTGGGCCGCCCGGTGGCCGACACCGGCTGCGGCGGCAATCCCGCCACCCTGACCCGTCTACACGACGGACGGCTGTGCCTGATCTATGGCTACCGCAATCCGCCATACGGCATGCGCGCCAGGCTGAGCAACGACCGTGGCGAGAGTTGGAGCGACGAAATCGTCCTGCGCGCAGATGCTGGCGATTTTGACATTGGCTATCCGCGCACGGTCCTGCGTCCGGATGCGACGGTGGTCATGGTCTACTACTACAACGACCACCCGCAGACCGCGCGCTATATCGCCGCCACGCTGTGGAAACCGTGAGAAGGAGTGGGGAAAACTGCCGCCGGTGCTGACCCAGAGTCCGGTTTTCGAGCAACTGGATGACCGCCCCATGGCGCACTGTTCCACGCTGACCGTGCTGCCCGACGGATCGCTGCTGACGGCGTGGTTTGCTGGCGCGTACGAGACAGCGCCGGACGTGGCCATCCTCGCGGCACGGCGCCGGCCCGGCGACGAACGATGGTCAGAGCCGTGGATAATCGCCGCGGTGCCGGGCCATTCTCTCGGCCAGCCGCTCTTCCTGGTCCGTCTCAGTGGGGAGCTGTGGCTCTTTTTCGACGTGATCATGGGTCGGGACTGGACCAGCGCTCAACCGTTCCTGCAGCGCTCATCCGACGAGGGCCAGACGTGGGACAAGCCGGTGCAACTGCGAGACGATCCCGGCTTCATGTTCCGCAGCCGACCCATCCTCCTGCCGGGCCGGATTATCGTGCCAGTGTACAGCGAAAAGAACTGGCAGTCCCGGATGATGATCTCGGATGACGAAGGCAAGTCCTGGCGGCTGACGGCACTGATGGAGACCCCGCAGGGTAACATCCATCCGACGGCCGTGCTCCGCGCCGATGGCAGCCTGCTAGCGTACCTGCGCACGGGGTGCCGCGGCAGTGGCGCACAGGGGTACTTGAAGACTGACCACAAGGCGGGCGTCATCTGGCGCTCGGAGTCTTTCGACGGCGGTGACACGTGGACCGACCCGACGCCAACCACAATCCCCAACCCCAACGCGGGCATTGATCTGCTGAAACTACATAGTGGCGCGCTTCTGCTGGCTTTCAACAACAGCGACTCCAAGCGCACGCCGCTGTGCGTTGCCCTGGCCGGGGAGGACGAGCGCTGGCGCTGGCTGCGTACCTTGGAAGACGGGCCATTCGAGTTCTCGTACCCGACCGTGGCGCAGACGGCCGATAGCGTCATCCACATGGTCTATACCTACCGTCGCGAGCACATTCACTACGCCAGCTTCACCGAGGGTTGGCTGCGTGAGACGGAGGTGCCCATGCTATGAATAACCGCGAATGGGTGCTTGCTGCGCTCCAGCATGGGCAGCCAGACAGGGTGCCATATCACATTCGCTTCACCCAGGCGGCGCAGGCCAAGATGGCCACCTTCTACGGCGACCCCGGCTTCTTGCCCAGACTGGGCAACTGCCTGACCATCCTAGACGTGGAGTCTCCTCAGAGCTGGCGCGAGGTCGCACCGGACATCTGGGAGGACCCCTATGGTGTTCGCTGGGACCGCAGGGTGGACAAGGGCATCGGCGTCGTCTGCAACCAGATGGTCACACCACAGACGCTCGCTGAATACCGGTTTCCTGACCCGGACGATCCATTGCGCTATGGGGGCTACAGCGAAGTGCTGAAGGACAAAGGGGACCGTTTCGTCGTGGCCTATCTCAAGTTCAGCCTGTATGAGCGGGCCTGGACGCTGGTCGGCATGGAGAACCTGCTGACGGCGATGGTGACGGACGAAATCTTTGTGCACAAGCTGCTGGATCGCATCCTGGCCTACAACCTGCGCATCATCGAGAACGCCTGCTCGTACGACATTGACGCGATGATGTTCGGCGACGATTGGGGCATGCAAACAGGGTTGCAGGTGGGGCCACGGTTGTGGCGCGAGTTCATCAAGCCGCGCATCGAGGCGATGTACGGCCTGGCCAAGGCCAAGGGCAAGTTCGTGTTCATCCATTCCTGCGGCAAGGTGGACGAGTTGTTCCCGGAGCTGATCGAATGCGGACTCGACTGCTTCAATCCATTCCAGCCAGAAGTAATGGACGTCATCGTAGTCAAGAAGCAGCACGGAGGCCGCTTGAGCTTCTATGGCGGCATCAGCACGCAGAGAACGCTCCCCTACGGCACGGTGCAAGATGTCCGCAATGAGGTGCGTCGGCTGCTGGACATCGTCGGCTGCGACGGCGGCTACATCGCCTCACCGGCGCATGCCATACCAGCCGATGCCAAGCCGGAGAACGTTGCCGCGATGATCGAGGTGCTGCAAGAGCAGTAGGAACAAGAAGACAGAAGGAAAGGGGCTGCGTATGACAAGCGCGGCAAAGACCAAGCCAATCTGGCGAGGTGGTTTCAGCGTTAACTGGCGCCGTCTCGGGCGAGTACTGTGGAGGGACAGGTGGCTCTTCTTTATGATGCTCCTGCCCCTGGCGTACTTTGTCCTGTTCCACTACATGCCTATGTATGGCGTGGTGCTAGCTTTTAAGAACTTTGATCCCAGCAAAGGCGTCATGGGCAGCCCCTGGGCTGGCCTGAAGTACTTCAAGGAGTTCTTCTCCAACCGCTACTCCTACCAGCTCCTGCGCAACACGATCACCTTCCGTGTTTGGCACCTGACGCTGGGCTTCCCTGCTCCGATCATCCTGGCGCTTCTGCTTAACGAACTGACCAGCGAGAGGTTCAAGCGCCTTGTGCAGACGACGAGCTATCTCCCGCGCTTCATCTCGCTGGTGGTCGTGGCCGGCATGGTGTCCACCTTCCTGGCCTCGGACGGCTTGGTCAACCAGATTATCGTGAGATTGGGGGGCATGGCGCGCCCCTGGCTGATGGACCCCAAGTGGTTCCGGCCCATCTGGCTGGTCCAAGGCATGTGGCAGTGGGCGGGGTGGACTGCCGTGATCTACCTGGCCTCGCTGACCAACATCAACCCCGAGCTCTACGAAGCTGCAGCGATTGACGGGGCCAACCGGACGCAGCGACTGCGCTACATCACCGTCCCAGGCATCATGCCCACTATTGTCATCATGTTCTTGCTGCGCGTCGGCCAGTTCCTGAATGTGGACTACCAGATGATTCTACTGCTGTATACCGGTGCCACGTACGAAGTGGCAGACATCCTGGGGACATACATCTATCGGCGCGGGATTGTCAATGCGGAGTTCAGCTTTGCCACCGCTGTGGGCGTTTTCCAGTCGTTTGTCGGCCTAGTGTTCATCATCGGCGCAAACTGGCTGGCCAGACGCCTCGGCGAAACGAGTCTATGGTAGGAGGCGGAGATGCACATTCGTGAGACAGGTTGGGCATCCCGGCTGTTCGATGTCTTTAACATCCTGCTGATGCTGGGGGTCATCTTTGTCACCGTGTTCCCCTTCTACTGGATGACCATCGTTTCCTTCAGCGACGGGAACGCGGTTATACGCGGCGACGTCGGGCTGTGGCCAGTCAAACCGACGCTCGAGTCCTACCGGCTCATCTTCACTGATCCGGCCATACCGCGTTCGCTGATGAATTCGGTCCTCTATACGACTCTCGGCACCTTCATCAGCCTCAGCATGACCGCGCTGTGCGCCTACCCCTTGTCGAGAACCAGGTTCTGCGGCAAGGGCGTCTTTACCGCGATCATCGCTTTCACCATGTTCTTCTCGGGAGGCCTGATCCCGCTCTACCTGCAGGTCGTGCGCCTGGGCATCCGCGATACCATGTGGGCGCTGATCCTGCCCTTTGCCATCAACGTGTGGTACATGTTCATCATGCGCACCGCGTTCAAGGACATCCATGAGGAAATCTATGACGCTGCTATCGTGGACGGCGCGAACGAGCTGCAGATTTTCCTGCGCATCGCGCTGCCGCTGGCCAAGCCCATCCTGGCCACGATGCTGCTCTTCTATGCCGTAGAGTACTGGAACGACTATTTCAACGCCCTCATCTTCCTGGACGACCGCGCCAAATGGCCCATCCAGATTATCCTACGCAACATCGTACTGCTGGGCCGGTTCGAGATGCAAGGTGAACTGGCCGGCACCTCGGCATTCCTGGCCGTCGAACAAACCCTGCGCTATGCAACGATCATGGTCTCCACGCTGCCGATTCTGGTCGTGTATCCGTTCGTCCAGCGCTACTTTGTCAAGGGAGCAATGATCGGCGCGATCAAGGAGTAAGAGAGCAGGGGCCACTGCAGGAAGGAGGTGGTGAAGAGGAATTGACCCTTTTGTGATGCGGAAAGAGGATGTAGTTCACTTGTGACCCAAAATCATGCCATACCAAAGGAGGAAAACCATGGCAAAGAGAGTTACACGCCGGGAGTTCATCCAGGGAGCGGCGCTGACCGCTGCTGGGGTGGCGCTGGGTGCCTGCAAGCCTGCAGCCACGCCGACCCCGCCCCCGGCCCCAACCAAGGCACCACCGGCGGCCGTGCCGACAAAGGCGCCGCCAACTGCGGTTCCACCACCGACCAAGCCGCCGATTGTCGAAATCACACTGTCGCGCTACGAGCACCCGGCGCAGCCGATCCGCGAAAACGCGCCCGGCCATCTGGCCATCACCGAGCACACTGGCGTCAAGGTCAAGTTCTCGGTCGTGCCGCAGGCCGACTATGCCCAGAAGCAGCAGCTATGGCTGTCCACCAAGCAGGTGCCCGACCTGCTGCACGTCAACAGCCCCGACCAGTTGCGGGATTTTGCCAAGCCGGACATCATCTTGCCCATCATGCCGCTGGTGGACAAGTACGCCCCTCATCTCAAGCAGTACATCGAGCAGAACAAAGAGATGAAGAAGTACACCAACGGCGGTGTCCTGTACTACATCCCGGCGGTGCTGTTCAACTGGAAGAAGCTGGCCCCCATGCCATTGATCCGCAAGGACTTGCTGGACAAGGCCGGCCTTCCAGAGCCGAAGAGCATGGAAGAGCTCTTCGAGACGCTCAAGGAGCTCAAGAAGGCCAACCCGGGCACGCTGGGCATTACCTGCCGCAACGGCACCAAGTGGCTGCTGGTCACCATCGGCTATCCGATGGGCACCGGGCTGGGCGCGCAGCAATGGTACTACGGCCCCTACTACGACCACGACCTGAAGCGGTGGCAGTACGGTCCGATCCACCCCGAGTTCGCCGACATGCTGGATTACTTCGCCAAGGCCTACAAAGAGGGGATCCTCGACCCGGACTTTGCCGCCACCACTACCGATCAGTGGCACCAGAAAAACAGCGCCGGAAAGGGCCTCTTCAGTTGGGACAACATGAGCTTCCTCGTCCGCTGGAACCTGGCCATCCGCCAACAGGATCCGAGCGCGACCTGGGGAGCGATGCCAACACTCAGCTTCAAAAAGTTCCACCGCGGGTACGACTACTCCGGTCTGTATGACGGATGGGCCATCGGCGCCAACACCAAGTATCCGGACCGCGTCATCCAGCTGCTCGACTGGATGGTGACGCCCTTTGGCATCGACCTGACCAACTGGGGCATTGAAGGCAAGCACTTCACGCGCAAGAAGCCACTCCCTGAGAAGATCGATGACTACACCGAGGCTGGCCTGGTGAAGGCGCTGCCCAAGGACCGCAACGAGCTGCTGCCCGAGGTCTGGAAGGAGTATTCGACCAAGTCCGACCCGTTCCGCACCTACCAGTCAGATGTCGGCGTCGGACAGCTCGACTTTAACCAGATCTACGACCACTCGGTGATCTACCTGTGGGATCCGCCAGGGGAAATGGATGCCGCATACGCAATGCTGGCCGCCGACACGGTGCTGAAGCCCCGTGGCCGCCAGCCGTCTCTGGAACCCGCAGAGTCGGAGCGAGTGAAGAAGATCCAGGCCGACTGCGAAGCGATCATGTACCCGGCTTTTGACAAGGTCATTCTGGGCCAGTGGACGCTGAGCGACTATGACAAAGCGGTGCAGGAGGCCAAGAAGGCCGGTGCTGAGGACTGGGAGAAAATCCTCAACGAGGCAGAGGCGAGGCTGGCTTAGTCCTTTCCTCTCCTCTGGCGTGGGATAGGCTCTAACGAGTCTACCCCACGCCACCCGCGGGGAGGAGGTGGCGCCGCGGATGGCAGCCTCCTCCCCGAGGCAGGTATTATACGGATATCGTGTCGCCTGGGCAAAGTCGGCCTTATCTGGCGTTGCGCAGGTGCGGTTTCGCACGGCTGGATGGCGTCGACATGATCCATCACTGGCGACGATGAAACGAGGTGCAGTGTGATCAAGAAGATCCGGGGCGTGATCGTCCCGCTTGTCACTCCCTTCGACGAAAAGGGCGCGATTGACAACACAGCTACACAGAACCTGGTGGATTTCTTGATCGAGCGGGGCGTGCATGGCCTGTTTCCTGGTGGAACCACCGGTGAAGGGCCTCTGCTGACCACGCAGGAGCGCCGGGCGCTGGCCGAGGCCGTGGTGCAGGCTGCTGCGGGGCGCGTTCCTGTCATCATCCACACCGGTGCCCCGAGCACTGCGCAGGCGGTAGAACTCACCTGCCATGCGCAAGCCATCGGTGCCTTCGGGGCGGCGCTCGTTCCGCCCTATTACTATCAGCACAGCGACGAGGCCCTGTTTCGCCATTTCGCAGAAGTGGCGTCACAGGCTTCTGGCTTTCCGATCTATCTCTATGATAACCCCTCTGTGACGGGAAATCACCTGCGTGTTGAGTTGATCGCCCGGCTCGTCGAGCATTGTCCCAATATCGCGGGCATGAAGGACAGCAGCGGCGCTCTGGACACCCTGTTTGCATGTGCGACCCTCCGCAACGGGCAGTTCAACACGGCCACGGGACCGGACCAACTGATCCTGGCCGGTCTGGCCATGGGCTTTGACGCCTGCGTTTCGGGTGATGCCAATGTGGTGCCAGAACTAGTAGTGAGCCTGTTCAGGGCAGTGCAAAGTGACGACATGGGGACAGCGAGGCAACTGCACAGGAAGCTGGAGCAAGCGCGTCTACTTCTTGGGGACAGCAATCTGGCGCTGTTCAAGGCCATGCTGGCGCGACGCGGCATCCCGGTGGGCACGGTACGACCACCACTGCTGCCGGCATCAGAGGAAAAGATCGCCGAGTGCTGGCAGCTACTGTGTCAGATGGACCTGCCACTCGTACCCGTAGAACTGACTGCTCGCCACAGCGCGTGACGGGAGGGCGATACTCATGGTTACGGAACGCGAGCGAGTTTTTGCCACCATCCGCAGGAAGGGATTGGACGCCATTCCCTGGCAGTTCGACCTGACCGACGCGGTGATCGCGCGGTTGCAGGCCTATGCCGGCACGGAGGACTGGATCCGCTGGCTGGGCGACCACATGGTCCGGCTCAAGCCCAAGCCCCGCGAGGAGAAGCTGCCTGACGGCTCGGTGCGCGACGAATTCGGGGTCGTGTGGCGCCGCACCCCCAGCATTGGCAACTGGGGCAAGATCGAGCACTACCCCCTGCCCGGCCCTGCGCTGCATGAATACCAGTTCCCCCAGCCGCTGCACGACTGCTGGGCGCACTTTCCGGCGGTCAGAGAGAAATACCCGGATCATTTCCTGGTGGCCGAAGGGGGTGGCATCTTTGAGCGCGCCTGGGCCCTGTGTGGCTTCGAGAACTACTTGGCCTACACGGCTGCCGAGCCCCGCTTTGTCGAAGAACTGAGCGCCGGGCTGACAGACTATGCCTGCGCTGTGACTGAACTGGCAGCCACCGCAGGATTCGACGGCATACGCTTCGGCGACGACTGGGGTTTTCAGGATCGCCTGATGGTGCGCCCCACTACCTGGCGCAGCATTCATAAGAAGTACTATCGCCGCATGTATGACACGGCCCGTCACCTGGGTCTGGTGGTCATGATCCACTCCTGCGGGAATATCACGGAGCTGCTGCCCGACCTCGTAGACCTCGGCGTTGAAGTCGTGCATCCCCTGCAACCCGAAGCCATGGACGTAGAGTTCTGCAAGCGCGAATATGGCGCGCACCTGACTTTCTGGGGCGGCCTGGGCAGCCAGAGCACCATCCCGAAGGGAACGCCGGAAGATGTTCGACGTGAGGCACGCCACCGCCTGCAGCTCTTCGCCGCTGGCGGCTACATCCTGGCTCCGGCCGGTGCGGTACCCACCGAGACACCCATCGAGAACCTGGTGGCCATCGCGGCTGCTGGCAGGGAGCAGTTGAGGCGGGCGTGAGGGATCGGGAGCAACGGGTGAATACGCCCGGACGAGACAAACCGAACATCATCCTGATC
>Ga0172365_10002576_pt1 | contig 13418 bp, 17 predicted proteins | sample LakKivSesite48cm_FD_114535 | JGI IMG/M metagenome (GOLD analysis project Ga0172365, IMG submission 114535) | Sediment microbial communities from Lake Kivu, Rwanda - Sediment site 48cm | ecosystem: Environmental > Aquatic > Freshwater > Lake > Sediment | place: Rwanda: Western Province, Lake...
CACTATCACCTTTTACTGCTTCCTCAACAAGAACTGCTTCTACAGGATAGCCTCTGATTTTTGTTTTAAGTATTTTTTTTATTTCTGTTTTTGCTTCTTTCATATCAGTGACTTTTTTGATGCCGCCTGCTTTTCCTCTTCCGCCAACAAGAACCATTGACTTGAGCATGACCGGAAATTTTATTTCCATTTTCTCAATTTCCGACACTGAGTTGATAATGCCATACTGTTTTGGGACAGGTATTCCAACGCTATTAAAGACCTTCTTTGCTTCATACTCATACAATCTCATCTTTATTCCTCCCTTTAAAGTGGTTTTAGGGAGGGAATTACATTCAAGACATATAAGTCTTAGTATAAATCTTATTATGCAAAAAATTGGATGGATTTTTATACAAATTTATATAAAATTTTTATCCCGGCCCATGCTGTTTGGTTAACTTCTTTTTCAGTTTGCATGTGTTGCAAATTATTTGTGATGTTGGTTCATTACAGATTTTGCATTTTTTCAGTTTGGCAGGCGGAAACTTTTTTCTAAGCAAATCAGCAATGGAGTCGTAACTTTTCAGTACAGCATGCCTTGTACCAGGTGCAGCATTCTCAAGTTTGTACAAAATATCCCTGTACATGTTTCTTTGAGCATTTGCAGCATATGGGCATTCACCAGAATAAAACCCAATATTGTTCAAGAGGGCGTAAAGATAGTTTTCCTTCTCAGGTATAGTCCTCAGAGGCTCAATCCTTGGAATAAGGCCTTTCTGAATTTTAACATGGGGTCCTAGACGTGCAAGTTTTTCAACATCACCCTTTGCAATGTTCATGAGAATTGACTGAGCAGTATCATCTATGTTGTGTCCTGTTGCAATCCTGTCTGCTTTTATCTCCTTTGCTTTCAGGTTCAGAAGGTATCTTCTGAAAACACCGCAGTATGAGCACATAAATTTTTGGGATAACTCATCCAAGGAAAAACCAATGTGATCCTTGAAACTAATAATATGATAAGGAATCCCCCACGCCTTACAGTTTTTTTCAACAGCAGCAATACTGTTATCCCTGTATCCTTTTATGCCTTCATCAACGGTTACTGCTTCTATTGTTATGTCTTTTCTATTCTGAAAAATTTTTTTCAGAATGTAAAGCGCAACAGTAGAATCCTTTCCACCTGATACTCCAACAACGATTTTTCCTTTAACATCCTGCTGCCTTAAACTTTTTTTTACCCTTTTTTCAAAAAACTCGTTGAAATGGGACTTGCATAAATGCATGCCTGAATAGCGTATAAATGTTACAGCATTCCTGTTGCATTTTGAGCAGAGCATAAACCATGATTGCCAAGAAACTACATTATACTTACTGCTGGGACAAACACAGATAATCCTGCTAAAACTACCGTCAGACAAATGGTGGCATAATGTTCTAATGGTTTTATTGTTATGTCTATTTTTGGTACCCCGTATTTATGTATATACACTGCAGGTATTGAAACAAGCGGAACAATAACAGATGTTGAAATCAGATGACCTACTGTGAATGGTAATGCCATCGTGTAACACAACGCTAAACCGTTAAGTGTATGAGGATAAAACAAATACCACCATCCAAGGTTTGTCCAGAAATCATATACAAGAACAGAACCAATTCCCATACCTGTCAATGCACCAATGAATCTTGCAGAATAATTCACTCTGTTTTTTAATGTGTAGCCCATGAGTCCAACAAACGCGAAACCAGACCATGTGAAAAGAAGGATTGAGTTGTTTCCAAGGTAAATGTCAGAGAAAAGCATTATAAAAAATGGCACTACTAATGAATAAACACCACCTATTAAACAGCCTGCAAGAAGCGCTGTCACTGCAACAACTGCGAACATGTCGAACATGCAGAAACTATTACCCGGGGGCAGTATTTTTCTCAGCCCTACTCTTCCAATAACCCCTATGCATATTAGTATTAAAGCCAAAACTGTTCTTTGCAAACCAAATATTTTTTTCATTTTACTCACCCAAAAAAGGTATATGTCCATGAAATAACATCATCATTAGTCAATGTTTTTTTATCTGCACTAGGGTTTTCCCATGGTGAGTTATTGTTTACAGAATACATCCAATATCTGCTTTCCTCCCCATTTTCTGCTCCTGCGATACTGTCAACAAACATACCAGCACTAGAATCATAATGCGATTTTACTGTAAAATTATGGGCATGCGATGCATCCATCAATAAACCATACACCGTAGCATTCTTTGTTGTAACACTATAATTCCACACTGTTCCATTCCCGAAATCTATAATTAATGTTGCAGTAACAGGATTTTTTTCAACATACACTATTCTCTCATTTCTGGTAGTGCTTACACCTGCAAGAATCCCCACTATCACAACAATAGCAACTATCGCAACTATCGCTACCATTTGTCCCTTATCTATTTTCATTTCAATCACCTATAGTTGGATTATTCATCCAACTCGAATCTGTTTATGGGTATATAAATTTTTTTAAAACTTTGCCTGGATTAAATCAAGCGCGGCTGCGAGTGCTCCTTCTTCTGCACTTTTCAGGGTACTGCCAAAGCCTATAATAACAACATCGTTGTTTTCTAATTTGAATTTAGAAATAATTAGCTCGCTAATTTTAGGATGGGTGTGTTTAAGAGATTGAGCTTCTCCAGGGAATGATAGAAGATTGTTTTTATAGATCAATGTGGTCGCGCCGGATGCACCTGCTTTAATTGCTTCATCGCGCTGCTCGATTCCTAGCCTTATTTTATGCGCAGCGTTTCTCACCCTGAGCGCACAGTTATATTTCCCAGCAGTAATTTCAGGCGCTTGCAAGGGCACAATTTGCAGTCCGCATTTATCAAGAAACGAAACAGCCTTTTCAGTTAGGCTTATACCCGTCTGCTTGATTATAATAAAATTTTGTGCTTTTAAAAAAGCAAGAATTGTTCTTAGTGTGCCTTCCCCAACACCCACCCTTTTAGATAGTTTCTGTCTGCCTATCCTGCCAGTATTGAAAATTTCGTAAATTGTTTTCCATACATGCCATTTTGTAAATTTTGGCGCAGGTCCTTTCATTTAAAACACACTGATTTTTCCATTCACAATGTCTTTTGTAACATCTGTGATATTTTCAAGTTTTTCATCAACAATAGAGCAAACATCATTTTTCACATTGTTTATGTTTCCATTCATAATCAGCTGCACGGATGCAAGGGCTGGGTCGTCTATGGGTTTACCTATCTGTGAAAGCAATCTTACGTGTGCTTCCTCTATTTCATTGCTGAGTTTCACAATTTCGTTTGCGATTCTGAATGCAAGAATGTTGTATATTTTTCCAACATGGGTTACAGGGTTTTTCCCAGCAGAAGCCTCCATGCTCATTGGTCTATTTGGCGTTATTAACCCATTCGCCCTGTTTCCCCTACCGACAGAGCCGTCATCACCATTCTCCATTGAAAGACCTGTAACTGTGAGATAACAAATATTCTTTTTTATATCATCGCCTGTGTTCACATAAACATTAACTTCCCTGTCAGTGTATTTCAACGCATTGTCATGCACAATGTTTTTTAATTCCTCCTTCACAGAAATATAATGGTCAACATCGGGTATCTCTGAGCCTACCATGGCAGTAGCAATCGTCAGATTTATTTTATTCTTTTCCCTGCCAGCCATCACCTTTATGTCCTCACCAATCCCCTTAATTTTCTTTTTCAGTTTGCCATTAATCATTTTTGCTGTTTCTAAAACTGTGTTTTCTGTTTCTGAAAATGGGGCATATCCTATGCCAAAAGAGGTGTCGTTTGCAAGCAGTTTTTTTGATTCATATAATCCCCTAAGGTCCACTGAGCCTTTACCGATTTTACACTCAAATGTTACATCCGTGTCAACATTCAAATACATGAAATTTTTTTTCATATAGTCTTTCGCAGCCTTTATCGCAGTAGACCTTACAGGCAGTCTTTCATCATTTACATCTGTTACCGCTCTTCCTACAAGTATTATCTCAGCGGGTGCAAGAACAATGCCACCACCAAATTTTGGGGCAGATTGCCCGCCAACTATCTGGCACTCGTCTGTATTGTGATGGAGTATCCTGCCATAATGCTCAATGTAGTATTTTGACAACGCCCTGCTCACAGTTTCAGCAAGCCCATCAGCTATGGAGTCAGGATGCCCAATCCCCTTTCTCTCCACAAGTTCAGTGTTTTGTTTTTCTATATGCGTGTAATTTATTTTTTCTATCTCTATATTTCTTGCCATTTCATTTCCTCCGGTTGAATTACAGAAAAGTTATTTTAAATGTTAAACCTTTCTATCCTCCAATTTTAAATATTATTCTTCCATCTTTGAATATCCTGATAATTCTGGATGCTGAAACAACAACAGCAACAGCCTTTGTACCCTTTGTTATTGACGCTGCTGCAAGATGTCTGCCTCCGAGACCACCCTGCAAAGTTATGTCCCAGTTTATGTTTATATATCTGCCAGCAGAGACTACTACACCATCCCTTCTGAGAATGAATGCCCCGTCCAGCATGGCAAACTCTTTAAGTGTTTCCCAACTGCTCGTGTTCAAGATGTTTCTGCTTTCCTCATCATGTCCTTTGAAAGGATTAATAATAACCTGACGTGAGTTTTCTATCACCTTTTCGGTATCACCAATAATGAAAAGTGTTCCAACGCTTTTCCCTTCCCTTCCTTCTTTCATTATCTCAAACGCAAGCCCTAACACTGCCTCTGCCACTGATATGTTTATTCTTCCATTCATCTCCTTTTTCAGCTGGGCAATACCAACATCTTTAGGGTTAAACATTATTAATGCATCCATTTTGTTTGCTATGACGCAGAGTACAGTATCAGCTGAGCTTATCAGCCCCTCAGCATAAGCCTCTAAAAGCTGATTTTTTGTCTCAGTCAGGATGTCTATGGACCTCATAGGGTAAACTAATTTTCTTGTTTTGATGCCGCTTCTTCGCATTTTGTCGTATAATTTTTTGTTTGCTGTGGCAACAATGAGTGGCGTGTTTCCTTTCCTTAGCTTTTCTACAATTCTGCTGGTGTCAGTAATCACATAGATAATTGATGCCTTCTCCATCGGTACCAAACACAGGTCTGTAAACTCCTTCACAGTACTGTAATGGTTTTGAATGGTTTTAATGTTTTTTATGTTTCGGTTTTTGAACCACAAAATATATATCTTGTGCAAAGAATGCAATTTTGAGGTGATATAAGTGGAAAAAATAAAAGCAGGAGCTATTGCAGTTTTTGTGATAGGTCTGCTTGGGATAATACTGTCCGCATCGTGGGACTGGATAGTAGGCAATGAGTGCTGCATGGGAAACTATCAGATTGCAGGGATAGTTGGCGGTGTAATCATTGCAGTAGTTGGCGCAGTCTTATGGGCATACAAGCCAAAACCTAAGGAAGAAAAAAAGGAAGAGAAGCCGGAGGAAAAGGAGGAGAAGAAAGAATAAAAAGAATTGATTTGAAGTGGCAGGGCGACTTTAAGCATCAATGTTTCGAGTTCTAAAAGAGAATACAGTAATAGGAGTACTAGTGTTGATAGGATAATACTATCTTTTCTTTTCCTTACCATGTTCTTTTATCTGCTCCCTGATTGAGTCCTTAATAAAATCAGTTATGCTCCCATAACCAAGCTCTGGATGCTCATTTATGAACTCTTCTATAGATTTCAGCATGGGCTCTGGAAGAGTTACACTTTTGTATTTGTATCTTTTAGAGTTCATTGGCATGGTTTAATACCTGTATTATTTGCTATATAAGTGTGATGTAAAATACTTTTTATCATACGCATACCTTTGAGATACCGTTTCAATACTGTTAAATACCATGAAGTATATTTGTGTTTCTGCTTTGTTTCGGAAAATGAAACTTTGCAAGGTGTGCATATGTATGCGGAGGATAGCTATGGGGAGGAATTATGGAGAAGAAACACGCCCCCTCCAATCTCGGGGGGGGGGGCGAAATGCTGTTGTGTCTACCCTGCTTAGCGGCAGGGTAACGTTGCTTAACGGTTTTCAAGATGACATCGCACTTTTCGTTTATTCCCAGAATACTAAAAGAAAATATTTATTCAAAGGATATATAGAAAACGGTTTGAAAAACTGGGAATTCTGCTTATATGCGTCAAACGAGGAGGAAAAAAGGATTGAGAAAAACTTTTTCTTCTTCTCATTAAAAAAAGCAGAATATGACCCAGAAGCCATAGCCAGATTAGATGATGATATTAAAAAAATGAAAGAAATGGTTGAAAAAGGAAAGGAATACGTTGGCTTAAGAATATTGTTGGACTTGGATAAAACGCCAAACAAGGACAACAAAGACAAAATAATTCAGCTCATGAAAAATATTTCCAAACTGCAGAGAAAAAAATTTCCTGTTACTGCTTTAGCAGCAGTTGATGTTAGCTGTATGGATCAAAAATTTTTTGAAGCTCTTGTGAGCATTGTTCCAAAGGTTGTATTTTCAACAGATGATGAAACAACAATATCTTTCATAAATACCTACCCGAACCAGCCTGTAGCAGTTGATTTTCTTGACCATGAAATAGCAGTTGATTTCGTTAAAAAATTTTTAGAGCCAATAATATTTTCCATGCTGCTTAGAAAATCCATGTGTGGATACGATATCATAAAAGAGATTTCAAATGATTATCATGTGCTGCTGTCTCAGGGAACTGTTTATCCTCTGCTTTACTCATTAAATAAAATGAATATTTTAGAGGTAAAAAATGATGCGAAAGCAAAAAAATACATACCAACAAAAGACGGGAGGTTTTTCATGGAAAAAAGATTAAACGACTTTAGAAAAGGATATGCCTACTTCTTCTCATTGTTAAAAACCCCTCAGACAATGCTACCAATTTAAGCATGTTCCTTCTCCTCCATTTTTTCTGTGTGTCTTTTGAATTCCCTTACTATATCCTCATATCTTTTCATCGCTTCTTTTGTCATTGTCGGCTCAACCCTCTTTATAGCCTTTTCAAAATGCCTTTTCTCAATCTTTTTGCCTTTCAGCGCCTTTTTTAGCTCATTCTTTTCCATTCCTTTTTTAATTATCTCCCTTATGGAAAGCATAACCGCCTCTTTGCATATTGCCTCTATGTCAGCGCCAACGTAGTTCTCGGTTTTTTCAGAAAGCAGAGCCAGATCAACATCCTCTGCAACCGGTTTGTTTTTAAGATGGAGCTCAAAAATCTTTTTCCTTGTTTTTTTATCAGGTGGGGCGATGTATATTAGTCTATCCATCCTTCCAGGTCTAAGCAGTGCTCTGTCAACAATATCTGGTCTGTTTGTTGCTGCGATGACAACTACTCCTTTGAGTTCTTCTATCCCGTCAAACTCTGTGAGCAGTTGGGAAACAACCCGCTCAGAAACCCTGCTGTCAACAGTGCCTCCTGTTCTGCTCGGTGCAATAGAGTCTATTTCATCAAAAAATATCACACATGGTGATGCTTGCTTTGCCTTCCTGAACATCTCCCTAACCGCCCTTTCAGACTCACCAACATACTTGCTGAAAATCTCAGGTCCTTTAACAGAAATAAAGTTTGCCTCTGATTCGTTTGCAACAGCTTTGGCAAGCATGGTTTTACCTGTGCCAGGAGGACCGAAAAGAAGAATGCCCTTAGGCGGCTTGGAATGAAATGCCTCAAAAGCCTCAGGATACTTAATAGGCCATTCAACCGATTCTATCAGCTCCTGTTTTGGCTCGTCCAATCCGCCGATATCGTCCCATCTTACATCCGGGACTTCAATGAAAACCTCCCTCATAGCGGATGGGGAAACTGTTTTCAATGCCTCATAAAAATCCTCATTTTTCACATTCAGGGAATCAAGGAGCTCCACGGGTATTTCCTCATCCATGCTTATATTTGGTAGAATATTTCGCAGTGCATGCATCGCGGCTTCTTTGCAAAGTCCTGCTAAATCAGCCCCAACGAAACCATGGGTAATATTGGCAATATTCTCCATCTTTACATCGTCACCAATCGGCATGCCCCTTGTATGAATCTGTAAAATCTCAAGTCTTCCATCCCTGTCAGGCACACCAATCTCTATCTCCCTGTCAAACCTTCCTCCTCTCCTGAGTGCTTCATCCAGCAAATTCGGTTGATTTGTTGCACCTATAATGATAACACTTCCTCTTGATTTCAAACCATCCATCAAGGCTAAAAGCTGGGCAACAAGCCTTCGCTCAACCATTCTTTCACCTGTCATCTCAGCCCTCTTGGGTGCTATGGAATCTATTTCATCTATGAGTATTATTGCTGGCGCGTTTTGCTCTGCCTGGTTGAAAATCTCCCTGAGTCTTGCCTCAGGCTCACCATAAAACTTTGACATTATCTCAGGACCTGATATTGTAACAAAACTTGCATCTGTTTCATTTGCGACAGCCTTTGCAATCAATGTCTTTCCTGTTCCAGGAGGGCCGTGCAATAATACACCTTTTGGCGGCTCTATACCGAGCTTCTGGAACAGCTCAGGATGCTTCATTGGCAGTTCTATCATCTCCCTGACAAATCCTATCTGTTTTCCCAGCCCACCTATGTCCTCGTATGTGACATAAGCCCTCATTCCTTCAACAGCCTTCTCCTTCAAAACAAAGCCTGTTTCATTTGTCACAAGAACAGGCCCTGAAGGGGAGGTTTCTGTGACTATGAAGGTGAAAGGGGTTCCAAGAACATCAACCCTTATCTTTTGACCTTTTATAACAGGCTGACCTTCAAGGGTTTTACGCAAATACTCACTCCCTCCTGCGAGCCTCACAGACTGGGTTGGTGTGACATTTATACTTTTAGCGTTTTTTACCTCAACCTTTTTTATCTCTATTTTCTCATCAATACCTATGCCTGCGTTGCTTCTTATGTTCCCATCAACCCTTATAATATTTTTCCCTGCATCCTCAGGGTAACCTGGCCATGCAAGGGCATAAGCAGGATTTTTTCCCATTATTTCTATGATGTCACCAGAAACCATCCTGTTTGATTTCATAGCATCATTATCTATTCGTGCAATGCCCCTTCCAGCATCCCTGTGTTTTGCCTCAGCAACCTTTAACACGATTTTTGGCATATCGCAGTAATACTCTTCTGGATATTTAAAATAATCTTCCTACAGCCTAAATTTTTAGATGTTTTTCAATTTTTTTTAATTTTCAAGGCCAAAGTCATTAAGGTAAGAGAAATTACAGATACCATCAGGGATACTGAACATGCCTAAATCCTTAAATATCCTTATTCCCATCTTTCCTTTAATGATCAGGGCAAAGATAATTGTCAAAGGAAAAGTACAAAGAGTACGGTACAGAAGCAAGGTAAAAGAAATCGCAGATAATATAGGGATCGTTGGCGAGACAGAAAACCTTGAAGACGGTTCTGTACTGATAATTGCTGAAGGAGAAAAAAAGGTTTTAAATAATTTCATAAACCAAATCAAAATAAAAAATCGTCTGATAGATGTCAGGGATGTATCTGTAGATTTTGAGGATGCTACAGGAGAATTTACAAAGTTTAAGAAGGTAATCTCTGGAACCATGCTTGAAGTAGCAGAAAGAATGGATGATGCAGCAGATCATTTGGAAAAACTCATCAGGGTTGTTGAAAACGGAAACAAGAAAACAGAAGGTGTGGGTGAAAAAGTAGACAATCTCATAACTCAAACAAATCAGCATTTTACAGACCTGAAAGGCAGTTATCATATGTTCTCTGAAAGGATGCTTTCAATGGAGGAGAAACTCGCCAAACTTGTAGAATATATCGGCATGCTCGTAAAGAATCATATTGAAAAAGAGGAAAGAGAAAGATAAAAAGTAACTAAACAATGTCGCATGTTTCATTTTTCGAAACAGACTCTGAAAAATAACGTATATAACTAAGTAAGGTATACTATATTGTTGCGCAGAAAAGATTTCTCCTGGGGAGGAGAAAAAATTAAAAATATATTTGATATGTGTCAGAGGAAGTTCTTTGACATTTCTTCCCCCTACCTCTTTTTTCCTTCCCGGGGGAACATAGTATGTGCAGGGGGTGAAAAGTAAGATGGTAGAGAAAGCAATAGCATCATCAAGCCTTGTCGAGGTGATTGACAGAATTCTTGACAAAGGTGTTGTCGTAGATGCATGGGTAAGAGTATCTCTTGTTGGAATAGAGCTTCTGGCAATTGAAGCAAGGGTTGTCGTAGCATCTGTCGAGACATGGCTGAAGTATGCTGAAGCAGTTGGTCTAACAGCAACGGCAACAGCATAAAAACAAAACATAAAATGGGGGCTTTTAGCCCCTTATCTCCTTTATTTTTGATGCTTTCGCATCAGGAGAGTGGTTGAACGCCCGGCATGGGCATTGGTTGAATAAGAGGTGAAAAATATGAGTATGGCTGATGACATGAGGGATATTTGTCAGGGCATAGTAAATTCGAGGGCTGAAAGGGCTGAAAGGCTGAATGAAATAAGAACAGATACAAATAAGATGTTAAATGATTTCAGCAATGAAAGAAGAAAGATGAGCACGGAGCTCAAGGCTGATCTGAAAAAATACGAGAGCAGCAGGAAAGCGGCTGCTGCTGAGTTAAGGGATGAACTAGAAAAAGAAACAAAAAAGAAGCTCGAAGGGTTTGCATCTGATAGGAAAAAAATGGGAAAAGAATTAAAAAGCGAGTTAAAAGCATATCCAAACTACATCGGAACAGAGGTTGGCAATTTGAGAAAAGGCTATCTTAAAGAGTTAAAGGATCTGCATGATGCATGGGCTGGTCTGTCAAAGGTAAAACCTGCTGAAAGAGTATTTGTTGCAGGAAAAAGGATGGATATCGACACGCAAATCACTGATGCCCTTACGAGTGCTCCGAGTGGCTTATCACTGCCTGAACTTGGAAAAAAAATAGGTGTTAACTGGAGAACGTTGATACGCCCTGTAAAAACACTTGTGAAAGACAAAAAAGTCGGAAAGAAGGGAGCAAAGTATCTGCTGAAATAAATTTGTTTCGGGTGTTTCAAAACCCGAAACATTGTCTTTTTATATTAGGAACACATTTATTAGTTTTGTAAACCAATAGGATACGAAAACTACGTTGGTTCGAGAAAATTTGCGAAGCAAATTTTCTAGAGAAGAGGAACGGTGTTCCTCTGAATTAAGGAAATTAAGGAAAGGTGAAAAAATATGCCTGAAGAACTGGTAACAATCATAACTCCGAGACCGGAAAAAGGTTTTGTTGAAACAGAGCATGTGAAAAAGCTCACTGAAAGGGCTTTGACTTATATAAAAGCAGGCTATCCTATACATCTTTCAGGTCCTACAGGATGCGGAAAAACAACAATAGCAATGCACATGGCAAACAAACTTGGCAGACCTGTTGTTTTGATAAATGGTGATGAAGAATTTGGGACAGCCTCATTAGTGGGAGGAGAATCAGGCTACAGGAAAAAAAGGATTGTTGACAGATTTGTCTCAAGGGTTTTGAAAGAAGAGGAAAGCATGTCAAAGCAATGGTCAGATGAAAGACTGACAACTGCATGCAGATACGGATTTACACTTGTTTATAATGAGTTCACAAGATCAAGACCTGAGGCAAACAACGCCCTCTTACCTGTTCTTGAAGAAAGAATACTTGATCTGCCGTCAGGCGCAAGCGGCGAAAGCTTCATAAAGGTTCATCCTGATTTCTCAGCAATATTCACATCAAACCCTGAAGAATACGCAGGCGTTTACAGAAGCCAGGACGCACTGATAGATAGGATGATAACAATAGATATCGGGTACTATGATGAGGAAACAGAAATAAGGATAATAAAGGCGAAATCAGGGATAGATGAGGAAAAGGCAAAAAGAATTGCTAAAATGGTCCGTCGGCTCCGTGAATCTGGGAACTATGAGTACACGCCGACTGTCAGGTCAGGGATAATGATTGCAAAAGCCATGGCAAAATCAAAAGCAGAGATTGGTGATAATTTCTTCAAACAGGTGTGTTATGATGTTTTATCACCTAGGATTGGTAAAGGAAAAAATGGTGAGCTGGATACAAAGATTGTAGTAGATGATTTACTAAAATCTGAGGGTTTGGATAAACCCGTAATTAAGATAGTTAAGAAAAAGGGTAAAGAGATGAAAGGAAGAAGGAAGGTGAGAAAATGGTAAAATGTGCATTCTGCAATGGTAAAGGCAAAGACCCTTTTGAGCTGCTTTCATACCTCGCTACCTGTCAGGTATGCTCTGGAAAAGGGGTAGTTAATGTTAGTGAGCCAGCAATAAAATGTGTTTACTGCAATGGCTCTGGAAGGAATCCGAGTGACGGAAGGATAACTTGCAATGTGTGCTTTGGTAAAGGCGCTGTGTCTATTGGTAAAAATAATGTAGAATGCCCTGAGTGCAATGGCACAGGGAAAAACAGAGAAAGTAAACTACCATGTCTGAGATGCAGGGGTAAAGGCGTGGTGAAAAAATGAAGAAATCAAAGGACATAAAAAGTGTATGGAATCTTAAAGGAATGCGAGACATTGGAACACTTAAAGGCAGGAGATGTCCTGCATGCCATGGTACCAGGGCAAATCCAAAAACAAGGATCAAATGTATGGTATGCAATGGTAAAGGGACGATATAAATGATAAAAACAAACAGGGATATAAAGAGCAGTCTTGATGCTGCAAGAAAGAGCAGGGCTGTATCGTTTACTCAAATGCTCGAAGACAAAATGAAGGCTGAACTGGAAAAGGAGTTTGGTCCTGCAATGTCTGAGGGAGAAAGGTCCCAGATCGCTGAGAAAGGAAAGGTGATAAAGGCAAGACAGAGTTTAGCATTGAATAAATCCAGAATGAAGATGTTGAAAGCGAAGGAAAAAGCAAAAACCATGCAGGAAGCCAGATGTGGACCTGCACAGATAAGACCTGAATCGCTCTTAAAAAAGAAAATAAAAAGCCCGGAAAGCAGACCTAACTTTACTAACTTCAAAAAAATAGACATTGAATATTAGGGGGCAGGATGAAAAAAACAGAAGCTCAGAGGGGAAAATACCTATACTGCATAATAGAGTCAAGAAAGCCTGAGAATTTTGGCAGCATAGGCATTGACGGAAATGAGGTTTATACGCTCCATTACAAGGATCTGGCTGCTGTCGTATCAGATGCATCAAACAGCTCGTATGAAATTCTGCGTCAGGGCTTGAGCCATCAAAAAGTTGTAGAAACTGTAATGAAAAGATACACGCTTATTCCTATGAGTTTTGGTCAGGTCCCTAAAAGCAATGATGATGTTAAAGGATTTCTGTCCGAGCATTATCTTGAAATGAAAAAAATGCTTGAAAAACTTGATGGGAAAATAGAGCTCGGTGTTAAGGTTTCATGGAAAATGGATAAAATAATGGCTGACATAGCCGAATCCAGCGACAGGATAAGAATATTGAACAAGC
>Ga0172365_10002581_pt1 | contig 13409 bp, 13 predicted proteins | sample LakKivSesite48cm_FD_114535 | JGI IMG/M metagenome (GOLD analysis project Ga0172365, IMG submission 114535) | Sediment microbial communities from Lake Kivu, Rwanda - Sediment site 48cm | ecosystem: Environmental > Aquatic > Freshwater > Lake > Sediment | place: Rwanda: Western Province, Lake...
CGCGGGTCGATTCTCGCCCGCCACAGGGCCTCTGCGGCGTAGATGTTCCCGATCCCCCCGATCTTGCGCTGATCGAGCAGAAGCGACTTGATCGGCGCTCGCGATCGACTGGCGAGCTCGCCCAGGGCCTCCTTCGTGAACTGCGAGCCGAGCGGCTCCACGCCGACTGGCGAGTCGCCGCTGTCTTCGCACACGTCGGCCGTTCCCAGCCGCCGCGGGTCAATGAAGTACACCTTCTCTCCGTTGTCGAGGTGGAGAATGATCCGGACGTACTGGCACTCGCTCCCTTCGCAGTCGAGGCGCAGCCGTCCCGACATTCGCAGGTGGATCACGAGCTTGCGACCGTCGGCGAACTCGATCCGGATGTACTTCCCGCGCCTCTCGATCGCGGCGATCCGTGCGCCGGCGAGGTCCTCGGGGACTACCGCAAGGCGCGTGTCGAACACCTCGGCCGAGGCGATCGTCCGCCCCACCGCGGAAGCAAGGCCCCGCACGAAGGTCTCAACTTCGGGCAGCTCAGGGGGCATTGCGCACCCCCTTTCCCTTGGGCGGCCGGGCCGCGTCAGAGGAGGCCTTCGGCTTCTTCCCTCGTGAGTCCCTCTCGCTCGCCGTCACTTCAGACTCCCTCTCGCCTCGACACGACGCGCAGACCCCGAACGCGTACGTGCGCACCGACTCGATCTGGTGGCCGTCCACCTCGTGGCCGAGGCATCGCTGCTGCCGCGTGTCGATGTCGTACACCCTCTCGCAAACGCGACAGCGGAAGTGCACGTGCAGACCTATGTCCGCGTCATAGCGCGCCGCACCGGGGTCCATGGTCAGTTGCAGAATCGTCCCCGCCTTTGTCAACGCCTCGAGTGTGTTGTAGACGGTTGCCCGCGCGATCGTCGGACAGCTCTTGTGCACCGCCGTGTAGACCTCGTCCGCCGTCGGATGGGACTTCGTGCTCTCCAGAAACTCCAGGATGGCCAGACGCTGCATCGTCGGCGTCACACCTGAATTGCGCAGCCTCGCCATCCGCTTCTCGGGAGCCATGGTGACGAAGTATAGTATTGGACGAAGTCTAAATCAAGAGCAAGGCTTTGAGCTTCAGAGGCTGCCCCGAGTCTTTCTGGCTATCCCGGCCCAGGCTGCTTCTCCCCTCCTTTTGCCGCGAACTGGTGGAGTCGCTATGATCGCATGAAGGGAACCCATGCCTGAACTCACTTTGAACGCACTTGAGAACTGGTTGTGGGAGGCGGCGTCCGCGGTCCGCTACCTGGAAGAGGAACACGTAGGGCAAGTCTCGACTTTCTACGCCAACTGGAAGGCCGCTCTGGGGCTCTCCGCGATCATCCTGCGAGAGCAAGCCGTAGAGAGCGACTACAACCTCTCCCCGAGCCGCTACGTCGTCGTGGACAGCGGGGAGGAGGTTCTTCCGCTGGAAGAGGCCGTTGTTCTGCTTCGCGAGGCCGAAGAGGAACGTGCCGTGGCCGACCGGAAGCTGAACGGAGTGCTGAAGGAGCTAGGATTGGGGCAGATCCATGGAGACGCCGAGTGAGCCGTATGAACGCAGAGTTGAATACGGGGCAGCGCTATTAAAGGACTGGGCCGTTTCCTTTAACAACGACCATGAATGCGATCCGGGAGCTCATCCAGATTGGCGAGAGCGAGACAGCCGAGTTCAAACAGACGTGGACCCACGACTGCCTCAAGACTCTAGCGGCATTCGCCAACACACGGGGCTGCGCTCTTCTGATCGGCGTCAATGACGCCGGCCAGGTGCTCGGGTGGAACGGCACCGATGCCGACCAGCAGGCAATCGCCACGCGAATTGGGAACAAGCTCCCCATACAACCCTCGCTTGAGGCCACAGAGGAGGGAGGACGGCGGATCCTCGTCCTTCGCGCGGACGTAGCGCAGGGGATCGCGGTTCCTTGCGAGAGCTGCTACTACCGGCGCGTCGGATGCACGACCCAAGAGGTGCCTGCGGCGCAGCTGGGGCAATTCCTTCTCGAGCGCACGGGGCAAAGCTGGGACAGCCTACCGAGCGGCGCCTCGTTGGATGAGATCGGAGAAGAAGCTGTGCGTAGCTTCTGTCGGCGAGCGAAGGCGCGTCTGCCGAATCTACGCGACGAGGAGCCGGTGGCAGCCGTCCTCCAGAAGCTCGGCCTCTTGAATGAGGACAAGCCGACGAATGCGGCGGTCCTCCTCTTCGGGACCGACCCACAGCGCCGATTTATTCCGGCAAACGTGCACATGGGGCGGTTCAAAGACGGGACGACGATTCTCGACGACAAGATGTTTGGCGGCACGCTGTTGGAACAGCTCGACGCCGTGATGCGGCAGTTTCGCCAGTACCTTCAGGTCCGCTATGACATCGACGCTGGTGTCGACGTGGTCCCCGGACAGGCCATCGTGCACCGCCGTGAGGTCTGGGACTACCCGCTGAACGCGCTCCTTGAGGCCGTCGTCAACGCGCTCGTGCATCGAACCTACCTCGGAACAACGGAATCGGTCACGATTCGCGTCTACGACGACCGCGTCGTGATCCGAAACCCCGGCGGGTTGCCTGGAGGAATCACCGTCGAGCAGCTGAAGGAAGACCCGCACCCGACCATCCCGAGGAATCCGCTCTTGGCGAACGTCTTCTACTACGCGGAACTGGTCGAGAAGTGGGGCACCGGCACGACGCGGATCGTTGGGCTTTGCCAAGAGCAAGGAGTTCCGGTACCGGTGTACGAGGCAGACGAGCACTCCTTCCAGATTACGTTCTCACGGCGAGTGTTCGACGAGGCGGAGCTACGGGCGCTCGGCTTGAACGAACGACAGATTGGGGCGCTCCTTGCCATGAGGAGCGATCCGATGGTGACGAACCGCAGCTACCGCGAGAGGCACAACGTCTCGAACAAGACGGCCTACGCCGACTTGTCGGACTTGGTCGAGCGAGGTTTTCTCAAGCGAGTGGGCGAGGGAAGCGCGGCGAAGTACATGCTCCAGGTAATGATCAGGTAATGGTCGGGAGGTGGTCTTGGAGGCCTGTCGGCGCGAGACCGTTACCAGAAGGAAGTGGCGTAGAGAAGGGAGGTCCTGGCGCTCGCAGCTGCCGGAGGTAACGATCGGGTAACGATCGGGACGAGGGGAAGGGGCGACAAACGTGCGCCGAAGGGGCACTGCAGGTTTGGGTTGCTGCGAGGCAAGGGAGCCGGAGTCACGATCAGGTAACGATTACACGCCGAGACGAAAGGGGCACCAAAGGGGCAGTAATGACGCACTGCGACAGATCGACCGCGCGAGACGGGAGACGGAAAGTAACGGTCAGGTAATGATTCGGTAACGATTGCGGCTCGTCGGGAACCGGCATCGAACGCGCCAGAAAGGGACCAAACAGGGCAGGAACAGGACAGGCGGAGCAAAGACGAAGCTGTCGGATGGTTCGGACAGAGCATCGGACATATCGGACAGGAAGAGCGGGAGAGAGCCCACAGATGCACTCTCCATCCGACGATCACTCCAGAGAGCAACTAGCTTCGTCAACGACGATGCAAGGTACGAGATCTTCACATGACGAGTGTGATTTGGAGGGTTCACCCTGCCGGGAGCTCGCTCGAGTCTCGTCGCTCTTCTCTCCGAGGTGCGAGATAGGAGAGCGCGGGATGGGAAGACCAGAGCGTGTCGCTGGGGACAGAAGAAGCCAAGAGTGAAGATCTGACCCCGCCGCCCCGAAAGCTCGTCGGCACGGCGGCGTGGGTCGACTCTCGCCCGCCACAGGGCCTCCGCGGCGTAGATGTTCCCGAGCCCCCCGATCTTGCGTTGATCGAGCAGAAGGGACTTGATCGGCGCTCGCGATCGACCCGCGAGCTCGCCCAAGGCCTCCTTCGTGAACTGCGAGCCGAGCGGCTCTACGCCGACTGGAGAGTCACCGCTGTCTTCGCACACGTCGGCCGTTCCCAGCCGCCGCGGGTCAATGAAGTACACCTTCTCTCCGTTGTCGAGGTGGAGAACGATCCGAACGTACTGGCACTCGTTCCCTTCACAGTCGAGGCGCAGCCGTCCCGACATTCGCAGGTGGATCACGAGCTTGCGTCCGTCCGCGAACTCGATCCGGATGTACTTCCCGCGCCTCTCGATCGCGGCGATCCGTGCGCCGGCAAGTTCCTCGGGGACTACCGCAAGGCGCGTGTCCAACACCTCGGCCGAGGCGATCGTCCGCCCCACAGCGGAAGCAAGACCGCGCACGAAGGTCTCCACTTCGGGCAGCTCAGGGGGCATGGCGCACCCCCTTTCCCTTGGGCGGCCGGGCCCCGTCAGAGGAGGCCTTCGGCTTCTTCCCTCGTGAGTCCCTCTCACTCGCCGTCACTTCAGACTTCCTCTTTCCTCGGCACGACGCGCAAACCCCGAACGCGTAGGTGCGGACGGCCTCGATCTCGTGACCATCCACCTCGCTACTCAGGCAGTGATGCTTCTTTGTGCTGACGTCGTAGACCGTGCCGCAGAGGCGGCAGCGGAAATGCAAGTGGGGAGCGATGTCCGCGTCATACCGCGCTGCGCCGGGGTCCATGGTCAATTGCAGAATCGTCGCCGCCTTCGTCAACGCCTCGAGCGTATTGTAGATCGTCGCCCGTGCGATCGTTGGGCAGCTCTTGTGCACCGCCATGTACACCTCGTCCGCTGTCGGGTGGGACGTCGTGCTCTCCAGAAACTCCAGGATGGCTAGACGCTGCATCGTCGGCGTCACACCTGAATTGCGCAGCCTCGCCATCCGCTTCTCCGGCATGATTGGGGAAGTATAGTCTTAGAGAAAGTCTAAATCAAGAGCAATGAGAAATCGCTCGGGCGGCGAAGAGATGTGCGCTCTCTGTCTCCTCTTGCTGGTACACCCTAGTAGACCACTTTCGAACCGCGTTCGGAGATTCGTCCACCCGAGTGACCCAATGGAACTACTCTCGAACGAGCTTCACCGTCGAGCGCCGGGCGACGTCACGATTGTGACTCATATGGACACCGGGGGTGCCGTGAGGCTCGGCGCCGAGCGGTCGCCTCTGGACTCGGTCTCGATGCGGGCCCGGGGCCAGAGGGTGCATGGGTGTAGGGCCTTGGCACCGGGATCTGCCGGAAGACCTGGCATACGGACTCCGCAGTGGTCTTGCACCTGCATCTCTCTGGTCCGTTGCTCCGCTTTGGTGGCGCTCCGATGGTGGTGCTCCCACCGCTGCCCTGGATTGCTGGCCGCCACGGTCTTGTACGCCGAGAGAATCGACGCACTAGCCACGCAAGACTGACCAAGCACGCTGTCACGAGAGCAGCTGCAACCACCCACCTCAGTTGCGTATCCATCCACCTCCAACCCGTGCCGGACAGGCCACAGCATACTCAATCATCGGATTCACGCGATCGTCCCTTCTTCGTGCCCGGGGCCTTCCGAGTCCTTGTGCAGGTAGCCAGACCGGCTTCCGAGGGGGCTCGAAGTGGAGCGCTCCTTGAGCCGCGCAGCCGCACAGCCGCTTCGGCCACAGTCTCCTGCGCTCGCGCGTTGGCTGACGGCGCGAGAGGTGGGCTAGACTAGCCCGGGGCCGTGTTTGGCACTGGGGCGGCCGGCAACCGCAGACCCCTCACGGAGGTGGCAGGTATGCAGAGAAGCAGAACACGTTTCCTGGTGGGCGCAGGTTCGGTCTTCCTAGCAGTCTGCCTTGCTGTTAGCGCGTTCTTGTGGAGCAACGTTCGCGCAGTCCAAGCTGACATGTCCGGAACGAAATGCGAGTTGGCGACCGCACAACAGAGCCTAGCTGGAGTCCTGACCATCATCACGGACCTTCGCGCTGCAGCGGAGCAGAAGGCTACTGCGGACTCATCCTCGATTGCCGATCTCAGACGCGCGCTGAGCGACCTGGCTTCAGCCGTGGAGCAGGCAGACATGCCGGGGTTGCGAAGCGACTTGCAGTCCGCTCAGCGGGAAGTTGGCTCCGTACAGACCGCATTGGAGAGCGTGAGCAATGCCTTGGAGCACGAAACCGTTGCCCGCGAGACTTCGATTGCAGAACTGAAGAGCGAGCTCTCTGCCGCGACCATGGCTCTCGGCAAGGTGCGTGAAGACCTCCAGTTCATAGGTCTGCAGGGTGTCTCCATCGCAGGCGGGGATCACCTGAGGATCGCATACATCAACGCTGAGGACGCGTTCACCGTCTTCACAAACGCCGTATCCGAGCTCCGACAGAAGGCTCTGGACAAGCGAAGCGAGATCGTCAAGCTTCAGGGCGATTTCGTGCAAAGCACGATCTCGAAGGACCAGTACCAGCGGCGGCTTAACGAGCTGAACGTCGAGCTCGTCGAAGCGCAGCTTGACATCGATGTCGGCACGATCGACCGCATGCTCAGGTCTGAGGGGTTCGCGGACATCCGCGCCGACCTGCAGAAGCTTCGCGATGCGGCCCAGCCGGTGCTGAAGGAGGTCAAGAACCTCGTCGCGACCGCCAAGCTCGGCGTCGCCGACTCCCTGGACTTCCAGAGCCGCTTGAGCCAGGTCCAGAGCGCGTTCTCGCAACTCGACACGCTGCTGACGCAGGCGGCGACCCTCAAGATCCAGCAAGCGGCGAGAAAGATCGCTGTGCAGAAGGGGTACGACCTCGTGATCCCGACCAAGAACGTGATTGTGTACGCGGATCAGGCCGTGCTTCCTGACATCACGGAGCTGGTGAAGGTTGAGATTGCGGGGTACCTATAGGGGCGTTGGTTGATTCCGTGATCGAGACTTCTCAAGTCGCAAGGCCAGCGGCTGGCTTAGGGAAGCCGCCCAGGGCCGGAGACCGCATACGGATGTGCAGCTGACGTCGAGCGCTGGGAACTCGAAGTCCTGCACGGCCCGTTACCGCCAGGCGGTCGTGCCGCTTCAGCCTCTGGCGGGCTCGGCGGGGTTCCGCTTCTGGAGCTGCCGGACGAGTTGAGGGGTACCGCCGCCCGTGGATACGCGGAAGATCCCCCAGTAGTCTTCGATGCTAATAAAGTAGACACTCTGATCGCCGGATGACCACACGGGTTGACTTTCATTTACCCACAGACGCCCGGAGTGCTCGGTAGTATCGTGCGCTAGTTGCCTTTGTTGAGCCCCGTCGGCCCGCATCATCCAGATGTCCTCATTCCAGCACTCGCCCAGCTTCCTGGAATCGATCCCGTTTCCGTTGCGCGCTACGAAGTGAACATAGGCGATCTCTGTGCCGTCGGGAGACCAGCACGGGGCTGCATCCCACAAGTCATTCCGCGTGAGTCTCTCCACTCCCCCGCTTATCAGACTGAGCACGCAGATCTCCGAGTTGCCCTGGAAGTCCTTCGCGAGTGCGATCCGCTTGCCATCTGGGGACCAATCCAGCCCAGAGATGTCGCTGTCGCTCTCAAACAACAGGAGGGGTTTACCATCTGGAAGGGGAATTCGGTATATGGCCCTCCCACTTATGAAAGCGAGCTCCTGTCCACTAGGGTGCCATGTCGGAGACGAGCACCCCCTCCAGGTTGACAGAGATGGCACAGTCACAGTCTGGTCTGTCCCGACAGAGTAGATGTGCAGTCCCGCGCTCTGATGAGTGGCATACGCGAGGCGCAAACCATCTGGAGACCAAGAGACGCCGTGGTTCGCATTGACATCCAGGTCTCGTCGGGTGCCGTCTGGCAGCCAAATGGAAAGACTAAAAGGGGATCCCTTCACGCACGCCACGACTCCAGACGAGTTCACATCGAACCAGCGATAGGAGTAGTACGGCTCCAGTGGGTCGAGCGCAAGGAATTGCAGGCCCAGGACGGATCCGGCGACCAACAGGATCAAGATGACCTGACGCCACACTCTGACTCGCCTCAGTCCGAGGTAGACGATAACCCCTCCAACTACCCAGGCCCCAACCAGAGCCAGGGTGAAATGTAGTGACTCTGCGCCAGACATATATGGGAATGAGAAATACTCACAGATAAGTACTGATACCAGGTACCAAGAGAAAACCGCACCAGTGCAGAGCGCGATCAGCACCCGAGATCCGCGCCTCTTGCGCGAATGAACAGCCGCTGTAGGGCTCACGTTGGGGTGTCCTTTGCCCGGTATGGTTCGGATTGGCAGCCCTGTGCTTCCTGCATTGAGAGTCTTGGTCGGGGCAACCTGACTTGTCGGCACTTGCTGGACCCCTCTCGCGGAGTTGGAAGCCGATTGCTGGGTGGAAGTGACCGGTGCGCTAGGCATTGCCCCTCGCTGCGCAAGGGATGAAGCAGACGTGTTTGTCAGAGGGGTGGTCCTGGTTCGGACGACTTGGCCACGGGTACTCGGCGAGTCTTGCCTTGGTGCGTGCGGCGCTACCGCAGGCCTTCGGGGCAATGACGGTAGTCTTGCCGTGCCAGACAAGAGGCGCTCCAGCGGTGGAACCAGCTGCGGGTTGAGCTGACAACAGGTCGTAAGCTGCTCTACCAGAAGCCGCACCTCTTGTGACTGCATCTGCCGGAGTCTCTCAAGGACTTGAGATGAGTAGGGATCCTCGTAGTCTCTCCGGCACAGGATTAGATTCTCTCCCGAATGGAAGCTCCACAGCGCCGGATCCACCGCCAGTGCGCGCAAACTCAGGTAGATTACCAAGGCGGCGAAGTTGTCAAGCGTTTGATCGAAGTAGCTTGGGTTTCCCTCGCGCCGTGGATGCTGGTAGTTGGGGTGCCCAACTTCGATAGCCTTCTCTCCCTTCAAGGGGGGAACGAAGGCGCCGTCATAGTCAACTAGACGAAGCTGCGTCGGACTGGTCACGATAACGTTGGCGTGCTGCAGGTCGCCGTGGGCGACTCCTGCTTGACCGAGATCCTTGACTACCAGCCTCCAACGATCGGCAAGCTGCAGCAGGGTGGACGGGTTGTGGAGGTTGTCGCGCACGAACGCGTCTAGGACGGGACCATCTGCCCAACCCATCTTCACTATGGGGTACCAGTTGCCACCAACAAGGATCCCGCGTTCCTGGTACTCGAATTCGACGTATGAAGCTACGGGGTGACTATTCAACCAGTTGGTCAGATGTTGGTAGCGATCTCTCCGCTCAGACATTCCGCGGAGGAAGCATCGAACAGCAATGTGCTTTCCGCCTGCATGGAATTCGTAGACGATGGCGAAATTCCCTGCCGCTCCCTTGGGGCCACGACAGTCGCATGTTACCGTTCCCGCGCTTATCTGCGGATCCGAGAAGCTGAAACCTGGGGACTGCAGAGCTGCGTAGTACTGGTCAGGAGTGGGCCAAGCCATCGCTCTTCCCCTCGAAAGTTGAGCACATGGCCAGAGCGACATCGTCGTTTCTCATGGCTCCAGTGTCTCGGAGCTGAGAGACAAGTGCCTCAAAAGCCTCGTCGGTGTCTACAGCTCGCAGTGGCTCCCAAGGGTGTTGCCCCTGTTCGGCTTGCGTCAGGAACCAGTTAGCCAAGGCGTCAGTCGCGAGGAAGAATTCGTCGAACTGGCTCAGTACTCCCTTCTCAACCGCAAACCTGTCTATGCTCGTGGGATCGTGCACGCTCTGCAGGAGGTCTGGTGTGCTCCCGAAGTTCGCGCTCGACTCGAGCGGGAACACGGACACGAGAGCGCCTCGGCGAATCCGAAACAGGCATGTATCTCCGATTGCATAGGCTTGCCAGGTCGGACGCGCGCCGTACTTCACCTGCAGACCGAGAAGGGTGGCGAACGCTCCTTGTCGGGCCTTCTCCTCCGCGTACCAGCTGAGTGCCTGCCAATCTATCTTGCTTACCCACTCACTTCGCAGTCCTCTCAGCCAATGCTCGAGAGAACGGCCTGGAGGCCCCTGGCGGATGAACCCCTCTACGAGTGCTCTTGCCCAACTGCCGGAGAACGATGACTCCGTTGCGCCATCTGCGACGGCAATCCGCCCGCACTTCGCGTCGTATGCGAGAACGTCCTCGCACTCTTCTCGTGTGCTTCCTGACTTCGGCAAGGAGAACGCCCGAACCGAGATGAGTCGGGTCATGGCTCACCAACCTGCAGTCCTATCTGAGTGCGGGGCGAGTCCCGATGTCTATGAACCTGATCAATTCCACAAGATCGGTGTTGAAGGCGAACCCACGCGCACCGGGTCCGAGCTCATACCCTTCACTGACCGCTGCATCTTGCACCTTCGGGGGAAGAGTGCTTGACATGCGGAAGAGCCGAGTCGCGAACTCATCGTGAGGCAACACTCCCTCTTCACTCGGAAAGACAACCGGTGAACTCCTGAAACTGGATATGTGGCAGTTGTAGAGCAGCACGTTGCCGTCAGCCGTAGCCAACTGCATCACGCTGTTAGCCATCGGCAGGGGATCTCCGTCGGTCGCGGCACCATCCGTGATGTTCAGCAGTGTCGGGGGATACGAGTCCGGATGGGCCGCGATCCAATTGCTGAGGACATCCCACGCGAACTGCAAACCGGCGCACATTGGCGTTCCGTCTTCAGCCCGCGGATCAATCCACACCGGGAGCTTCACTTGCAGATCCACTAGCCCGCCTGCTCCGTCCGATGTCTTGGTGAGGCGTTCCTCGATTCGCAACGGGGTGTCCGCGATTCTGCTAATTGGTATGAGCGTTTCACTTGCGATTCGTGCGGAGAAAGCACTGCCAACGCCAGCCTGAGAACCGTAGCCAACTACACCAACGTGGAAGTAGTCGCGCACCCCCTCGGATTTCGTGCACTTTATTACGAGGTTGTGAAGCAGTCGATTGAGCGCGTCACTTAGTCCCACGGCCTTGGACTGACCCTCGTTGCCTCCTCCGAATGGGTCTCCCATCGACCCCGATTGGTCAACGAGGAAGAGGAAAACACTAGGGTTCGCGCGACTAATCTCCGCGACGTAAGGCATAAGCATCTCCTTGTCTCTTCACGCCACCTTCCATTCCCCAGCCCGTCTACTTGGAATGCCGTGCTTCTCTGGTGGAGCCGCCACACTGCCTCGTCACTCCCACGGGTGACGACCTAGCTACTCTATCATGTCGACGAGGGTAGAAGCTACGGCTTGTGGAGCGACGGCCTCCGCAGTTGCCCGCGCCCGAAGGGCACTTATCTGCCCCTGCAAGGAAACCACAGGCTGAGTTCCTCGATTGAGTGGAACGCTCGCGCTCTTCCGTGGTTTCCCCGCTGGTGATGAGGCTGGCTGCAGTGATTGAGGTGAGTTGTACGGTTCCCGCGGGCGCAAGAGCGGTCGCCGGGGCGATCAGAAGCCGAATAGCTCTTCCAGCGTTACTACCGGGTGATAGAAAACCGCACGGGGGCACGCCCCCAGACACCAGCAAACGGAGGTACCGAACTGCGCATGTCCAGCTTCCGCTGCCGCATTGCAGCCCACTCACGAACAACCTCGAGCACGGCTTCTAGGCCTGCTGACAGATCATCCGAGATAGGAACACCAAATGCGCAACGGGAATGCACCTCAGCGGCCGAATTGTCAACCCCATCTCCGACAAGCAGTTGGCTCGCATGGTTGCCGTCGCCACGGGATGCACTCGACGTCCACTGCGCATGCGCTTCCAGAGCGGCTGCCCACGTGCGCGGAATGTGACCACAGCTTACCCGACTACAGGGGGCGGTCAGGCGTAGCCCCGAGTGCTACTTCATGGGTTTGTTGCAGAGAGGGCAACGTTTTACGCCAAGTAGGCCTGGGCTGATCCAAACACACTCTCTACAGATGAAGTGGTCGTTCTGACAGATCTTGCCCCATTCAACGCTTTTCTCCTTCCCACACACAGCACATTTCCTCTTGGGCATAAGGCATCATCCTCCTTCTCTGCATTCACTCCAACTACGGGGTCCGGCATTGCCAGCGGAGAACCAGTCCACCACGCAGAGCCAACCGTCCTCTGGCAGTCCTCATTTCGGATCTGCACGCAGTCTAGTCGCGACCTGGCTGTTGTGCAACGACCTACCGCGAGCGTTCGTCTCTATGTAGAAAGAGGCACAGATCCAGTGAACCGCCCCGGGTTCTCCGGAGGGTGGATTACTTGAGTCCGGCCACCGTGACCGGACTCGCCTGTTTCTGATCGTACAGCACCTCGAACTCGGCTGGCGGGATGTTCCCCATCGGCTCCAAGAGCCGCCGGTTGCTGAATCAGTCTACCCAGGCCAGCGTCTCGATCTCGACGTGTGTCATGTTGTACCAGGGTTCAAGTTCCTCGATCCCCTCTGTCTTGCACAAGCCAATGATCGTCTCGGCCAACGCGCTGTCGTACGCGTCGCCGACGCTGCCTACCGATGATGCAATCCCCGCTTCCGCCAAGCGTTCCGTGCAGCGGATCGACAAGTAGTGGACGCCGCGGTCACTGTGATGGACGAGGCTGTTGATGTCCCGACTCGCGTGGAGAGCCTGCTCCAGCGCGTCGAGCGCTAGATCGCTGCGCAGCGAACGAGACACGCGCCAGCCGACGATCCCCCGTGAGAACACGTCGATCACGAATGCGGCGCAGACGAACCCTGCGTGGGCGGACACGCACGTTAGATCTGCTACCCACAGCTGGTTCGGACGAGTGGCGGTGAAGTCGCGCTGGACAAGGTCCGCCGGGTGGGCCGCCAGGTCGTCGGGGATCGTTGTCTTCCACTTCCGGCCGCGAACGGCGCCCGCGAGCCCCCGCTGACTCATCAGTCGCTCCACCGTGCAGCGGGCGACCTGCACCCCCTCACGGCGCAGCGGGCGCCAGACCTTGCGCGCGCCGTACAGCCGCCGGTTCTCCTCCCAGACGCGTGCGATCTCCTCGGACAAGACCGCGTCGCGCTGGACACGCACCGGAAGGCGAGACGGATCGGCCTGGCGTGCTTTCTGCTCGTAGTACGTCGACGGGGCAATCGGCAGCATCATGCAGATCGGCTCGACCCCGCAGGCGCCTCGGTGTTCGTCGACGAACGCCGTCATCGCTTCGGTCGACGGTCGAGCTCCGCCTGGGCGAAAAAAGCGGACGCCTTACGGAGGATCTCGTTCGCGCGTCGCAGCTCGAAGTTCTCTCGCTCGAGCTGTTTGATCCGGGCTCGTTCGTCACTCGTCACGCCGCCACGTCGCCCCGTGTCGACTTCGACCCGCCGAACCCACGTCCGTAGCGTCTCGGGCGTGCAGCCGATCTTGCTCGCGATCGAGAGAATCGCTGCCCACTGCGAGCCGTGCTCACGCTCGCACTCGAACCCCATCCTTTCCGCTCGTTCCCGCACCTCGGGGGAGTACCTGCTCGGTCGTGCCATGTCCCCATCCTCTCAAGGAATTCGGTCTCCGGCAATCCCGGGGCGGTTCAAAGACGCGATTCTCCAGGTGGAATTCGATTGCGGGCTCGTGGGGAGCGTGTTGACCCACACGTTGTGTTGCGGTCAAGGGAGAATGTCAGGGTGCAGCGTCAAGCGATTCTGTCAGTCCGTGATCTTTGGTTCAAGCGTGACAGGTGGATCAAGCCTCCGAACGTACTTCCG
>Ga0172365_10002583_pt1 | contig 13406 bp, 9 predicted proteins | sample LakKivSesite48cm_FD_114535 | JGI IMG/M metagenome (GOLD analysis project Ga0172365, IMG submission 114535) | Sediment microbial communities from Lake Kivu, Rwanda - Sediment site 48cm | ecosystem: Environmental > Aquatic > Freshwater > Lake > Sediment | place: Rwanda: Western Province, Lake Kivu...
CCACGCAACCTTGTCGCTTGCCTTCTCGCCCAGGTCGACGACGTCGCCGGGCTCGAGGTGGGCTCCCTTCTTGGCGCGCTTGCCGTTGACCCGCACCACACCCGAGGCCACGGCGCGCTTGGCCGCCGCGGTGCTGGGCACAAGCTTGTGGCGAGCGAGAAAACTGTCGAGCCGCACCCCGGCCTCGGACGGCTCCACCACCAGTGTGGCCCTGCCGGCCCGCGACTGCGGCGGATCGGATCCCTTAGCGTCCTTCAGGCTCGGATGGTCCACCTCAGAGGACACAGAGGACACAGAGACGGACGAAGCGCGAACGGTCCGGATGGAAGCTCTGCAAAGCGTTTCCCCTCCGGCCTTTGCGTTCTTTGTTTTCTCTGTGGTTTTTCCGTCTCGGACCATCGAGCTTCCTCGGGACATCGCGCTCCGCCTGCTTGCGCGACAAATACCGACGGGCCGGTGTCCTAGCGCTTGCTCTTGCTCGCCTTGCCGTTGTTCGGCGCTTTCGCGACTTTGCCTTTGACGGCGGGCTCAGGCCGGCCGTTGCCGTTCTTTGTCGCGCGGCTGTCGCTCTTCTGCGTGTTCTTCGTCGGCGGCGACTTGCCGCTCTTGCGCGCGACCTCCTTCACGGCCAGGGTGCTCTTTGCCGGCGTGCCCGTGACCTTGCTGGTGATCTCCTTGGGCAGCTCGGGGGTGGGAGAGTAGACGACGACCCTCTGTCCCTCGCCAAGCTCGGAGGTCGCGGACAAGCGGTTCACGCGCGCCAGGTCGCCGGGCGAAAGCCCGTAGCGCTTCGCGATCTTGGCCAGCGTGTCGCCACTGCGCGCCGAGTAGAAGAGGCGGGTCTTGCCCCGCCGTGCGGCCTCGAGCTCGAGGAATTCCTCCGATCCGAGGGTCACGATGCGCAGCTTGTCGGGATCGAGGAGCATCACGTTGGCCCGGTCGAACCCCTCGGGCACGAAGAGCTGCAAAATGAGCTTGGGCTGCAGCTTGGCGTCGGGGTCGATGTTGTTCCACTCGACGATGTCTTGGGGCGAGACGTCGAAGGCCGCAGCGATGTCGTCCAAGGTGTCGCCGTCGCGCGTACGGTAGAAGACGCGCTCGCGGCCCTTGTAGCCGAAGGGGCGATCCGGCACGGCCACCAAGACGGAGTCGTCGCCGTCGTCGGTGGTGCGTGCAGTCGGCGCGGGGCGAGCGGGAACCAGGACGGTCATGCCGGCGCGGATCTCGGCCGGGTCGCTCACCCCGTTGATGCGCTTGAGCTCGCGCACGGAGCTGCCGCGCGCCTTGGCCACGTCGTCAAGGGTCTCGCCGAAGCGCAGCACCACGGGTTGGAAGCGGTCGCTTTCGCCGCGTGCGTCGCGGGCGGCTTTGGCGAACAAGCTGGCCGAGCCCAGCGGGATCCGCAGCATCACCGAGCCGCGGTCGGGTGGAACGCGGCCGGCCACGTATTCGGGATTCAGGTTCTCGATGACGTCCGGTCGGGTGCCGGCCGCGCGCGCCAAGGAAGCGAAGGACACGCTGGCGGGAACCTCGACGCGGTCGAATTCGAAGGGAGCATCCTGCGTGATGTCCGCGAAACCGAACGCCTTCAGGTTGTGGCCGACGATGGCTGCGGCGAGGATCTTGGGCACATAGATCGTAGTCTCCCAGGGCAGGCCGGCCTCGTGGCGGGCCAGCTCCCAGAAGTCGTTGGTGTTGAAACGCGCGATGGATTTCAAGACGGCGCCGTAGCCGGCGTTGTAGGCGGCGAAGGCCAAGGGCCACGAGCCGAAGCGGACGTACAGGTCCTTCAAGAGATGGGCGGCGGCATCGGTCGAGCGTTCGGGATCGCGGCGTGCATCCACCCAATGGCTGACCTCGAGACCATAGGCGCGGGCCGCTCCAGGGATGAACTGCCACACCCCGCCGGCGCTTTTTGGTGACGTAGCCCCCGGGTCGAACCCACTCTCCACCATGGCCAGGTAGATGAGATCCACGGGCAGCTCCTGCTCTTGCAGCCTTCGCTCGATGATCGCCCGATAGCGGCCCATGCGGCGCAGCCAGGTGGCCATGATGGCGCGCCCCTTGGGGTCGTCCTTGAAGAACTCCAGGAAGCGGATGACCTGCGGCTCCCAGCGCACGGGCAGATCGGGCAGGGCCAGTCGCTGCAGCCATTCGAGGTTGGGCTTGGGCGGAGCCGGGGCAGGTGCGAGGCGCTCTTCCGTGCGCAGCTGGCGCGGGATATCGCCGGTGCCGCCCCAGCGGCCTTCCAGGCCAGGCGGCAGGGGCTGGGGTGCATCGTCGGGTTGGGGCGGGCCGGGCCAGGCCTGCCGCGCAAACGTCTCCTCCTCGAAGCGGCGCATGGCGCGCAGTTCAGGGCTTTCCGTGCCGTCGCCGTCCTCGAGGGCTCGCCCCCGCACGGCTGCGCGCTCGGCGAGGCTTTCTCTGGCGGCGGCCGGAGGGGACGGCCTCGCCCGAGGCGCTCCGCTCCGCCCCGGAAGCATTTCCCGAGCCGCGACCTGGCCGGCAAGGGACAGGGGAAGAAGGACGAAGAGGGCAGCGGGTGTGGCGATCCGCATAAGGCGAGATCGTAGCGGAAGCGGGGCTTGCGTCCAAGAAAGCGAACGACTTTGGGGACGGGCCGGCCGAGCCGCGACCTTCTGCCCGTTCCGGCAATCGCGCCCGCGCCGGTTTCGGGGTTTGCCCGCCCAGGTGGGGGGTGCTATACAGTCACCTGGAGCTATCCATGGGACTTGGCACCGGCGAAATCATTCTCATCTTCGTTGTGGTCATGGTCGTGTTTGGTGCCAGCAAGCTGCCGCAGCTCGGCGACGGCCTGGGGCGCGCGATCAAGAACTTCAAACGCGCCGTACAAGGTGCGAGCGAAATCGAGGTGGCGCCCAAGAAACCCGAGATTGACGGCGCTGGCAAGGCCGAGAATCCCGAAGCCGCAAAACCGGGAGACAAGGCCTCCTAGAACACCGAACGGGTTGAATCCGTTGTGAAATCAACCAGAACGCGTGGTTCTGAGAAGACTTGGTGCCCTGGGGGACTAACCACAGAGAGCACAGAGAACACAGAGGCCTGAAAAGAAAGGCGTTGTGGGGCTTCTATCTGGACTCTTTCCTCTCCATCCGTCTCTGTGGGTGTCCTCTGTGGTGAACTTGAACTATCCGAGAATCGACCGTTTTCCAACCCGTTCGGTGCTCGAGGGGGCTCGCCCGCGCGGTCGGGGTTGACCAGAGGCCGGCCGGGCAGGTCCTGCAGGTCCTCGCCTTCGCGGGAGGATGGTCCCGTGAAAGAAGGACAAGAGCAGTCTGCGCTTGCGACGCGACCGCAATTTGCCCTTGACGCGACCCGTTCGCGAGTCAAGATAGCCACATGACGACACGCCTGATCAAGCGCTACTCGAACCGGAAGCTGTACGACACCACCGATTCGCACTACGTGACTCTGCAGCAGATCGCCGCCTTGATCCGCGGCGGCGACGACATCCGGGTCATCGACAAGACAACCCAGCAGGATCTGACCGGCGCGACCATGGCGCAGATCATCTTCGAGGAGGAGAAGCGGGGGCCCAAGCTCTCCGTCGACGGTCTCCGCCGCATCATTCGCAGCGGGCTCATCTAGCTGCGGTCGATTCAATTCGCAGAGCGCACGGGGTGTTGATCGTGTGCACCTGCAACCTGGGTGGCACGTGACGTGCGCGCACGACGGGTTGCCTGCCTCGGGCCTCGTTCGGTGGGCTAGAAGCTGAGTCCCGCGCCGAGCGACAGGACGCTCTGCCTGTCGCTCTGGTCGACCGCGGGCGTGACGCTGAGATCGCGGCTGTTTCCCGCCAGGTAGAGTTCGTACTGGGCGATGATGGCCAGAATGCCGAATTTCAACTTGGCCCCGCCAAAGACCCGGTAGCGGGTGATGGCATCCTTGGCAGGAAAGGCGTAGTTGGCTTTGAGGTCGTTCGTGGTGTCCCTCTGGGCAGGTGCGCAGTACGCGTTCTCCGGCTGGCCCGAAGCGGTCTGGGCCAGCGCGTGAGCGTCGCAAAGGGGCGTGAAGTCGACCGGTTTTCCACTCGCCTTGATCACGATGAGGCTCCAACCGCCGAAGGGCTCAAGGCGCGTGGTCTTGAGGAAGCCGAATCCCTTGGACAGAAGCACGTCGAAGGAAGTCGTCGAGAGATTCACCTGGTCGGTGCCTGTCAGGTAGGCAATCGCGGCGCGAACGGCAAGGGACGGGATGGGCAGGTCATGGTAGCCCTCGTGCAAACCGAGCTTGGCGTACGCCTGCCAGGCGAGCATTTGCGAGTTGAGCAGATTCACCACGCCGCCGCCTACCTCGAATGAAGGCAGCGGGAGCCAGATGCCTTTGCGGGCGAAGACGCCCAAGGTGGTGAGTACGGCATCGGGACGGCTGCTGTTCGGGGCTTGCGGCGAAACCGTGCTGACTCCGTTCCAGAAGCCGCGGCTGTTGCTGATCTGGGTGAACGAGAGCTGGCCGTCGATCTGAAAGCCGGCAAAGCCCAGGGTATCGGCCGGCATATGAATCCGGGGCGCCATGACGACGCCGAGCTCCGACATCAGGCTGCGGAAGTCGCTCAGGCCCTGGGAATCGGGCTCTACCCGCTGGATCATCCCGTTGGCGTCGCGCTTCACCCAGCCACACTCCTGCACCCCCAGGGCCGCGGCCGAGACCTGCGGACACAGGTTCACGAGCTTGAGGTCGTTCCGCCCCGCAAAGGCCGGTCGTGCGGCTGCAATCGTGGCGAGTGCGATTCCGAACGCCGCAAGGCTCAGGGTTCGCTGCCGGCTCATAGAATTAGAACGGTAAGTGCCAGGAGTGACGCCTGTCAAGGAAGGCGGCACCCGGGGAGTAAAAAAACGGGTGTGTCCCCCATATCACCGGCGGGCCCGAGGCCCGCGTTCCCAGGCTGACCCGTCACAGCGGGCCAGGCCCCTCGCTGAGGTCATGTGGGCCCCCCAAGAAATGCCGGCCGGCCCGGCTCAGAAGGCAAGGGGCGAGGCCGGGTGGGGCGGCCCTTGTGACGCACAGGGATGTCCGAAACCGGCGTCGAGCGGACCGCCCGCATTTGACCCAAGCCCGAGGCTCCCGTAGCTTGCGGGGTGCATGAACGCGGTCTTTGCGGCAATTCTCTTCGCCGGGCTTCTGGCGGTGATGGCAAGCCTGCTTCTGCTCGTCGGCTTCCGCTTCGAGCGCTTCGTCGGGATCCGCTACCTGCGGCGCGAAGTCATCTCTCGCGCGGTGCGCATCGGTCCCGCCGTCGCGCTGGCCTTCACCCTTATCGATTTGCTGGTCATGCTGACCGTACACGGTCGTCACCGCACGGCTGAAACCGTCGCGGTCATCGTGGCGCTGGCCGCCTTGCTGGTCACGATTCTCTTTCTCCTTCTGCGCTTCCTCTCGGTGTTCACCACGGTGTCCACCGTGGGCGTGATGCTCGGGGTGGCGTCCCTGGTGGTGGTGCTTTCCGTGACCAGCGGCTTCGAGCGCGAGTTTCGCGAGAAGGTCTTGGCGGTGAACGCCCACCTCATCGTGACTTCCTACGGACTCGAGCGCGACGTCAAGGAAGCCGAGGCCGAAGCCGTGAAGGTGACGACGCGGCTTTCCGACCTGCCCGGCCTGGCGAGCATGTCGCGCTTCAGCTTCACGGCCGGCGAGGTGATGATTGGCAAGGTAGGCGCCAACCTCAAGGGCGTCGTGCCGACAGACGGGCTTCCGGAGCTGCGTCGCGCCCTGATCGCCGGTTCGGTCGACGACTTGGGCAAGCCGGCTCACTGTCTCGGCCCTGCGGCTGAGGCCGCCTCGCCGGAGATGGTCGGCCGTCTCATCCTGGGTGAGGATCTCGCACGCCGCGAGCGGGCCAAGGTGGGGGACTGCGTGCAGGTGCTGGTGCCTTTTTCCGGCGGCTTCGATTCGGCCCCCAGCGCCTACCCCTTCCGCGTGGTGGGCATCTTCTCCTTCGGGTTCCAGGAATACGACGCGCGCCTGGCCTTCATTCCCCTCGAAGACGCCGAGCGGTTGGGCAATGCCCGCCAGTCGATCTTCGGGGTCGAGCTGCGCTTCTCGGACCCCATGCAGGCCTTGGCCGTGGAAGACCAGGTGGAGGCGCGCCTGGGGCCGGACATGCGCATCCTCGACTGGAAGACCTTGAACAAGAACCTCTTCACCGCCCTGGCCATGCAGAAGCTCATCATCTCCATGCTGCTCGTGCTCATCATCGTGGTCGCGGCGTTCAACATCCTCGCCTCGCTCACCCTGGTGGTGCTGTCCAAGGTGCGCGAGGTCTCCATCCTGGCGGCCATGGGGGCGCGCGCGGGAGCCCGGCTGCGTCTCTTCCTCGTCTCAGGCAGCCTGGTCGGGTTCGTGGGCACGGGCTTGGGCCTCTGCTACGGGCTGGCCATGTGCGGGCTGGCCGCACTCTATGGCTATCCCTTGGATCCCAAGGTGTATCTCATCGCCCGCCTGCCGGTGGAGGTGTCCGCGCGCGAGATCCTGCTCGTCGCAGGCGCGACGCAGATCATCTGCCTCTTCGTCACCCTCTATCCCGCCCGGCGGGCGTCGCGACAGCAGGTGGTGGACGGCCTCAAATACGTGTAGTGCAAACAGGCGAAGCACGCGGCGCGTCGTTCGGGTATTGGGGCCGAGGGTAGCTGCGACGCAAATGTGCGATTTCACGACGGGAGTCAAACCGATTGGCACTCTGTCCGGGCGGCCTGCCCCACGGGCCGGCCGCCTGCTTTCTGGTGAGATGTGCGCCTTCCTTCTTCCGGACGCGCGAATTCGTCCGCGGCGTCCTCGGCTCTTCCATCGTGTTGCTCACGCCAGCGCGAGTCCGCTCGTCGCGCCGCTTTCACGATCGTGCCGAAGGACAACCGGGTCGCTCACGTCGTGGCCGATGGAACAGACGAATCGGCAGGCCGCGGAGCGAGCCCGGGCGCTGTCGTATTCTGCCACCTGGATCCGGTGCTCGTGGAGCATGCGGTCAGAAGGATCCGGCGACGTCGAGAAGGAAGTACCAGGAGTACATGCCGTCGGCCTTGAAGCGCCGGCCGGGGATGTCGTACACGCTGTGTTGCGAGCCGCCGTCGGTGAAAAAGTGCGCCTCCTCGAAGAGCATGCCGAAGAGGGCACGCAAGCGCCCGTGGCGACCGAGGTGAGCCGAAAACCCGGCGTCTCCACCCGAAAGCCCATAGGCCGGGCTGCGCACGACGCCGGGATTGGGGGTGGATCTGCCGCTCGCGTCCACGTCGATGCCGGCGCGGCAGAAGTTCGTGTTGGGCGAGCAGCGCGAATCGCCGGAGAGGACCTCCCACAGCTCGCTTTGCGCCAAGCCCGCGAAGCGGTACTCGAGACGTCCGGATGCTTCGAGGGCGATGTGGGCGGGGATCTTGGGGTTGTCCCACACGATGGCTTCGATGCCGACCCGGCCTCCCGTGCGCCTTTGCGCGGAGGCGTAGGAGCCCGTGCCCACGTTCTTGAACACGCTGTCGGATGTCAGCATGGGCTGCATGAAGAAGGCACCGAGGTAGGGCTCGACCGAGGCGAACTTGTGCGAAGCCATGGTGGAGAGGATGAACTGGTGGTAGCCGAGCCCGACGTTGCGGTTGGCGGTGGGCCGGCTCGGATCGAAGCGCTGGTCCCCGGCCACCGAGAAGCGGAATTCCATCCCCAACGTCCATGTCGGCTTGACCGGGTCGCGGGTCTGGTTCAGGGCGGCCCAGCGCAAGCCGAGGCCCAGGTACTCGAAACCGTGGCGCGTCGGACCGCTATAGACCTGATTCGACGGCGGCCGGAAGCTGCGGCCGTTCTCCGCGTCGATCCCCCAGCTCGTGCCTTGCGTGCCGGGCAAGATACCGTCGCGCAGCAGGGACTCGACGCACGGGCTCGCGGCGCAATCCCCGCTGCGGTCGAAATCGAGCCCACGGTTGTCGTCGAGGACGACCGAACCGGCGAGGGAGAAGCTCAAGTCGTGAACCAGGCCGACCTCGCCCCGAAAAAGCAGTGAATCGCGGACCCGGCGGTAGACCAGGTCGTTGGTCAAGGCAACCCCGGTGGTCTCGACCGACTCGCGCTTGATCGAACCACCGGCCTGCTCGTGCAGCCAATCAAGCGAGATGCGGAAGTCGAAATCCTTGAGCGAGCGTGCGGACAGGACCTGGGTCACCTCGGCCGCAACCGCGGCCTGGGCCGAGACGAGCGCCCAAGTGGCGGCCAAGAGAGCGGCTGTGCGAGTCCGAGTCACGGTGGCGCGCCCACGATACCACTGCCCCGCGCTTGCCGGCAACGGTAGGCTACCCTTGTTCCTTGCCGCGCAGGCCGAGCTCTTTCATCTTGGTCTGCAGGCTCTTGCGCGAGATCTGGAGCTTGCGCGCCGCCTGGGTGACGTTGCCGCCGGTCTCGTCGAGGGCGCGCTGGATGAGCTCGCGCTCCACCCGCTCGGTCTCGGCGCGCACCGCTTCCTTGAGCGACCCCACCTCCTCACCCACGGGAGGAAGGGTCGTCGATGCCTGGGGTAGGGTGGCCGAGCTCGACTGCGCGGGCAGGCTGCCGCTCGAGGCCGAGGCGGCGGGGGGCCGCTCTTCGGGGGGCGGGGCAAGCACGGGCAAGCTCTGGCGGGACGCCCCTCCCAGCTCGCCGGGAAGATCCGTCACGTGGATGCTTGTGCCCTCGCAGAACAGGATGGTGCGTTCGATGACGTTCTCGAGCTCGCGGATGTTGCCCGGCCAATGGTGGGAGACCAGGCGAAGGATGGCCTCGGGCTCAACCCCGCTGATCTGCTTCTTCAGGCGCTCGTTGAAGCGGGCGATGAAGTGGTCGACGAGGAGCGGGATGTCTTCCCTGCGCTCGCGCAGGGGCGGCAGGTGGATGGGCACCACGTTGAGCCGGTAGTAGAGATCCTCGCGAAACCCCCCGGTCACGATCTCCGCGGCCAGATCGCGGTTGGTCGCGGTGATGAGGCGCACGTCAACCTTTATGGTCTTGATGCCGCCCACCCGCTCGAACTCGGATTCCTGCAGGACGCGCAGAAGCTTGACCTGCATCTCCACCGGGATTTCGCCGATCTCGTCGAGAAACAGGCTGCCGCCGTGGGCCAGCTCGAAGCGCCCCGGCTTGGAGCCGACCGCGCCGGTGAAGGCGCCCTTCTCGTAGCCGAAGAGCTCCGACTCCATCAGGGTCTTGGGAATGGCGGCGCAGTTGATCTTGATGAAGGGGCCGCCGCGGCGCGAGGAGTTCTCGTGCAGGGCGCGCGCGACCAGCTCCTTGCCCGTGCCTGACTCGCCCGTGATGAGCACCGTCGAGGGCGTGTCGGCGACCTTCTCCACCACCTGGTAGAGCTGGCGAATGGCCGCGGATTCGCCCACCAGGCGAAAGCGGCCGCGCGCCGCACTGTCCTCGGGCCGGGCGTCGCGGCGTGCGAGCAGGTGGGTGCTCAGGGCCTTGGCGACGATCTGCCGCAGCTGCTCCTGGTCGAAGGGCTTTTCGACGTAGTCGAAGGCGCCGAGCTTCACCGCCTCGACCGCGCTTTCCACCGATCCGTGCGCGGTGATCATCACCACCGGGATATCCGGGTAGTCCACCGACATGCGCTTGAGCAGGCCCATGCCGTCGAGGCCGGGCATCTTCAAGTCGGTGATCACGGTGTGGACCTCCCGGCTCATGCTGGCCAGGGCCTCCTCGCCGTTGGCCGCCGTGACCACGTCGTAGCCGTCGCGCTTCAGGATGGCCTCGAGCACACGACGGATGTTGATCTCGTCGTCCGCGACAAGGATGCGTTTGACCTCGACTTCGCTGCTGGTCACGGTCGAGACGTTAGCCGATTTCTCGCCTCATGGCACATCCTCTGCGCGGGCTTTCCCCGAGACCGAAGAGGGCTGCGGGCTGCAGGATAAAGGCCACAGGCTACAGGCTGCAGGCTACAGGCTGGAGCCAGGAGCCTGGAGCCTTCATCTCGAAGCCCTCATGACGCGGCTGCCGAAGGACTCTTTGCGTGCAGCGATGAAACCAAGCAGCAGCAGACCAGTGTCCAGCGCGGCTTTCCCCAGGTACAATTCCGGCTATGAACCTCCGTGAAAGTCTCCTCGCAGCACGCGCCGCGGCTCGGCGGCTGGCCTTGCTCTCCGGACCCGAGCGCAGCGCCCTTCTCTCCGACTTCGCGGCCGGGTTGTCCCAGCCCGAAAACCAGCGAACCGTGCTTGCGGCCAACGCCGAGGACATGGCACGGGCGCGCGAGGAGGAGGCGGCGGGGCGGCTCAGTTCGGCCCTGGTCAAGCGGCTTTCCCTCGATGCCAAGAAGATCGCCACCACGGTCGACGGCATCAGCCAGCTTGCGCGCATGCCGGAGCTGGTGGGCCGCACCCTTACCCACCGCATCCTCGACCACGGCTTGATCCTCAAGCGGGTGAGCTCGCCGCTCGGCGTACTCGGGGTGGTGTTCGAGGCGCGGCCCGATGCCCTGGTGCAGATCACGAGCCTGGCCTGGAAGAGCGGCAACGCGGTGGCCTTGAAGGGCGGCCGCGAGGCGGCGGCGAGCAACCGGGCGCTTGCGGCGCTGGCGCAGCAGGTGCTGGCCAAGCACGATATCGACCCGCGCGCCATCGTGCTCCTCGAAGACCGGGCCGAGGTCGAGAGCCTGCTCGGTATGGACGACCTGGTGGAGATGATCATCGCGCGCGGCTCCTCGCCGTTCATCCGCCACGTGCGCGGCCATTCGCGCATCCCCGTGATGGCCCACGCCGACGGCATCTGCCACGTGTACCTGCACGCGTCCGCGGATGCGGACATGGCGGCCAGGATTCTGGTCGACGCCAAATGCAGCTACCCGGCGGCGTGCAACGCGGTCGAGACCCTGCTCTGGGACGCCGGCGCAGGCGCGGCCCTGGATGCCTGCGTGAAGGCGCTTTCCGAGCAGAAGGTCGAGCTGCGCGGCTGCGCGGAAACCTGCAAGCGGCACCCGCAGATGAAGGCAGCGAGCGAAGCCGACTGGGACACCGAGTACGGCGACCTGGTGCTGTCGATCCGGCAGGTGCCGGGGATCGCCGAGGCCCTCGCCCACATAGAAGAACACGGGTCGAGCCACACCGACGCCATCGTGGCCCAAGACGCGGAGGCCGCCGGCCGCTTCCTTGCCGAAGTGGATTCGGCGTGCGTGTTCCACAACGCCAGCACCCGCTTCTCCGACGGCTACCGCTTCGGCCTGGGAGCCGAGGTCGGCATCAGCACCGACAAGCTGCACGCGCGCGGCCCGGTCGGGGTCGAGGGCCTTTGCACCTATCGCTGGCTCCTCCACGGCCGCGGCCAATGCACCACCGACTACAGCCCCGAGGGGCGGCACTACATCCACAAGGATCTTCCTAGCGACGGCTAGAGACCGCGGGCGTATGCTGAACTACCTACGGGAATACGAAGCCGAGTACAAGCGCTTGGGCGCGCAGGGGTTTGTGCGCGCGTATCCGTGGCCCGTGCTCGTCGTGACCGGCATCGGCGGCGAAGTGCAGGACGGGAATCTGAGTCGGAGCGGTACCATGACCGCCGTGGGCGGCGACTATGTCGAGGAATGCGCGCTGGCCGGCCGGGTCTTTCCCGTGGTCAAGGGCCGCAACTCCGCGCCGGGGCCCGTGACCATCGGTCGCTGCGCGGACAACGACTTGGTGATTCCCGAATACACCATGTCCAAGAAGCACTGCATCTTGGCGTTGGTCGACGGCGAATACCGCCTCACCGACCTCGGCACCAGGAATGGCACCCGCGTCAACGACGTGATGTTGACGGCGCTCCGGCCGCATCGCCTGCAGGGCGAGGAGAGGCTGCGCATGGGTCGCCTGGCTTTGGTCTTTCATCTCCCCAGCGGCTTTGGCGAGTTCTTCCAGCGCAGGGCTTAGCCGCCCACGGAAATCTGGCCGAGGCTTTCGAGCTTGGCCTCGGGCAGAAGCTCCTGGTGGGCCAGGACCGCGACCTGGGGCTGCGTAGGTTCCAGGAGCTCGCGCAGGTGGCGGCGGATGTCCTTGCTGGTCAGGATGACCGGCGTCGCCACCGGGGCCACGGCGTGCGTGAGGGCTTGCAGGAGGTCGCGGCAAAGCTGTGGTTCGAGGACCAGGCTGCCGTCGGGCTGGATCGACTCGCGCAAGGTTTCCTCGATCATGGAATCGAGGAAGAACACGGGCACGACCTTGGCGGCGCCGCCGTACTTGAAGGTGAGTTGCCGCCGCAAGGCCGCGCGCACCCATTCGGCGAGCGCGGCGGCGTCGCCCGCGGGCTCGGGTCGCTTGGCCAAGGCGTCGAGGATGTCGGGCAGATGGCGCAGGGAAATGCCTTCCCGGGCCAGGCGCTCGAGCACATCGGCGAGCACGGACACGCCGACCACCTTGGGAACCACCTCACGCACCAAGTGGGGATGGGTTCGCTCGACCGCGTCGAGCAGGCCCTGGGTCTCTTGGATGCCGACGAAGAGGTGCCCGTGTCGGTGGAGGGCGCGCAGAAGATGTGCGGGCAGGGCCTCTTCAAGCGAAGACGCGGCGGTGGTTCCGGCCGCTATCGTGCCGCTTTGCACCGGCATCTCCCGCACGCGGATGATGAACCCTCCCTGCCCGAGGTCGCTCGCCTCGCGCAGGGCGAGCGCAGGCAGGGTGATGCCCGTGTCGAGGAAGAAGCGCTCGCGCAAGGTCGCCTCCCACGCGGCCGCCGTGCCTGCCGTCCGCGGCGCGACGATCTGGTAGAGGTCGGGCGAGAGATCCACGGCCAGGGGAACCAGCAAGGGCGCCCGCGCTGCGGCGGCGCCCCTCCTTTCGCCGGCCAGAAGCCGGTAGGCAAGAAGACCAAAGCCGGCGCTCAGAATCAAGAAGGCCAGCGCGGGCAAGCCTGGAATCAGCGCCAGCACGGCGAGCAGCGCGGCCACGACCGCCAGGGCCTTGGGATGGGCCAGCACTTGCCGGCCGATGTCCTTGCCGAGATGGCCGCCCTCTTCCTCGGACGAGACGCGCGTGACCAGGATGCCGGCTGCGGTCGAAATCACGAGCGCCGGGATCTGCGCCACCAGGCCCTCGCCGATGGTGAGCAGGGTGTAGGTGCGAATCGCGGCCGAAAGCTCCATGCCTCGTTGCACAAGCCCGATGGCGAGGCCACCCACGATATTGGTGAGCAGCACGACGATGCCGGCCACGGCATCGCCCTGCACGAACTTCATCGCCCCATCCATGGAGCCGTAGAACTGCGACTCACGCGCGAGCAGGTTGCGGCGACGCTGGGCTTCTTGCGCATCGATGTGGCCGCTGCGCAGCTCGGCGTCGATGGCCATCTGCTTGCCCGGCATGGCATCGAGGGTGAAACGCGCGCCGACCTCCGCGACCCGGGCCGAGCCCTTGGCGATGACAATGTACTGGATGGTCGTCAGAACGAGGAACACCACCACCCCG
>Ga0172365_10002594_pt1 | contig 13374 bp, 14 predicted proteins | sample LakKivSesite48cm_FD_114535 | JGI IMG/M metagenome (GOLD analysis project Ga0172365, IMG submission 114535) | Sediment microbial communities from Lake Kivu, Rwanda - Sediment site 48cm | ecosystem: Environmental > Aquatic > Freshwater > Lake > Sediment | place: Rwanda: Western Province, Lake...
GAGTTCCCTCTCGTGGGCGTCATGGGTGGCATTGAAAACCCGATCCTGGGCGGCCTGGACGGCGGCGACCAGCTCCGCCCGGACCTTTTGCTCCTTTTCCGCGCGCTCCTTGTTGGCCTTCTCGGTCCGCGCCGCCCGCTCATCGTGGTGGGCGTCCTGGAGGGCCGCCATCGTTTCGGCGCTCTCGCGGAACTTTTCCCGCTGGGCCTCATACCAGCGGTCTATGTCGTGGAGTTCCCTCTCGCGGGCGTCATGGGTGGCATTGAAAACCCGATCCTGGGCGGCCTGGACGGCGGCGACCTTGGCCTCCTCGGCCCGCGCCGCCGCGTCTGCGGCGGCCTTGGCGGCGGACGCCTGGTCCTTGGCCGCCTGGTCCGCCTGAGCCGACTCCGCTTTCATGGCCTTGGCCTGGTCCTGTCTCGCCTCCCGGTTGGCCGCATTCCTTTCCTCAACGCCCTTTTGGGCCAGTTTGGCCTCCTCCTGCCCAATGCTTTCCTCCATGTCGCGGCGCTTGCGCATCAGGTCGGCCCAGACGGCCATGTGTTGCGTCAAAAGGGGGGTCATAAGGCCCAAGTATTCCAACACACCTTGTCCAAAGGCTCTGCCGGGGAGTTGGTTTAATAAATACATTTCTTCATTTACTTTCTTCCGGGCGGCCATTTCGTCTTGAATCGCCTTGGCCAATACCTGTTTGTGCGCTTCAATGGTCTTTTGTCCGGCCTCCTCTTCGTGGCGCGCCTGAATGGCCTGGATCTCCTCCGGCGTGGCCCCCAGGGCCTTGGCCCTGGCGATCTCGGCGGCGTTTCCGTACCGGATCGCCGCCTCACGGGCCTCCTCCGTGACCTTGACCATATTCTTGATATCTTCAATCGTTTGTTTGATGGCCTTTTCGCCGGCGAAGGCATCGAAAAAAGCCCCGACGAGCGGGCGGGCGCCGGGAATGAGACGGAGGGTGTCTTTCCAGGCTTCGTTGATTTCGAGTTGTTTTTCGAGGATGCCCTGGCTGTCTCCTTTCACGATGGCCGCCGACTGGGCCGAATGGAGGCCGACGAGTTGGAGATAACGGGCCGCCCCGGCCGCCGCCCGCTCGACGGCATAGAGGCTGAGTCCGCCCTGTAAGAGGCCGCCGATGCGGTTAATCGTCACGCTTGCCTCGTCGCGGGCGCGGATCGCCAGTTCGATGTCGTGTCGGCCCATCGTCTAAACTCCGTTCCAGGCCCGTCGTTCCATTTCCGCTTTCCAGATTTCCCGTTCGCCCCAGGCGAACCGGGCCATCGCCACGAAACTTGCCGCCTGGTCGAGCGCCCCGCCCGGCGTCGGCGGGATGCCCCGCGACCAGAGGTCCGCCATTTCCAGCCACTCAAACGGATCTCCGCCCGCCCATTCCAGCGGACAGGCATTCAATTCAAACCAGCCCCGGCCCTCGCATTCCGGGCACGGCGGTTCGTCCGCCGCGGGTTCCCGGCCGCCACAGGCCGCGCACTCGAAACGGGCCTCGCGGCCGGGGGCCGGGGCGCTCAGGCACCGTCCTTCGGCGTCTCGGCGGGCGGCGCCGCAAGCCCCGCATACGGCCCCGTATTGCCAGGCGAGGGCGACTCGGATGCGTTTTTTTCGGCGCCCCCGAGGCTCGTGCCGACGCGGAGGGCGGCCGCCACCTCCCATATCTCGCGGTCCGAGAGGACCAGGTCCAGGGCGCCCGGCTCGAAGGGCACGGCCTGGCCGTCGCGGACCATGCACTCCCAACCGGCCAGTTTCGAGGAGGCCAGCGCCCAGAGGTCGTCCATGTGGGCGTCGAACAGGTCCGGGCGGCCGCGGAAATCCTCGATGTTTTTTTCGCAGAGGGCGTCCAGCCGTTTCCGTTCCCGCCGCGTCAGGTGGCGGAAGCGAAGCCGCGGCCGCTCCGCCGGCGGCTTCGCCTGGTCCGATTGAAGGACGACCTCAAACGTCTCCGCAGGTTCCAGGGCAATTGGCATGACGCCCCTCCTCTAGGCAAAGGTGATGGCCAGTTCATCGTCCCCGGCCGACGCCGACCGGTTCAGGCGGAACTCGATGTCCTCGATGGCCGTTTTTCCGCGGTCCCCTTCGGCGGCGCCGGCGAACTGGAGTTTCGGGGCGGCGAAAGAGATGGTTTCTCCCGATCCGGTCCCGACCTGGAAGGCCAGGGCCTGCTCGGTCCGCGAAAGCCAGAGGCCCGCCAGGTTGTTGGCCGATACGAGCGTCGCCTCCGGGTTCATCGTCCCTTTCACGGCCCGACCGGTCACGATGGCGTAAGTATAGCCGGCCGAATCATTAACGTCCTCGCGGAGGACGACCTCGTTTCCGAGGTCGAGGGTCATTTCCGAGAGGACGGGGGTCCAGTCGCCCAGGGTGAGGCCCGCCGAGGTGAAGCGCGGGGGTTTTACCGTCGGATAGGTCGGCGCGAGGATGGCGGTGTCCACGGCCGTCACCCAGATTCCCTTGAAAGAAAATTCCACGCGGACGATCTTTCCGGCGGCGAAACGAAAGACGGCATTGCCCATGCAGCCGCGAAGGACCTTGCAAAGGCCGTCCTCGTAGAGGCCGAGGGTCACGGTCCGAGGAAGCAGGCCCGCGACGGCCGGGGCCCGCGAGACGGGCCTATAGACGTGCCCCGTCGTATTCACCAGGCCGCAGGCGGGGAGCAGCGTTTTTGCCCAGAGCGGATCGGGGTCCGACGGGCTGGCGGTCCCGTGCAGTTCGACGGAGAAGGTGCAGGACCCCCCGGCCGCGCCGGGCACGCCCGTCAGGGGCGAGAACCCGCCCTGCCCTTCGCGGGCGTCGTAAGGGATGTCGGGCGTCATCTTCGCATCGAAGACGTTCATGGCGGCGTCGGCGGCCGCCAGAACCTCGGCGACGCCGAGGACGGATTCGATTTTGGCCGCGAGCACGCGGCGTCGGGCGAGCAGTGGCATGGGTATTCTCCTTTTCTGGCCGGTCATCCGGCGGCATAGGGATCGTCTTCCAAAGTTCGATAGTAAATATCAACATTCACCGTAATTCCCTCAAAACCCGTAAAGGCGTTCTTGCCGACCCAGCCGAAGGCAGGCCGGATCACGGCGTCGTAGGCCAGGCCGCCGAACGTGGGGTCCGAACGGATAGCCTTTTCGAGATCGGCGGCGAATCGGTTGAGGACCGTGTCGGCCGGCGTCGAAGCCTGGTCGCTCAACTGGGCGAAGGCCATGAGGGCGAACGGCTGGATCCACGCCTTCAACCCTTCCGGCGAGTCCCCTTCCTCCGGGTCGTCCTGGAGGATGACGACCAGGTTATTTTGGGGGACGTAAGCCTGCTCGCCGGAGGCGCGGGACGGGCGGACGACCTCGGAGACGGTCTCCTGGTACCCATTGGCGACCGTCACGCTTTCGATCCGGGTCTTCAAGGCCGCCGCAATCTGTTCGACGATCGGTTCGCTCATGCCGCCGTCCTCGGTTTCAGGTTTTGCACCGACGCTTCCAGCCGTCCCACGTAGGCCAGGGCCTCTCCGACCGGTCCTTCCAGGCGACGCGGCATCGTCACGGCCGTCAAGGCCGTCCGGCCGATCAGGACCTCAACCTGGCGGTCCAATTCCGCCTCCAGGTCCGCCCCGGCCTGGTCCATCCAGGATTGCCAGGACCGCTGATTCCACTCGGCGATTTCCAGGATGGACGGCCCGAAGAGTTCGCGGATCGGCTGCCGCATCTTTCCCGCATACCGGCCGCTGCGCATGCGGCGCTTGGACCCCTGGCGAATAAAGACGCCTCGATGTCCCTGGGGCATCCGGGCAATGAAGGCGTGGGGGATGAATCCTTTTTCGCCCCGGCCGCGCTCGACCGCGCCCGTCGCCACGGGAATGGGCGACCGGATGGAGACGCCTGTGACCTTCTGCCGTGCGCCAAAGGCCAGGAGGGGGATGGGGCCGGAGCGGATGCGAATAAGGGCCTCCAGCAGGCCCCAGGACGCCCGCCGAAGACGAAAGGCCCGACGGACGATCTTTTGCCGGAGATCCGTCCGGGAGGCGACGAATTTAATGAGGCGATAGCGCAGGCTTACGGCCACCTTGTTGATGGCCCGCGCAAGCGCTTTTTGCAGGCCGCGCGGAATGCCGTCGAGAACCGCCTGGATTTCCTTCAGGCGGACGGGATCCATCGGCGTCACGGACAGTCGGAACATGTCAGCGCACCTCCAGTTGGAGCATCGCCTCGTCGCCGTCCAGAAGGAGGACGATCCGGCGGGTCGTCACCGGCCCGCCCGGCCGGACCGCCACGTCCACGCGGTCGCCGCCGGTGTCGAGGTCGGCCGCCCGGATACCCGCCTCCGAATCATTGAGCACGTCCAGCCTGAGCGTCGGCGCCTGCGCGCCTGGGGCCTCGGCGATGGGGCCGGGCGGCGACCGGTCCACGATGGCCTGAATGGTCCGCGGCGCTCCGGTCCGCGGCCGGTACACCACCGATTCGGCAAAGTCGGCCAGAAAAAGGCCCGCGTCTCCCGCGAGGTCGATCGCCATGCGTCACGCCTCCGCCGCCTGTTTCAGGATCGTCCGCCGGACGGCGATCCGCCGGGTTTCGAGCAACCGCACGAGGTCGTTCCAGTCGGCCTCCTCGCGCCGCCACCGGTCGGACGTCCGATAATTGAGCGGATCCGTGAAACCGTCGAAATCCTCGACGCCCGTCCGGTCCACGCCCCAGCAGTCAATCTGTGTCGCCCCGAGCGACCCGGCCAGGGCCAGGGCCGTCGTCGCCGACCATCCGGCCCATCCGAGGCGGCGGGCGCCGTCATATCGAGGAAAATCTATCTCCGAGACGGCCAGGAACGGGAAGGCCGCGCTCTCCGGGCAGATCCGTTCCATGCGGATCCGCTGATCCGGGAGCGAGACCATCGTGGGCCGTTCGCCGGGTTTCCGTTTCGGCCCGCCGTCGCGGAAAAGCATGGCGGCGGCGTTGGCGTCCAGAAGGACGCAGTATCGGGCCTCGTACAGGAGGGCCGCCCGGTTGACGGCGATCCGCAAATAGCCTTCGCGGTCGGCGAATTGCGTCAGGCTGGGGCCGGGCGCCAGGAGGGCGATTTTCATGAGGCCTCCTTTTCCGGTTTCCGGGCCGCCAGGGCGAGCCACGGGCCGATCCGCGTTTCGTCCGTCCATTGCCAATCGTCCGGCCAGAGACGGCGGACGGCGGCGGCGTCCGCGAACGTCCTCTTGTGTTCCCGCGACCGCCGGCCCCCTTCGGGCACCGTGACGATGACCGTCCCGCCGGGCCGCAGGAGCCTGACCGCCTCGGCCACGAGGGCCGGAGCGTACTCTACGTGCTCCAGGACCTCGCCGAGGACGACCGTTCCGGCCGAGGCGTCCGGGAGGCCCGTCCGCTCGGCCAGGGCGTGACGAAGGTCGATGAGGCCGGCGGAAGGCTTGAACCGCCTCATGTCCGCCAGGGCCTCGTAGGATCGGTCCACGGCCGTCACGTAGCGGCCCCTCGTGGCCGCCAGGATCGGAAGCGGCCCGGCGCCCGATCCGAGGTCCACGACCGGATCGGAACCGAGATGTTCAAGGGTCCAAAGGATTCGCCGCCTGAGATCGTCCCACCGTGAATCCGGGTCCTCGAATCGTTCGCGGGCCTTGTCATGCTTGAAATCTTCCGGCATCACGAACCAGAAATCCTTCTCGGCGGTCTGGGCCTTGAGACCCGTCTTCTCGGCCCAGCGGGCGACGGCCCGGAGGACCCCGGTCTGCCCGTCGTAATGGTCGTGGCCCGCCAGGACGCCGCCCGGCAGGATGCGCGGCGCCCAGGCCTCCAGGTCCGCATAGACCGCCTGCTCGGAATGATTTCCGTCGATATAAACGAAGTGGAACGCCGACCCGTCCGCCATGAGCGACGCCGCCCGGACGCTCGGCAGGCGCCAGAGGGCGATTTCAGGACGGCCGGCGAATCGGGCGCAGACGTCCAGGTACATCCCGTCCCAGTCGGTCGCCCAGAACTGCTCGATCTTCTCGGCGGGGAACCGCGAGCGGGCGAAGGCGATCCAGTCCGCGTCCGGGCACCAGGGGTCCGCGAGGAGAAGGAACTCCGGCGTGAGGGCCGCCAGAATCTCCTCGGCGTGATCCCCGCGATAGACGCCGACCTCGGCGGCCCTGAGGCCCGCCCAACCGGATTGGCGGGCGTACCGCTCGGCGGCGAATTGGACGGCGGGTCGGGTCATGCGTCCCATTTCCATTGAAAGGTTTCCACGGCTTCGTCCACGAGGCCGAGCAGGTGGGCGGCGGCGGGCCGGAGGCCCAGGTGCCGCTCGTAGTATGGCCGGTCGCCCAGGCGCTCGTATTTCCTGAGAACCTTGCCGAACCAGTGGCCGAACGTTTCGGCCGTGACGACGAGGCCGGTTTTCGGCGTCAGGTATCGGCTCGTGTTGATGCGAACGGTGTCGCGCATCAGAACCGGCAGGCCGCAGGCGATCATTTCGGGGAGGATGCGGGGACCGGAATCGTACCGGCCGTCGTCGCAGACGACGCCGACCTTGGCCCGACAGAGCCAGGCGGGGACCAACTCGATGGGGAGGAGGCCCGTGAACTTCACCCAGAACCGCCGTTCGGCATGGGCTTTCTCAAACAACGGATCGGGCGGCCCGATCCGAAGGACCTTCGTCTTCGGCGGGATGAGCGGGGCGAGCCACGCGAGACCCTTTTCCTCCTTCGGCGAGTGACAGTTGAAGACGAGGTCAAAGTCCTTGGCCGCCCCGGTCGGCTTGAAAAGGTGATCCACGGCCGGTTTCCAAAAGAGGCGCACCAGGGACCCCGGACAGGTCTCCTGGACCGGCCTCAACTGGTCGGGCGAATCCACGAGAATGAGATGGTAAAAGACGCCGTCCTTCGGGATATAGCGCATCCCGGAGCCGTAATAGACGCGGAAGGCGTTCGGGGCGGCCTTCAGGGCCGGAAGGTAATCGCCGTACCCGCCGCGGTTCCAAATGATTTCGGGCCGGTACGAGGCGAAGTCGGGGGCGGAGGAACGGATCTCGATGAGTTCCGGCCGCCAGGTGTGGGTCGCGTCCGGTCCCAGGCGCCACAGCCGCCCTTCGCCGCCGGCCTGCCGGACCATTTCGGCAAAAAGGTGGGTCCACATGTCGCCGTAGGCGCGGAGGGTTCCTCGTGGCGGTTCCAGCGTCAGGGCCGCCTTCTTGTGGGCGCTTCGCATCATCAGCCATCGGCGGTTTCGGCGCACAGGACCTCCATATAGAGGGCGTCGTATCGGTCCGCGACGACCGACCAGGACCAGTGTTCGAGGACGGCCGCCCGCCGCCGGATTTCGTTCTCGAAAAGAAAGGCCAGGCCCGCGCCGATCCGTTCGGCGGACCGGCCGACGATGACCGCCCCGGCCTTCTCTTCCAGGTCCCGCGCGATGCCGCAATCGGTCGTCAGGACCGGCAGGCCCACGGCCAGGGCCTCAAGGAGCGCGTTCGAGCACCCCTCGGCCTCCGAGGCGCAGACGACGGCGTCCAGGGTCCGATACCAGTCGGCCATGGCCTCGTGGGAGGCCACGCGCGGATAATCGCCCGGATCGAAAACGAGTTCGGCCGAGCCGAACCCCTCGGCCCGGAGCGAAGCGTCGAAGGCCCGGACGGCCTCCTCGATCAGGGGGACGCCCTTGTAATCGAGCCGTCTCGGGTCGTCCCGCCGTCCGACCCAGCCGATCCGAAACGGCCGGGGCCTGAAAATCCCGGTTGCCACGCCGTTCGGAATAATCGAAGGCTCGACCGACAGGTACGGCCGGGCCTCGTCGGCCAGTTGCGGATTTTTGGCGACGCAAAAGGCCGCTTCGCTCCACGCCTTCTTTTCCCAGGAAAAACGGGGAAGGGATCGGTGGCTCACGATCTCAAAACCCCAGGCCGGATGGCCTTTCAGTTTCGCGGTTAGGATCGGTACATAGACCATGCTGTGAAGGTGCACGATGTCGAAGTCTTTGAGCCGGCCCATGATCACCTCATCCTCGATCAGGCCGGTCGTCATGGACCACCGATCCGCCAGAGCGTCGGAGAGATACCGCGCGCGGTTGGCGATGCCCCAGCCGTTTCTCGTGCCGATCACGTGGAGGACCTTTTTCACGCGAGGACCTCCTCTACGGCCTCCGCCGCCACGTCGGGGGCGGCGTGATCGTTCACCCACTGGCGTCCGGCGGCCCCCGCCTCCGCCACGGCCGCAGGGTCAAGGACGAGCCGCGCGAGGGTCTCGGCGAGATCCGCCCGGTCGGCGTGGATGACGGGCGGCGGAAGGGCGTCGCCGGAAGAGACGACGGCGCAGCCGGCGGCCAGGGCTTCGAGGCCCGACTTCCCAAGGCCGCCGCGCCACGGCGGCCGGCCGTCCTCGACGGGCATCGGCTCTGGCACCTGGTCTATGAAGACGTGGGCCGAGCGCCGGGCCTCCAGGGCGTCCGCGTGCGATAGGCCGCGAAGGGGCAGATACGATACGGCAACCGTCGGCCGGACGGAATGGATCGCCTCTTCGATGATTGCCGTTCCCTTCTGCTCCTCGCGGGACCGCTTTCCGGGCGAGTGGCAGACGATGCAGGGCGGCATCGGGGCCTTGGCCGCCGGCATCGAAACGGCCGTCGGCGGCCACCAGGGCCGGGCGCCCTCGGGGGCGTAAGGCATCTTGTCTGGCATAGCCAGGGACCGCAGGCCCGCCTCGGCGATCTTCCTCCGGGCCTCCGGCGGATCGCGGAGGAGATGGCTGTCCGTGAGGAGGATCGCACCGCCCTTTGAGCGGACGAAGGCCGTCGTTTCGGGCGAGTCGCCGTAGAGGGCCGGTAGGACGTGCGTCAGGGCCGGCATGGCCGCCAGGCAAAGCCTGTCGGCCCCGCCGACGGCCCTCCGGGCCGCCTCGATGCCCGTCCGGCCCGCGCCCTGGAGGACGATGGACGGATACTCCGTGTGAAATCCGTACACGTCCGGCATGGCGACGATCAGCGAGACCTCGTGGCCGCGCCCGACGAGGGCGCGGGCGAGGAGCGGGGCGTGGGCGTAGGTGGCGAGATAACCTATCAGGGCGATCTTCAATCCGGCGTCTCCCGGAATCTCCGGCTGGCCTGGAAATGCTCGATGACCGGCCGCCCGGCCTTCGGATAGGCCTGGCGCGACAGGTCAAAAATGAAACAGAGTTCCGGCGGCAAGCGGGACAGACGAATCCCGGCGCCCGCGGCCCGAACGGCCTCGTGGAGGTTCACCTGGTCCGAACGGTCCGGGATGGTTTCATTCACTTGTCGCCATCGGTCGAGGAGTTCGCCGGCGGCCGCCGTCGCGGCGAAATAGAGGGTCCCGCCCAGGAGTTCCTCCCCTCGGAAAAAGTGAGCGGCGAAATCGCAGCCCAGGGAGATCGCCGGCCAGGGGTCTTCCCAGACGATGGCGTCGGCGTCCACCCAGAGGAGCGGTTCGCCGGGCCGGTTGCGGCGCACGTCCTGGATCACCTCGACCCGCTGATGCACGTTTCGGGCGAACGAGCGGCGGCCGGGACGTTCATGGATCTCGTAATCGAGGCCGAGCCGGATCAGGCTCGACCGAAGCCGGTCGGCCTCGGCGCGATACTGAGGCGTATGATAGGAAAGGATCATGGCCGCGCCTGCCGCCCGCCCGGCGAGTTCATTCGTTGCCGCCTTCGGCGCGCTTGGCGCCGTCGATTTCCTGGCGCCCTTCGTCCCGGCCGCGAAGAAACCCGTTCATTTCTGCCATCGCATTGGCCAAGGTTTCGAGTTTGTTGTCAATGCGGACCATTACGTCGCTGTGGAGCGCGCAGGAAACGCCTTTGCGCTCTTCGAGGCGCGTCGCCAGGGCCGCCCGGTCCCGGACGCTGATAATGGCATAGACCGTCAAGAAGGCGTTCCAGGGAACCAGCAGGCTCGTCGTGATCGAAAGAAGTATCTCAAAGGTCGTCATCGGCGGCTCCTCGCAGGTCCCGGCCCGTCACCCCATTCCGGCGGGCCGGGACGCGCTGCGAACATAAACCGGCGGACGGTCAGCCCGCGTTTCCGTTCAGGATCACGTCGGCCGTGGTCGTCAGGGCGGCCTTGTCGGAGACCGCGATGCCGGCCTTCGTGTTGCCGGACGCCGTAGACGTCAGGCACTTGTTGCCTGCGTTCCAGTAGAGTTGGTCGCCGGCCGACCAGGAATCGGCGCTTGCCGCGTCGAGCGTCACGCGGCCGGCCCGGCGAACGGAGCCGACGGCCCCGCTGGCGATGTCGGTCACGCACACGCGGATTTCAACGCCGCACACGACCACGTCGCCGCTCGAAAGGGCCGAGCTGGCGGTGTGGGGGACGAGCGCCCCTTTGTTTCGATACGAGTTCATGGATTTCTCCCAGCCTGGGTTTCGCGGTTCAGGCGCCGCGTGCCGCCGCGGGACACGTTGGAGGGCCGGGGCCGATCCCGCCGGCGGCCCCGGCCTTTAAGTCGGCCTCAATCAGGCGCCGACGTTCTTGTAGAGGCCGCGATAATCGATGGCCCTCGCGGCACACCAGTGGCGGACCTTGTATTTACGGGCGTCGCTGTCGAAATCCTCCTCCTCTTCCAGGACCGGTTCCGGCTCGTCCTGCAGGAAGAAGACCATGACCGTGTCGACGATGTTCGGGTCGGCCGCCAGATACCAGGCCGTTCCCGAACTGGCGTCGAGGCGGGCGTCGGCCGTCACCGTGAGACGGTTGGCCCAGATGTTGGCCGCGGCGTTCGACTTCGAGGGGTCCACGGTCGAGGCGATGAGTTGCTGCGCCGTCCCTTTCTTGGCCTGCGGAACGAGCAGGTGGACCGGGTCCACGTTCAGGTATTCGCCCGCCAGGCCCGTCTGCTTGGCCATGAGGGCCGCCGCCACGTCCAGGGAGGCGCAGGAGATCGCCGTGCCGCTCGAGGTCAGGTTCTTGTGCGTCGTCGCGTGGAAAAGGGCGACCGAGTCTTCCGTCATCGTCTGATTCGACGTGAGGGGCACGTAGGCCACGTCGTCCTCGGTCCGCCGGGCCGCCAGGCCCCGCGCCCGAAGGGCCCGGGTGAAGCCGCCCAGGTCGTCGCCGATCAGGGCCTCCAGGGTGAGCATGACGATCTTGCCGTACTTGGCGATCGTCACGACCTCCCTCTTGTCGGAGAGCGTGCCGATGGTGTAATCGGCGCCTTCGGTCACGACCGCCAGGGCCGGGGCCGAAGACAGGCTGACGATGGACATCTGTTTCGTGTCCGGCACGGTCCCGCGGGCCGCCCACCGCGACCACGACGCCGGGGCCTCCTGGTAAGCCTTCGCCAGGATCTTCCGGGCCGTGTTCTGAAGGAGGTACGGAAAATCGCTCGTCGATTGCGAGAGGAAATAGCGGCTTCCAATCTCGCGCGACAAGAGGGCCTTGGCCACCTGGGTCGGCGTCATCGCCGAGGCGCCGGGGACGCCGAAGGCCGAAAGATACTGCCGGCCCATTTCGATGATCCGCAGGCCGGAGATGGCCGCGGCCCGGTCGTGGGGTTTCTCGACCTTCTGGCCGGCCCGGAGGAGCAAGGCGTCGGTCATGGCCGGGCCGATGGAATCCCGGTTAAGGTCGGCGCCGACGGCAATGGACACGGCCGGATGGTCGGCCTGGAACCGGGCCAATTCCTCGGCCAGTAACCGGGCCTCCTGGAGCGTCCGTCCTTCGTCCACCATCCGGTTGGCCCATTCGGCGCCGAGTTTCTTCTCGGCCGCGAGGGACCGGATGTCGGCGCCGCGCTTCCGTTCGGCCGCGAGGGCCTTGGCGGCGGCCTGGTCCGCAAGTTCGACCGCCGCGGCGGCCGTTAGGACCGCCGGCGGGACCGCCGGCGGGACCGTCGCCGGTAGGACGGGCGAAGTGGCCTGCCCCGCCGCCAGGGCGGCGGCGTGGTCTTTCTGGTCGCCCTTCAGGCCGGCCAGAAACGCCTGGGCTTCGGCCTCCGTCGCGTCGGTCTTCAAGCCGACGGACTTCAGATAAGCGAGGACTTCGGGTTTCATGGTCTTCTCCTTGCAAAGTTCTGGTTCGATTTCATGCGATTCCCCGGCCCCCTGGCGAAGCAGGCCGCCGGGGTTTGCCCCCGGATCGCCGACGAAATCCACCGCCAAGAGGTCCTGGAGGCGGCACGCCGGAGGGAGGGGCCTTTGCTGGTCGTCCGTTCGCTCGGCGAACGGCGCCGGTTCATAGACGATGGAAAGGCCGACGGCCTCGGGATCCTCTTCCGCCACGCCCAAAAGATAGGTGGCGAGTTTCCCGCTGGGCGAATCGTCGGCATATCGGCCGAACTGAATATCCCCGCGCACCTGGCCGTCTTCGATCCTCGGATTGGAGGCCCGGCCGACGAGCACCTCGATGCCGTCCGCGCCTCCGAACCACCCGGATTCGGGGTGCGTCAGGCGCGACTTGACGCCGCGGGGCTTGGAGGCCAGAAGGGCCGAGACCTGGCGGAGCGTCTCGTCGTCAATGTCGTATCCGTGGCCGACGGCCGGTCCGCGGGTGATGAGGGAGACGTTTTCGATGCGCCGCCGCCCCCGGTCCACGCGGATCGTTCCGGCCCGGAAGGCCAGGGGCTGCGTCAGGCGCATCCGTTTGGCGTTCGTAGGCATCACCCGTCCTCCTCAATGTCCCAATCCGGGAGGCGAAACCGGTCCCCGTTGCCGCCCGGCCGGCGGCTCTGGGTCGGGACGATCTCCCCGTCCTCCGTGCCTTCCTGGCCCGAACGGTCGCCGCCGGCCCGGCTGCCGGGCTTCGGCTCGTAAGGCGATTGACCCTGGGCGGACGGACGGATGTCGATTCCCCTGGCGCGGGCATACTCGATCTGCTCGGCCCATTCGTCGATGGTTCCCTGGAAGGTGTAACCGACCTTTTCGAGTTCCCGTCCGGGCGTCGTCTGGTAAGAGTCGAGGCCGAGTTTGACGGCCGCCGCCTGGCGGGCCGGATCAATCCAGTACTTGGGCGGCGGCTGCCAATCCATTTCGAGGCAGGCGGCCCGGACCTCGGCGTCCTCGAAATAACCGGCCGGAGGCTGGGCGAAGCCTTCCGAGACGGCCAGGGCGACGAAGGCCTCCCAGATCGGCCGGAGCCATTGCTCGACGAGGAGTTCCTGGAGCACGTCCGTGACGGCCCAGAATTCGAGCAGGCTTTGCCGCTGGCCCGAGAAATTGGCCCTGGAGAAATCCCGAAGGAGCATGGCCGGATCCATGTCGAGGCCGGCCGCGACCTCGGCCAGTTGAATGCGCATGAACGGTTCGTAGGCGGCGCCCGGCCGCTGCGGATTCAAGAGGTCCAGGCTTCCGTCCTGCCCCACGTCGACGATGACGCCGGGCCGGAGTTCCGTGATTTCATTTCCGTCGGTATCCAGGCCCGTATCGCCTATCGGATGGGCCAGTCCCGTAAAGGTCTGGCCCGAGGA
>Ga0172365_10002596_pt1 | contig 13371 bp, 14 predicted proteins | sample LakKivSesite48cm_FD_114535 | JGI IMG/M metagenome (GOLD analysis project Ga0172365, IMG submission 114535) | Sediment microbial communities from Lake Kivu, Rwanda - Sediment site 48cm | ecosystem: Environmental > Aquatic > Freshwater > Lake > Sediment | place: Rwanda: Western Province, Lake...
GTAATGCATGGTGGCACACTGTGGGCAACGCCGGGCAAAGACGCCGTGACCGTCAAAGTGGATGACGTGGTAGTCTGTACCAGCCATGCGCTCCAGCAAGGCGTCGTAGGTGGGCGGCTCGAGCCGGTCGAGCGCCAGCCTGCCGGCCTCAGCCAGGGACTGCAGGGCATTCCACACGGCCAGCCGTTCGACGTCGTCCGGCAGTCCGGCCAGATCCTGGGGGCGGGCGGCGACGTAAAGAAGCCGCCAGGGTGGAGCGGCGGGCAGGGCCGTGGTTGCCTCGGGATAGGCAATGTAACGGGTCATTTCGACTGCCCCGCCGGAGAGCAGGTGGCGGTACCCATCGTGCAGCAGTTCCCACGGATAGCGGGCCAGCGCCACCGCGTCGTGATCGAAGCGCAGTTGCAGGGCCACGGTGTCCCGAGTGCTGCGCGCCTGGTTGAGAGCCATCTGAAAGGCGGTCCCAACCTGCTCGGGGAAGAGGGCCTGATATAGCCCCTGGCCGAGGCGAGGCAGCAGGTCGGGGACAAGGTGGGGGTCGCTCAGCAAGCCCAGCCGTCGCAGCACCTCGGTCTGGGTCGGGGTAAAATGGTCCGGGACGTATGCGCCGAATTCAAGCGCCTTGAGCACAGCGATCAGGTCGCCAGGGCCGTAGGGCAGCCGGCCGGTAGTGTAGGGCTCGCCCATCGGCGTCTCGAAAGCGCGCACTTCGAATTCCAGGCCGGCCAGGCGGGCAATTTGCAGTTTGAAGCGCACCCAGGCCCGCTCACGCTGCGGTGGGACAGCCGGAGGCTCGGGCTCCTCAGGCGGTGGTTTTTGGACTGAAGGTGTTGGTTTAACCCCCTGACACAGGTCGTTGAAACTGATGCCCAGGTGTGCGAGCGCCAGCGCGTTGAGTTGGTCCACAATGCGCGTGCGGTCGCGGCGGGTCTGCTCGCTGGGGCCGTACCACCGTTCATCGTGCAGGTTGTCGCGCAGCGAGGCCTCGTGGACGGCAAAATCCTGGTACCAGGCGGTGCCTTCAGCCAGGCGTTTGAATGTATCGAGACCACGTTCGTAGTCCATATCCTTTCCTCCGACAAATGGTCACTCACTTGCTCAACTCAGTGCGTCTTGACCCCCTGGCGCTGGATTTCCGCCTCCAGGTGCGCTCTTTGGGTCTCGTTGGCGGCGCGCACAGCCGTGGCATACGCCTGGCTCGTGAACGACTCCCAGCTATCGCGCTGGATGAGCGGCAAGGCAGCGGCCGTGAATTCTTCTGGGGATGCCACTGCCGCCAAAGAGGTCATGTATGCTGCCACAGACTGCTTCTTGTCGCCTGGGACCATCCACGTGCCAATCTCGTCGCCGAAGACAATGTCCTCACCGCGCTCCATCCTGTCTACCAGGTCGTACAAGAGGCCGAAACAGGCGACGGCGTGCAGGTGATCGCCTTGCGCTGTCAGTTGGGCGCTGGACTTGAGCAGGTCCCCCAGCCGCTCGAACCATTCCTCAGTTCCTTCGGGGATGTGCATCCAGTTCTTCGAGTTGATGTCGAATGGCTCGTAGTAAACGCCGGCCAGGGACTCGCGGTGGAAATCCTTCACCTTATCCAGCAGCTCCGCTCCCTCAACTGGCGCGGGCGGCAGGGTGCGGACGAGGCGGCCAAACACGGCCTTGCGCTGGTCGCGGTCCATCTCGTCGTATGCCTTGCTCAACAAGTCGAGCAAAGCCGCCGCGTCCTGCGACGACAGGTATTCCCACAGTTGTGCTTTGTCCATTCGCTAAACCTCCTGAGGACGCAAGGGACGATTAGAGTTAGTCAATGATCTTGATTCGGTGGTATAATATAGCCGGAAATCACCTTCCTGCCACTCTGCATTGGCTCAAGGAGAGAGCGATGGAAAAGCCTGAATTTGCATTCACCGGCGTGATTCTGCAAGAAGAGAGCGGCTATACTTCCCTATGTCCAGAGTTGGACGTGGCCTCCCAGGGTCAGACCATCCAGCAAGCCAGAGACGCATTGCTGGAAGCAGTCACGCTCTACCTGGAAACGGCGCTGGAAAACAACCTTCCCTGGCTACGCCCGGTCCCCCGCAGGGAAGACCCCCGTTTCGCCAGTCCCGAGGCCATCGTGGACACCTTTATGTTAGCAGGCGTGCCTGCCATCCCCCCAACTCATCTTCGACAAACGCCCTGACCTCAGCCACGTCCGCCCGATCGGGTGATCCTTCCTTCCACGCGTCCACCACCGCCCAGGCGAAATTGGCCGGGGCATCTCGCGCCCAATCCTTGAATTCCGATTCGGACTCGTGCTCGAACTGGTAGAAGCCCCACAGCAAGCCCATGCACAGGTGATTGGCTTCAGCCTTCAGTCCAAGTTTCTGATATCGGCGCAGATCCTTCAGAAAGGGCTCCAGCACCTCGTCAATCATAAGGTCGGCGGCCTCGCCTGGGTCCACGTAGCCGTCGCGCTTCGGCCCGGCCCTGTCCCAGACTTCTTCAACTTCCAAAGCATTCAACTCGTCGTATAGGAAGGCAGCAATATCCTCTGGGTCTACGCCACTTATGTGGGACAGCGCCATCTCGACAATGCGGGCGGCAAGACCTTCGTCGCTGTCTGCCAGGCTTCTCAGGATAGACAGGGCGACAGTGGGCGGCAGTTGGTCAATAATCTCGTGAGTATTTTCTATTGCCATCGCTCATCAGATGTTCACTCCGCCTGGTCTACGACCAGGTCCGCCTCGATCTCGGCGATCATCGCTTCGCACAGGGCCAGTTCTTCCTGCTGTTCGGCCAGGTCGTTTTCGGTCATGCCGGCCACCATCTGTAGGACGTCCACCTGCGTTTGCCAGGTCTCCCGCGCTGGCTCGTCCTGCGCTTTGGCCAGCAACCGCTGGGCGATCTCCATCTCGTAGCGCTCACGTTCCAGCTTGGGTTCCAGTTCCTCGTCCATTGTGCTCTGGGCGTGGATGGCCCGCTTCTCCCATGCCGCCAGCACCTCCCGTTTCATCATCGTGCGCTCCTCCTCTGCGTTGCGCGGCACGGTGGCGAAATAGCGCCCTTAGTATAGTCCTGTTGCCAGTTCACCGCCAGTACGTGCGCCTGCCTCGCGTAAGCAAGTCACTATATGAGCGCGGACAGCGGGGCGGTTGTAATCAGAGGCCAGTTCGTGGTAAAATGGAGCCAGCGAGAAATAGTGAGGAGGACACGATGCCACACTTGTTAGTCACCCAACTGCGCTTCACCCGCAGCGAGCTCGTGCGCTGCCTGGAGGGCGTGTCCGACGCGGACGCCCGCCGTCGCTTCGAGCCGATGAACTGCATCAGTTGGATCGTCGGCCACCTGGCCGACCAGGAAAATCACTTCTGGGTGCTGTGGGCGCAGGGGCAACAGGGTGCGCCTGACCTGCACGAACAGGTGGGGTATGGGCAGCCCCCCAGCACGCCGCCGCTCGACGAAATGTGGGTCGTGTGGCGGACGGTCACCAGCGCGGCCGACCGCTACCTGGACACGCTGACGCCCGCACTGTTGCAGACGCACCTGGAATGGAATGGCAAGCCGTTCCCAGAGAACGTCGGCACGATGCTGATGCGCAACGTCTACCAGTACTGGTAGACGCAACCGGTAAGACCCCATCCCCGACCATGCATCGCACGTAGATCACCTTCTGCCTATCCTCCACTACCAGTGTCGCCCACACGTCCAGTGCCTCAATCAGGTACCGTCGCGCCTCGAAGCTGGCGTCTGCAATCTCCAGTCCTTGCACCACTTCCCTGGCAAACTTCGTGATGGTTTGCACCTGCTCGTCTGTAAGGGTCTGTGCTTCCAGTCGGGGCACCAGGTCCTGACGCTCGCGCTCCAGGGCCTCGACTGTCCCCTCCAGGCGCTCTTTGCGTTCTGTCAGTGCTTCCCTGGGGAAGTCGCCAGACACGTACAGATCAATCAGCCTCTCCAGTTGACAACGAGTGTCTGCCAGAAGATCACCTACTACCGCCAGCCTGTCTCGTAACGGCTTGTTGGCTTCTTCCCGTTCCGCCTGCTCCGGTTGACACCGCACTGCGTAATCATCGCACACGTGCGCCGGGCAGTAGTAGTACTGGTAGCCTCCCTTTGCAGCGCTCGTAGTACTTGCGCCTATCCTCGCGCCACAGTGCCCGCACACCACCCGCCGCCGTAGCAGGTATTGGTGCTTCGTGTTGCGCCTGGCATCCTGCCTGTTTCTCTCAAGCCGCACCTGTGCCGCCTCCCAGAGGTCCCGTGATATGATCGCTGGCACCTCAACGGCGATCCAATGATCGCGGGCGTTCTCGACTCTCCTGCTTCTGCCGTTGGTCCTTTGCTCCCTGTACTTGCCGTAGTGCCAGCGGCCCTGATAGGTCTCCCTTTTCAGCATCTTGTGTATGGCCGCACGATTCCACTGGCCGTAGCCGCGCTGCTTCGCCATCCCATCATCGCCGTCTGCCCGCGTCGGTATCCCCATCCCACTCAGACGTTGCACTATCTGGTAGATGGGTAAGGGGCCACTCTCCCCATCACCCTCCACGTACCAGGTGAAAACCAGCCGCACAATCCGCGCTTCTGGCTCGTGTATGACCAGGGTTCGTTTCCCGTCCACTTCGGCCAGGCGGTAGCCGTAGGGTGGCCGCCCGTGCACGTTCACGTGCCCGTCTTCTACCTTGCGTCGCCGCCCTCGTACTCTGCAATCGTAGCCTTGATGTGCTTGTTCAGGCGGCCTTCTGGTGTGTCGGGGTACTCACCCAACACGTACTCGATTGTCACGCCGGCCTGCTTGAGTTCCTGCTCCACGATCAATTGCTTGGCCAGATTACGAGACAGGCGATCAATCTCTCGGGTCACCAGAACGTCAAACTCACCGGCGCCGGCCCTCTCCCGCACGCGGTTCAGTTGTGGCAGGTCTATCTCAGCGCCACTTGCCCCCCGGTCGTCCTCGGCCAGTTCAGCCACAACAATGTAGCCGCGTTCCTGGGCGTACTTGCGCCCCATCTCCAACTGGCCGCTGAGGTTGCGGCCTTCCTTACCTCGATCATCACCGCTGTTCGAGGTACCTGGGTATTGACAAACCAGACAGACTGACGTATAATGTAAACACACGTTCAACCTTGAACAAATGATCACACGCACAGGGTGATATGCCAGGTGCTCAGAAGCTGCTGGATGAGTAAGGATCGGAGGACAGAGATTGGAGATCGAGTGCGCGGCATTGCTGGCCAGGGCCAAAGAGATCATCAAACGTGAGGCGCAGGCAGTGAGCGCATTGGCAGATCACTTCGACGAGGGACTGGCATGCGTCGTTGATCTTTTGCTGAACTGCCGGGGGCACGTTTTGGTGGCCGGGGCAGGCACTTCGCACGCGATGGCGCAGCGGTTCGCGCACCTGCTTTCTTGCTGCGGCACGCCCGCCCTGTGTATCAGCGCTGCCGACAGCATCCACGGCGGCTCAGGCGCGATCAAGCCCGGCGATGTGGTGTACGTGATCTCCAAGGGCGGCCAGAGCGCTGAAATCAACCAGTTTGCCGACCTCGCGCGCAGGCGCGGAGCCAAACTCATCGCCCATACCGAAAACCCCGTCTCGCCATTGGCGCAGATGAGCGATGCGGTCTTGCACGTCAAGACGGTGGGGGAGGTGGACCCGTATGGGATGATTGCCACCGGCAGTTCGCTGGTCAGTGGCGCGGCGTGTGATGCGCTGTGTGTCTTGCTGTTGGAATTGAGGGGGTATTCGAAAGACGACTTTGGTGCTACCCACCCGGGCGGTGTGGTGGGGTACAGGCTGGCGGAGGAGAAGCAAAATGGCTGACTATTTGCTGGGTATGGACTATGGGACCGGCGGGGCCAAGGCCTGCATCATTGACGCCGCCGGGAAGGTGCTGGGCTTCACCTTCGAGGAGTACCCGTTCTTCCACGAAAAGCCCGGCTGGTCGGAGCACGACCCGCATCTCTATTGGGAGATCTGCTGCCGGCTCATCGGCGGAGCGGTCGAACAGGCCAACATCAACCCCACCGAGATTCGCGGCATCGCGGTCTCCTCGGCCCTGCCCTCGCTGGTCATGGTGGACGAGCACCACGCGCCCATCAACCGGGCCTACAGCCTGATGGACCGGCGCGCCACCCGGGAGGTCGCCTGGCTCAAGGAGCACGTTGGGGAGGAGCGGCTCTTCAGGCTCACGGGCAACCGGCTGGAGGACCATCCCACCATCGTCAACTTGCTGTGGGAGAGGAACAACCGGCCCGATTCGTACCGCAAGATCTGGAAGGCCCTGACCATTGACGGGTACATCACCCTCCGGCTGACGGGTGAGGCGGTGTTGAACAAGTCGGCGGGGGCTTTCTACGGTGTGGCCTACGACCTGCGGCGACAGGGGTTCGACGAGGCGATGTTGAACGAGGTGGGCATTGACCCGGGGCTGATGCCCACGCTGTTCCGCTGTGAGGAGATCGTGGGCCAGGTGACGCCGGAGGCAGCGGCCCAGACGGGGCTGGTGGCGGGCATCCCGGTGGCCGCCGGGCAGGTGGACTGCAACGCCGGCTACCTGGGCGCGGGGTCAACCGAGGAGGGCGACATCCAGTGCAACCTGGGGTCGGTGGGCAACTTTGGCCTGGTATACAAGGAGGTCGGCTTCAGTTTTTCCCCCACGGGGCGGCTGATGATCAATTTCCCCTACACGGTAGACTGTGAGAATACGTATATCACCGTGCCCACGACGATGACCGGCGGGCAGTCCATCCGCTACCTGCGCGACGCCTTCTCCCAGTACGAGGTCGAGGTCGAGCGGGTGCTGGGGGTCTCCTCCTACGACCTGCTCAACCTGGAGGCGGCCAGGGTGCCCGTGGGCAGCGATGGCCTGATCATCCTGCCCTTCCTGATGGGCGAGCGCACGCCGATATGGGACGTGCAGGCGCGAGGCGTGGTCTTTGGCCTGTCGCTGAACCACACCAAGGGGCACCTGGTGCGGGCGATGATGGAGGCGGTGGCCTACGCGATGTACGACTCGTTCCGCCTGATCCAGGAGGCGGGACTGAAGACAAGATTGCCCCTGATCCTGAACGAGGGCGGCGCAGTGAGCAAGTTGTGGCGACAGATCATCGCCGACGTGTTCAACGTGCCCATCGTGCTGGTCAAGCGGCGCACCGGCGCGCCCTTCGGCGACGCGATCCTGGCGGGCGTGGCCACCGGGGTGTTCGAGGATTTCTCCATCGTGAAGGAATGGGCCGAGTACGTCGAGCCGATGGAGCCCAACCCTGAGAACCACGCGCAGTATATGGCATATTTCGATCTGTACAAGACGATTTACGAGCATGTCAGAGAGGATTTTCAGACCCTGGCCCGGCTGAGGGACAGAAATTTGGAGGGGACCAGATGAAGGCGTTACGCAAGACCGGTTCGGGCGTCGGGCACGTCGAGCTGTGCGACGCGCCGGTTCCAGAGATCGGGCCGGACGAGGCGCTCATGAAGGTCTACGCCGCCGGAGTCTGCGGCAGCGACCTGTTGATTCAGGAGGACCGGCACTTTTACCGCGCGCCGGTCACCCTGGGCCACGAGTTCTCCGGCGTCGCGCACAGTGTGGGCCGGAACGTTACGCGGGTTCAGGAGGGCGACAAGTTCGTGGCCGACATCGAGTGCGGCCAAGGCGAGTGGCTCGGCGTGACCGTTGACGGCGCCTATGCGGAGTTCATGCGCGTGCCGGAGCACGTCATCTACCGCATCCCCGCCCACGTCTCGCTGGAGCACGCCTGCCTGGCGGAGCCGATCGTCGCCACGCATCACCTGATCCAGGAGCGGGCGCAGGTCAAAGTGGGCGACGACGTGGTGGTGGTGGGCCCTGGACCGATGGGCCTCATGGGTGTGCAGTACGCCAGGGTGTGCGGCGCGCGCCAGGTCTTTCTGATCGGCCTCAAGAGCGACGAGAAGCGGCTGCAGATTGGCCAACAGGTGGGCGCGGACCACATCCTCTACTCGGAGGACGGCCCGCAGCAGGCCGTGATGGAGGCCACCGGCGGCAAGGGGGCAGAGTTCGTGCTGGAGTGCTCGGCCAGCCAGCAGGGCGTGCAGCACGCCATAGACTGCGCGCGCAAGGCCTATGAAGGCCCAGGCGGCAAGGGTGTGGTCGTGTTCATCAGCCTGTGGGGGCAGCCGATCACCGTCAACCTGGACCAGGTGAGCCTGGGCCAGCTCGACATCCGAGGCAGTTGGAGTTGGAACGGGCCGGAGACGTGGGAGCACGCCATTGACCTGCTAGAACGGGGGGTCTTTAACCTGGCCCCGCTGATCACGAACCATTATGCGCTAGAGGAATGGGAGACGGCGTTTGCGAACCTGCGCGCCAGGCAGGATGTGAAGGCGCTCATCCACCCGAATGGGCGAGATTGGGCCAGGTGACGCCAGCCCACCGACACACAAGACAAGGAGCGATGCTTAGCCTGTGGAAACCTACGCACATCTACAACGCCTTGAAGCAGAGGGCCAGCCCATCCAGGTCGGGCTGGTCGGGTGCGGGCAGATGGGGTCGGGGATGGTGCACGCGACGCACCAGATGGCCGGCATGGAGACCGTGGCCATCGCCGATCTGAACCCGGCCCTGCCGCTCGCCACGCTCAGGGAGTTGGGCATTCCGGAATCGCACATCTGCGTCACCAACCGGCCCGGCGAGGCCGAAGACGCCCTCCGCGCCGGCCGTTACGTCGTCACGGAGGACGCGCTCCTGCTGGCCCAGTTGGGGAGCCTGGACGCGGTGGTGGAGGCTACCGGCCTCACCGAGGTCGGATCACGGGTGGCCTGGACCTGCATCATGCACTCCAAGCACGTCATCATGTTGAACGTGGAGACGGACGTCACCGTGGGGCCTCTGCTGCACCGGCTGGCGCAGCAGGCCGGCTGCGTCTACACCGCCGCCTCCGGCGACGAACCCGGCGTATGCAAGGGCCTGTACGACTTTGCCACCGCGCTGGGCTTCGACGTCGTCTGCCTGGGGAAGGGCAAGAACAACGTGATTGACTTCGCCGCCACCCCCGAGTCCTGCCGGGAGGAGGCGGAGCGCAGGGGTATGAATCCCAAGATGCTATCGGCCTTCAAGGACGGCTCCAAGACGATGGTGGAGCTGGCGACGATGTCGAACGCCACCGGCCTGGTACCCGACGTGCCCGGCATGCACGGCGCCCGGGTGGACGTGCCCGACCTGAACAAGGTCTTTATTCCACGGGCAGACGGCGGCATCCTCGGCCGCAGGGGCTGCGTTGACTATTCCACCGGCAAGGTCGCCCCAGGCGTGTTCGTCGTCATCACCTCGCCCGACCCGCGCGTGCGCGTGGACATGAAGTTCTACTCCATGGGCGACGGCCCCTATTACACCCTCTACCGCCCGTATCACCTGTGCGCTACCGAGACCCCCATCTCCGTCGCCGAGGCCGTCATCTACGGCGAGAGCACCATCGTGTCCAAGCGCCTCGTCTCCGAGGTAGCCGCCCTGGCCAAGCGCGACCTGAAGCCGGGCGAGGTGGTCGGCGAGATCGGCTGCGCCGACTTCCTCGGGCGCACCTACCGCTACGAGGAGGCCAAGGCCCTACGGGCAATTCCCCTGGGATTGGTGCCCGGCGGCCGGGCCACCAAGGCTATCGGCAAGGGCAAGCCGCTGAGCGATGATAACTTTGCGCCCGATGCGACCAAGTTCGTGTACCAACTGCGCCAGATTCAGGACGCGCAACGGGAGATGGAAGCACAAGCCGGCGTACTCGCCGGCCGTGGAGCGTGAAGCGTGAAACGTGAAACGTGAAACGTGAGACGTGGAGCGTCACAGGCGCGGGGAGGCGAGCCGGCGCCGGCGAGTACGCCGGAAGGGGAAAGACAATGAAAGCAGTGGTGGTGCGTGCGCCGATGGAGTTTGGCGTGGAGGAGGTGCCTGTCCCAGAGGTTGCCGACGAGGGCCTGCTGTTGAAGGTGATCGCCTGCGGCCTGTGCGGGTCGGACCTGCGCACACTGCGCAGCGGCCACCACCGGGTGACGCTGCCCTGGATCATCGGCCACGAGATCAGCGGGGAGGTGGTCGAGCGGGGAGCAAGATACGAGGGGCAGTGGAAGGTAGGCGATAGGCTGGCCGTCGGCCCGGTGGTCTACTGTGGCTATTGTGATTTCTGCATCAACGGCCAGTACGAGTTCTGCGAGAACTATCGCGAGATCGCCCAGGCCTGGCCCGGCGGCTTCGCCGAGTACGTCGCCATCCCGCCAGAGGCGCTGCGGCTGGGCACCATCCACCGCATTCCGGAGGGTCTGGATCCCGCTTATGCCGCCATCTCGGAGCCGATTTCCTCCTGCGTCAATGCGCAGGCCAGGGGGCAGGTGGGGCTGGGCGACACGGTGGTCATCATCGGCAGCGGGCCTGTTGGCTGCATCCACACCAGCCTGGCCCGCGCCCGCGGCGCCGACCGCATCATCGTCGCCGACATCGTGGACGAGCGGCTGAGGATGGTTGAGTCGTTCGGGCCGGACGCCACGATCAACGCGGCCCAGGCGGACCTGGTGGCGGAGGTGCGGCGGCTGACTAACGGCAAGGGCGCGGAGGTGATCATCACGGCCACGCCGGCTCCCGCGGCGGTGGTCCAGGCAGTGGAGATGGCCAAAAAGGCCGGGCGCATCCTGGTCTTTGGTGGGCTGCCCAAGAACGACAGCCGGCCCAGTGTGGATATGAACGTCGTCCACTATAATGCGCTCCACCTGATCGGCACGACCACCTTTGCCCCTCGCCATCAGCATATCGCGCTGCAACTCCTGGCATCCGGCAGGGTTCCGGGCGACAGGCTGGTCACGCACCGTTTCCCGCTGGTCGAGTTCGAGAAAGGTGCGACGATGGCGCTGGAGGGGAAGACGTTAAAGGCGGTTTTCCTACCATAGGTGGTACGTGAAACGTGAAACGTGAAACGTGAAACGTGAGGCGTGAAACGTGAGGTGTGAAACGTGAGGCGTGAAACGTGAAACGTCCAGAACAGGAGGACAAGGATGGATGTCAGCGGCTTTCTCACTTCACAAATAGGCTACGATCTGGGCGATCCCAAGCGAGCGCTCGTCCGCAGCCATCAACGCGACTATGTCCCTGAAAACGCCACCTATCAGGTTCTACCCGCCGCCGTCGAGGACGCGCACATAGAGCCTGTACTGGCCGGTGAGGTGCGTTATTGGGGCCAAACCTGGAACGCGCACTGGTGGGAGATTGACTTCTCCGACCTGGAGCAGGTGGGCGACTACGTCATTGTCGTCTGCGCGCCTGGTGTGGATGGCAGAATTCTGTACCGGAGCGAGTCGTTCAAAATTGGCGACAACATTCTGTGGCAGGAGACGGTCGAACCGATTGCGTTGGAGCAATTGGAAGAGCGCGCGCGCCTGGCGCGGAATGGCATCGGCTGGTTGGATTGTGGTGTGGAGTGGCGCGAGGCCAACAGCCACGCCACCACGGTTGTCGGCCTGTGCGAGCTGCTTTCTGTCGGCTATGAGTGGCTCACAGACGAGCAGGTAGCGCGGCTGCGCGCGCAGATCATGCGCGGCTGCGACTATCTCGCCATCCTCCAGGATACAGGTGAGCGAGTCGGCGCGCCGGCGGGCGCGCTGGTGCACGAAATCCCCAACCACATGTTCCCCATCCCCGGCGACAACGCGCAGGCAGTGGTGGCCCTGGCGCACGCCGGGCGGTTGCTCGCCGACACCTACCCAGAAAAGAGCCAGGAGTATATCCAGCGTGCAGTTCGGGCGATGAACTATCTCATTCAACGTGGCATTTTCCACGGAGAAATTCCAGGGTCACTACCCTGATTTCGAGTGGCAGGTAACGTTGGAAGCGTGGGCGCGGCACTATATTGACGAAAATGACCGGCGCGGCACGTTCCCGCCCCCTGAGAAAGTCATCTACGATGATCGCCTGATTGCTGCATGGCGCCAAGCCATCCCAAACATGAAACTTGAACCCTTATGAGCGTTAACACTGGCTATTTTGTTGGCGTGGATGTGGGCGGCACGAATCTGCGGGCAGGGGTGAAGCGCGGTGGGGAAAGCCGCCTGCTCTCGGTTCTGCACGCCCCGACCCTTTCGCACGAAGGTCATGCGGCGGTGCTGGCGCGCCTGGCCGGGCTGGTACGCGAGTCAATCTCCGCCGCCGGGCTGACTCTCCGGCAGGTGAGCGCTGTCGGGCTGGGATTGCCCGGGCGCTTGAACCCGGCGGAGGGGCTGGTAGAGTTCCTGCCGAACCTGAGCGGGAATTGGATCGGCGTTCGGGCGGCAGAGTCGCTTTCGACGGCGCTGAATCTCCCCATCCACCTGATCAACGATGCCCGCGCGATGACCTTTGGCGAGTGGAAAGTTGGCGCGGGGCGCGGCGTGGAGACGATGGCGTGTTTTACGCTTGGCACGGGCATTGGCGGTGGCGTAGTGGTCAACGGGCAGTTGTTATGGGGCGTAAATGGCACGCTGGGCGAACTGGGGCACCAAGTGGTGGAAGCCGATGGACTGCCCTGCACCTGCGGTGGGCGCGGCTGCCTGGAAGTCTATGCTTCGGGCACGGCGATTGCCGCGGCGGGAGCGCGGGCGGTACGCGAAGGGCGCGAAACCCGCCTGCGCGAAATGGCGGGGGGCGATGTGAGCCGCATCACCGCTGACCTGGTGGCGCGCGCCGCGCAATTGGGCGACCCGCTTGCCAAAGGGATTTTTGACCGCGCCGGGCTTTACCTGGGCATAGTCATCAGCAATGTGGCGCTCACTATCAACCCGCAGCGTGTGGTGATAGGCGGCGGCATAGCTGAAGTGGGGGAGTTGATCTTCGAACCGGCGCGGCGCACCCTGCGCGAGCGCGTTCACCTCGCACCTGTGGAACACATCGAGATTGTCCGCGCTCAATTGGGAGCAGACGCCGGGTTGATTGGCGCTGCCAGGTGGGCAGAACAGAAAACATTGGAACATTCAAAATGAAATGGAGAGATTTCATGAACGGACCCATGACCCTGCAATCGCTTGCTAAAATGATTGACCACTCCCTGCTGCACCCCACCATGACCGATGCAGAGATTCTCAAGGGCTGTGAGATTGCCAGACGCTACGATGTAGCCACCGTGTGCGTCAAACCCTACGCTGTGACGATGTGCAAAGAAGCCCTGCAAGGCTCCGGCGTGGAAGTTTGCTCAGTCATCGGCTTCCCACACGGCAACAACACCACCCAAATCAAAGTGGCCGAAACCGAACAGGCCATCTGCGACGGCTCGACCGAAATTGACATGGTCATCAACATCGGCAAAGCCCTGGGGGGCGATTGGGACTTTGTCCGCGCCGATATTGACGCGGTGAACCAGGCTTGCGTCAAGAATGGCGCGATTCTCAAGGTCATTTTCGAGACCGAC
>Ga0172365_10002597_pt1 | contig 13370 bp, 11 predicted proteins | sample LakKivSesite48cm_FD_114535 | JGI IMG/M metagenome (GOLD analysis project Ga0172365, IMG submission 114535) | Sediment microbial communities from Lake Kivu, Rwanda - Sediment site 48cm | ecosystem: Environmental > Aquatic > Freshwater > Lake > Sediment | place: Rwanda: Western Province, Lake...
GCCCAATGATCGGTCCCAGGACCATGGAAGAGTTCATGGCGGAGGCCTACAGGCATATCGCGGGCAGCTTCCGCGACCACGGCGTCAAGGTCATCATGGTCGACAGCGACGGCAACCCGGAGGCCCTGATACCCACCTGGCTCAAGTGTGGCATCAACGGCCTGACGCCCTGTGAGGTGGCGGCGGGCGTGGACATCGTCAGGCTCGGGGAGAGGTATCCGCGGCTGGTCATCATGGGTGGGATAGACAAGAGAAAGCTGGCGAAGGGAAAGGAAGCGACGAGGACGGAAGTCCTCTACAAGGTCCCGCCCCTGGTCAAGAGGAAGGGTTTTTTCCCCGGAGTCGACCATGCAGTGCCACCGGACATATCCATGGAAACGTTCAGGTACTTCGTGACAATGCTCAAGGATCTGTGTGGATGGACCGACATGAAAACCTGATCCGTTCAAAGGTCAGTTGTCTGTCACTCCACACGGTAGCTGGATAGGTGCTTAAGCCCGCGTGAAGGGAGGAGTGACCATGAATATCATGACAGACCAATCCCCGGAGGGAAGCGCATGTCGAGCATAGAAACCTCAGGACTCACGAAGAAGTTCGGCAATCTGACCGCCGTGGACTCGGCCGACCTCGAGATCGAGACCGGCGAGATCTTCGGCCTCCTCGGGCCCAATGGCGCGGGGAAGACGACCACAATCAAGATGCTCGTCACGCTGCTGAAGCCGACGTCCGGCACGGCGAAGGTCAACGGATTCGACATAGAGAAGCAGGCCGAGGATGTCAGACGTTCGGTCGGCGTGGTCTTCCAGGACCCAAGCCTGGACACCGTGCTGACGGGCCGGGAGAACATGGAGCTCCACGCCCGTCTGTACGGCGTCGGGCGGGAGACTAGGCGGAAGCGCATCGACGAACTCCTCGCCCTCATGGACCTCCAGGCGCGGGCCGACGATGTGGTGAAGCACTACTCGGGCGGCATGAGGAGGCGCCTCGAGCTTGCAAGGGGGCTCCTCCACCACCCTGCGGTCCTCTTCCTGGATGAGCCGACGCTCGGGCTCGATCCCCAGACGCGGGAGCTCACCTGGAAGTACATCAAGACGATATCTGAGCAGGAGCAAACCACGGTCGTGCTCACCACTCACTACATGGACGAGGCCGACGCCGTGTGTGGCCGTATCGGCATAATCGACCACGGACGGGTGGTCGCGCTGGACACGCCGGCCGACCTCAAACACCGACTCGGCGGGGACCTCGTGTGTCTGAAGCTGAGCAGGCCCGATCCCAGCCTTCTCAGCGGCCTGAGCTACATCAAGGAGGCCAAGGTGAGCGATGGGCAGCTGGCCCTGACGGTGGAAGACGCAGCGGCCCACCTCCCCGAGATGCTCTCCATGCTGCGTGACGTCACCTCGGTCGAGGTGCGAACGCCCACGCTGAACGACGTCTTCCTGAAGTACACAGGACGACAGATAAGGGAGGAGGAGGGCGGCGCCGGATGGCAGGAGGCGGCCATGCGCCACGCCCTCGGCGGAGGATGATGCAATGGGCAACCTGCAGGGGCTCTACGGGATCTGGCTGAGGGAGTTCAAGGTCTTCCAGAGGGAGAGATCCAGGGTCATCTCCAGCATGGTGACGCCCCTGATGTTCATCGTCTTACTCGGCGGGGGGCTGGGGTCCACGGTCGACCTGGGCAGCTTGGGGGGTGGATTCGGGTACCAGACCTTCATCTTCCCCGGCATCCTTCTGATGCTGACCATGATGGGATCCATCTTCTTCGGGCTCTACATAGTCTGGGACAGGAGGATCGATGTCCTGAAGGAGGTGCTTGTGTCGCCCGTGTCCAGGACCGCCATATTCTTCGGCAAGGTGCTGGGCGGGTGCACCGACGTTCTGATTCAGGTCTGCATCCTGCTGTGCATAGGCATCCTCTTCGTCCCGACCACGCCTGCATCCGTGGCCGGGTCACTGGTGGTCGCCCTCTTGGTGGCGATCGGAATGGTGGCGCTCGGGCTATCGATCGGCTCGTTGTTCGAAAGCCTGGAGGGATTCCAGGTCATCGTGAGTTTCCTGGTCTACCCCCTCTTCTTCCTCTCCGGGGCGCTGTTTCCGCTCGACCCCCTGCCGGCATGGCTGAAAACGGCCTCGTATCTGGATCCCCTGACCTACGCGGTCGACGCACTCAGATCGATACAGTTGGGCATTCCCCCCAGCATTCCGCTGGGCGTCGACTTCCTGGTCATGGCCGCTTTCGCCGCCGGCATGGTCCTCCTGGGGACATTGGGGTTCAGACGCATGAGGTAGGATTCCCAAGGTCAAGGACTAAGACGCCTCTGCCGGGCGCCCACTCACACCAAAAGGCCTTCCGGCCCTTACCCTCGTCGCCTGGTCTTTGACCCAGCTGACTGTCGCTCACGGCTCGACGGGCCACCACTCGGACTCGGTGCGTGCGCTCGCTAGGTAGCGCTCGATCCTCTTCACAACGCCCGGGCGGCGGGCAGCAACATCGCGCCTCTCCCCCGGGTCATTTCCCAGGTCGAAGAGCTCAAGCGATCCGCTCAAGCCATGGCGAATCGCCTTCCACCTTCCCGTCCGAACTGCCTGCTGGAACCCTCCTCCATGATGCTCCCAGTACAGGAATCTCCCCCCCAAGGCCTGGTGCTTGCCGAGGACAGTGGGAAGGACGCTCACGCCATCGATTCCGGATGGAAGCCTAGCCCCTGCAAGTTCCGCAGCTGTGGGCAGGTAATCGGCGAAGTACCAGACTGCATCGCTCACCCTTCCGCGGGGGATGTGCCCGGGCCAGCGGACCACCATCGGCGTGCGGATTCCCCCCTCGTAGAGCTCCCCCTTCTTGCCTCGCAGTTGGCCGCAGCTGTCGAAGATCGCTTCCCAAGGCTGCGCCGCCCCGTTGTCCGAGCAGAGGAATACGACCGTCCGATCGTCTATACCGAGTTCCCCCAAGAGCCCCAGCAACCGGCCGACGTCCCGGTCCATGCGGCTGACCATTGCCGCGTAGACCTTCGCATCCTGGGGCCAGGGCCTGTTCGCGTAGGGTTCGATGCTTGGCACTTCGTATCTTGCATGCGGGATGGTGTATGCGAGGTAAAGGAAGAAGGGACGTTCGCCGTGCCTCTTGATGAAGTCCAGGGCGAACTCCGTGAAGAGGTCGTGGGAGTACTGCCTGCGCTGTCCACCCTGGTTGCCCTTGATGGTCGTCCTCTCCTCGTTCAGCCACAGCTCGCCTGGGTAGTAGTTGTGCGCCCTCCTCTGGTTCAGGTACCCGAACCACTCATCGAACCCCCTCCTATTCGGCACCCCGACCGTCCCCGCCTCGCCAAGTCCCCACTTGCCCGTACAGCCCGTTGCGTAGCCTGCACCCCTCAGCACCTCGGCCACCGTTGTGTCACGCTGTTCAAGATATCCCCGTCGCTGCGGAGGCCCGTCATCGACGACCAGCACACCCCCCTCCTTCGCAAAGTTCTCACGGATCCGCGTGTGTCCGGCGTGTTGGCCAGTCATGAGAACGCTGCGGGATGGGGCACAGACCGGGCTTCCGGTGTAGCACTGTGTAAACCGGATGCCCTCCGCGGCCATCATGTCGATGTTCGGCGTAGAGATGTTGCGCTGCCCATAGCACCCGAGGTCATAATAACCCAGATCGTCGGCAAGGATGAAGATCATGTTGGGTCTGGCGCTCCCCAAGGAATTCACCGCCCGGACACCGACACCGGCAAGTAAATAGCTTGCCCCGTTGGGTCCGTATCGGCGATGGACCTCCTTCCAGAGGCATTGCCTAGGACTTCCGGCAAGGGTAGGAGCGGGTGTCCCAGCGAGCGGTGCAACCTCTAGGGTATGGCGGAGGAGTCGACGAGCAACTTTTCAACCGGCTAGCCGGGGCCCTCGCATGCGACCAACGTGGGACGACCTGCAGCTTTGCCAGGTCGACCTGCACATACACGCCGGAACCGAGAGGCCAGAGCCGTACTCGGCCTTGGATTTCATTCGGTACGCGGTTGCCACCGGACGCCGCATCATCGGTGCAACTGACCACTTCGGACGCTTCCTAGGCCGATCCAAGAAGACGTTGAACCACTACCCAGGGACCCTGGAGGGTTATCGTGCCTTCGCGCAGGATATAGCAGGGGCCAAGGAGGCGTTCCCAGACGAGATCGTGCTCTTCGGCCCGGAGATCGGGCTGGGGTCGCTTTCGTCCACCCAGGAGGCGGCACAGGCCCTCGGGATCCCGGAGGTCGACTTCTTCATCGGGGAAGCCGGAGGGCCCCCGGACGGCCTGACGCTTGGGCAATACCTAGTGAGCGGGGTCAGGGACATCGGCAAGGCCGTGCGGGAACACGGGTGCCCGGGGTTCCTGGGACACCCCCTCAGATGGCCGATCAACACGATCGTGGGCAAGACGGGGCCTGGGCCCGGGATGCCGAACCACGAGCCCTTCCCGCCGCTTGATACTTGCGATGATCCCAGAGGACACGTTGAGAAGCTGCTTGGGATTGACATCGGCGCCCTCTCATCCGAGATGGTCAGACAGGACGTGCCCGTGGAGATAAACGAGGGGGACTGGGGGCGAATCCTGGCGATGAACCACAAGACGTTCGGAGAGCGGTACCTGTTCTTCTACCGTGCACTGATCGATGAAGGCACGAAGGTCATCCTGAGCAGCGACATGCACAACATCGAGCGCGGGCAGCCAACGGCCTTCGTCGTTGCCGAGATGCTGGGGGTCCGGCCCCGTGACATGGATTTCCTGCGCCACTGGCTGGGCACGGCTCCCACCTAGGATCGCAGGACGGCCCCGGGCCAAAAAAAGGACCCGGGAAGCCGCCCGAGAGATAGCCGGCTAGGAACCTTCGCCCGTCTCCGTTTCTTCCCCCGTCTGAGTCGTCTCGGGACTGTCCTCGGTTGGCGCGGGCTTGAGGGCCTTCTCCTCTTCCAAGACTGCCTTCTTCACCTGCTCGTACACTCCGGGCAGGCTACCGCGGAGTGCCCTCACTAGCTTCACGAGCTCCTCCGTTCCCCCGGTCTGAGCCAGGGCGGAAAGGGCCCCGCCCATGCTGGCGCCGCCCTGGGCGGTGAACAGCTCAAGGAAACGGCCCGGCGGCTGGGTGCTAATGAACTTGATCTCCGCACCCTGCATCGCCTTGGCGAACTCGCTCTGCACCGCCTGCAGGTAGTCGATGGTCCTGTAGTCCTTCCCGGCCTCGGCGAGGATGTTCATGCCCTTGGCCACAGCCTCCTTGGCCTTGCCCTCGGCAAGTCCCTTCGCCTCGAGTGCCGCTGCCTCGCCCTGCCCGATGAACCGCGCCTTCTGTCCGGCGCCCTCCCCTTCCAAGACGTACTGCTGCTTGGTGCCTTCGGCCCTCATGATGGTCTGCTGCCTGTCTCCTTCTGCGGCTTGGATCCTAGCAAGCTTGTCGATCTCTGCTGCCCTCACGTCCTGGATCTGCTTCACCGACATTTGTTCCCTCATCGCATCCTGCTGTTCCCTCGCGACGGAGGCATCCTTCTCCTGGCCCCTCATGCCCACCTTCTCGTGGGCCTCGACCTTCCGCATCTCGGCTATCTGCCAGTTCTCGGCCTCGACGAACTCCGCCTCCTTGGTTTTTATGGCCACCATCTTCCTAGATTCGGCGCTGATCTCGGCCTCCTTCTTCTTCGCTATGTCCTGCACCGGCGTCTTGCCGGGGGCGTCCTTGATGTCAACGATCGCCACCGCCTCCAGCCTCACCCCCCACTTTGCGAAGTCGTCGGTGAGGTCGTCCTTGATGCTGTCCTGCAGGTCCTTCCTTCTGGCGATCGTGTCCTCGATCGCGAACTTGGCCGTCGCCACCCTGAGTGCGTTTATGGCAAGCTGGTTGACCGTCTGCTTAAAGCCCGGCTGGTCCATCTGCCATCTGGCCGCTGGTTATCATATTCCATATCGACACCGATATCACCCTGGCCCTCTTCCGACCGGTTTGCACAGGGTAGATCGCTATAATGCTCTTGCCGTTCGCAAGCTCGCTCAGGGCCTTCTCCATATCGCCGAGGGACGAGAACACGATCTCCTCCTCGGTCATCACGTCCACGAAGACCTTCTCCATATTATATCCCCCTGGATCACCGCCAGCGGAACCGTCCGCCAACGACTGGGCACGCCTTTCCACTAGAGGGATAAATAGGGTTCGCTCAACCACGTCTAAATTGGGCTTGAGCTTCGATCGGCCGTGAGACTCTACCTGTCTGCGGAAGCAAACCGTCGGCGCATCTCACACCATCATGGTTGCCACTTCCCCCTGAGACATCGAGAGGCCGATGCCCAGGAAGCCCCTCGCCGTTATCCCTTCTCCCGCCAGCCGCATGCCAAGCGGAACGCTTATATCTCGGACAGCGAAATACCCTGAAGGCTGGATGTGGTACCTTCGTGAGCGCTGCTCCCAAGCCTCGTACGTGGGCGATGCTTGGGTTTGTTTTGGCCTCTCTTGCCTTCGCCGCCGAGCCCGGGCTCGCTCTTGAGGACGGGCGGATCGGGGTCCTGTACATCGGCTGCGTAGCCCGATCGCGCCCCTTCTGGCTCATGAGGTCGGACCCCCTTTTCCGCATGGGCTTCGTGCAGGCCACCCTGCGCGACTGGGCCGCCGTCGGCCCGATGGCCGCCTCCAGCGAGGCCCAGGTGCACAGGATGGTGAGGGCGCAGATGCCCCGTACACTCGCGGACCTAACGACGAACTGCGACGTGATAGCCATGCACAACGCCAACGTGATCGCCGTTGACCCCCATATAGCGAAGCTTGCCCAAGCAGTCTCCGAAGGAGGGCTTGGCCTGTTGATGTCAGGGGGATGGGAGTCCTTCGGCGGCTCGGGCTCGACGTACCCACCCTGGGGGGAGACCTTCATCGGAAAGCTGCTGCCCACGGAGGACATCGTCGGGGTCTGGGAGCAGTCCGGTCGCCCGGTCATCGATGAGCCGGACCACGAGGTCATCAGCAGCCTGCCCTGGGATTTCAGCGATCCGGATCTCGCAGCCGAGGCAAAGTGGCACCACAACCCAGTAACCTTGAAGCAGGGCGCCGAGCAGCTGGCGCACGTGATCACGGGCCTGGGACGGAAGGACCCACTCATGATCGCATGGGCCCTTCAAAACGATGCGAGGGTCTTCGCACTGACGAGCGAGATCCACTGCCTTTTCTGGCAGGGCGGGGCGTACGGCAACCCGTGGAAGTACGGCTATGACTTCGGCTGCAACCTCATGATCTACCTGGACAACCGGCCCGTGCCGCAGGACATCAACCTGGTCCACATCGCCAGGGCCAAGATGTTCGAGGTCGAGACCAGGAGGTCGCTGCTGATGGCGCTTCTGGACTTTTGCGAATCATTCGGAGCCAGCACCCGCAGCCTCATGCCGAGGTTTGAGGAGATAGACCAGGTGATCGCCCAGGCCATGCCGGAGTACCTGCAGCTCCAGTTCGAGGACATGCTCGAGAGCTACCGCATCGCGGACGAGATGTTAGCCAAGGCGGAGGAGGAAGGAGTCAATCTGAAGAACCGCACCCTCCTTTGGGTCTACGTGATAGAGTGGCTGGCCGTGACCGGCACCTCGATGGTCTGCGGGTTCCTGCTCTGGTCGCTGATGATCCGCCGCAGGCTCTACCGGGAGGTTAGGACCACCAGATTCGAGATATAGCTGCGTGGACAAGCGAGAAATGGTACCTCGGGGCAAGTGTCCCGGAGCAAGTGTCTCGGACCAAGTGTCTCGGACCAAGTGTCCGACTCCGCGGCCTCGGCCAAGGCAAGTCACCCAAGCTAGCTGGCGGAAGCACCACCCGAACTCCTTGAAACCCGGTCACGGCCACCGTTCCCAGCTAGCCGGGATTGTCGGAATCCGGCAGCAGACGGGTGGTGCCCATCGCCCTGTAGAGCCTTCTTTTCACCATCAGCGTCCACACTATGGAGCCAGTCGCCATCAGGCTAGCGGTCACGACAAACCACTCAATCACGAAGACCCAGAACAGGGCAGCGTTCTTCACCTCCACCGCCATGCCCTGTCCCGCCTTCATCATGTCCAGGGCCTGTTTCATGTATTCCGATGACCCCGCGAAGTCTTGAGACACATAGGCCGAATAGGAGGACGATCTAACGGCCTCGACCTCATCGAGCAGGGCCTCAAGCTTGGTCGTACTGACTCTGAACCGGTCGACGAACTCAATCATGGAAAGAAACAACAGGCGTTCGTCGTGGTAGATCCTGAAGAGCCGCCGCAGCTCGTGAACGACATAGGGGTCGCTCGGAAGCTCAAGGCGCACTGAGAAGTAGACCATGTTCGCGCACATATCGTCGAAGAACCCCCACTCCTCCATGTTGGGATTGTCGAGCACCTCGAACGGAGTCATGAATCCCAGGGACCTTCCCACGCCGAAGTCGGCGTAAGCAAGGATCGGCCACCTATCCTTGACGTCGGCTTCGGCTAGGAGATGTCCACCCTGTCGTACAGCGACCGCGTTAAGGGAGTAGTGGAAGGGTGCTATCTTTGACCAGGGGAGGCTGGCGATCAGCTCGTTGTCGGGGTCGGAGACGACCAGAGGAAAGAAGAACGGCTTCAGATAGAGCCCCTCGATCACATCGACGGGCAGGATGCCGCCGATCGAGGTCCCCGCCCAAGATGGGTATGAGTTGGTGGTGCCGCCGAAGCTCGTGTGCCCCCCGGTCATCATGTAGCCCAGTCCATCCTTCACGACGGAATCGGACATCATCTGGATCTGCTTGTCGGTGAACGCGAGGAGCTGGATGTTGGCGTATATGACCATGTCGTAGTTGTCGGTCATCTGCTTCGCCGTCCTGGGGTATCTCAGATTCATGTAGCGCCTGATCTGATCCAGCTGCGACCCGAAAACCTCGTACGGGACGATCGCGGTCTGAAGCAAGGGATCCTCGAGCAGGTATTGGGGCCTGCCGCCGTAGGGCCACTGCCCGACGTAGAGGACCCTGGCCCTCCCCGTCGCGGTATCTGTCCTCGCACATGCGGGCGACAGCAGGATCATGGCGATGCAAGCTACTCGGATGGGCATCGGGACCATGCTGATGTGATGTTCGGCCATGGCATTCTGACCTCAGCCCGGATCTAGGTACGCCCGTTCGAGCAGCCTGGCGCTAGGTTGTGTACGGTGCGCCCCAGACGCGCTTCACCCGGGACTCCTGCAACCTCAAACCGTGGGCACCGCAAACTAGAAAAGGTTACCGGGGCAATCGTTCTGCGTGAGCGCCGAAGCGGAGAAGGCTCCGGGACCGCGCCCCCCGCCCCTCCTTGGGTATGCCGCGAGGGCGGCGAAGCTTGAACTTGAACCATTCTCCTACGAGCCACCGCAACTGGGGGATGATGATGTCCGGGTCTCCGTAACCCACTGCGGCGTTTGCTACTCCGACGTCCACGCCATCGACGACTACTTCGGACTCACCACCTATCCCTTCGTGCCCGGCCACGAGATCGTCGGCCATATCTCGGAGGTGGGCCCCGCGGTCACCGGGCTGAAGAAAGGGGATAGGGTTGGCATAGGGTGGCAGGGCCGCTCCTGTATGCGGTGCGAGTGGTGCCTGCAGGGAAAGGAGCACCTCTGCACGGACATCAAGCGGTCGGGAACGTGGACTCCCTACGGCGGTTTCTCATCCTCCGTTTCGGTGGACGGTCGTTTCGCATATCCATTGCGAGAGGGCATGCTTTCCGAGGTTGCCGCGGTGCTACTGTGCGCCGGGATCGCCGTCTACTCCCCGCTCAGATCGTACGCGGCCGGGGCCTCCACGAAGGTCGGGGTCATCGGCGTGGGCGGCCTGGGCCATCTCGCCATCCAGTTCGCGCACGCGCTGGGCTGCGATGTCACCGCCATTTCCTCATCGCCCGGGAAGAGGGAGCAAGCGATAGCCCTGGGCGCGGACCACTTCATGGTGGCGGGAGACCAGACGAGCATTCGGCAGGCGAAGTTCAGCTTCGACCTTCTGCTGTACACCAGCCACGGCGAGACCGATTGGACATCCCTCCTGCTCACCATCAAGAACAAAGGAAGGCTTGTCATGGTCGGCTTCTCCCCCGTTCCGGTGGCGTTCGAGCCGCTGGACCTCGTAGTACACGAGCAGTCGATCACCGGTTCCTTCCTTGGCAGCCGGGCGGCGATGCGGGAGATGCTTTCGTTCGCGCAGGCCTGGGGCATCAGGCCCGTGATCGAGCTGATGTCCATGGCGCGGGTGAACGAGGCGATTCGCAGGGTGAGGGAGGGAAAGGCACGCTACCGGATCGTACTCTTCAATGACGCGCGGTCGGGGGACACCTAGGGCCCTTCCCACCCCGTCCCTCACAGCGGCCGTCAGCAAGACGGGCGAGCGGCAACCCTGTGCATCGACACGCTGGCGTAGCAAGCTGGTGGCGTGGCGGATACCTTGTTGGGATCCCCTCGATGCACCGGCAAGCAATGGCAGTGGATGCTGCCACAGGGCGAAACGCCACACCTACGCGTCCTGGTGCCTGATGCCCTGGCCGCCCTGTACCCTCACCGCCGGTTCCGCCCGCCCCGCATCGCCCGGCTCCGGCCATCTGCCTACATCCCGAAGCACCCCCTCTGAACAGTCGTGGATTGCCAGCGCCGAGCGTCCATATTCCCTGAAGACCCCTTCATCAATCATGACTTGCAGGTTGGAGACTCGGAAACCTCTCACGTTTGCCAGGGTGGCATAGGAGGGCTTCCGCGCGTACAGGCTGATCCGGTCGTCATTGGGATTGGCCCTTCCCCCGGCGTGCTTCACCCGATCCGAGTAGTCGAAGCCCTTTGCCACCCTGAAGCTGATGTTCTCAAGGGTCAGATCTTCGATGGGGCTCTCCCGCATCCCCTGGACCAGTATGCCGTTGTCGCTGTGGATGTGGATATCCCGCAGGATCACATCCCTGATCCTTCCCGTCGGCGAGGAGTCCGTCCTCCTCTCGACATCGAGGAATACCGGGTATATGGCGTGGCGCAGCCGCGGGGCGTTGACATCCAACGGATTTGCCAGGGTCTCAATGGAGATGTTCGAGAAAACCACTCTCTCCACCGTCCCCCCGTCTTTTACGTAGATGCCCAGTCCGACGGTTGAGTTCCTCACCGTGCAGTTCGTGATGAGGATGTTGCGGAAATCGGCGCTGGACTCCGTCCCAAGCTTGATCGCGGTTGCGATGGATTCGGTATTGCAGTTCGTCACCACGATGTCCTCGCACGGATGGCCGTCGCGGGCCTTCAGGCATATGCAATCGTCTCCCCCCAGGATATTGCAGTTGGCGATGCGCACGTTGCGGCATGAATCGGGGTTTATCCCGTCCGTATTGGTCCTGTAGAAGTTGTTCAGGATCGTTACGCCATCAACCACGGCGTCCTCGCAACGGTACAGGTGGAGGGTCCAGGCGTCGCTGTTCCTCATCGTCACATCGCGGATGCGCACGTTGCGACATTCCTCAAACATCACGAGCCTGGTCCTGAACGACGGCATCCGCTCGTCCTCGTGCCCGGGCCTCCTCCCCAGATCGCCTGTCGTCTGACCATCGATGATGCCACGGCCCTGGATGGACACTCGCTCAGCACCCCTTGCGCCTACCAAGACGGGCTGTTCGGGATAGTCTGAGGGATCGCCCGATGCCAGAAGGATGGCCCCGGCATCCAGATGCAGGCTCACATCCCCGCTCATCGCTATGGTGCCACAGAGATACCTCCCCGGCGGGAGGTACACGGTCCCGCCCCCCGACCCATGGCATTCATCGATCGCCCTCTGCACGGCATCGGTAGCCTTGGATCTCCCGTCATCGGGCGCGCCGAGATCGCGAACGTTGTACATGCCGCCTGTCCTGCCCGGGCGCTCTTCTTATCTCTTACACATATCGCATGCCGCCGTGGAACCACGCGCTCCACCTAGCCTTCCGGGAGCATCCTAGTCGTGCGGGCCTCACGGTAGAGTCGTCTCCTGACCATGAGCGTCCACACAAGGAGGCCGGAGATGATGAGGACGCTGGAGGTCAGAGTCCATTCTATGACGTAGACCCAGAACAGCGATTGCCTCTTCAGCCTCGCGGCCTGCATGTTCACGTCGATCCACATCGCGTGAACCTCCTCAAACACGGCCGCGGCGCCGTCGTAGTCGTCCTCGACGTAGAGGCTCTCGGCATGCTTCTCCACTTCCTCTATTGCATCCAGCTCTTCGTAGAGCCTCATGGTATTCGCCCCAAACCGCTCGACGAACTCAAGAAGCGAGATGAGCATCGAGGCCTTCGCGATATGGGTGTTTATCTCCTCCCTGATCCTGTGCGCCCGGTAGAGGTCAACCGGTATCTCCTTGTCCGCCGCAAAATACGTCAGGTAGATGAGGAAATCCTGGAACCAGTCCCACTGCATCATCCTGTTGGTCGTCCCCCTGCTGCCGAAGATCTGGGTCTCCCCCGTCACCTTCCCCTTTCCGTAGCGCCAGTACCCGATCCAAGGATTGGTGAAGTCCGAGATGTACGCCTCCGCCACGACCACGGTCCCCTCCTTGGCCACGACCTCGTTCATCAGCTCCACTGGCCCCGCTTGGCCCCAAGGCAGATTCGCCAAGCGGTTGCCCTCCTCCAGGAACCTGACCTTGTGTGGCATTGAGCTTCCGTGGGTGAAGCGCGGGATGCATTCGAAGGGCAGTATGACCTCCATCATCGTATCGCCCCATGATAGGTAGTAGCCCCCCTTCTCGCCTCCCCACGAGGCATCGCCTCCCCACATGGAGAGATGAAACCCCTCCAGCTCGACCGCCTTGACGAACCAGTCCATCCACTTTGCATCGAAGTAGACGGCCTGGTAGTCCGGTGCACCACACGCGGCCTCATGGAGAACGGCCACGTCGTAGTTGTCCAGAAGGTATTGGTAGTTCCTTGGCATGTATATCCTCATCGCCCGGTTGATCACGTCAGCATCCATGCCGAGGCTGCCAATCGAGTAGTGGCCGGGCATGGGAACAGGGTGGGGATTGATTGCTGGATCTGCACCGAGCATCCTGTCGGTGATGGAGCCCTGTGCCAGCCCTCTCGATATGTAGAGCAGATCGATCGCCTTGCCTTCAGCACCGCTGACCGAGAGATAGGCAGCAATCAGCAGCGACAGGGCTCTTGCGGGACGCAACTCCATTATTCGTGCCACGTTCCGCTCAAGAAGGTTATTGAGACGCTTTCCTGGCAATCAGCCGGGACGCACAATGGCGAGATCATCCCGGCGTCCACACGTAGTTGGCATATCTGCAGCACAGTTGGAATCCCATGATGCAGGCTCGTGCCCAGACGCTAGCAGCCCAAGTCCCGCGCAGCGTGCCCGTCTCTGCCGAACTCCAAACCCAAGAGGCAGCAGACGGCA
>Ga0172365_10002599_pt1 | contig 13365 bp, 6 predicted proteins | sample LakKivSesite48cm_FD_114535 | JGI IMG/M metagenome (GOLD analysis project Ga0172365, IMG submission 114535) | Sediment microbial communities from Lake Kivu, Rwanda - Sediment site 48cm | ecosystem: Environmental > Aquatic > Freshwater > Lake > Sediment | place: Rwanda: Western Province, Lake Kivu...
AAATATGTTAGAGAGTAAAACGAACGGGTTTCCGATCATCACAGATAGATAGATCAGAGAATAAGCACCAACCCTATAGCCGGCTCTTCCGGCTTTTAGAGCCCCGTGCGCAACCATTAAGGACGCACAAGCTCGCCTGCGAACTGCGATTATATTTCATTTGCATAAGCTCATAAAAGGTGGGTTGGGTAGTCCAGAACCCTCTAGAGAGGTCCTAAGTTATTAATTTGTTACCTCCTAAGGGTGCGAGAATCTCTTATCTTTCACGCTTTTCCATTGGGCTTTAACTTATTCAGGCTGGGGGCAAAATTTGACCGCCACTGCAAGTTCTCCAGGCGAGCTTAAGGGGGAATATTGTTTCAATAAAAATCACCCTCAAGGGGTATTGTCAAGAAGCATTGTTTTGCCTTATATTAAAAACATGATTGCCTTGGAATTGGAGAAGGGTCAGAAAAGTAATTGAGCCAGAGCCCATTTCAATTTATTTCTTCCATATCCATAATGAAGGATTTAATTTTTGCCGCCTCTTCCCTCGGGGAGCTTGCAAACGTTCTTTGTCTCAGCACAGATCATGATATTAATTTCAGCTATCTGCACCTAGGCCCTTCCCTTGCTTTGGCTATGTGATAAAAGGGAAATAGCCTGGAGGGCTAAATATGAAGCAAAGTAAGGTACTGGTTATAACCATCTGCTCAAATCAAAAAATACAAGGTGGAGATGAATTTAAAGAGAAAGCGCCGTCAATACTAAAAATCCTGCCTAAAGCCCAGGCAAAAGAGCTTATTAAAAGGCGCATAGAAGCACTCGACCTAGTACAAAGTGGTTCTGTCGGACGCGATGGCATACCCCTAAATCTAATGCAGTTTAATTCCAGGCTTTCCCCCGGGCCGGAGTTTGGAGGGATTAAAACGAAGGCCACCCTATATATGCCTGCCTCAGATCGTTATGCAGGAAGCTTTTACACCGCCGTTAAAGCGAGGAATAATAAAATTCTGAAAGAGACGGGGCATCATGTTTTAATCCTTTCAGCTCTTTATGGAATTCTTCTGCCAGAAGAACTTATTCAGGTTTATAGCTGTCATATTGAAGACCATTCTAATTTACGTTCGATATGGATTAAAGATCAATTTTTAACTTCGATAGTGTTGGCCTACATAAGACAGTTTGGAATTGACACTGTATTTGATTTGACTTCTCAGGATTCATACCGAGAACTCATAAACTGGGATCGGATCTCTTCCAAAGCTAGGGTATTTCATGCCTTTGGGGAGCAATATGCAGGGCCAGCTCTGCTTTCAACACTCGGTGAATTTGCGCGTGAACATATTCTTGGTGAGGAAGAGGCTAAGATTAAAGATATGCAACCGGGCGATAAAATATATCTCGAGCGAGAGAAGCTAATTTTATCAAAAGAGCCCTATCCGCCTGAGGGTTTTCCGAGAGAACAGAAGGAAGAGCAACGGAGCAAATCAACCGAAGCTGAAGCCCCCAAAGAACCTGACCAAGATCTTTTGATTACATCCAAAGAGATCATAATCTTGGACCACATGCGTGACATAAGAGTTACTTCAAAAGGACACATGACGATTTTTAAAAGGAAGATCAACAATATCAATGATCTTCCGGATGATATTAAGGCTATCATAGAAAATTTCAGCAGGTGTCCCGACGTCCTTGAAGTATTTTTTGAAAAAATAAAGAGAGGGGGGCCCTCCTTGCCAGGTTTTCATTTGAAGCTACTTGCATACCAGGAGGGATCGGGCTTTATCTATGCTAAAGTTGAAGGGAGTGGTCCGGTCTGTCATAGCCAGGATGTATCAATTCGGGTAACCAAAAACAGAGAAAAGCAAGTTTATTTTATCCTGAAAAAATTACTTGAAGAAATGTAATATTGCTACCTACATGACCAATACAGAACGGATACTTGAGTTTCTTGTGAAACAGCGCATTTTTTCGTATTATGATGATTGTATGAAGGAGTCTTAGATGGGAGTCTTGAAGAGTTGTAAACCCAGAAAAGAAGTTTTAAAGGGAGAACTTGACGACGCCATATTTGCTGCGGATTTTGGAGATTTGATTTCTGGCAAAGCGCCTAAGGTCTATGGGGATGCTGCCATATTCTTCCAAAACACACATCCTGCAAGACAACTCTGCAAAGTGATTGAGGTTGTTTTTGAGCGTCTTGCAAATCCTAAAGAAGCCGGGGCTACGCTTCGCTTAAGCACTGGCTTTGGCGGGGGTAAAACTCATACTCTTATGGCTCTTTGGCATTTAGCGAAAAATATTGCTAATCCTTCTATGGGAATCGAGCTTCTGCCTGCTGCCGGTCGTCCTAAATCTGTGACTGTTGTTGGGGTTGACCTCAGTAAAGCAGGATATCCGATTTTTTCTCAATACGGAAGAATTAAAATCCACAGTCTTTGGGGTGAAATTGCATTTCAACTGGGTGGCGAGAAAGCACTTAAAATGCTCGGTGAAGCCGACAACCCTGAACGACAACCCGTAGAATCTCTCATAGCCAAATGGTTCCCCGCCAGTCCTGTTCTCATCCTGCTGGATGAAATTGTTGTCTATATGGCAGGCCTTTCAGAACAAGGACAAGGAAATCTGCTCGCTTTCTTAAATAAGCTCGCCTCCGTTGTTTCCAAGCGTCCGCAGGCGGTCCTTGTCGTTACCGACCCGGCTGATCAGAGGGCCTATGCAAAAGAAGCCCAAAAGATTGGCAACGCCAAGATGGCTGCTGCGATTAAGCTTGATGATGTATTCGGTAGAAAAATGACGGATTTTGATCCTATAGGAGATGAAGCTGCGAAGGTCATAGTCAGGCGCTTATTTGAGAAGATTGACCCTTCTGGCGCCCAAGCTGCTTCCGCTGCTTATCATTCACTTTACGAACGGGTGCTCCAAGAATCTCCTGGTTGTCTTCCTCCCTGGGCGTCATCTGCCAGCTATTCCAAGAAAATCGTCGAATGTTATCCGTTTCACCCTCGCCTTATGGAAACGGCCCAAGGACGGCTTGGTGCTCTCCAGGAATTCAATAAAAGTCGTGGAACTATCCGGCTCTTTGCCCGAGTTTTACGCACAATATGGGAATCTGGTCAGGACCTTGAACTTATTAAGGCTGGGGACGTAGATTGGTCGAGTCCGAGTATCCAGGCTGACCTTCTTCATCGTCTTAACCGCGATAACTTCAAGGCGGTTGTTGTGGCTGATATTGAAAAGCACGCTCGTGATTTAGATGGCGGTGCCACTCGGGGCATTCACGTAAGAGTAGCTTCTGCACTTCTTCTTGAAAGTATTCCTATGCAAGCCAGCAGCGGCCTCGACCCGGCCGAGCTCACCCTCACTGTATTAAGGCCAGACGAGGCCGGTCCTGAGCCATCCGAGGCGCTCGACCGCCTGGTCGGAATTTGCTGGCATACATATCCAGTTCAGGGCGGCAGAGGTTGGCAGTTTCGCTACGAGCCAAATATCATCAAACAGATTGAAGAAAGGATGAGCGAGATTCCTCTTGAAGATGCCCGCAGCAGAGTCCTCGCTGAGGCCCAAGGCTATTTTTATGGCCCAAGTTTTAGACTGGTAGCCTGGCCAGCAAGCGCACGCCAAGTTCCTGATTCGGTCGACCTGCAGCTTGCCCTTTGTGAAACAGAACAGCTGGCTAAAAGTGTTTGTGAATATTCGGATGACTCTAATCCTCAGGCTCCTATCCCGCGACGTTTTCGGAATGCTATTTTTGCGGTTACTGCGACTTCATCGGACTTAAATTCTGCAATTGAAAAATCCCGGCGTCTTATAGCGGCGGAGTCTATTGAAAAAGAATATAGGTCAGGAGAAACAGGCAAACTAATCCGTGATCAACTTCAGAGGATAAAACCCGAGCTACATAAGCAATTCCGCCTTCAGACTTGCCGCGCTTTTAACCGAGTTGTCTTTATAGGTGGGATATCTTTCCCGATTGAAGAAAAATACCAGGTTTCTGACGAACAAATTCTCCAGCGCGCTCATGGTCAAGCCTGCCTTCGAAGATACCTTGAGGAAAAAGGACTTATCTATGTCGCCGGAGATTCGCTCGATGCGGGAAGATTTCTGAAAGACGTGCTTCCAGGAACAACCCCGCTCGTAGATCAACCGGGCGTTTACACAGCACGGGCTGTTCATGAACGCTTTTTATCCGCTCCCAAACTGAGACTTATTCCAGATGGATCTATCGTCCGAAAGACGCTAATAACGGCTGTAGCCGAAGGAAAAATTGTTATCAGGCTTCCTGACGGCCGGGCTTATGATAAAGACGGCTGTGTTGAGGGGCCTCCGGGTCGCCGGCGACGGATTCCGGGATCGTTGACAACGCTTGCACTTGATGACACAGTTTTGGTTGCACGCGCAGATAATGAGATAGCGCTATCCTGGGTTAAAGAAGATAGACCGGAAGATAAAGAACAAGAAAGCATTAGAGAGGGAGTACTGCATCCGCCTGAACCGGGTAAAATACAGGCTTCGACCTGGAACAAGGCTATTGAGTATGCCCGAGAGCGACCACTTCTGAAATTGGAATTAATGGCTACTTCACCAGCGGCAGCCAGTTCATTAATCGCTCTCGCTCAGCCCTTAGGAGCAGAAATTATTATGCTTACCGTATCCGTTGACGGCACGCTCAAAGACGGAGGAACGATACACTTTCGGCTGGAGGACGTTAAACCCACGCACTCTCTAAAGCCACTTGATATGGCACAAAAGATTTATACGGCAACTGTTGCAGGCGGCTCCTTTGAAGTAATCCTTACTCTTGGCTTTGGCGAAGCAGGCCGGACCGGCCTTGACTCGCATCTTGCCAAGATGGCTGATGAAGCACCGGAAGAAATTACGCTTAACGCCTATTTCGATAAGCCAGTAAGAGTAGGAGCTAAGCGATGAATATCCGACGCGCCCCCTTTGCCCTCCGGGTAGTTCGCCGTCGAGAAGGAGACGCAGCTATTCTTTATAGAAGGCGCCTTACCAATAAAGGAGAAGAGAGGCTTGAGCGAGTTGCGGCTATTTCTCCCTTGGCATTTTCTGCTTCGCAGAGCCTCCTTCGTGCGGCACTTAGAGAGAATTCTGGGCCAAACGCTAAGTTAAGTTATGGTCCCTTCCATCCTCTTGACCCGGATTGGGGGGCTCGGGTGGCCGTATTTTCTCTGATTGCCCGTGGATTGCGGAATGTCGAAAGAATGCATCGTGCCGCCTATCATCTAAAGCATGCGGATGGGACAGAAGCAGCCTGGTGGTTAGGGCTTATGGAAAAGCCAAATGGGAAAAGAGCAATTCGCGCCCTTCGCATTTTATTAGAGGCCGTAAAATAAAAACGGATGTTCCCAGAAAAGAAAAAATACTCTGCAATATTAATGAATAGAAGTCGTTTTAGAAAACATAGATGAAGGGAAGTGCTACCCATGACGATAAAACAACCGAAGGTTCTTATAGAAGAATGGCTTCCCGCAGCGGCGATTGGCGTTGAATGCATGCGCGAGCGAAGTACCGGCTTGAATCCACCAAACGCGAGGCTACATGTCTGGTGGGCACGGCGCCCGCTTTGCGCTTCGCGTGCAGCAGTCTTGGGTTCACTTCTCCCGGCAGACTTCCCGCGTGACATTTTTGAAAGGTTGTTAGGATTTTGGGGAACTTCTGCTGAGGTTATCAAGGCGCAGGAGATATTAGACTTTGCAAAAATCACCGGTTCAAAAGAAAGAATACCTAATCCTCATGGTGAAAGAGCTTTTAAGAGGCCTATTCCACACCCTGATTTAGAAAAGGCCCATAAAGCCACTATAAACATTTGGGGCGAAGATATCGTTGTAATTGATCCTATGGCTGGAGGGGGGTCAATTCCCCTCGAATCAGCGAGACTCGGGTTTCGGACCATTGCCAATGAGTATAACCCGGTAGCTTGTTCAATTTTAGAAGCGACTGTCGACTATCCATTTAGGTTCGGTAAAGAACTTGCGAATAAATCAAGATTTTGGGGCGAAGAGCTAAGAAAAAAATTTAATTCCCGTATGCAAAAATTCTATCCGAAGACAGGGGTACTGCCTCCACTCTGCTATATCTTCGCTCGCACGGTGCCTGACCCAGATTATCCTGAATGGCATACGCCGCTTGTGCCGGATTGGCATCTTCTGAAACCCAAGGGAGAAACTGGCCATGTTGTGGCCGAACCCATCGTCGATAAACTAAAAGGGACATGGAAAATCAGGGTTAGAGAGGTTGGAAACAGAGCGGGCCAGCTAAGGGATGTTCCTAAACCTACCTATAGCGGAGGGAAAGGCATTTCCATTTTCACAGGGCATCAGATTCCGGCTGATTATATCAAGGCTAAGGCCCAGGCTGGAGAAATGAAGAGTGCTCTTTACGCTGTAGCTGTAAAGACTCCTCAGGGCCTTCGGTTCCATCCGCCTGAAGAACCTGATTTGAAAGCGCTTGAAGAAGCAGAACGGGAACTGGCCAAGGTTATTGAGGATTGGAAAAAGAACAATATTATTCCAACAGAACAGTATCCTAAGGTCTCAAGCGACGAACGCCCGCGGCTCTATGGCATGCCAAACTGGTCCGACATGTTTTCCCCTCGCCAGCTTCTGGCCATGGGGACCTTAGTCGAGGAACTTAAGAACCTTCGACCAGAAATTATCAAGAGAGAAGGCCAAGAGCTAGGGGAGGCGGTAGTTCATTTGCTGGCATTTGTAATAAACAAGTTTGAAAATAGGAACTGTAATTTTACACGCTTTGAGCCTAGTCATGGTGTAATAGTTGGGAAAATGGATAGGCATGATTATGCTTTCAAACCGACTTATGCCGAGATGGCCCCTTGCAACGCCGGCTCGGGCTTAGATTGGGCGATAGATAATGTTCTTGAGGCATATGAAGACATTGCCGATTTTTCTAAACATGATAAGGCCAGGCCTGTTGAGATTTCTCTCGGTTCGGCAACAGACCTTTCTTATATTGCCGATAAGACGATAACTGCGGTTATTGTCGATCCGCCCTATGCGGATAACGTCCAATATTCGGAGCTTGCGGACTTTTTTTATGTCTGGCTAAAACGCACACAGGGGCATCGCCGGCCGGAATGGTTTGCTACATACTTATGTGAACGAGATCAAGAGGCTGTAGTTAATATTAGCCGGCACAAAAATTCATCGGGTAAAACAAAAGACGCCAGAGCCAAAGCGCACGCCTTTTATCAGAACTTGATGACCGAGTGTTTCAAAGAGTTCAGGCGAATTCTCCGGGACGACGGTGTTCTAACTGTGATGTTCACGCATAAAAAGCAGGAAGCCTGGGAAGCGCTTTTCGAATCTTTGATCCGGGCGGGCTTTTCTATAACGGCGACCTGGCCGATTAAAACTGAAAGCGAGCACTCGCTTCACCAGGCAAGAAAGAATGCTGCCCAGAGCACAGTTATTCTTGTTGCCAGAAAGCGTTTGCCCGGGGCTGGCATAGGATATTTTGATAGCGGGATGATACAGGAAATTCGAAAAAAAGCACGGGAAAGCGCCGAGCGGCTTCAAAAAGAAGGCTTAAACCCTGTTGACCAGCTTGTGGGGTCATTTGGGCCGGCCATGGAAGTGTACAGCCGGTTTGATATCGTCAAGACAGACACCGGTGTTCCTATCAGTGTCGGTAAAGCAATAGATGAGGCATCCGAAGCGGTGAGCTCCTGGCGAATTGAGCAGCTTGCTGAGCGCGGCCTCGATGGTGTAGAACCGGAAGGGAAATTCTATCTCTTATGCTGGGACGTTCTGGGGGCGGCTGAGTTTAGATTCAATGAGGCCAAACTCCTTGGCCATGCGGTTGGAATGGATGTTGACCAGCTTTTGGCGGCAGGCCTGATCGATAAGAACGGAGAAAAAATCAAGATACTCCCGGTCACTAAAAGGCGGAGGGCAAAAGCTCTGGAACAGGGTGAAATCGAACAGACTCTTTTTGGACCTGTTACCATAGAAAAGAAGCATAGAAAAAAAGACATCCTCAAAGTCCATCCTAATGACCCAGTCTTCAGGACAGCGCTTGACGGTTGCCACGCGCTGGCGCTGCGTTATATTGAAGCGGGCGGCCAGGCGGGGGGCCTTGGTTCAGCCAAAGCTTTAGCCAGGCAACAGGGATGGGCAAAGAACTCGCCGGTTGCCAGACTTATGGAGGCGCTAGTCAAGGCAACTCCTGAGGCCTTGAAATTCGAGACTGGGAAAAAATCGGCTGCTGCCGAGTATCCGGAATTTCGTGCCTGGCATGCTCTACTTGAACCTCTTTTTGGAATAAAACCTCCTGAGTGGAAGAAAAAAGTTCATGCACAGGCCAGGCTTTTTGAAGAAGAGAGTGAGGAAGAATATCAAGAGGAAGACAACGAAGAAGAAACTAATGAATCTTAAGTATCAAAAAAGATGGTTAGAATAAGAAATAACAAAGAAACAGAAAAAAACATCGTTCTAATCGGATTAAGATCTAGAAAGTGGAAACGATTCCTTAGGGGGCCTGATTCATCCCTGCTTGAGGACCTTTATGTCCCGGCTCTGAAGCAAGCAATAAAATATGATCGCTGCTGCTCTTATTTTTCAAGCTCGGTTCTTGCAGCCGCGGCCAGAGGTTTTGCCGGCCTTATCGAACGGTTGGAATCGCTGGGTGACGAAGCGCCGAAGCCTGCTGTTCGGTTGATTGTCAATGAGGTTCTGGCAGAAGAAGATGTTCAGGCCATGCTGGAATCTGGAGACACAAGCGCTCTTGAGGTCTTACTGAAGAAGAGGTTCAAATCTCCAAAAGACATCCTGGAAAAGCAGCGTCTGGCGATGCTGGCCTGGCTGGTTAAAAAAGGCTTGTTGTCAGTAAAAGTCGGGGTAATGCGCCGCGGGGAAGGAATTGTTCATGCCAAGTTCGGCGTGATCACTGATGATGCCGGGAATTCTATAGTCTTCAGTGGAAGCGGGAATGAATCTGCGGCCGGGCTTATGGCCAACTACGAAAATCTAGAAGTCTCCACTTCATGGGAAGACCAAGAACGCCATAGGCATTATTCAGAGGAGTTCGAGTCATTGTGGCGAGATGCCCATCCTGATGTCCATACAGTTACCCTGCCTGAGGCGATACGTTTACGGCTGATCAAATTTGCCCCCCCTGAACCACCAAAGGCCGAACCTAGCAACGTGATAGCCAGGCAAAAAGCGGCCATGGTCTGGCGATTTATCGCTGAGTCGCCATTTCTAGAAAATGGGGACTTGGCTTGCGACGCTACAGCCATGGTTAGTCTTTGGCCACACCAGGTGCATGTAGTATCAGAAGCAGCGGAATCTTGGCCTGCAGGGCGCTTGCTGTGTGACGAAGTTGGCATGGGGAAAACGATCGAGGCCATATGTATCTTAAGGCGGCTACTTGCCGGCAGAGGCGTCCGACGAGCCCTCCTGCTTCTTCCTGCCAATATTGTTAAGCAGTGGCAAGCCGAGCTAAGAGAAAAAGGAGGGATTGTTGCTCCGAGGCTTGAAGGACAAAACACATTAGTTTGGCCAGATGAGAGAATAGAGAAAGTTGCGGACCTGGCGGAGGCTCTTAATAGAGATATTCTATTGATGAGCAGAGAAACAGCTCGCACCGAAAACAATTTACCGGTTATTTTGTCCGCTGAGCCTTGGGATCTTGTTATTCTTGATGAGTCTCATGCGGCCAGGAGAAAAAGACAGGTCGAGGGCGAGTTTAATAGCGCCACTCTTCTTCTTAATCTTTTGCGGCAGCTTCAATTAAAGGAGAAAGCCCGGGGATTTTTGCTTCTAAGCGCTACGCCGATGCAAACCCATCCTTGGGAACCTTGGGATCTGTTAGCTATATTGGGAGAGGGGGGGCCATGGATCGCAGAGTTTGATGATGTAAGGAAGTATTATAGGGCTATTGGTGCAATCAAGAGTGGTCAGTGCGATAAACGCTGCGCTAGAAAAGCAGCTGAGCTCTTAACTTCAGATTCTGATGTCCCGCCTTTTCCTGGAGAAACGAATACTATCCTCGATTCCAGGAGCCTTGCCTGGAGGCTTTCTTCTGTGTCAGCGAGGAAACGAGAGGAGATTGTTCGGTGGATGCGGGGTGCATCGCCGCTTGGACGCAGAATGCGCAGGAATACCCGCGATACTCTTAACGAGTATTTTCGTCTGGGGAAAATTACAACTCCTCCACCGAGAAGGATAATTCAGGATATTGTATTTGAGTATATAGATCCGGCTGAGCGTCGAGTCTATGATGCCATTAAAGAATATATAGACAAGAGATTCTCTGAGCTTGAAGCAGAAAAACCAGGTAAAGGTTTTGTTATGACTGTCTATCGGCGCCGCGCAACCAGTTCTCCTCAGGCACTGGAGAGAAGCCTAATGCGACGGTTGAGCGGGCTTCAAAGAATTATGGAGCGCAAAGCGTATGACTATGAAGTGAGCGAAGATGAAAAATTAAGTCCCGGTGACCTTGATGATGTTGGAATTTTTGAGGAAAAAATTTCCGCAGCCTTCCCCAGCGATCCGCAGGTTGCCAAGGTTGAAGCAGAAGAAGTTCAGAGCCTGCTCGACGGGCTTAGAGAATTGCATGGGATTGATAGCAAGCGAGATAGGTTTTATGAAGTCTTGAGGAGAATCATAGATGATGGCCGGAGTGTCCTCATATTTTCCGAATATGTGGATACTATGGAATATGTCCGAGATAATTTGAAAGATCTCTATGGTCAATGGCTTGGTTGCTATAGCGGGGAAGGCGGCCAGGTCTGGAATGGAAAAGAATGGCAAAAGGTAACTAAAGATGTAATAACCGAGCGACTTGAGAGAGGTGAAATAAAGGTACTGGTAGGCACAGACGCAGCAAGTGAGGGACTTAACTTGCAGGCTGCAGGAGCGGTGATCAACTATGACCTGCCATGGAATCCTTCTAAAGTGGAGCAGCGAATCGGCCGAATAGACAGGATTGGGCAGAAGCTAGATGTGATCTTAATCGCTAATTTGTTCTTGAAAGACAGTGTTGACGAAAGAGTTTATAGAATCTTGCGAGAAAGGTGCGGACTTTTTGAGCATTTTGTAGGCGCTATGCAGCCTGTGCTTTCAAAAGCAAGGATGATATTGCTCGGCCAAGAAAGCTTAGATTTATCTGCATTTCGTAGACAAGCGACAGAAGCTGAGCAGGATTTTCTGGCCGCAGAAACTTACTTGAGCAGCCAAGCTGTTTCCTTGCCTCAGGAACCACCTCCAGTTAACAAACAGCAACTTGAAAAGGCGCTTAGCTATTTGAAGGAAGAAATCGGATTTGCGGTTAGAAAAGATAGAGAGGGCAAAATATTTCGAATCAAGGCCTTAAATGGTGGCAAATCCGTTAAGTGTACCTTAGATAGTATAGCCCTGGAATCGGATGCATCAGTTCTTCCACTGAATCCGGCAAGCAAAATCTCAGACTGGATTGTTGAAGAAATAACCAGGCCTGGAGAGAATTTGCCTCTTGTGATTGGTTCGCATAAAGAAAAAGGCTTCCGCTCGACGGTCATGTATTGGATTGAAGGTCGAAAAGACCAAAGGATTGAACGTTTTGAGGACCTTGAGAAAAAATTGGAAACATGGGATGGCACGTATCCGGATCCAGAAACCTGGCTGAAGGTCCAGACGAGAGCAAATGGGGAGGCTTCACAGCAGGTGAATGAGATGGATGAGCGAGCCAAAAAAATTGAGGCAAAGGGCAGATGGCTCCAGATAGAAGCGGCGAAGTTGAGATTACTTAAGGAACTGGGTCGTTACCTTGTTTGTGTGGATGGAGAGGTTGGGGATTTGAATCAAGTCCTTCAAAGGCAGATGGACCGAGATATCGCCAGCGCTTACAGGTTAAGAAAGTGTCTTGAAAAACTCGACGGCTATCCCGAGTGGCCAGAGGCAATTTTAGAAGATTTGAGGGAATTTTTAAAAAATTTAACTCCAAATGGTCGCAGGGCACGATTGCTTGGCAGCGAAGTCGATGCTGCGCTTGACGACCCAAGATGGGCTGCTAAAAATCCCTAATAGATAATAGGAAGAATGAAAACTTATGAATACCAGTTTAATCCTCATTAATTGGCTAATGAATGATAGCCTAGATAAATTTAGCTTCTGGATGTCTTATTTGTCTGAAAAGATCTAAGAACAAAAGATGGACAAATATAAACGACTTAAAGAAGTTCTAAAGAAAATCGACCAAGATATAAAAGAAATTCATTTTGCATTTGATGAATTGGAAAGAGAAATAGGCACAAGATTGCCCCCCAGCGCCTATAAGTATTCTGCTTGGTGGAGCAATCCTAAGTCTAAAGATTATCATTCATACGCCCAATCTTGGTTGCAAGCGGGCTGGGAAGTTGCTCAAACAGATCTTAAGAAAAGAACAGTAATATTTCGCAGGAGAGTTCTGGGAAAAGTTGATGCTATTAAAAACAAAACTGATAATAATTTAAATTCAAACCAAAGAGATGCAAATGAAGGGGATCAGGCCGTAAATGACGCTCTCCAGATTTTGCAAAAGATCGGATTTGAATATGTAGGAAGATGGTATCTCGATGGAGATGGATTGCAATTTCAGATTGAAAAACATGAGAAGGAAAGAAATGTGATTTATGCCTTTGTCGCTAAAGGCAGCGTTCAGTACATAGGCAAGACAGAAAAGACACTTATCGATCGAATGAATCAATATAAAAAGCCCGGAAAGGAGCAGAGAACCAACATAAAGAATCACAAGAAGATAAGACTGCTTTTAGAAGGAGACCTTGATGTTCAAATCTTTGTCCTTTTGCCAAGGGAAAAGATTTTATATAAAGGGTTTCCGATTGACTTGGCCGCCGGGCTGGAGAGTAGCCTTATTGCCACCTTTAGGCCTCCTTGGAACGGAAACATAGATTAGAATATCGAAAATTGAATTCATATCCTTCATAAAATCTTTATAGCTGACAGAGATGATAGACATTGTGGCTACTTGATAATCTGTTGATGAAGCACTTAAACATTTATATGCTTTTACCGAAGGAGAAATGAAATGGCTATACCTGATTTTCAGGCTTTAATGCTCCCGCTGCTAAAATTTTTGGGGGATAAGAAAGAACATGAAGTTCAAGAGGCATATGAAGCCATGGCAAAGCAATTCGGGCTAACGTCTGAGGAACGCAAAGAAATCCTGCCAAGTGGCAGGCAGCCGGTGATTAACAATCGCGTCGGCTGGGCAAGAACATATATGAAAAAAGCCGGGCTTATAGAAACAACCCGGAGGGGTTTTATCAAGATTACAGAGCGAGGGCTCCAGGTTCTTCAGGAAAATCCAAAGAAAATTGATGTAAATTATCTAAAAAGATTCCCTGAGTTTATAGAATTTCAG
>Ga0172365_10002603_pt1 | contig 13359 bp, 15 predicted proteins | sample LakKivSesite48cm_FD_114535 | JGI IMG/M metagenome (GOLD analysis project Ga0172365, IMG submission 114535) | Sediment microbial communities from Lake Kivu, Rwanda - Sediment site 48cm | ecosystem: Environmental > Aquatic > Freshwater > Lake > Sediment | place: Rwanda: Western Province, Lake...
AAGCGAGGTAGAAAGCATAGAATTCTCAAGACTTGTTAAAAGATGGGGAAGAAGAGAGATAGTAGAATCTTTATTGCCTTTATTACATCTATCTCAGGATGGAAAAATTAATTTAATCCAAGAAGAATTATTCAAAGAGATAATGATAAAAATAAAAAGTGGATAAAGATGAAATCTGAAAAATTAAAATCAGCAATAGAAGCTGCCTTGTACATGTGCAATGATCCTATTTCTGCTGAAGAGTTGGCGAAAATGTTCAAGTCAGATGTAAGTGAAGTAAAAATGGTTATAGATGAATTAAAAAAAGAGTTTGAAGGAGAACATCATGGCATTCACTTGATAGAAACTTCCACAGGCTATCATATAAGAGTCAAACCACATCTTGCCCCAATGGTAAGAAACTTAACACCATACCAGGATTTGGGTAGAGGATTGCTGAGAGTTCTTGCGTTAGTGGCATATAAACAGCCGATAACACAATCAGAAGTTGTTAAAGTTATTGGTAACAGGACCTATGATTATGTGAAAAAATTAGAGGAAAAGGGTCTCATCAAAACGGTAAAGCATTCGAGGACTAAAGCGCTGATAGCTACAAAGGAATTTGCAAACTATTTTGGTTTAGAAAATCCTGAAGATATTAAGAAATTCTTTAAGGAAATGGTAAAGGAAGAAACAAAATAGTTAGGTCTATACCTAACAAAATAAAAGCTTATAAAATTCTAAAAATTAAATCTAGCTTATGGAAATAGATAGGAAAACATTAAAAGCTTTGGCGGCGGACACGAGGTTGGATATACTGAAAAGCCTAAGCAAAAGGAGAAAGATGCCTTCAGAACTTTCTAAAGAGTTAAATTTAGCAGCTTCTACAGTTACTGAACATTTGGATAGACTAGAGGAAGCTGGATTGATAAGAAGAGAAGAGACGGGGCATAAGTGGATATATTATCAATTAACTGAAAAAGGAGAAAGTTTGGTAAAACCGCGAGTTCCGACTCAATTTATTATAGTCTTATGCTTAAGTCTTTTAATTATCACAGCTGGTTTTGTTTATATAAATTATTATAGAGTCCCTTATACTGCTTCACCTTCTGTTTTGGGAACTGAATCCGGTGGATTGTCCCAATCTACCAAAACTATGACAGAAACGAACATAACGAATCAAACGAATACGACCAATTCAACAGAGATTCCTTAAACCTTTCTAGAAAATTCTTGCTGTATTTTTGATTGGTCAACCTTGTCTTGCTTTTGATACTTTGCATCTTTTTTCATATAATAAGGTTTTTCACAATTAGAGCTTAGCTTCATAAAAACAAGCTTGCATATTCTCATTCCTGGATACAATGCTACTGGCATTTTTCCTACGTTAGTTATCTCTAAAACAAGCTTACCTTCCCAACCAGGGTCAACAAATGTGGATGTGATATGAACAACTACGCCAAGTCTTCCCAAAGAACTTCTTCCATCCACTGCGCCGGCTAAATCATTTGGGAATTTTATATATTCATTAACAGTTCCCAAGACAAATTCTCCAGGATGTATTATAAAGGGTTTATCTTCGTCTATTGATATCATCTCTGTAATCTCTTCTGGTTTCTTTGGGTCGACCAAAGCAGACTGAATGCTTTTGAATACTCTAAATTCTTTACCTAGTGTTAAATCTATCCAAGCTGATTGAAATTGCTCATCTTTCAACTTAGGTTCAATTAGAATTTTACCTGAATTAATATAATTTTTAATGTCTCTATCTGATAAAATCATTCTATCATCTCTATTAATTAGTTTTTGAAAAGATATAAAATTGTAGGTATCAATCATGACTCTCTTGATTAATAAAATTCCAAATAGGTGCTCTATTCCTAAGGAATATATCATAGCAATAATTTCTTTTTGTCTCTCCTTTTGTATCGCCTCCTTCCCAGCACCCGAATTGCTCAATTAACATTTTCCTTCCAAAAAATCTTTCACACCCCTCATCACTCTTAAAAATATTTGAACTTAAAGTATCAATATAGTATCTAAGTTCTGTATCTTCAGGATTTGCTTCTAATTCTTTTCTAAATTTATCTACTAAACCACTTTTTGGATGATGTAAAAACAGAACTGCTTTGCCGTCATATCTAAGTATTCTTTTGATTTCATCGACAGCTCTTTCTTTATCTACATAGTCTAAGACAAATGTAGAAATTACAGCATCAAATGTATTATTGAGAAATGGTAAGCTTTCTGTGCTTCCAGATAGAGCGTGAATATTCGATTCTTTTGGCCAAGGGTATCTATGTATTATCTCCACACCCAAAAGTTCTTTTTGCGGATATTTCTCTCTTAATACTTTTAGAAGATAGCCATTTCCATAGCCTATATCCACTATACTTTGCGCATCTTGAAGATATTTAATTACTTCTCCTACCATATCACCGCATTTTTCCCAAGGAAAAGCGAAGCGTAAATTCTGCGGATAATTCATAATTATTTTAATCTTCAAAACTTTTTATATTGAAAGAAATGGGCCCGCCCAGATTTGAACTGGGGTCACTAGCTATTTTGCATTTAATGCCCCAAAGCTAGTATTCTAGGTTTCACATACTAGACCAAGCTATACTACGAGCCCATTTTATCAGGATGCATAAATGGAAACTTTTCCAAGTATTTATAGAGTTCTTTTCTAGGTATATAAATATAATATGAACCTCTTCCATCACTTCTAGGAGGATAAGAATCTATATTATTTTCTAATAAAATTTTATAGATTTGTTTCAATATTTCTAAGGAGCTTTGCCACAACATTATTGAATTGTGTTTATCATCTTCAGGAGGTTTATACGCATCGCCATCTTGGAATCCAATAATAAACCATCTTAAAATTTCAAAGTTTTCATTGAGTATAATCTCGGGTATTTTCGTTTTACCCTTTTTCTTTCCTTCTGGAAGTCCGAAAATTCTTGTGAGATAAAAACGTATGGGGATTGAGCAAAACTGAATTTCATATCTATGCGCTCCAGTTTTTATCGGTCGTTTTGAAATTTTGAACTGATTACTTAGAATAGAGGATATGAATTGTAAATGCTCTCTAGAACTATCGGTTATTACAAGATTTCCATATTTTGAAATTGAGCCGTCTGCGATAAAATATCCCACAAAATAACTCAACTCTGGAGAAATGAATAACGGTAACTTGCATTCGCCCAATCTATTACCCTTACCTGAATAGAATGTAGCCTTATTTAGAATATGTCTAGTAAGATTGTTCTTATCAGGTAACAATGATAAGAGTACTTTAAGATGTTTGTATTGAATACCATTTCTTCCATTGAACCAATAATAGAATGTACGAATATTATTTATTTTCAGTATATCTTTTAATTCGATAAGACTATGACTACTTTTGATGGTTGTAAATTGATCTTTAATTATTGAATCTACATATTTTAATTTTATTTTATAATCTGTATTTTCTAACTCTTCCAGAATCATTTCAGTTATATCTATTGAAGGTTCCTTTGGTAAATTCATAGTAATAATTATATGAACTTTTATTTATACTATACCAAAGCTAGTATACTAGACTAAGCTATACTAGGGACCCGTATTGAGAATATTGAGCAACAAGATTTAAAAATAAGCCTCGAGTGGGAGTTGAACCCACGACCTTCTGCTTACCAAGCATTGGCGGAAACTTTCGTTTCTGACGCTCTACCAAGCTGAGCCATCGAGGCATAAAAGAAATATATGTTTTAGATTTAAAAATTACTTTTTAGCAGACTTTAATTTTTCAACTTTTATAACATTACCACATTTTGAGCATTTAGTCTCAAACCTATACTTTGCTCCTTTAGAAGCTTTTCTCCATTCTTGAGTTTTATACTCATAATTACCACATTTTGGGCAGGTGAATTCAATATGAGCTAGGTTGTCTCCTTTTATAACTAGAGCTCTTATTTTGCCATTATTTTCAAGAATCCTTAAAGTATGATAGTCACATTCTGCTGGTGTTAATTTTTTTTCTTTAATTATAGACTCTATTTTATCAAACATAGAAATCAATATAATCTAACTTGGTTAAATAGTTGCTTAATCAGATTTAAAAAGCTAATTCTAAAAGGCTCCAAAAAGAAATGCCAAAAGTCCAACCATCATCCCAATTTTCATCATTTTCTGAGATTTCCTAGGCGAAATTAATATCGCAAAACAAGAGTAGAGTAGTATTATATCAGAGATTGTGACTAGATAAATATAATTCGAGTTCAACAAATGGAAAATATAAGGTATGGGAGAAAACAAAACTGCAAATATTATGAAAAATATAGCAGTCCAAGCTGCAAAGTTCTTTCCAGCAATAATTGGTAAGGTTTTTGCGTTTATTTTCTTATCGCCTTCCATATCCTCTATAGCCTTTGTTATTTCCCTTCCAACCGTTGAAGAAAAAACCATTAAAAACAATATGAAAACTGTGGCAGTTATAAAGCCTGAAAGTAGACTTCCAAACAGAAAAATAGATGCAGTAAGCCAACTAACTGTAAAATTTCCTAATAAAATAATTTTTTTTAGTTTCCATGAATAGATTAAAAGCAAAAATGTATTAAATAAAGCCAAATAAAACATTTTAAAGTTTAGAGAAAATGCAATAGCATTGCCTAAAATAAATAGAATCAGCGAATAAGCTAGGGCATTTCTTCTAGAAATCTTTCCTGAGGGTATAGTTCTTTTAGGTCTATTTACCTTGTCGGCCTTATAATCAAAATAGTCATTTATAACCATTCCTCCACCAGATATTAAGAAAACAGCAAGGGAAGCGATTAAGATTTGCATTGGATTATAGAAACTTACTAAAATAGCAGAGACTATAACAGCAATAACAGACATAACAGCGTTTGGAATTCTTAATATTTCCAAATAAGAAAGCATTATATCTTCCTTTCTTTAGATTTAGGTCTTAAATCTTTTGAAAAGCATTTCCTGCATTTTACTTTTCCTTCTTTAACTTTCTTTGAATCTGCTCTAATTTTTGAATTACATCTCATACAGACATAAACTCTATCATATAATCTTTTTGTAACAGCCTCTACTTTTGTTTTCGGCATAAAATCACTATATTACATGGCTCTTAGTATTTTTATTCTTTCCTCAAGTGGTGGGTGAGTTGCAAATAAATTATCTAATGGGCTTCTGTTAGGATCTGAAATGAATAAATGAGAGACCGCCTCACTAACATTCATTTTTCCTTCATTAATCTTTTTAATCTTTTCTAGGGCATTTGCCAGACCATCAGGATACCTTGTTAACTCTGCTCCACTAGCGTCTGCTAGAAATTCCCTTCTTCTTGAAACAGCGGCTTGGACAATTCTGGTTACTAGGGGGGCAAATATGGCAAGAGCAATAGCCACTATAATCATTATTAAGATAAATCCTCCCCCTCTCCTCTCGTCTTCATTTCTAAAACTCCCAAATCTTAAACTTCTCAAAAACATAAAGCTAACTATTGCTGCTAAGCCAACAAGAACGGCAATCAAAGTGGCAAACCTAACATCATAATTTTTTATATGAGACATTTCATGCCCTATCACACCTTCTATTTCATCCCTTTTTAGATTTTCTAATGCACCTGTAGTAATACAAATAGAAGCATGCTTAGGATCTTTACCACAAGCAAAAGCATTGATATCTTTGCTTTCCATAATATAAATTTTAGGTTTGGATATTCCTGCGGCTATCGCTAAGCCTTCTACGGTATCAACAAAATATCTATTTTTTATTTCATCCGCCGGCTTAGCATTAACGGATTTCAAAACAATTTGATCCCCATAATTGTAAGAAACGTAAATATCGACTACTATCAATAAGAAAGAAAATATTAAAATAATAAATGCTAGCTCAGGGACGAATATTTGTGAGATAAGATAAACAAGAGCGAAGAGGACTATAAAGACTATTAAACCAAGGAGTATTGAATTTCTCTTATTTTTTTCAATTTGGTCATATATATTTACCTTTTCCATTTTGGCCACTTAGACTTTGATTTATGAATAATTAAAATAATAAAAAAAACAAAACTAGAATTCTACTTTAACTGGCTTTTTCTCCTTTTCTTCGATAGTTAGGAAATCCTTAGGTTTATTCCTTCCAAATATTGAAGCAAACCAAGCACCTGGAATTGTTGTTATAGTGTTGTTAAAGGATAATACAGAATCATTATAGAATTGCCTTGAATAAGCAATCTTGTTTTCTATGCCTTCCAACTGTTCTTGTAAAAGTTTAAAGTTTTCACTGGCTTTTAACTGAGGGTAATTCTCTGCTATAGCAAAAACGCTTCTTAATGCTGCAGCCAAGGCTGTGCCTGCTTTCATCCTTTCCTGAACATTTCCGGCTTTAAGCATGTTTTCTCTTGCTTTCATTGCAGCTTCCATAATGCCTTTTTCATGCTTAGCATAACCCTTTACTGTTTCAACTAGGTTAGGTACTAAATCTGCTCTTTTCTTTAATTGAACATCAATCTGAGCCAGAGCATTGTCTATTCTGTTAGAAAGTACTACTATCTTATTCAGATAGTAAACAACTATCAAAGCTATTACTACTATTATAACTATTGGTATTAACCATTCCAAAACCATAGCATCACTAAAAAGATATCGCGCAATACCTTTATAAAATTTATCTAAACAAAGAAACTAACCAATTTAGGAAGTCGAATATCGTTTTAAATATACCTTCAAAAACATTCGTGACTATATTAATATAATTCTTTTCTTCAATAACTGTTATCTGTTTTGAGAGAGATGTTGAAAAGTCGCTGGTGCTTACAATAACCTGTATTAGATTATCGTCTTTGCTTTGTGGAGTAAAGTTAAATGAAAAGTTTTTCAAATTCTCTAAATATTCTCTTTGAACCTGTTCTTTAAACTTAACCGTAACCATTTGAGAATAGTTAACCAAGTTTTTAACTTGAACGGTTAATAACAAATCTTTTCCTGCATATGCTGTTTCGTTTGCGATTAGTGAAGCTTCTAACGGCTTGCTTGCTACAACAGAAATTCTCTGTTGATCTAACGCGCCTTTGTTATAAGAATAAATGTTAAAATCATAGTATTGAGAGGAAATTTCCAAAGAATCAGAACCATAGTCACCGTTATCAGTAAAAATATAAGAATCGGGGGCTTGAGCTATTATTTCTTCATGTGGTGACACTGTAGTTTTATCAACCGTCAATTTAGTAGAGTATTGCTCTCCTAAAGATAATGTTAGGGGAATGTTTTTTTGCTCACCACCATAGACTAGAACTGCTATCGGACAATTGTATCTTATATTTGCTTGCAAATCAGGTATTTTAAAAATTGTAAAAAGAGATGTTTTATTGCAAAAATAGGTTATGTTTTCTTTATTTACTTTTTCTAAAAAATCTCCATTATCCGAGCTACAACTTTTAATATCAAACTTGGTTAAAAGACATTCGCTAGCACTTATATCAGTCTTTAATACTACATAACCCTTCCATAGATTATTTTCCAATAATTTTGAGGTAAACGATAACAAAGGTTTTTCTTCAGAGCTTAAAAGTTTGACAGAAACATTAGAACTCTTTAAGTTAACAGTAAAGTATCCAAATCCTGTTGAATAAATGCTTGAAAAAGTCCAGCTGCTATCGGGGAATGTAGCAAACTTTATATGAGTTGCATCAAGATAACCAACCTCTCCCCACGTCGGATCAGAGAGTATTCCCTCTTCATTATAAGTCTCTATCCACCCATGAGGAAGGAAATTTCCACCAATGTAAATTTTTCCTGGATGAACATAGCCAACGGTCACTGCAGAATAATAGCCTAGATTTCTCAGAAAAGAGACTAAGAGGTTTGAAAACTCTTTACAAACTCCTATTTTTAACCTAAGAATATCTTTTGCAGGTATGTTAACATCAGAATAAACAGTGTTGTATCTTATATTTTCGTTTATCCATTTTGATAAATAAGATACCCTTTCAAAATCAGAACCTCTAGCTTTAGATGCTATACTAGCTATATCAGGGTCCGTTGATTGAACTAAGGTAGTAGGCATTAGAAATTCTGGATATGCTTTCTTTTCTGTTGAATATCTTCTATTAACAGAAACTATAGATTTAACTGAAAAATATATATTTTCTGATGGGTTTTTCCAATTAATATTTAGTATTTTATTTCCAAACTTATCGAAAACGAATTTGTAAGAACATGTATCACTACACAAGCCATTATTATACGAAACTTCAAAATTATCAATTTTTTGATAAATATCTTCTTGTGGTATGGATAAGTTTAGTTGTATTTCATTAACATTTCCAGAAACTTCTATTGAACCAAATTCAGTAATTTCAACCTGCATCTTATCTATTAACTGAGGATTGGTTATTTCTGCAAATGCCGGGGTGCTAAATAGAATTATCAGCAAAAACAAAATTCTCTTCATATACTTAAAATTTAGTTTTCTTTCTCTTAAAAACTCTTATGGCCTCTTCAGAAAAGATATAAAATACTAAGATTGTTATCAAATAAGAAATTAAAAGCAATAGAATAATTATTATAAAGGTTTCAGTTTTTAATTCTGCTCCTAGTGCTAAGGCTTTCAAAATTGAAATTGTTGAGTTTCCTACTGATTTAAAAGAAATGTCTGAAGGTTCATTGGATAATAGAAGTAAAAATAAGATAATTAATATGAAAATCTTTATTGGCATTAGACTGAAAAATTTATCCATATTAAATTTTTATACCTTTGAAATAAAGAATTTAACTATGGATGCGGTAGTATAATGGCAGTAGTGCAATAGTAACACTATTTAAGGAAGTAAATAAGTAATTATCAATCATGCCATGGCCATGATGGTGTAACCTGGTTAACATAGAGGCCTGTGGATTTTTAGCAGATAGCCTTTGTTGAGGGTTCAAATCCCTCTCATGGCCCTTTTGTGATTTAATGAAAAAGCAGGTCAAAAATTTATTAATAAAACATAATGCTAAAAATTTGAGAGAGCTATGTCAAAAATTAAATATTTCTTATGCAAGAATGAAAAATTGGTCTTGCGGCAGAACAAGATTTGGTTCAAAAGGAAAATATAAAAATGTAAAAATACCAAAAATTCTTAATAATGATATAGCTGAACTGGTTGGTGTAATTCTAGGTGATGGAAATTTAAACAGAAAGGATATAAGAATAGTTGGCAATATAAATGAGCAGAATTATTATATTTATTTAAAATCTCTCTTTCAAAAAATATTTGACGTGGATTCTATAATTAAGCATGACACAGAAAATAGTATTAAACTAACAGTTCACTCTGTAAGAATAAGCGAATATCTTACTTCCTTAAATCTTAGAGTGGGAGACAAAATCAAAAACAAGGCAACAATACCTTCTTGGATTTTCAATAATAAGGAATATCTGAAAGCATGTTTACGTGGCTTGTTCGATACTGATGGGTCGTTCTTTCCTTCCAGTAATGGTAGTGAATATAACATTTTATGGAAAATGGGTTCAGGCTCACTATTACCAGCAAATATTAGAGACGCATTGATTAAATTAGATTTTCATCCAACAGAAATTTTTGGAGATGGTAGGAAAGTTGCATTATGTAGAAAAGAAGAAATTATAAGATTCTTTAAAGAAATAAAACCCAGAAATAATGTTCAGCTAGAACGATATGAAAGATTTTTATAGTTCGAATCTCGGCTGCGGCCTTTAAAATATTCTACCCAAACCAACTATGAAAAGAATTCCAATAAATTTGCAAATAAAGGTAAATATCAAGAAATCTCTTAGTTTATATTTTTCTATTCCAAATAAAGCTGCTACAAATTCGTCAGGTATAGGAGTGGCGATTATAATCGCTGCTATCAGAATGCTTATTTTTCTCAAGAATTTCGATTTTATTTCAGGTACTCTAATCCTCTTATTTTTAGAAATTTTTATTGACTTTCCAGACTCCTTTTTTGCAAAATCATAAATAAAATATTCTCCTATTAATCCTCCTAACGAACCTAGTAACGTTAATAGCCATATGTTTAGATTTTCTGCCAATATAAAGAAAGCGGCGAGAGCAAATGGAGTTGTAACACCATATGTAAAAAGAAACCCTGAAACAAAACTCCCTATATAGCCGTAGTTACCTAATTCATCAAAGAATTTTTGTAAAGAACCTGACAAATAAGATTCTAAAGTTAGAAGAATAATAATCGTTATTAAGAGTGTCTTATAATAGTTCCACTCGTAATTAATAAATCTTTCTTCTTTTTTTACAAATTTCTTAATTTTCTCTTCTGTTTTCATAATAACCTTACTATTAAATATAAGATTTCTTAATAAAGAAATATGCAATGGCATACCATGAGCGTGGAGTCTGTTCTAGAAGCATTAGAAACAAACAAAAAAGGAATAACCCACGTAGATGCAGAAGGTAGATTAAAATACTACGGACTAAACAAACTAAAAGAAAGAGAAAGGAGAACGGCATTAATAATTTTTTTAGAGCAATTTAAGAGCTTTTTGGTTTTACTCCTAGTTTTTGCAACACTACTATCCATTTATTTAGGATTGTATCTAGATGCAACTGTAATAGGAGTGATAATAGTATTAAACGCTTTTTTAGGACTTTGGCAAGAGTATAAAGCAGAAAAGGCGATAGAAGCCTTAAAAAAATTGACAGTTTCAAAGGTCACAGTATTAAGGGATGGAACTCATCATGAAATTTCTATTGAGAAACTTGTTCCTGGCGATATTATAATTTTAGAGGAAGGAAATAAAGTTCCCGCTGATATAAGACTTTTCGAGGTTTCAAATTTAAAAATAAACGAGTCTGAACTTACAGGTGAATCTGTTCCTGTTGTAAAGGACGTAAAAACTTTAAATGATGTTGTACTCGCTGATAGAAAGAACATGGCTTTCATGGGAACTGTGATCAGCTACGGGAGAGGCAAAGGAATAGTGGTTACAACTGGAATGTCTACCGAGATAGGGAAAATAGCTAAATTGGTTGAAGAAAGAGATGAACCCACGCCTCTCCAGAGAAAGCTTCAGCATTTTGGAAAGGATATAGGAATATTCGTTCTCGTACTGGCAATATTCATATTTTTATTGGGAGTTCTAAAAGAAGAAAAAATAATAGATATGATTCTAACTTCAATCAGCTTGGCCGTGGCAGCTGTGCCTGAAGGTCTACCGGCTGTTGTAACACTAACTCTTACGCTTGGGACTCAAAAGATGTTAAAAAGAAAGGCTGTTGTTAAAAGACTAGCAGCGGTAGAGGCTTTAGGGTCCGTTACGGTTATATGTGCAGATAAGACAGGTACAATGACAACAAACGAAATGACAGTAGAAAAATTATGGTGTTCAGGGGAAATAATAAATGTTACTGGAGTTGGATTTGAACCAAAAGGTGAGTTCCTTATTAATAGTAAGAAGATAAACCCTAATGAAGATGAATGCCTTAACTTGCTTCTAAAAATATCAAAAATGTGCAACGACTCTATTTTAAAAGATGGAGCTCAATGGAACATAATCGGAGACCCCACAGAAGGGGCTTTAAAGGTATTAGCCAAAAAAGCGCATATTGAAGATGCTTATAGGAGAATAAAAGAGATTCCATTTTCTTCTGAAAGAAAAATAATGACAACAATTCACGAGTATGAGGGAGATTACTTTGCGTATTCAAAAGGTGCTCCTGAATTTATACTAAAATGTTGTAATAAGATTTACCCAAACAAATCTCTTAGTAATAAGGAAAAAGATAAAATCGTTAAGATAATTCATGAATTAGCAGACGATGGTTTAAGGGTTCTTGGTTTTGCTTATAAAAAACTAGGAGCAAAATACTCTCTGCCTTCTGTTGAGAACGAAATGATATTTGTCGGATTGGCTGCAATGATGGATCCGCCCAGAAAAGAGACGAAAAACGCAATCAAACTCTGCAAAGAGGCTGGAATAAAAATAATAATGTTGACAGGCGATCATCCGATAACTGCTGAGGCGGTCGCCTCTCAAATTGGACTTAAAGGAAATGTAATAACTGGTGATAGATTAGACAGTTTAACAGAGGAGGACCTTGAAAATATTATTGAGGAGGATACTATTTTTGCTCGAGTCTCTCCTCAACATAAACTAAGAATAGTTGAGGCTTTGGAGAAAAAAAAGCATATAGTAGCTGTAACAGGAGACGGCGTTAATGATGCCCCTGCCCTAAAGAAAGCTGATATAGGAGTTGCTATGGGGATAAAAGGCGCTGATGTGGCTAAAGAGGCTTCTGATATTATATTACTTGATGATAATTTTAGCACTATTGTTGCTGCTATTGAAGAGGGTAGAAGGATTTATGATAATATTAAAAAATTTATAAGATTCTTGCTTTCTGCTAATTTTAATGAAATGCTGACTGTGACCTCTGCTATGTTCTTAGGTTTGCCACTACCGTTCCTACCGACTCAGATATTATGGATTAATCTCGTTACCGATGGACTCCCTGCTTTAAGCTTGGGACTAGATTCAAACGAAAAAGACTTGATGCAAAGAAAACCAAGGAGCCCCAAAGAAGCTATAATACATTCTTCTTTTCTTTTCATAATTATAACTGGAATATTAGGCTTTATAGTAACTTTAGCTGCATTCGTAACTGAACTGCCAAATGGTTTAGAGAAAGCAAGAACAATGACATTTACAACTACAATTATGTTCCAGCTATTTTTTGTATTTAACTGTAGATCAGAGAAAAAATCCGTATTTAGAACCAACCCATTCACAAATAAGAAATTAATTGCATCTGTTGCGCTTTCTATCCTTCTACAATTAATTATCTTGTATATACCTTTCTTACAATTATCTTTCCAAACCGTTCCTTTAGGCTTTTATGATTGGTTAAAGGTTTTATTACTTTCTGGTTCAGCACTTTTAATCCTTCCAGAATTATTTATGAGAAAAACATTTAGATCTGTAGATTATATAGCCTAGAGAAAACTTTAAATAGGTTCGGAAAAAGCAATTATTTATATTAGTAATTTTATAATTTGTTTACTCTGGCATAATGTTTGGCGTTGATTTGAATTCGGCATAAGGCCTTTGATGAAGAATCATTTCCATTGTGCCTAAAAATGAAGTCAAAAACTTTTTTTGGCTGATGTAGTAAGGATGGCGTGAATATATTATAGAGGTGAAACGTGTGCATTACGCAATTCCGGCTGATCCTGCCGGAGATCACCGTTATCAGAATTCGACTAAGCCATGCGAGGCGCGAGCTATTTGGGCTCGCCGAACTGCTCAGTAACACGTAGCTAACATACCCTCAAGTGGAGGATAATCTTGGAAATCTGAGGCTAATACTCCATAATTGTTAAATGCTGGAATGCTTTAACA